>Ga0134126_10000107_pt1 | contig 104497 bp, 81 predicted proteins | sample KB31752_FD_96881 | JGI IMG/M metagenome (GOLD analysis project Ga0134126, IMG submission 96881) | Terrestrial soil microbial communities with excess Nitrogen fertilizer from Kellogg Biological Station, Michigan, USA - KB3-175-2 | ecosystem: Environmental > Terrestrial > Soil > Unclassified ... | reverse complement strand
CTTCGTATCCTCCACGTCGTCTTTATGACGTTCCTGCTTCAAAGCGTGAATCACCACTTCGAAAGGTTCATGATCTTCTCCGGCGCGCTTCTGCACGCCCATCACGACGTCGCCATACATCTGGATGAACCGGCGATAACAATCCCAGGCGAAACGTTCATTCTTGGTCGCCTTCGCCAGCGCAAGCACCGTCTCGTCGTTCAAGCCGAGGTTCAAAATCGTGTCCATCATGCCCGGCATCGAATCGCGCGCGCCGGAACGGACGGAAACCAGCAACGGCATCGCGTTCTTGTCGCCGAATTTCGTGCCCATGATTTTTTCGATCGCGGCAACGCCCGCTTTGGCCTGCGCTTCGAGCGCCTTGGGATACGTCCGCTTGTTCGCGTAATAATACGTGCAGACATCCGTGGTGATGGTGAAACCGGGCGGCACCGGCAGGCCGATGCGGCTCATTTCGGCGAGGTTCGCGCCCTTGCCGCCGAGCAGGGCCTTCATGCTGCCGTCGCCATCAGCCTTTTTATTTCCGAATGAATAGACGTATTTTCCAGACTTGGATGCTTTTGCCATAAATTAGATTGGTTCAAAAATGGTTCACCGTCGGGTTCTCAATTAGAAGAATTCCGCAGAACGCGGCAGGGACGATAACAAAGGGGCGGTAAGTGTCAACGAACGAGTGGCGAAAAAAGCCAAGGGAATAAAACCCGATGGCCGAAATCCGAAATCCGAAAGAAATCCGAATACGCGAAATCCGAAAATCTGATGATCGCTTCCGAATTTCGTTCGAATTCCGGATTTCCTTCGGAATTCGGATTTCGAGCCTCGGATTTGCTCCATTGGCCCCCGGGGCTTGCGGCAATTTTTTTGACAACTTATCTTTTCCATGGCTTATACTTATCCCGTGAAAGCGCTTAGTAGCCTTGGAGTTGCGCTCTTGCTTTTCGCTGTCGCTTCCCCGGCGGCGGACAACCAATGGGCCATTCATGAGTGGGGCACCTTTACGTCGCTCCAGAACGAATCCGGCGATGCCATCGGCGGCATCAACACCGACGACGAACCGGTGCCTCGATTTGTTCATGAGCTGGCGAATTTCCTTTTGCTGCAACCGACCGAGATGCCCTACTCCTTTTGCCAGGGAGCTCCCGCCTGCCACCCGGATGTCACCATGCGTCTCGAAACGCCCGTTATTTATTTCCATCCACCCGCGGCGCAGACAAAAATCACGACGGCGAGTGTCTTTGTCAAATTTCGCGGCGGCTGGCTGACGGAATATTACCCCTTCGCTGAGCCATCCGCGCCCGGTCTTCGGCCCGATGACTATAGCCTTACCAACGTTATCAGTCCTCTCTTTCAATTTGGCCATTTGCGCGCGGATACCGAAAGCACATTGGAATGGAACCATCTCGAAATCGGAGGCGATTGGCCCATCACCAACACGACCGCTCATGTCTGGACTTCGCCACGGGCTGTGCAGGCTGCTCTGGTGCAGACCACAAATTCCGAAAGTGAGAAATTTTTGTTCTATCGCGGAGTCGCCCACATCGATGCACCGTTGAGAATTTCACGTGACCCGGGTTCAGGAGAACTGCTGATTCGCAGCCAGCTAAAAGATTTGCCGACAAAGACACCGCTGACTTTGAATTCAGTCTGGCTGGTCGATATTCAAGCCGGCGGAAAGGTGGCATTCCGCACGTTGGCGCCTTTTTCTCTCGACAAGAACACCAGGAAGATTGTCGCGCATACTCCTCCGGATTTTGAACCGAAAGATTTCAGTTCCGCAAATCTCGACAAACTGAAAACATCCCTCCGCAAGGCATTGGTGGCAGACGGATTGTTCGCTGACGAAGCGAACGCCCTGCTCAACACGTGGGAATTGTCTTACTTCAAAAGCGCCGGACTGCGCGTCTTCTTTTTAGTGCCGCGCGCCTGGACGGATTATTACCTCCCGCTCGATGTCTCCCTGCCGGCCACCATCAATCGCGTCATGGTCGGCCGGATCGAACTCGTGACACCCGAGCAACGAAAATTACTGCGCCAATTGAGCAGTTTTTCTTCGGAACTTATCCGCGAACAATATGGTCAGCTGTGGACGAATTTTTACGCCGGCCCCGCCCGCAAACCGGGCGAGTTTGATCAACTCTGGTATGACAAAAAACCACTTTCCTACGACATCCCCATTCCCAGTACCTACCAAACGTATCTCGATCTCGGCCGCTTCCGAAACGCATTGATTTTGGACGAGGCAAAACACCATCCCAGCGCAGGCCTCACCAATTTCATCTCCGTCTATCGACTCGCCGCGTACGAACCCGTCGTTAAAATGCCGGACCGCGCGACCGCGTTGCAATTGCTTCACTTCCCCACCCATTAACATATCATCGTATCTAGATACGTTGATTTTTTAGTTGCGCCTCCGCCGATACTCCGGTATTTTGGCGTCAGTGTTTTTGCCATGACTGATAAAATTGAACGTCTTACGCAGTTGCTTCGCGAACGAATCGTCATCATCGATGGCGCGATGGGAACCATGATCCAGCAGCGCAAGCTGGGCGAGGCCGATTTTCGCGGCGAGCGGTTTAAAGATTGGAAGGGCAAGGACCTCAAGGGCAATAATGACCTGTTGAATATCACGCGGCCCGATGTCATCGAGGACATTCACCGCGAATATCTGGAAGCGGGCGCGGACATCATCGAAACGAATACGTTCAACGCGCAGGCGATTTCGCTGGCGGATTACGGGCTGGAATCGCTGGCGTATGAATTGTCCAAGGCGGGCGCGGAATGCGCGCGCCGCGCGGCCGACAAAGTGATGGCCGGGCAGCCGGGCCGCATCTGCTTCGTCGCCGGGGCGATCGGGCCCACGACCAAGACTTCTTCGATCAGCACGGACGTGAACAATCCCGCCGCGCGCGGGACAACCTTCGACGAACTCGTCGCCGCCTACGGCGAGCAAATCCGGGGTCTGCTCGATGGCGGCGCGGACGTGCTTTTGGTTGAAACCATTTTCGATACGCTAAACGCCAAAGCCGCGTTTTTCTCCATTCAAAAAGTTTTCGAAGAGCGGAACCTGAAAGCCCTCCCCTACCCCGCCGCAGTTAACCCGAAACTCGAAACTCAAAACTCGAAACTGGTCCCCATCCTCGCCTCGGTCACCTACATCCAGGCCGGCAGCAATCGCGGCGTGACCGGCCAGACGGTGGAAGCGTTTTGGAATTCGATTTCCAATGTGCCGCTGCTGAGCGTCGGCATGAATTGCGCGCTCGGCCCGAAGGAATTGCGCCCGCTCATCGAGGAGCTTTCGAATGTCGCGCCGATTTACGTCAGCACTTATCCGAATGCCGGGCTGCCGAACCCGCTGTTGCCGACCGGTTTTCCGGAAACGCCGGAAACACTCGCGCCGCAATTGCGCGAATGGGCGCAAAACGGCTGGCTGAACATCGTCGGGGGCTGTTGCGGCACCACGCCGCCGCATATCAAGGCCATCGCCGAGGCGGTGCGCGGGCTTCCGCCGCGCAAGGTTCCGGCCATTGAACCTTTCATGCGCTTGAGCGGCCTCGACGCGCTCACGATTCGCGGGAATCAAACCAAAGCAGGCGCTGCACCCACCGAGTCCAGCACGAACGCCTCGATCAATTTCATCAATATCGGCGAGCGGACGAATGTGGCCGGTTCGCCGAAGTTCGCGCAGCTCATTAAAGCCGGCGATTACGAAGCCGCGCTCGCCATCGCCCGCCAGCAGGTCGACAACGGCGCGCAAGTCATCGATATCTGCATGGACGAAGGCATGATCGACGGTGTCGCGGCCATGACGCGCTTCGTGAACCTCATCGCCAGCGAGCCGGATATTTGCAAGGTGCCGGTGATGGTGGACTCGTCGAAATGGGAAGTGATTGAAGCGGGGCTGAAATGTCTCCAGGGCAAAGGCATCGTGAATTCCATTTCGCTCAAGGAAGGCGAGGAAAAATTTTTGCAACAGGCGAAACTTGTCCGGCGTTATGGCGCGGCGGTCGTGGTGATGGCGTTTGATGAACGCGGGCAGGCCGATTCGTACGAGCGGCGCACCGAAGTCTGCAAGCGCGCTTACGATTTGCTCGTGCAAAAGGTAGGATTTCCGCCGCAGGACATCATTTTCGATCCCAACGTCCTCACCGTCGGCACCGGCATGGAGGAGCACGCGAATTACGCGCTCGATTTCATTCGCGCGACGCGTTGGATCAAGGAAAACCTGCCGCACGCGAAAGTCAGCGGCGGCATCAGCAACGTTTCGTTCTCGTTCCGCGGGAACAATCCCGTGCGCGAGGCGATGCACAGCGCGTTTCTGTATCACAGCATCAACGCCGGTCTCGACATGGGCATCGTCAACGCGGGTCAGCTCGCCGTCTACGATGAAGTTCCCAAGGATCTGCTGGAACTCGTCGAGGACGTGCTTTTGAACCGCCGCCCGGATGCGACCGAACGGCTCATCAAGTTCGCCGATTCGGTCAAAAAGAAGGACAAGACCGAAACCGTGGAGGACGAATGGCGCAAGGGTTCGGTCGAGGAACGCCTCAGCCACGCGCTGGTCAAGGGCATCGTGGATTTCATCGAGGCCGACACCGAGGAAGCGCGGCAGAAATACGGCAGACCGATTTCGGTCATTGAAGGCCCGCTCATGGCCGGCATGAATGTGGTCGGCGATCTTTTCGGCGCGGGCAAAATGTTTTTGCCGCAGGTTGTCAAATCGGCCCGCGTGATGAAAAAATCCGTCGCGTATCTCCAGCCGTTCATGGAGGCTGAAAAGCAGGCGTCCGTGAACGCCGGCGGCTCGGCCAAGCCGCAGGGAAAAATCCTGCTCGCCACCGTCAAAGGCGACGTTCATGACATCGGCAAGAACATCGTGGGCGTGGTGCTCGCGTGCAATAATTACGAAGTGGTTGACCTCGGTGTCATGGTGCCATGCGATAAAATCCTGGCCACCGCCCGCGAACAAAAAGCCGACATCATCGGACTGAGCGGATTGATCACGCCGTCGCTGGATGAAATGGTCCACGTGGCGCGCGAAATGGAACGCCAGGGGCTGAAGCTGCCGTTGCTCATCGGCGGCGCCACGACCAGCAAGGCGCACACGGCCGTGAAAATTGCCCCGAGCTACACCGAACCGGTAGTGCATGTCCTCGACGCTTCGCGCGCGGTGCCCGTTGTGAGCAGCCTCATCAGCGCCGAGAACAAGCCGAAATTCGCCGCGCAGATTCGCGAGGAATACGAACGGGTCCGCACCCATCACGCCGGCCAGCAGCAAAAACTGATCAGCCTGGAAAAAGCCCGCGAGAACGCGCCGCAACTCAAGTTCGACGACCTGCCGAAACCGGAATTCACCGGCGTGCGCATTCTGTCATCCAACTCGAAACCCGAAACCCAAAACTCGAAACCAGTCACACTTTCCGATCTGGTTCCGTTTATCGACTGGTCCCCGTTTTTTCACACGTGGGAATTGCGGGGCCGTTACCCGTCGATACTGAATCACGAAAAACATGGCGAGGAAGCGCGGAAATTGTTTGCCGACGCGCAAGGCTTGCTGCAAAAAATCGTGGACGAGAAACTTCTCGAGCCGCGCGGCGTTTACGGCCTGTTCCCCGCCAACCGCGTCGGCGACGACGTGGAACTGTACACCGATAACTCGCGGAAAAACGTCCTGACGACGTTCCATTTCCTGCGCCAACAAATCGACAAAACCGACGGCACGCCGAATTGGTGCCTGGCGGATTTTGTGGCGCCAAAACGTGCTGCCGGCATCTTGCCGGCAGGCCGTAATTCAACTGGCGGCGAGACGCCGACGGCACTCTCGCCCGCCGATTACATCGGCGCCTTCGCCGTGACCAGCGGCCACGGTTTGAAGGAATTGATCGAGAAATACAAAAAGGATCATGACGATTACAACGCCATCATGGCCGAGGCGCTGGCCGATCGATTGGCCGAGGCGTTTGCCGAATTTCTCCACAAACGCGTGCGCGAGGAATGGGGTTACGGCAGGAATGAAAATCTCACGGCGGAAGACCTGATTGAAGAAAAATATCGCGGCATCCGCCCCGCGGCCGGTTATCCCGCGTGCCCGGACCACACGGAAAAACAGACGCTCTGGGAATTGCTCGACGTCGAGAAAAACACCGGCATTCAAATTACCGAAAGCTTCGCCATGTGGCCCGGGAGCAGCGTGAGCGGGCTTTATTTTGCGCATCCGGATTCGAAATATTTCGCCGTCGGCAAACTGGGCCGCGATCAATTGCTGGATTATCACCTGCGCAAAGGCATCACTTTGCAGGACGCCGAACGCTGGCTGGGACATTACCTGAATTACGAGCCATCCAAGCCGCCAGCGGAAAACGGCGAAAAGCTCATTCGTTGCGCTTGCGGCATGGCGCACTGAGCGCTTGAGTTTTATTCGGTCGCGTGGATAATCGCGGCACGCGATGCCAGCGTCGAAAGATCCGATTACGCGACCTGCTGAAACCGGCCCGCAATGGCCGATGCTCCTCGTGACAGGGCTGCTCGCGGCGGCAGTGACGCTCATCATTGCGGCTTCCGGGCCGCTCGATCTGAAGCTGCTCGCGCAACGTCGCGCTGAAATCATTTCCCATCCTCTCACCCGCGACGCTTATTCCTCCATCGCGTATTTTCGCAAACTCGATGCAAGGCTGGCGCCCGGCGCGCGGGTTTTCTTTTCGGGCATGATCGGCCAGGAAAATGTCGGCCGCATGTACTATTACTACTTCGCCAGGACGTATTTGTTCCCGCGTGAGGTCGAAATTTCGCTGGATCACCAGGCCGAATTTCACGGCTGGTTTGCGGGGGTTGATTGCGCTTCGCCCGATGAATTGCGCACCAATGGCTACGACGTGATGTTATCGCTGGGCAAAGATGGCAAGCTGACGGTTCTGCCATTGACGGAAAAAGGGAAATTGAATCGATGAAAGAACTCGTGGCGTTTCTCCTTCCGCCCGCCACCGCGCTGGCCGGGATGCGAATCACGCGCCTGATTCTCGGCAAATCATTTGGCGAAAAATTCGCCTTTGGTTTTCGATTCGCGGTCGGGCTCGCCGTGGGGATGGTGGTGTTTACGCAGAGCCTGTTGCTCGCGGCTCTTCTCGGCGCCAATCTCAGCGGCGTTCTGGGATGGACCGCCCTCGCCTGGGGGTTCGCCGAGCTGGCTCTTCTCGCGCCCCAACTTCCCGTCAGCCTGAAACAGCTCCGCATTCAAAAGGCCCATCTGTGGCTGTTGCTACTCACGCCCGCGCTTATATTTCTCTGGCTGATCGCCCGCCTCAGCACGCTGGATGGCACGCAGGAATTCGACGCCGCGGCTTTTTGGCTCACGAAATCGAGAATGCTTTACTTCGACCAGGGAAAAAACCTGCTCGCTCTTTTCCATACCTCCAACCTCGCCTACACGCACATGGATTATCCCTGGCTGACCTCGGCCCTCTATACGCTCACCTACGGCGCGATGGGCGGCGTGAACGAATTTGTCGTGAAAGTCTGGCCGTTCTGGATGCTCGCGGCGCTGTGCATGGCCATTCTTTCCCTTAGCGGCGCCTGGCGAAACCCGCATCCCGCGCCCATTCTGCTGGTGGTGTTGCTGTGTTTTCTGCCCGCCACCGAGCAATTTGTCCGCCAGGAAGGCGCGACCCTGCCGCTGCTGTTCGTCACCTCCATGGCAGCGTTGTTATTCACAATAGCGCTAATCCGTGCAAGTGACCTCTCGCTCGCCGCGGGCATTCTGGTTCTCGGGGCTTGCGCGGCCACCAAGCTGGAGGGTCTCGTCTATGCGGCGTTGTGGGGCGGCGTGCTCGCGGTTTTTTGCTGGCGTCGCGGCTGGTTGAAAAACCGGCTCATTTGGAAATCCATTCTGGTCGCGGCGTGTTGCCTGGCGCCGTACTTTTGTGTCCGCCTGCAAAAACTGGTTTCGTATCCCGAGGCCAACTGGCTCCATGACGGCGCGGCCGCGCCGGCCCTTGTTCTTTTCCATCGCTTTCCGCAAACCGTCTTCCTCAGCATCGGCCAGCGCATTTTTAATCCGGCATTTTTTCACTGGGACACAGTGGATCAAAACCACCTGCATTTCATCGGGAAATGGCAAGGCATCGGCAGCTTTGATGCGCCTGAACTTTCCGTCGCGCCCTGGGTCTTGTTCGCCGTGATTGGTTTGACGTTCTGGAAAAAACCAGCGCGGCGGATGGCATTGGCGGCCCTGCTCGCCGTCATCATCGGCCAAATTCTCATTCTCTCCTTCATCATTTCCTGCCTTGCCGAGATGCAAGCCAGCCTTCCCTCGTTGATTGAATTCTCGGCTCATATCATCGGGCGATATTATTACCCGTTTTTCACCGCCTGCCTTCTCGGCACTCTGGCCATTTGGTTTCTGGACCAAACCACCGCGCCTCCGACGGCGGCGATCTACAATAGTTCCAAACATTCGTCTCTTCAGGATAATCTCTTGAGTTGTTCGCCGCGAACCGGATAATTCCCCGGTCATTCAATGCGCGAAATCATATCGAACGCAGACATCGATCCGTGTTTGTCCGTCGTGATGCCCGTTTACAACGAAGGCGCCACCGTCCAGGCCATGATCAGCAATGTCCTGGCTCAACGGCTCGTGCAGCAATTGGTCATCGTCGATGATCGCTCCACCGATAATACCTGGGAAGTCCTGCAAGCCGCCGCGCGCGCCGACACGCGCATCTCCCTGCTTCGCCACGATGTGAACCAGGGCAAAGGCGCGGCTTTGCGGACGGGGTTCACGAGCGTGACTTCGCCGTATGTCATCATTCAGGACGCCGACCTCGAATATGATCCTTCGGAATACTTTCGCGTGGTCGGCCCCATGCTCAAAGGCCAGGCAGACGTCGTATTCGGCTCGCGGTTCATCGGCTCGGAGGAACATCGCGTGCTGTATTATTGGCATTCGGTTGGCAATCGATTTCTCACGACCCTGTCCAACATGGCGACCAACTTGAACCTCACCGACATGGAGACCTGCTACAAAGCGTTTCGCCGGGAAGTGATTCAAAAAGTGAACATCCAGGAATGCCGGTTCGGTTTCGAGCCGGAAATCACCGCGAAAGTGGCGCGCATGAAGCTGCGCATTTTCGAAGTGCCCATTTCCTACCATGGCCGCACCTATTTGGAGGGCAAAAAAATCGGCTGGCGCGACGGCGTGCACGCGATCTGGTGCATTTTCAAATATAATTTTCTTTCCCGCGTATGACCGAGCGTCCGAATGAAAGCGCCAGCACCGACGATTTTGAATTCGCGGCTCTGCGCGAGGCGAATAACTACCGCCGCGCGCTGTTGAAATTGTTTTCGTCCCACCTGCGCGGACGTGTCATCGAAATCGGCGCCGGCACCGGCCAATTCACCGCCGAGTTGCGGACCCTGCCGGCCATACAATATCTTCTCTCAGTCGAACCCGACCCGAAGTTTTGCGCTGAATTTCGCAAAACGCTCCCTGGGCAGCCGCTCATCGAAGGCGTCATTACCTCCATCACCGATCCCAATCCCTGGAACGGCATTCTCAGCGTGAACGTCCTCGAACATATTCGCGAAGATGAAAACGAACTCGCGCTCTACGCGAACTTGCTGAAAAAGGAGCACGGGCGGCTCTGCCTGTTTGTGCCCGCGCGGCAGGAAATTTACGCGCCCATTGAAATCGATTTCGGGCACCATCGCCGGTATTCGCGCGCCGAGCTTCGGCGCAAGCTGGAAAATGCCGGGTTCAAAATCCTGCGCCTGCATTATTTCAATTTCATCGGCTATTTCGGCTGGTGGTGGAGCTTCCGCATCATGGGCCAGCGAAAATTCAACCCTTCCATGGTGCGTTTGTTCGACCGCTGGATTTTTCCCGTTGGCTTCGGGTTGGAATCGCACATCCTCTGGCCGCCGATCGGCCAAAGCCTCGTTGCCGTCGCTGAAGCCAACGGCTAAAGCCGTAAACGAAACCATGCTTCTTGTCCGCGGCGGTAGAGCGCGTCGCTCCGCGCGCGCCGCAATACTGGCCGGCAACGGCGCGCACGGAGTGACGCGCCCTACCACCCAATGCGTTTTGTTACACGCCCGGGTAATTTGTGATCCACATCCGACAGTCGGTTTAGGACGCCATTTGCATTGGGTTTTTTACCCGAGCAATAAAGCGCTTACAAGACCGCGCCGGACTTGTATTTTTCGGTTCCAAGCAATACACTGTGGCTATGAAGAACGATGTGCTGCCGGTCCAGATCCGGGGTATTCTGCCGGCAAACAGCGGCTGCGCGCTTTTCGTCGGCAACGATGAAAAAGTCTTCGTCATCAATGTCGAGCCGCAGATGGGGGCCATTATCAGCATGTTCCTGCGCGACACGCCCAAGGAACGCCCGCTCACGCACGATCTCATCCAAAGCATTTTCAAGGGCTTCACCATTTCCGTCGAACGCGTCGTCATCACGGAACTTAAAAACTCGACTTACTTTGCGCGGCTGATTCTCCAGCAACAAAACGAGCTCGCCCGCAAAATTGTGGAGATTGACGCCCGCCCGAGCGATTGCCTCGCGCTGGCCACCGCCCAGAAACGCCCCATCTACGTCACGCACGCTCTCTTCGAACAAGTCGAGGACATGAGCGCGGTGCTCGAACGCATCAACGAAACCGGCAGCGAAGCCGGTGAATCCGGCGAGGCGGAGTAGTTCAAGCAGAATGCCTCCTGCCGCCGCCAAGTCCGCCGCTCCCGTTTTGCTCGTCTTTGGTGAGGACGAATTCGCCGTCAAACAACGCGCCCGACAGGTCTATCAGCAATGGACCACCGAACTCGGCGGCATGGATCACGGAATCATCGACGCCTCCGTTTCCAACAGCGGCGATGCGCTCAAAGCCCTCGCGAAACTTCGCGAAGCGCTGCAAACGCTCCCCTTCTTCGGCGGCGGCAAGGTTGTCTGGCTGCAAAATTGCAATTTCCTGGCCGATGATCGCACCGGCTCTTCCGCGGCCGTCACCGAAACCCTTGCGGAAATCGCGCAGGAGTTGAAGGAATTCTCCTGGCAAAACGTGCGGCTGCTCATCAGCGCCGCGAAGGCGGACAAGCGGAAGGTTTTTTTCAAAACGCTCGATAAGATCGGCTCGGTGGAAAGTTTCGCCGGCTGGTCCGTGGACGACCGCGATTGGGCCGATCAGGCCGAAGGCTGGGCGCGCAAGGCCATTCGCGCCAAATCCAAGGAAATCTCCGAGGAAGCCCTCGCCGAACTCATCAGCCGCGTCGGCCCCAACGCCCGGCAATTGGATAACGAAGTCGAAAAGCTTTCGCTCTACGTCGGCGACCGCACCGAAATCGGCATGGAAGACGTGGAAGCCATTTGCACCCGCAACAAAATGGCGCGCGCCTTCGCCCTCGGTGACGCGCTGGGCGATCGCGATTTGCCACGTCTCCTGAAACGGCTCGACGAAGAATTGTGGGAAGTGAAATTTGATTCGCAGAAATCCGAAATCGGATTGCTCTACGGCCTTATCGCTAAAGTGCGGGCAATGTTGTTGCTGAAGGAAATGTTGCGCGAAGGCTGGATCAAGCCCGAGGGCGATTACAACCGTTTCAAGGCGCAACTGGAGCGCGTTCCGTCCGATAAATTACCGACGGACCGCCGTTTTAATCCGCTCGCGTTAAATCCGTACGTGCTTTACAAAGCCCTTCCCCAGGTGAAACAGTACAGTCATACGGAATTGGTTCGCGCGATGGATTTGTTATTGCAATGCAACCAGCGGCTGGTGACCAGCGGACTGGATGAGTCACTGGTATTACAGCAAGCCTTGGTGCAAATTGTGGGTAAAGCCGCTTGATGCCTGGTATCAAATTGGACCTGCCTCAGGGCGCGTAAATCGTAAATCACAAATCGTAAATTTTTTGAGATGAGTGCTCCGTCAGCAAAAATGATGGTTTCCATTGGTGACAAAACCGCCCTCGTGCACATTGCGGGCCGCGCCAATTTTACGTCCAGCGTGGATTTCAAAAGCCTGCTCGACCAATTGTTGCAGCGCGGCTACACCTGCTTCACGCTCGATCTCACCGAATGCGTGCTCATGGACAGCACTTTCCTGGGTGTGCTCGCCGGGTTCGGATTGAAATTGAACTCTCCGCAAACCGACCACGTCGAGCGAACCATTTGGTTGTTCAATCCGAACAGCCGCATTTCCGAACTCCTGGAAAACCTCGGCGTGCTGCACCTCTTCAAAATCACCGAAGGCGCGGTGAAAACTCCCGAGAACGCCACAACCAAGGACGTGCAAACGACCGACGCCTCTCGCGAGAAAGTCACCGAAACCTGTCTCAAGGCGCACCAGACGCTCATGGAAATCAACCCGGAAAACGCCACCCGCTTCAAAGACGTGACCGCCTTCCTCGCCGACGATTTGAAGAAGATGAAGTCGGGTTCGTAAGAATAGTGGCACGGGCGTCCCGCCCGTGCGTTGCTCCCCCTTCTTTCATTTTGCCTTCTGCCTTCGTTTACCCGTAAGTCCTCAAATTCCACTCCTCAATCAATTCCTTCGGAATCTCTCCCAAAAACCGCGACGGCTGCTGCATCATATCTCCCGTATTGCCCGTCGCGCGAATCAGCGGATAGCTCAAATACAATTCGTTCCGCGCCCGCGTAATCGCCACATACATCAGCCGCCGCTCCTCCTCTTCGCCATCCGCCGTCTCCAACGATCGCGCCGAAGGAAATAATCCGTCGCACAACATGATCAAAAACACCACGTCAAACTCCAGCCCCTTCGCCTGATGAATCGTGGAAAGCTTGATCTGCTCATCATCGCGATCCGCCTTTTGGTCATCCTCCGCTTCGACGTTCGTCAACAGCGCAAGCTGCGTCAAAAAATCCTCCACGGTTTCAAACTGCCGCGCGAAAACCGCCAATTGCTCCAAATCCTCCAGCCGCGATTGAAAATTCGGATAATTCTCCTTCAAATGCTCATCATAGCCCGCCTCAACCGCCAGCCGGATCATCTTCGAAGCATTCCCCCGCACATCCTTCGCCTCCATTTGCGCAATCGTCGCCGTGAATTGCGCCCAAGCCACCGCCGTCTTCTTCGGCACCGCGCATCCTTGCAATGCGGTCGCAATTGGATTTTGCAACTTGGAAGCTGTAACTTCGGCAATCTCGTCCTCCTTGGCTCCGTTTTCGGATTTCGGATTTCGGATTTCGGGATTTTTTGACGCGTATTCCTTCCAAAGTTTGTCCGCCCCCTTCCCGCCAATCCCCGGCAATAACTGCACCAACCGCTTGAACGCCAATTCATCCCTCGGATTCGTCACCAGCTTCAAATAGGCCGTCACGTCCTTGATGTGCGCCTGCTCAAAAAACCGAATCCCGCTCGTGATGCTGAACGGGATGTTCCGCCGTGTCAGTTCGAGCTGCAATTCCAGCGCGTGAAAATGCGAGCGATACAGCACCGCCATGTTTTTCAGGTCCACGCCTTCCTCGCGCAACTCCAGCACGCGCTGGGCCACGAATGCCGCCTGCTGCCCCGCGTCCTCGCACGTCACCAGCGCGGGCTTTGTCCCGGATTTTCGCGCCGGCGTGAGATGCTTGGCGAACTGGTGGATGTTTGCCGTGATGGCCGCGTTCGCCACATTCAAAATCTCCGGCGTGCTGCGGTAATTCGTTTCAATCTTGTAAATCTTCGCGCCGTTGTAGCGTTCGCCGAATTTCAAAATGTTCTGAAAATTCGCGCCGCGCCACGCGTAAATGCTCTGCGCATCATCGCCCACCACCATCACGTTATGATGCCGGCCCGCCAGCAGATCGATCAATTCGCTCTGCAGCCGGTTCGTGTCCTGGTATTCATCCACCAGGACGAACTGAAACCGCCGCTGGTAATGCTCGCGCACCTCCGCGTGTTCGCGCAGCAGCTTGAGCCACAGCACCAGCAAATCATCAAAATCCATCGCGTTCGTCGCCAGCTTGCGCGCCGCGTAGCGTTTTTCCATCTCCTCAATCTGCGGCGCCAGCGGCAAAAAATAATCGTAGTGCTCCTGCAAGATGTCCGCGACGGATTTTTGCATGTTCAATGCCAGCGAAAAAATGTCCCCGAGCACTTCCGCCTTGGGAAACCGCGTCGCTTTCACGTCGATATCCGATTCCGCCACGCACGTCGTGATCAAATGCTTCGCGTCCTCGCGGTCCATGATGCTGAAATCGCGTTGATACCCCAGCAGGTTCGCGTGCAGCCGCAAAATCCGATTGCCAATCGAGTGAAACGTCCCGCCCCAGAGCGACGCCATTTCCTGCTGCAACAGATCCGACACGCGCCGCATCATTTCCTTCGCCGCCTTGTTGGTGAACGTGAGCAGAAGAATCCGTTCCGGCGGAATCCCCTGCTCCAGCAGATATGCCACGCGATATGTCAACGTCCGCGTTTTGCCCGATCCCGCGCCGGCGATGACCAGAGACGGCCCCGGAGTGGCCGTGACCGCCGCGAATTGTTGGTCATTCAACTCGCGCGCGTAATCGATCTGCAAATGAACTGCCGCCCGAAAAGGCTGCAGCACGTAATCGCGTGACATCGGAAAAACGTAATGGGGAGGAGCAAGGTTGTCGAACTCAAGCGGCGGATAAACACCGAAATCCGAAGGCCGAAATCCGAATCTGCCCTCTAAAAATGTCGAAGCAGCTCTGTTCCCACCGCCATTGTGAAGGAGAAGATTCCGGCGTTGGTGCGATTCGGAATTCGGTATTCGGATTTCTTTCGGATTTCGGATTTCGGCCTTCGGATTTACGTCACTCCGTCTTCATCCCCTGCAACCGTTCCATCGCCGCCTGCACTCCCTGCAACGCATTCAGCATCTGCGCCCGCACCTCATCGCCCGGCGGATTTTTTGGATCATTCAGCAACAGCATCATTTTTTCGAGGGTCGCCGGCGCCCGTTTTTGCACGCTCGCAATTTGTTTTTCCCAGGCCAGCTTCTTGTTCGCGCATTTGAGCAAATCGGTCAGGTAACCAATATCCTGCCGGGTCGTTCTCGGCGTCGGATATTTGGAGTTCACGGACACCAACTCGGTTTGCAAATCCTGAATGATTTTTTCGCAGCGTTCGATGTCCTTGACGAGCGTGTTCAATTCAGAAACCACCTGCCGCTGCTGAAGGAGGCTTTTTTCCGCGAGCTTCAAATCTTTGATGGACGGCATAAAATCTACGTTCGGCCCGCGGCCAGTCGTTCGCGCAATTTTTCCATGTTTGCCTGGATGTGTTCCAAATAATAATTCGGGCCTTCCGGATAGGGATCATTCAGGAACCGATAGAGCCCGCCAAAATCGCGGTCCAATTTCATCTGCACATATTTCTCCCAGAACGCCGGCGTCTTTTGCATCAGGTCGGCCGCGCTTGAAAACGCGGCGATGAAATGCGGCTTGTCCCTGGAAAATTGCGTTGCCTCGGCGAACTCCGAATACAGCACCGGCAATTTCTCCACGTAATCCTCCGCGGCCATCTGCCCGAGCAAATCCGCCGTGCCGAGAGCGAAGCCCGCAATCTTTTCCTCCTCGCTCTGAAACGGAATCACGCTCAATGCGGCGTCGACACCCGTGCAATGAATCATGTTTTGCACCGCCTGGATATCCGCCTTGGAAAATTTTTTGTCCGCCAGCAATTGCGCCGCAAAATCCGCGCTGCGATCCACGTGGGTGACGGTATATTTTGCGCCCGTTCCCTCGGTATCGCCGCGTTGTTTGAGATAGCCCGTGTCATGCATCAGGATCGCCAGCAGGCCCAGTTCGAACATCCGCTGGGTCAGCAGCGGCTTCGCCTTGGCTCGATGACGCCCGTGCAGCAACCGCGCAAAGCACAACGTCCCTTGCAACGTGTGTTCGAAATCGTGATACCGCGCATCCACCGCCTGATAATCCCGGTATTTGCCGGTGAAACACTCGATCGCCCACCCGAACACGCGTGGGACAAAGGCCGCCTCCCCTTTTGGAAACATCCCGAGATATGCCGACTGAACTTCCACTTCGACCGCTGTCGGGTCCTTAGTGACAACTGGTGGATACATTCGCGCGAAATCTAATCCGGCCCTATCGGATTTGCACGTCAATTTAAACCCTACCAAAACCGTCCGTAGTAGGAGCGTCGAGCACCAGCTCGGCACGTTAAGTTTCCAACCAGGCCGAGCGGGCGCTCGGTGCTCCCTCGTAGCGCAGGCGTCCCGCCTGCGAGTGACGGCGGCGTCTCGCCGCCAGCCCATTCAAAAACTTGTCCATACGGCTTTTTCGGCGATTATCTAATTCATGCAAAAGACGTTGCTGACGTTCGTGGACGACATCTACGAAGACCTCGAACTTTGGTATCCGAAACTCCGGCTGGAGGAAGCCGGTTTCGGCATGCGCGTGGCCGGGCCGGATTTGAAGACTTACACCGGCAAACACGGCTACCCGGCCCAGGCCGACGCGCTCATCAGCCAGATGAACAGCCGCGATTTCTGCGGCCTGCTCGTGCCCGGCGGTTTCATGCCCGACAAACTTCGGCGTGACGCCAAGGTGCTTTCGCTGACCCGCGAATTTTTTGAGCAAGGCAAACTGGTCGCGTTCATTTGCCACGGCGGCTGGATTCCCATCTCGGCCAAAATCCTGAAAGGCAAACGCGTGACCGGCTCGCGCGGCATCAAAGACGATCTCGAAAACGCCGGCGGCGTCTGGGTGGATGAACCCGTCGTCATCGACGGCAATCTTATTTCAAGCCGCACCCCGCGCGACCTGGCGCCGTTCGCCAAGGCCATGGTGGAATTTTTAAATCACGCAACACGGAACACGTAACACGCACGACGAATGCCCCCATCCCACGTCCAAGGCTCCCACGCCGACCCGACCTTTCGCTCGCGCCCGCGTCCGACCGGCGAAGTCATCCGGCGCGTCGGTGTTTATCTGCGTCCGTATAAGTTGATGGTCCTTGGGACGGTTGGTTGCGCGGTATTGTCCCTCGCGTTCGGCTTTGTTTATCCCAAACTCACGCGCGTCATTATCGACGACATCATTCAGAAGGGGCATTACAACTGGCTCACGCCCGCGGCGCTCGGTCTGCTCGGCGCGTTTCTTTTCCGCGAACTGTTCAACAGCCTCCGCATCCGCATCAATAACTCACTCGAACAAAACGTGATTTTCGACATGCGCCGCGATGTTTACGCACGCCTGCAACGGCTGCCGGTGGCGTGGTTCGACCAACGTGCTTCCGGCGATCTCATGACGCGCATCATCGAGGACGTGAACAACGTCGAGCGCCTGCTCATCGACGGGGTCGAACAAGGCACCGTCGCCGTTCTGAGCATCGCGGGCGCGCTGGTGTTCATGTCCATGGCCAGCGGCACGCTCACGCTGGTTTCCCTCATTCCCGTTCCGTTCCTCGTCGGCGGCGCGCTGTGGTATACGCTCACCGCGCACAAGCGCTATCGCGTCCAGCGCGAAGCCTCGAGCGCGATGAATGCATTGCTCATGGACAACCTGCAAGGCATCCGACAGATCAAAGCGTTCGGCCGCCAATTGCATGAAGACGAGCGTTTCGCCCAGCGCGCCGATGATCTCCGGGAAGGCTCGCTCGTCGTGATGCGCGCGTGGGCGTATTACGGGCCGGCGATGCAATTCTTTGGCGCCTTGGGCATCGGCATCGTTCTTTGGTTCGGAGGCATCCAAGTCATTCACCACAAAATGGATGTCGGCCAGCTCGTCGCGTTCATGTTCTACGCCGGAATGTTTTTCTACGATCCGATCGGCCGCTTGCATGGATTGAATCAAATCCTCCAATCCGCCCGCGCCGCCGCCGCCCGCGTGTTCGACATCCTCGACATGGCCGAGGAACGCAGCGACCGCCGGGGCATTCTGCAAATGCCTGTTTGCGGGGACATCGTTTATGAGAATATCAGCTTCAGCTATGCGCGAGAGGAGCGCGTCGAGCGTAGCCGCCGAGGTGACGAGGCGGACGCAAGACAAGTGCAAACGAATCCGCCTCCTCACGTCGGCGGCTACGAGCAAAGAAACGTCCTGCAAAACATCTCCCTGCATGCCGTCCCCGGCGAAATGATCGCGCTCGTCGGGCCGACCGGGGCCGGCAAATCCACGCTCGTGAACTTGCTGCCGGCGTTCTACGAAACCACGGCCGGACGCATTCTCATCGATGGGCAGGATATTAAAAATATTTCGCTCGAGTCGCTGCGCGAGCACATCAGCGTCGTCAGCCAGGAGGCGTTTTTGTTCAACGGCACCGTGCGCGAGAATATTTTGTATGGCCGGCTGAATGCCACGGAGGAGGAACTCATCGCCGCTTCGCGCGCGGCGAATTGCCATGATTTCATCGCCAAACTGCCGAACGGCTACGATTCGCGCGTCGGCGAACGCGGGGTGAAATTGAGCGTGGGGGAAAAACAGCGCGTCAGCATTGCCCGCGCGCTTTTGAAAAATTCTCCCATTCTTATCCTCGATGAAGCCACCGCCAGCGTGGACACGGCGACGGAGAAATTGATTCAGGAAGCCCTCGAACGCCTCATGGCCAACCGCACCAGCTTCGTCATTGCCCATCGCCTGAGCACGATTCGAAACGCCGACCAAATCCTCGTCCTGCGCCACGGGCAAATCGTCGAACGTGGCACGCACGATGAGCTTATGGCGCTGAGTGGCCTCTACGCCCGCCTCGCGCGCGTCCAGAGCACGACGTTTATTGAGGAGGGATTTGAGAAGCTGGAGGTGGGTTAAAATTGTTAAATGGTTAAAACGTTCAACGAGTTCAACCGTTCAAGCGGTCTAACCAGTTGAAAATCGTGGCATCCTGTTGAACCATTCAACGAATCACCGATTTAACCAATTTAACCCATTTAACGAACAAAATGCCCGAACTCGGAAAATTCCTGGTGATCGCAGGGCTGCTCATGGCGGCGGTGGGCGCGCTGCTGTGGTCTGGTTTCGGGCGCGGCTGGCTGGGAAGATTGCCCGGCGACATCCATTATACGCGCGACAATTTCAGTTTTCATTTTCCCATCGTCACCTGCCTGCTCATCAGTTTGATTCTCTCGTTGCTTCTCTGGCTGTTTAGAAAATAATTCCGCGGCGTCCACGATTGCACAGTGGCATGGGCGCCTCGCCCGTGAGATCCTTCCGTTTCAATTCCTTGAATTCGCACGGGCGAGACGCCCGTGCCACTAAAAATGAACGGCGCGGACTTGCGTCCGCGCCGTACTCCGATACCCCCTGAGCGCCTCCACCGCCCTTTGTGGCAGAGAAAAACGTGTCAGCTCAGGCGCGCACTGTTCGCTTACCTGGCGGCGGCTTTTCGGGGTTTGGTTTCGATTCTGCCCTCGAATTTGCCATTCGTGGAAACGGTGGCAATGGTCTGCAGAATGCGGCTGGCAATCTTGTACGGATCGCCCTGCGAATTGGGACGGCGGTCTTCGAGGTAGCCGCGGTATTCGTTGTTCACGAAGCTGTGCGGGACGCGCACCGAAGCGCCGCGGTTCGCGATGCCGTAGTTGAACTTGTCAATCGACTGCGTTTCGTGGAGGCCGGTGAGGCGGAGATGATTGTCCGGGCCATACACGGCGATGTGCTCGTTCTTGTATTTGTCAAACGCGCCCATGAGCTTTTCGAAATAATCCTTGCCGCCGATTTCGCGCATGTGGGTCGTCGAGAAGTTGGTGTGCATGCCCGAGCCGTTCCAATCCACGTCCTTGCCGAGCGGTTTGCAATGCCAGTTGATGTCCACGCCGTAGGTTTCGCACAAGCGCATCATGATGTAACGCGCCACCCACATCTGGTCGGCGGCGGTGCGGGAGCCCTTGCCGAAGATCTGGAATTCCCACTGGCCCTTGGCGACTTCGGCGTTGATGCCTTCGATGTTGATGCCGGCGTCGAGGCACAGGTCGATGTGCTTCTCGGTCAGTTCACGCGCGGTGCAGCCGACGGCACGGTAGCCCACGCCGGTGTAGTATTCGCCTTGCGGATAGGGGAAGCCGTCTTCCGGGAAGCCGAGCGGGCGGCCGTTCCGGTAGAAGAAATATTCCTGCTCGAACCCGAACCAGGCGCCGGAATCGTCATGAATCGTCGCGCGCGCGTTGCTCGGGTGCGGGGTTTTCATGTCGGGCATGTAGACTTCGCACATGACGAGCGCGCCGTTTTTGCGGGTGCTGTCCGGGTAGACGGCCACGGGCTTGAGCATGCAATCCGAGCTCTTGCCTTCGGCCTGGCGCGTCGAGCTGCCGTCGAAGCCCCACCAGGGAAGCTCTTCGAGCTTGGGGAACTTGGCAAATTCAACGATCTTGGTTTTGCTGCGGAGGTTCGGGACGGGTTCGTAACCATCCAGCCACAGATATTCTAACTTATATTTCGGCATTTGGTTTTCCTGATACAGGGTTAATCGGTAATCGGTTTAGTGCCGGTCGCTTCAGTGTTTCAACCGCGCGCGCGGACTTAAGCAGACAAAATGCCAGAGCGCAGGGAATTTGAAAGACCATTCGCACAACCCGCATAAATAAAAGGATTTTTCACTGAAACTAGTAAAAAAATGAATCCGATTCATTCCGATATTTAACAGCTTCTCTGCGGGGTTTCTGCCAGTGTGGTTACATTTAGCCAGCGTGGCTTTATAGGGCAGATTGATGTTGTTTTGCAGAAAACATTCGAGGATCACATTTTGAATCGTGGTTTGCATTTTTCGCTTTTTTCGTCATTCGCTTTTCAATGGAGCGAATGACGAAAAAAGTGGATTCGATTGGCCCTTACCCGGGGTAGCGGCTGCTGCGCAGCCTCAGCCCGGGCTATTCTCGGTCGCCTCTCCGGGGCTTGGGAATTGAGAACCGATAGTTTTGTTCAGAGCTATTGAAAACTGCGCTACTTTGCGCGCCTCCCCGGCAATTCGGACGACTTTCCTTTCCAACCCGATTCCTTTGCGCGATATTCGCCCGGACGTGCTGAAAGTTAAAGACACGCTGCGCTCCACGGTGAATCTGACCTTCGATGGCCGGGTCGTGAAGGCGTATCACGGTCCGAACGCCCGGGAACGATTCGATAACGAGGTTCGCGTGCTGCATTACCTGGAACAACGCGGCTGCGATTTCGTGCCGCGCATCCTCGAAGCCGATGCCGAAGGGCTGCGCATCATTACCAGCAGTTGCGGCTCGCGCGTGGAGCGCATCGACGACGAAAAAGTAAAACAGCTTTTCGCCGAGGTCGAGCAATACGGCGTTCGCCACGACGATCCCGATCCGCGCAACATTACTTACCGCCAGTCGGACGGCCGTTTTTGCGTGATTGATTTCGAATTGGCCACCATCCTGGCCGAGAACGGCGCCCACTCATGAAGCATCCGCAAGCCATTTCCAACTCCGCCCTGCTCCGCTGGTCCGGCTGCACCCACCGCGGCAAACGGCCGAATAACGAAGACGCCTTTCTCGCGCTCCGATTCGACGCCATGGACGTGCAGCGCCTGGGAAAAACCGGCGACGCTTCCACCGCCAAAACCGATTTCACGTTCGCGGTCAGCGATGGCATGGGCGGCGCGCTCGCCGGCGAATATGCCAGCCGCATCGCCGTCGAAAAAATCGCCACCATGCTTCCGCGCTCGTTCAAACAGTCCGCCAGCGGCCTGGTCACGGGTTACGATGACGTCCTGACCGAATTGTTTGGCGAGGTGCACAAGGCTTTGGTTTATCTCGGCGCCAGTTACGAGGAATGCAGCGGCATGGAAGCGACGCTGACTCTCTGCTGGTTCACGCCCGGCTGGATGCACTTCGGCCACATCGGCGACAGCCGTCTTTATTATTTGCCCGCCAAATCCGATAAAATCCGCCAACTCAGCCACGACGACACGCACGTCGGCTGGCTGTTTCGCAACGGCAAAATCAACGAGCGCGAGGCGCGCACCCATCCGCGCCGCAACGTGCTCCAAAAGGCGCTCGGCGGCGGCAATCAATTCGTGGATCCGCAACTCGGCGCCGTCGCCTACGAAAGCGGCGATTTATTCCTGCTGTGCACCGATGGCTTGGTCGAAGGCCTTTACAACCATCACGTGGTGGAAATTCTCCGCACCATGGATGCCCACGGTCCCAATGCCGACCCATCGGATCGCCTGGTCAAGGAAGCCCTTGAAAAAAGCGGCCGCGATAATACGACGGCGTTGATCATTGAAGTGATTTAATCATCACGCCCTTACTCGCAGGACAGGCATTTGCTTTGTAGAAACCATTTTTTGTCGCAAAGCGACTCAGGAAAATTAGCCAGCCACGGAGTGGCTGGAAACCGGGGAATTACGGTCGCGTCCTGAAAGGACGCTGGAATCAATTCCATTTTCCGTTGTCCTTTCAGGACAAGGCTCCGTAACCACGATTCACCAGCCACTCCGTGGCTGGCTAATATCCTAGTGTCGCGCTGCGACGGCCAAAAGCCCTCCAGCAAGGCGGACAGTCATCTTGCCTGTCTCTGATCATTTCGACGCAAAAAGCAAAAATGGACGCAGGCAAGATGCCTGTCCTACGATAATGCAGCAGCCGTGCCGGCTTGCGCCGGCACGGCTTCGTGGATGAACTCCGAATTAGATCGCGCCTTCGGAATGATATCCCTCTTCGCCGTGTTCCGACAGGTCGAGACCGATCGTTTCGACTTCCTCGCTAGGCCTCAGACCAAGCACCGCCTTCACGATGAAAGCGATGATCGTGGTGCCCACGATCGCCAGCACGAGCGTCAGGCCAATGGCCTTGAGTTGTTCCAGCACCAGCGGTTGCGTCGGTGAATCGGTGACATATTTGCTCAAGTTGGTCGTCAGATTCGGATTCGCCGCATTGCGTGCCAGCACACCGGTCAGCAATGCGCCCAGCGTCCCACCGACCGCGTGCACGCCGAACGTATCCAGCGCATCATCATATCCGAACCAACCCTTGACCTTGAAGCAGAAGAACCACGGAATCAATCCGGCGGCGATGCCAATGATCACCGAACCGTTGGCCGTGACAAATCCGCACGCCGGTGTGATCACGACCAATCCCGCCACCGCGCCCGAGCAAAAACCCAGGATGCTGGGCTTGCCGCGGGTGATCCATTCCATCATCGGCCACACGAACGAAGCCACGGCGGTCGCAAGCGTGGTCGTCAAAAACGCATTCGCGCCGACGACATCCGCGGCCACCGAACTGCCCGCGTTGAAACCGTACCAGCCCACCCACAGCATGCCCGTGCCGATCATGCAAAGCACCATGCTGTGTGGCGGCATCGGTTCCTTGCCGAAGCCAAGGCGTTTGCCGAGGATGAGGCAGAGAACGAGCGCCGACCAACCGGAAGTCATATGCACCACCGTGCCGCCCGCGAAGTCAATGGCATGGATGGACGCGTGCGCGTTCCAGACGCCGTTCATCAATCCGTCAATGCCCCACACCATGTGCGCTTGCGGGAAATACACGATGAACATCCACAGCACCATGAACAGGCACATGGCCGAGAATTTCAGGCGTTCGGCAATCGCGCCGAGAATCAGCGCCGGCGTGATGATCGCGAACATCAATTGATACATGGAAAACACGTTCTGCGAAACCCAGTACGAATAATCCGTATTGGGCGCGGACGTGACTCCGTTCAGGAACGCGAATCCCAGCCCGCCCAGGAACTTGCCGCCGCTGTGAAACACGAGACTGTAGCCGCAGATCCACCACAGGATCGTCACCATGCCGGCCATGAAGAAACATTGCGCGGCCACGGACAGCACGTTTTTCCGGCGGACCAGGCCGCCATAAAACAAGATCAACCCAGGCAGCGTCATGAACAGCACCAGCGCCGCCGAGGTCATCTGCCAGGCGTTATGGCCGGGGCCGGGCACGCCCACTGTCGGCGTGGTCAATCCATTCGGAATCGTCGCATTGCCGTCCTTGTCCTTCGGGCCTACTTTCAGCGCCGCGGTTGGGTCGCCGTTGTTGATGTAGGCTTCCAACGATGAAACACGTTGATCGAGCGTCGGAGCGGGGGGTGTTGCATTGGTTCCATCCGACGCGCGCGCCACCATGGCCGCCGTGAAACACGCGCCGATTAAAAGTGAGAGGAGTAATTTTTTCATTGGTAAAACTTCGAGTATGGGGGTTGTGGGTTCGGGTTCGGGTTTAAACGGCCTGGTCTCCTTTTTCGTCTGTCCGGATGCGAACGGCTTCGTCGATTTTCGAGATGAACACTTTTCCATCGCCGATTTTCCCGGTCTTGGCGGCCTTCACAATCGCCGCCACGGCGGCATCGATCCGGCCATCCGGAATCACGATTTCCAGTTTGATTTTCGGCAGGAAATCCACCGTGTATTCGCTGCCGCGATAAATTTCGGTGTGGCCTTTTTGCCGGCCAAAGCCCTTGACTTCGCTAATCGTCATCCCCTCCACGCCGATTTCCGCCAGCGCGTCCTTCACTTCCTCCAGCTTGAATGGTTTTATAATGGCTTCGATCTTCTTCATATGTGAGTTAATGGGTTCAATGCCGGGAAAAACGCGAGTTCCCGCGCTGCGCGGCTTTTAGCAGCGGCAATGCCAAAAGATTCCGTCCCAATGCCATCCATCATATTCATGCGTGATTTGAGGTTTAAAAATTTTTCACGGTCATGATGAATGTTTCTTTTTATACGGGCCAAGAGCCCATGGCTGCGGCATTTTGACCACCCTGTAGAATTTGAAACCGGGGCGAAGATTTGAACAGGAGCGAGCGGAGAAAGCGGAGGGACTCAGAACTGAATGCTTAACAAAAGGAAACGAAGATGGGAACCGGAGGAAACCGAGGAAGCAGAGATTTTGAGTTTGTGCTTCGTTTGGCAGTGTCCTGACGGACGGTGCGCGGCTCTGTGAGCCGCAGCAATCCTCCATTTTCGCGAGCCAATGAATTTACTCGCGCGTTTCGGGATCCACGGCTTGCCGCGGGTCGCAGACCCGCGCTCCGCATTTACCACTTCCCTTTGTTCCCTTCGTTTGCTTCTGTTCAGTTTGAGCTGTGCCGTTGTGGTTTCTCGTCACCCGTGAATGACCAACTGAATATTCTCCGGAAGACTGCGCGCCACTTCGGTCACCACGTCGCCACGAAGCAATTTCGCCAGGGCGTTGCGATGCGGCGCGCCCAACATGAGCATGTCCACGCCCAGCGTGGCGGCGATGTCCACAATCGTTCCGGCCGGGTTGTCGCTCACGGCGTAAACCGGCAGCGCGCTCACGCCCACGCCGCGCGCGAGGTCGAACACGCCGTACATGATCTCCGCCGCTTGATGGTCGTTTTGCCAGCGCGGCCGTTCCGGGGCCGCAATCCGGCCGGGCAGCGCCACAGACAACTGTTTCACGTAGAGCACGTAAAGAGTCCCCTGCCGCAACTTCGCCTCCTCCAGCGCGAACTTCAGCACGGGCGTGAACCCGCGCGCGGCCACCAGGATCGCCTGGCCCTGCTCCAGATTCGGGCGCAACGGCTCCAGATTTTCCGGCTTGGTGACCGCAGCAGCCTGCTCGCGCGTCAGCATCACCGTCTCGAAGCCGGCGCGCTTCATCGCGTACCAGCGCAAACCAAATCCGATGCCGAGCACGCACGCCGCAAAAAACAACGCCGCCGGTTTCGTCTTCGCAATCGTAATCTCCACGAGAAACAGGACAATAAACGTCACCAGCATGATGCTGAACTCGCGCCAATTCAGCCCCAGCCGTTTGTTGAAACAACTCGAGCCGAGATTGACCGTGATCGCGCCCACGACGCCGATGGCGTACATATCCGCCAGCTTGTCCAGGTCCGCGGAAAGAATCACCAAAACAATCGGCAGCACCACCGCCACGAAGAGCGGCTGCCAGGGAACGCCGTGCGAATTGAGTCTCGTGAATTGCCGCGGCATTTCGCGGTCGCGCGCCAGCATATAAATCAGCCCGATCATCGCGCCCACCGCCGTGTTCACCGCGCTTAACAACAGCAGGCCGACCACGATGCCGATCGCGACGCCGAAAATGTGGCCGAAATACGGGCCAAGCGTCTCGTTCCCATAGTGCTCGCCCAAAAACCGGAGCATGTCCTCATAGCGGTCCTTGATTTGGGGCTCCATCGGCTTCGGCAACGAGAGCATCGCCCATCCGAGCAACGCCGTGCCAAAAACCACTTCAAATGCCACCGGAAAAATCGCCTTTTTGGCGGTGCTGGCGACGCTGGGTTTTTCCGGCGTGGCATCGCGGTCGAGCTTCATCACACCCGTCAGATTCGCAATCGCCTCCACGCCGCTCAACGCCAGGATCACCTCCACAAATTTCACCCAGTTGTAGCCGAAACCGCCTTCCGCCCTCAGCAAATCGGGATGAAATTTAAAATGCGGCGCGCTGATGCCAATGATCGCGATGACGACTATCACCATCGGCACCGCCAGCGTCACCGCGAAAGTGCCGGAATGCTTTGGCCCAAAATAATTGATGCCTCCAATCAGGATGATGCAGCCGATTGTGACCAGCTTCAGGTACGCGGCCGGCACGTGAAAGTAACTCATCGCGTCCCAGCAGCTCATCGCCGCCGTCACGATGAAATCCGCCAGCAACAGCAGCGAACCGAGCACCGCCAGCACGCGGCTTTGTTCCCGCGCCGCCGAATAAACTCCGCCACCATCCGGAAAATGCCGGCAGACGATGACGTAATTGTAGCCGACCAATCCCGTCAGCGCGCACACGGCCAGGATGATCGGCAGCGAGGAGAAACCCGCCGCGACAAATGCCAGCCCGATGACGTATGCCTTGCTGGTTCCCCAATCCCCGTACAGCAATGCCCCGGCCCGCGCCCACCCGACATTTCTCGGACGATGTGTGGTGGGTTCAAGCATGTTCGTGTGTGGCTTTAGCGGTCAGTTTTTTATTCATCAAGCGTAAATCAACAGGTGAATCTCTTCCGGCAGCAAATTGGAAATGTGCCGCACGATGTTGCCGGTCAATAATCCAGCCAATCCTCCGCGCGAGGGAGCGCCCAGCAGCAATTGTGAAGCGCCCATCGTGGCGGTGATGTCCACGATGGTTTCCGCCGGCGCGTCGCTGACGGCGTAACATGGCACCACTGGATGCCCCTGCGCATTTTTGAATGCATAAGAAAAAATCTGCCGCGCTTCTTCATCATCCTGCCACGTGCGCTTTTGATCGGCCTCTGTCAATGCCGGCAAGGCCCGGATGAACAGCAAATACAACGGCCGTTTTATCTCTCGCGCCTCTTGCAAGGCAAAATCCAGCGTGCGCCCGATGCTGCGCACCGCGCACACCAGCGGCGAGCCAGTGAGCGTAACCGCCGGCTTCGGCTCCGGCACGATAATTTCGGCAGCGTTACCCATGCCTGGGCGGGGCGCCGCTTCGGCCATCTTTCGCTTTCTTCGCTGCGACGCCTCGGACGCGAGCCCGCGCATGATCAAACCAATCACCAGCACGGTCGTGGCGAAAATGCGGGCCTTCGGCTTGTCCCAAAACAGCGACACTTCAATGGCCAGCATGATCACGAACGTAAACAGCATTAGCAGGCGTTCCCATTTTGCCAAATTCAGATTGCGATCCGTCGCACTGGCGCCGAGATTCGTCGCAATCGCGCCCACGACTCCGATGGCGTACAAATCCGCCAATCCGGCCATGTCTTTCACCACGATGACCAGAATGGCGGGAATGACCGCCGCCGCGAACATCGCCAGATTGGGCACGCCAAATTTGTTCAACTTTTGGAAAACCGGCGGCAGTTCTCCGTCGCGCGACATGAGATACTGGATTGAGATCAAATCCACAATGGCCGTGTTCGCTTCGGACAGCAGCATCAGGCACACCGCGATGCACACCACGATCGCCGCCGCGTGCGCGGCCGTCGCGCCCAGCGAGTGGCCCACGAAAACTTCCGCCATGTAAGCCAGCAAATAATCGCGGACACCGGCATGTCCGGGCGCATTGAGATCGGGGCTGGAAGGATCGGAGCCCGGCACAATGTGCAAGCCGCCCAACGCATGCGCGCCCAAACTAAGCAGCGCCGTAAACAAACACACTTCCAACATCACAATCCAGACTGCGGGAGTGCAGGTTTTCGACACGGACGGCTTTGCATCGGTGCTGCCCGGGTTCAGTTTCATCACGCCAGTCGCGTTTGCGACGGCTTCCACTCCGGACAGCGCCAGCACGACGCCGACGAAGCTCATCCAGTTTTTTCCAAGACCGCCGCTCAACGGTTGGACGTTGTGCCAGGCTTCGGGCAAATGCGGCAGGCAAAAAATCACGAGGACTATCGTGACGGCGAGCATCGGAATCGCGATCAGCATCGCCATGCCTCCCGTATGGCGCGGTCCGAATAGGTTCAGCGCTCCCAGAACCAGAATGGAACCCGCGGCCCAGATTTCCGGATGCGTCACGCCAAAATACTGCCCCAAATACTGAAACGCCGACATCCCGCTGATGGCCACCGTGACGAGGTAGTCAGCCACGAGCAGGAACGCGCCGACGATTGAGAGAATTTCCGACCGATGCCGCACGCTCGCGTAGACGCCGCCGCCATCCGGATAATGCCGGCAAATGACGATGTAATTGATGCCAACCAACGCCGTCAGCAGACACATGGGCGCAATCAGCCAGAACGAACTGTATCCGGCCACGGCGAACGCCAGGCCGATGATGTAGATTTTGCTCGAACCCCAATCTCCGTAAAGAATCGCAGCCGCCCGCGGTGCATCAACGTTGCGCGGACGCTTCGTAGTTGTTGATAGCATAACTGTAAACGGCGGGGCGTGCCCGCCGCAATGCTCGCGTGGCAATGCCAAAAAGCACCGCCACGACGAATTCTCTGGGGAAATGAAGGGAAAGCTTCATTGCCCTTAATGTTTACGCCTGCGAGGTTAGCTGTCGGGCTGGAACCATTAAGTGTTCCCGTTTCACCTCTTGTTAAGGGCGAAACGCAAGCCCCGATCCGGTTTTACCGGAAAATCGGTTCCCCCGCTGGCCACGCCCGAGCGCGGCCATTCGGCAGACAAAATTACCGTGCTGAACGTACAAAGGACCTCCGCAAAAATCAAGTTTCTCGTCAACGGGCGGGTGTGATTCCAATTGAAGGTCGGTTCATTTTGAGATTTACGATTTCGAATACGCGGCGAGAACCCCTCACCCCAACCCTTTCCCATTCAATGGAGAGGGAGAAGTTGCTCCAGCATCTCTCCTCAAATAGAGCCACTGATAGTGTGAAAAACCTTTTGCTTTCTCAGAAACACCTTGTTCGCGCCGATCAGGAGATCGACCTTGTTCGCGCCGATCAGGAGATCGGCGCTCCGGATTCGCGCGCATCTTTCATTACGAAAGACTTGGCTTTTCCTTGTGCCAATTCGTGGTCTGCTCGTAGGTGTGCGCGATTTTTAAAATCGTTTCTTCGCCGAAGGGCTTGCCGAGCAGTTGCAGACCGATGGGGAGCTTGGGCGATTTGGTGAAGCCGCAGGGCAGGCTCAGGCCGCAGATACCGGCGAGATTGCACGAGATGGTGAAGATGTCGGACAAATACATCCGCAACGGGTCGTCGGATTTTTCGCCAATCTTGAACGCGGCGGTCGGCGTGGTGGGCGTGACGATCGCGTCCACTTTTTCGAACGCTTTCAGGAAATCGTTGCGGATGAGCGTGCGGACTTTTTGCGCGCGCAGGTAATAGGCGTCGTAATAGCCGCTGCTCAAAACGTAAGTGCCCAGGATGACGCGGCGTTTGACTTCCGCGCCGAATCCGGCGCCGCGCGTTTTGCCGTACATTTCAATGGGATCCTTGCCGTCCACGCGCGCGCAATACCGCACGCCATCGAAACGCGCCAGGTTCGCCGAGGCTTCCGCAGTGGCTATGATGTAATACGTGGCCACGGCATAATCCGTGTGCGGCAGGGAGACTTCGACGATTTCCGCGCCGAGTTTTTCGAGGTGCTTCACCGCGGTGTCGACGGCTTGTTTCACTTCCGCGTCGAGGCCGCCGATCATGTATTCCTTCGGCAACCCGAGCTTGAGGCCTTTGATGCCGCCTTCGAGTTGCGACGCGTAATGCGGCACCGGTTGCGGCATGCTGGTGGAATCGAGCGGGTCAATGCCGCTCATGGCTTCCAGCAAGAGCGCGGTGTCGCGGACGTTTTTGGTAAACGGGCCGATTTGGTCGAGGGATGATGCGAACGCGACGAGGCCGTAGCGCGAAATGCGCCCGTAGCTGGGCTTCATGCCGACGACGCCGCAGAGCGCGGCGGGCTGGCGAATGGAACCACCGGTGTCGGTGCCGAGACTGGCGATGCATTCATCGGCGGCGACGGCCGCGGCGGAGCCTCCGGAGGAGCCGCCGGGAATGCGCGCGGGGTCCCAAGGATTGCGTGTGACGCCGAATGCGGAATTTTCCGTGGAGCTGCCCATGGCGAATTCGTCCATGTTCAGCCGGCCGAAAATAATCGCGCCGGCGGCTTTCAATTTCCGAATGGCGGTGGCGTCGTAGGGCGAAATGAAATTGCCGAGGATTTTTGAGCCGCAATTGAGCGGCTGGCCTTTGACGGCGAGGACGTCCTTCACGGCGATGGGCACGCCCAGCAACGGTTTGTCCGCGGCAGCGCTGGAATTGGCGAGCAATTCATCGGCGGCATCGGCTTGCGCGAGAGCATCGGCGGCATCGTGACTCAGGAAGGCGTGGATTTGCTTGTCCACGCGGCCAACCTGGTCGAGGCAGGCCTGGACGATTTCGCGCGAGGACACTTCGCGTTTGGCGAGCTTGCCGGTCAATTCGGAAATAGTGAGTTGGTTGAGCATGAACGAAACCACGAATGGACACTAATGAACACGAATTAACGAAAGGATTGCCAAAGGCTTTCGACCATTTCTTGATTCGTGAGAATTCGTATCCATTCGTGGTGAAAAATTATTCCACGATTTTTGGGACAATGAACAAGCCGTTGGCCTTGGCGGGCGCGTTGCGCAGGGCTTCTTCGTTGGACAAGGAGGGACGGGTTTCATCGGGCCGGGTGACGTTGACGAGCGGGAAAGCGTGGGCGGTGGGTTCCACGCCGCTGACATCGGCCCGGTTCAATTTTTCGATGTAGCCGAGAATGTTTCCGAGTTGCGCGCCAAGTTTTTGCTCTTCTTCGGGCGAAAGCGCGATGCGCGCGAGATGCGCGACGTATTTGACATCAAATTCTGCAGCAGCCATGCGGACAAGCTAAAGTCCAAGGCCCAAAGTTCAAAGTCCAAAGTTGGCAGCTATTTGATGCGCTTGAGCTGCACAGAATATTTTTCGCCTTTTGAGGGACCATCGGGCACGGTCATAGTAATGCTCGCCTGGTCGCCGTTGACCACGACCTCGCAGGGAATCAGGTGGTTTGCGCCGCCCTCGATCATTTCCAAGTCCATGTGTGTGCGATCAATGAATTTAAAAGTTCCGGTGGCGATGTGGCTGTTTTCCATGCTGGTCAGCGTGCCGTCTTTGCGGAATTCGACGGTGGCGGCGCCCACACTCCATTTCCCGACGAGCACGTCCGCGGGCTTTTTTGAGCAGGACGGCAAAGCGAAGGCGCTGAGGGTAAGCAGCAAGGCAAAGACAATTGAAAACTTGCGTGAGTTTTTCATACGTCCTTTCGTTGGCGCCATGCTGACGTGTCCCGGGCGGCATGTCGAGCAGGATCGGGGGAAGTTTTGGCAGGGGAATGAACGGCAGAGGAATGGAAGAGAGAAGCCCGATTCCGCTGCCGTTCATTCCTCTGCCTTGGAAAATTCTGACGGCAACGCTCAATCCTCGTCAAACTTGCGCTTGATGAGGCTTTCGAGTTCGGCGAGGGCTTTGGAGGCGTCGGCGCCGTTGGCGTGGATGGTGAGTTTGGCGCCGGGGCCGGCGGCGAGCATCATCAGGCCCATGATGCTTTTGCCGTTGATTTTTTCGCCGTCCTTTTCCACAAAAATGTCACACGCGAAACGGTTCGCTGTTTTGACAAACAACGCCGCAGGCCGGGCGTGGATGCCCAGCTTGTTCAACACGACAAATTCTTTGGTCATTGGATTATACTTGCGCGATTCACTCACGCTCCGGCTCGCCATTATAAATAGCCGAGGCGATGCCGGTTGGCCAATGAATTCTGGCGTGGTAAACCAATTTGCCAGACGCCATTCAGATAACCCTGGCCCGGATGAAGCGTGATCGGTCATTTCAATCCATCCGTTCAATGGCCGTGAGCTACGATTGCTTCAACTGTCAAATCTTTCATGGAACGTTTCAGCATCCAAAAATGGACGCGCAAGGCCACGAACCGGAGCGCGGAATTCATTCCGCGAGTGGATCTGACGGGCGCGGACGCGCGGAATGAATTGCGCGCGCCGCATCGCTGGTTCATGGAAAGAAAGCGCGATGATGGAGGTTTCACTTTGGTGGAGTTGCTGGTCGTCATCGCCATCATCGGGATTCTGGCGGCCTTGCTGCTTCCGGCGTTGTCTCGCGCGAAGGCGACGGCGCGGCAGATTCAATGCGTTGGCAATCTCCATCAGCTCGGTCTCGGAATACAAAATTTCGTGACTGAGAATCACGCCTATCCGTCCTGTATTGCCGGTACGAACAGTGAGAATCCCGGCCTCTGGATCAGGCAGCTTGAAACCGGCGGTTTTGATATTTCCCGGCCGAGGACCAATTTTGTTGCCGAGGGCGTTTGGCGTTGTCCCTCCGCGCATTGGAGCTTGAATCTGCCGGACAACGTGATTCCGATGAGTTACGGTTACAACGCATTTGGCAGCGCACGCATTGGCACGCGAACCAATGCGCTCGGATTGCACGGCGAATTCATTTCGAGTTCCGAGCTGTATCGGCCCGTGCCTGAAGCGCAGGTGGTTTCTCCCAGCGACATGATGGCGATGGGCGAGAGTTTCAGGGGAAGCATTTTCTTCGGTCGCGACTCCGATTTGCAGGATTTGGAAAAACACGGCTTTGCGTCTTCGCGTCATCAGGGAAGAGTCAACGCAAACTTTTGCGATGGCCATGTTGAATCGCCGAGTTTGGGATTTGTGTTCACCAACATGAGTGACGCCGCCTTGGTTCGTTGGAATCGGGATCATCAACCGCACCGAAACAGTTTATAAACGCAAACGCGGGCACACTGGTTTGACTATTTTTATGCCGCATGTTAGACCGGCGTTGATGTTGTTGGCCAGTATCTATAAAAACCCAGTTGAGGATTATCTTGTACTTGTCATCGGCATCGTGGCGGCCTCAAGCGCACTTTATTTTTCGGTCCGCGCCCTGTTTAATGGATTTGTTATTTCGCCAGGCAGTGTAAATTACAGCACGGCAAAGCCGAAACGTTACGAAAGAAAGAAACAGTCGGCGCAATACTGGACTTGGGTTTTGATCTACGGTTTTATCGGGATTGGATGGTTTTTCCTTTTGTTCTGCCTTTATTGTCCCAAGACATTTCACCGGCTATTTTAAGGACAGAGACATTACCGCGACCGCTTTATCTTTCTCCCTTTCAGCGCGGCAGCCTTTGTGTCCGGCAGTTCTGCGATCAACGTGTGAAAAAAATTTGGAGTTCCGCTTTAAGCGCACTATCTTCCGCGGTCGCCGCGAAAACGCGGCGCTGTTTACAATTATTTATGGATTCATCGGTGTCTGTGGGTCGTCAACAAATGATTTGCAAGCAACGCAAAGAAGCGCGATGCTCGACTCAACCACAAACGATGTTTGGCGGCCAGATACAGCCATGGGAACGGAAGGCTAATTACGCCGATTCGCGCCTCACTTAAACGTTAGGAGCCATGACTTTTCCTTTTACCACAGATCAAACCGTGAAACGCCTTCGCTGGGTGATGTTGGTCGCCATGTTCATTGATCTGGTTCTCACCCTTATCAGTCAACCGGCTACGTATTGGCGGCACCCCGAAACAGCAGATTTCGGTTATCACACCTTTCATTTTTTCTTAAATCAAGGCTGGCTGTTTTATCTTATCGTCAATTTATTTTACTTCGCGGGAGCCTTCCTGCTCATTTCCCTGCTTCCGAAAAAAATGGCGCTGGTAGGAACATTCACGATTATTCTCGGACATTATTTAGGGGCATCTGCATGGTTGGACTATATATGGCACCTGAATATGGCGGGTCCCTTTCTGTGCAGCGTCCTCCTTGGTTTTGCAATATTTTCCGCGCTCAAAAACGACCCGAACTCTATCCTCATGACCGGCCAAATCGTCAAACGACTTCGTTGGGTCATGATCGCCGCGATGCTCATCGACATGCTCAATACAATTTTCGGACAACCGGCCTCTTATTGGCACCAATCTGGAAACGTGAATGAAAGTTTTGCGTTGTCCCACTTTTTTCTGATGCGCGGCATGCCGATTTTTCTCTTCTATGATGTCATTTCCTTTGCGGCGTTGTTTTTCCTCGTTTCCATCCTGCCGAAGAAAGCGGGCTTGCTCACCGTATGGTCATTAATTCTTGCCTACTATTTCGGAGCATCCACCTGGCTGTTCAGCCAATGGCATTTCGGACCACTCGGTCCGCTTATTTACGGCAGCTTGCTAAGCACCGTTTTTGTTTTGCTTACGTTCACCTCGGCAAAATCATCTGAACCGCGAATTGGCTTATTCTGCAGGCTGTGCCGCTAAAACTGCTGAAGCCACCTTGCGCAACCAGATAGCCAAGCGGCTCATGTTGGCAGTTTTGGTTTCTGTTGGCCATATCAAGCGAGGTTACACTGCTCCGCAGCTTGCCGCTCTCGCGCAGATGGGTGCCTCCCTGCAAGACATGGACATTTTCGCGGTGCGTGCTCGGCAGTCTCCCTCGAAAAGTTTGGAGTTCCACCTTTGCCCGGCGTATGATGGACAACCGTGGTTCGCAAAAATGCGAACCAAACTGTTTACAATTTTATGGATTCATTGGTGTCTGTCGCTTGTCAACAAACTTCAGAAGCTGACGCCAAGTCTTGGAAAAAACAATCTGGTCAAATGAAAACCATCCGATAGGCTGAAAAAAGTTGGTCGGATAGCACGAGCCACGTATGTCAACACCGGTCTTCTACGACGAGCTCAGTCGCTATTATCATTTGATATACGCCGACTGGGAGGCAAGTATCGATCGCCAGGCAAGAGCCCTGGATTCCATCATTCGCACCGAAGGAGGGCCCGAACCTCATACAATTTTGGACTGCACCTGCGGGATTGGCACCCAAAGCCTTGGATTGGCAGCTCGTGGTTATGAGGTTACCGCCTCCGACCTTTCCCCTGCCACAGTAGAACGAGCCCGTCTGGAAGCGCGACAGCGCGGGCTGTCGCTACAGGTTAGTGTCGCTGACATGCGAAGCCTTTACAAACACCACGGACGCACCTTTGACGTGGTGCTTTCCTGCGACAACTCGGTGCCGCACCTTCTATCTAACGAGGACATTCTCACCGCCTTGCGCCAGTTCTACAAATGCACGAAAGTTGGCGGTCTCTGCTTGGTTTCGCTACGGGACTATTCGGCAATGGATTTCAACAGCCAGATCCAATTGCATCCCTACGGAGTGCGCGACGTAGGCGATGTGCGCTATGTGTTGTTTCAAGTCTGGGATTTGAAACCGCCTCTTTACGACACGACCTTCTACGTCATCGAGCAGCAAGGGAGTTCTCCCGCAACCGTGCATTCCACCAAATCAACCTACTACGCCGTTACCATTCCGGTCATAATCCAGCTCATGGAAGAAGCGCAATTTCAAGACGTGCGCCGTATTGAAGATGTGTTTTTTCAACCGATCATCGTAGGACACAAGCGCAAATGAGATTGGACTCCGCCGTTTCTCAGTTTATATTTCGTTTTGGGAGAATCGCTTCCGCACGGTAGTCAGCGACCTCCCCAAAACTGTTTACAATTATTTATGGATCAATTGCCAACTGTCTTACTAAAACCGGGTGAAGCGGACCGCATCGTGGCCGGACATCCTTGGGTTTATCACAGCGCCATTCTCCGCATGACCGCGCAGGCCGGCGATGGCGAAATCGCCCAGGTCAAGGATCATCGCCAGCGGCTGCTCGGCGTCGGCTTCTTCAATTCGAGATCCAAAATCCGAGTCCGCATCCTTTCACCCGAGCGCATCGAAATCAACGAATCGTTTTTCGAGCAGCGCATTCGCGAAGCGCTGGCCGTTCGCAAACGTCATCTGCCGAACGCCACTTCGTTCCGCGTCGTGAACGCCGAGAGCGATTTCCTCAGCGGGCTGATCGTGGATAAATATGAAGACGTGCTCGTGGTGCAAATTTCCGCGCTGGGCATGGACAAGCGCAAGGCGCAGATCGTTTCCGTGCTGCAAAAGATTTTTTCGCCGCGAGCGATTCTTGAGCGAAGCGACGTGGCGTCGCGCAAGTTCGAAGGCCTCGCTGAATCGAACGGCGCGCTCGCGGGCGAATTCTCCGGCCCCATTTCCACGAATCTGAACGGCCTGAAATTCGAAACCGATCTCGTCGAAGGCCACAAAACCGGCCTTTATCTGGATCAACAGGCCAATTACCAAGCCGTGTCGCATTTCGCCAAAGGCGCGCAAGTGCTGGATTGTTTCAGTTTCCTGGGCGGTTTCGGCCTGCACGCGGCGCGCGCGGGCGCGGCGCACGTGCACATGCTCGATCAAAGCGCCGAAGCCATCGCAGCATCCAAACGCAACGCCGAAGTGAACGGCCTCTCCGACAAATGCTCCTTCGAAAACACGAATGTCTTTGATTGGCTGAAGGCCCAAACGAAAACGGCGCCCAGCGAGAAACTCGTGCCTAAATTCGATCTCATCATTCTCGATCCGCCATCCTTCACACGCAATCGCGCGTCGGTGCCGGATGCGTTGCGCGGTTACAAGGAAATTCACCTGCGCGCGCTCAAACTGTTGAAGCCGGGCGGGACGCTGGCGACGTTCTGCTGTTCGCATCATGTGGATGCCGGATTGTTTCAGGACACGCTGCTCTCCGCGGCATATGACGCGCGCAAAATTTTGCGGCGGGTGGCGGCGTATTCGCAATCGCCGGATCATCCGATCATTCCGATGATTCCGGAGACTGAGTATTTGAAAGGCTTCGCCTGCGAACTCGTGAGGTGAACAGAAATTTTACAGAAGGAAGCAGAGTTAGCAGAGGCGCCTCAGAGCCGGAAAATTAACAGAAGCAAACGAAGTTAACAAAGGGAAGACTCGTAAGATCCTCCGTTTACTCCGGTCGCTCCTGTTCAAACCTTTGTTCCCTTTGTTTCCTTCTGTTCAAGATTCACTTGGCCAACAACTCGCGCTGCCAGTTCATCAACTCTGGCGAATGTTTCTCCCAGTTGCGCGCGAGGTCTGAAAGGGTGCCGCGGCTCGCTATCAACGTCGGATCGATGCCCAATTGGTGCGCATGGGCGTCGCGGCGCTTTTGCAATTCCATAAACCGTTTCCGCTCGGCTTCGGTCGGGCGATGGTTCGTGCGCTGCAAAATCTTCGGAAGTTTGTCGGCAGCGATCGCCATGCCGGCTTCGACCGCTTTCGCCACGCCGTTGCGCCGCCGCTCGGACATGTTTTTTGGCAGCATCGGCTCAATCGGCCGCCGCGTTGCCGCCGCGGCGGACACCTCCACGAGCGTTTCGTGGCTCAGGATGAAAAACGGCGGGCGATTGGCGGCAATAGCTTCGGTTTCGCGCCACAGCCACATCTCGCGCAACACGGCCAGGCCGGGCCGCCCCAGCAAGTGGCTGCCTTTGATGCGCCAGACTACGTCCCTGTCCACCGGCTCCGATTGCGTGCACTGCGCAATCAATCGCGCGCAGGATTCCTGGTGCCAGCCGAGCCGCCCCTTTGCCTCGATTCCAGCCCTCAATTTATCGGCCAATGGTTTGAGATAATGCGTATCGTTCCGCGCGTATTTCTCCATTCGCTCGGTGAGCGGGCGCAACGCCCAATTCGCCTTTTGGGGACCTTTCTCGAGTTTCACGCCCAGAAATTTTTCCACCAGCGTGCTGTAGCCGAATTGCGTTTCGCCCAGCAATCGCGCCGCGAGCATGGTGTCGAAAATGGCTGAGGGCGTGAATTGATGGTGCTTTTCCAGCAGGCGCAAATCGTAATCCGCGCCGTGCATGATCAATTCATGTCCGGACAATGCGTCCAGCAGTGGATCGAGATTTATTTTGGAAAGCGGATCGGTCAGCACATCGCCCGCAACCGTGCTGATTTGAATGAGGCATACTTTCTCAGGATAAGCATGCAGGCTGTCGGCTTCCGTATCTACTGCCACCCAGGATGCCGCGTGAAGTTGGGGGAGGAACGCGGCGAGCTTTTGTTCCGTATCAATCACCCAAACAGTATATGTGTGCCACGCATCTTCTGCCAAGCATCACGTGAGGACGCTCGGGAAAATGTTTTGAAGACCTTAGCCGAATTCTGTCACGCTGTTGTGGCAAACATTTGCCGTAAACCCGAAATCCTAAATCCGAAGGCCGAAGGAATTCGGGCTTCGGATTTGAGATTTGGAAACGGCGACCGCCGCCGGCAAATTTGATGGAAACCGTGAAATTCGAGGTATTCGCTCTCCTTGCCCCGAATCCGCATTCGTCGTAGTATGCCGCAATGAATTTAGCCGGTGCGTTTTCGGATTCGGTCCAAAGGCATGCCGAGAAAACTGCGTTGTTCTGGGGCGACGCGAAGTACACCTATTCCGAGCTCCTGAGTCGCAGCCTTTTCGTGGCCGGAATTCTCCGGCAACAATTCAACGTGCTGCCTGGCGACCGGGTGGCGCTGTGGATGAAAAACCGGCCCGAGTTTATCCCCGCGCTGTTCGGCATTCTGCAAACGGGCGCCGTCATTGTGCCCGTCAACAATTTCCTGAAGCCGGACGAAGTGGCTTACATTCTGAACGACGCCGCGATTGATGTGGTCATCACGGACGGCGAATTGAGCGCGCATTTCCAGGCGTTACAAGCGAAACGGCCCAAGCTCAAGTTCCTGAACGCGGAAAACGTGCTCGCCGCGTTTCCGATCGCGCCGGGCGGAGTGCGGTTCGAAACGGAACTGTTGAGAAATCCCAACCGCAAGGAAACCGACCTGGCCGTGCTGATCTACACGTCGGGCACGACCGGCAAGCCGAAGGGTGCGATGCTCTCGCACGGAAACCTGCTGCACAACGTCAATAGTTGCCGCCTTTGCCTGCATACCGTCGCCGAAGACCGGTTCGCCGTGCTGCTGCCGATGTTTCATAGCTACATGCTGACGGTTGGCATCCTGTTGCCGCTGCTGGTCGGCGCCTCCATCGTCATCGTCAAGTCCCTGCACCCGCCGCGCAACGTGATCCAGGAAATTTTCACGAAGCGGCCAACCATCCTGCCGGCGTTCCCGCAATTGTATCGCGGTCTCGTTAACACGGAACTGCCGGGCAAACTTCCGATTCGCATTTGCATCAGCGGTTCGGCGCCTTTGCCCGGACAACTGCTGCGCGAGTTCGAATCCAAATTCCGAATTCCGCTGATCGAAGGTTACGGCCTCAGCGAAGCCAGCCCGGTGGTGTCAAAAAACCCGTTGGACGGAACGCACAAACCCGGCTCCGTCGGCGTGCCGATTCCCGACGTGGAAATGAGCATTCAAACCGATGAAGGGCAGATCCTCGGGCCGAATGTTGTCGGCGAAATTTGCGTACGCGGCGGAAACGTGATGATTGGCTATTGGAACCAACTCGAAGAAACCGCCAAGGCATTCCGCGACGGCTGGCTGTTGACGGGCGACCTCGGTTATCGCGATGACGACGGCTATTATTTCATCACCGACCGCAAGAAAGACATGCTGCTGGTCAACGGCAACAACGTGTATCCGCGCGAGATCGAGGAAATCATTTATCAATTTCCGAATGTCAAGGAAGCGGCGGTGGTTGGAAAAAGTGACCTGCGCCGCGGGGAACATCCGGTGGCGTTCGTGGTGCCGAACGAAGGCGCCACGGTGGATGAAAACGGCCTGTTAAAATTCGTCCGCGCTCGATTGGCGGATTACAAAGTGCCGCGGCAGATCATCATTTCCACCGCCCTGCCCCGCAACGCGACGGGGAAGGTTTTGAAGACGGTGTTGAGGGATCAGGTGCATGGGAAGTAGGCCGAGCTGTGTTTTTGGGCAGCAGGACAAAAGAATTACCAAGCGAGTGAACGACGCGAAGCAACTCCACGACTGGCTCGATTGCAAAATTCGATCACATCGGTACCGGCTGCGAGTTCCTGCCCGCGCCGCTGAAACATTCCGGAGGCACACTGGTCCGCGCTACGTATTTGGCCAAGTAACACTGTCAGCCGTTCCCGCGGAAGGTCTCGGCTATTCCTCACGTGTCACATGGCCCGCCGGTGAGCAGGTGCAGCTTTACGAAGATTGCGTGCTAGAGGGCATTTTGGATGCAATTATACTTCAGCCCATTGAGCCAGTACTTGGGATTGCCGTCACGCTCGAGGAAATCGCGTGGCACGAGGTGGACTCCTGCGCAGGGGCGTATCACATGGCGGCTCAACAAGCGATGCAACAAATCCTGAGCGCGGGCGGACGCGAGCTCGCGTCCTGAATACATTCTTGCGCGCTCGCACGACTCTCAGAGTCCCGGAGGGACTTCAGAGAATAGCCCGGCGTTTCAACGCCGGGAAAAATTCGGAGTTGCACAAGTCCCGAAGGGACGGCTGAATCTTGGCATGTCTTACGTTTCCTCGTATTTCCATTGCGTCTTCAGCACGAAGGATCGTCGTCCGCTCATCAACCCTAATCTTCGGGAACGGCTATGGCCGTTTCTCGGCGGAATCGCACGACACAACAAAATGAAAGCAATTGAGATTGGAGGAGTTGAAGATCACGTCCATATTCTCCTTTCCCTTCCTCCGACAGTCGCCATTTCAAAAGCCATTCAACTGATCAAAGGCGGATCTTCAAAATGGATTCATGAGACGTTTCCGCAACAACGATTGTTTTCATGGCAGGAGAAACACGGCGCGTTCAGCGTAAGCGTTTCACATTTGGAAATAATCACCGCGTATATTCGGAATCAGGAAGCGCACCACCGGAACATGTCTTTTAAGGAAGAGTTCGAAGCATTGTTAAAGAAACATCAGATTGAATATGATGCGCGCTATTTGTGGGATTAGGATCAGCCGTCCCTTCGGGACTCGCGCGTCATCGGACCGGTTCCCGGCGTTAAAACGCCGGGCTATTCTCAGGCGTTCCTTCGGAACTACCAAAATCGAAAAAGGCGTCCTTGCGGACGCCTTCATGTTCAATTCGAAACTAAACCTTACGCCGTCTCGCCCACCTGGAAACGGACGAAACGACGGATCGTGATCTCGTCGCCGAGTTGTTTGCCGACTTGGGCAACGTGCTCTTTGACGCTGACTTCGGAATTCTTCTTCACGAAACCCTGCTCGAGCAGGCAATAGGTCTGGTAAAACTTATCGAGCATGCCGACTACGATTTTTTCAATCGCTTGCGCGGGCTTGCCTTTGAGGCGGTCCGATTGCACTGCAATCTCGCGCTCTTTCGCGACCACGTCCGCAGGAACGTCTGTGCGGGAAACCGCGTTCGGATGACCGGCGGCGATTTGCAGCGTGATGTCTTTCACGAGCTGCTTGAAATCATCACTGGCGACGGTGCTTTCCTTGCCGGCGCCGACTTCGACGAGCACGCCGACTTTCGCGCCCGTGTGAATGTAACCGGCAATCAATCCGTTGCCGTTGACTTCCATGCGCGCATTGCGGGCGATCTTGATGTTCTCGCGAATTTTCGCGACTTGATCGACGCGTTCAGCTTCAAAATCCGCCTGTGGATTCGATGCGAGGCGTTCGGCGACGCTGTCGGCCCAGGCTTTGAACGCTTCGTTGCGCGCGACGAAATCCGTCTGGCAATTGATTTCCACCAGCACGCCCTGGCGTCCGCCGGGCGAGATGTACATCGCGATCAAACCTTCGCGCGCTTCCTTGCCGCCCTTGTTGGTGGCGGTGGCGGCGCCTTTTTTGCGCAGAGCCGTCATGGCGGCTTCCATGTCGCCATTGGAATCCGAGAGCGCCTTCTTGCAGTCCATCATGCCCGCGCCGCTCATTTCGCGGAGCTTGGCAACCATTGCAGCAGTAATTTCAGCCATAAAAAATAGTTTCGAATTCGGAGTTTTGAGTTTCGAGTTAAAAGAGCCGGGTCTCGCGTTCCTTAGGAACTCGAAACCCGGAACTCGAAACCCGAAACTTTCCTTGTTATTCCGGCGAGCTTTCCGGAGTTGAGGGATCATCGCCCGCGGCGACTTCCACGGCCTGGGCGGAATCAAATTTTTCGGTCGCTTCGCCCGATTCCTCACCGCGACGGCGGCCATACTTGGCTTCGTATTCGCCACGCGCCTGTGTGATGACCGCGCCAATCGTGGCGAGGATCATGCGCACCGAACGGATCGCGTCATCGTTGCCGGCGATCGGGTAATCGACGAGATCGGGATCGCAGTTGGTATCCACGATGGCGACGACCGGAATCTTCAGCTTGCGGGCTTCGGCCACGGCATTGTGCTCGCGCTTGATGTCCACCACGAACATCGCGCCGGGGTATTTGTCCATGGCGCGGATGCCGTCGAAATACTTCACCTGGCGGGCGGCCTCGCGGCGAATCATCGATTGCTCCTGCTTCACGTAATTGTTGATGGAACCATCGGCTTCCATCTTCTCAATCTGCTTCATCCGCGCGATGGAGCGCTTGATGGTTTGAAAATTGGTCAACGTGCCGCCGAGCCAGCGTTCGGTGACGAAAAATTGTCCCGCTTCCTTCGCGGTTTCCTTGATCGCCTGCTGGGCCTGCTTTTTGGTGCCGACGAACAGCACGCGCTGGCCTTTGCCGACGGTGGCCGCGAGAAAATCGCAGGCGGCTTCGAGCTGGCCGAGGGTTTTGCTGAGATCAATGATGTGGATGCCGTTGCGGGCATCGAAGATAAACGGCTTCATCTTGGGATTCCACCGTTTGGTTTGGTGTCCGAAATGGACGCCCGACTCCAACAATTCCTTAACGCCAATGCTAATCACAATATTTCCTTTGGTTGGGACTCTGTATTCGACCGGCGGTCACAGACCGCCGCTACAATCCAATTCAGAGCATCCCGCGGAACACGGGATTGATTTCAGTGTTTTTGTGGCCTCCTGCCCTCACACGAGCGCAGGAATTTGAGGCCGTTTTCCCCCTCCGGCACGGCCGGAAAGGCCCAGCAAGATAGCAAAGCACCGGGCGAAGGCAATAGGTATTTTGGGACTATAAAAAGCAGAGCGCACCTCGGCACGCGCGGATATCCCGGCAAAAGATCGCATAATCCCGCAGTCCAACTGTTTGCAACCCATTACATTCCCGGGGCGAATTTGTACTTCACAGACCGCCGTTTTGCGCCAATGATGCCAGTAAGAAGAAAGCAATATTATGGGCCTAATTGACTACCTCAAAACTCAGTTTCTCGAAATCATCGAGTGGCAGGACGATTCGCGCGACACCCTTTCCTTCCGTTACCCGGATATGGACAAGGAAATCAAAAATGGCGCGCAGCTCATCGTTCGCGAATCGCAAACCGCGCAATTCGTGTATCTCGGCCAGTTCGGCGATACGTTCGGGCCGGGCAAATACTCGCTGACCACGGAAAATATCCCGATTCTTACAAATCTCCGCAGTTGGAAATACGGGCTGCATTCGCCGTTCAAGGCGGACGTTTATTTCGTCAATACGCGCCTGTTCACCGGGAATAAATGGGGCACGGCCAACCCCATCATGCTGCGCGACGCGGATTTTGGCATCGTGCGGGCGCGGGCTTACGGGATTTTTGATTTTCACGTGACGGACGTGAAATTGTTCCTGAAGGAGGTCGCGGGGACGGATGATCATTTCCGGCTGGAAGAATTTTCCGACACGATGCGCTCGCGGATTGTGAGCGTGTTCACCGACGCGTTGGCGGCGGCAAAGGTGCCGGTGCTCGATGCGGCGGCGCGTTATAACGAACTGGGCGCGGCGTTGCTGCCGCTGATCAATCCGGCGGTGACGACGCGTTACGGCATTGAGATCACGAGTTTCATTATCGAAAATATTTCCGTGCCGCCGGAAGTGGAACAGGCCATCGACAAACGCAGCAGTATGGCGGCATTGGGCAATCTGAACGATTACGTGAAATTTCAAATGGCCGAAAGCATGACCAAAGGCGGCGGCGAAGCCGGGGGCATGGCTGGCGCGGGCGCCGGTCTTGGCGCGGGTCTCGCCATGGGCCAGCAAATGATGGCCGCGATGAATGCTTCGCAGACGACGCCCTCTGGCGGTCCCGCTGGTCCCGGAGTGCCGCCAGTCATGAACGGCGGATTGCCTGAATTGCTCGGCACACCTGAAGTCGCCAAGGCGCTGGGCGTGAGTGAAGCCGATGTGATTGCCACGCTGGAAAAAGGCGACCTCAAGGGCAAAAAGATTGGTTCGACCTGGCGGGTGACGAGGGCGGCGCTGGATGAATTTTTGAAAAGCTGAGTTGTTTTCAATGCCGTGAATTGACCAAGCGTGAATACGGATTCAGCCTTATTCCTGCTGCTGTTTTGCGGACTGCCGTTGTGCTTTGGCCTTTGGCAACGATTCAGAGAATTAGCGCCGCGGAAATGGCCACAAATTGATGGAACGATTGTGAACTCTACAATCAAGAAACAGTGGCTCGATCCTGGCTACCAATACGTTCCCATTGTTGAATACGAATATTCCTACGGGGGAAAAGCTTACAGTTCCTCCAAAAGGCGTGCGGGAAACTATGCATCTGGTGCCAGCGAAGAGGCTGAAGCGATTCTTTCGCGTTATCCGGTTGGCGGCAGGGTCACAGTTTTTGTCGACCCTGAGGATCCCGACAACTCAGTTTTGGAATTTGGCGCGACGCCTTTAAGTTGGATTTGCATTATTCTCGGCGTTCTCGTACGTGCAGGTGCGGCAGGCGCCGCTCGAATGGGCCACTAACGTGACTTTCAGCTGCATGATCGCGTGAAGCTCGAAACCTACCCCACACGATGACCCCAACTGGCAAAATCATCATCGCCTGCTGGTGCATCTTCGTGATCGTTTGGCTGATAGCCGCCTCTCGGACGAAGCGCATCGCGGAGAGACAGAGTTTCGAGTCCGCGCTGGCCCATCGCATTCCCGTAGCGGTCGGGTGGTGGTTGATGGCGGTCCCGAAATGGCACGGGTTCCTGGGCGGGCAGGTCATTCCGCGCACGGAGCTTTGGCAAATCACAGGCGCGGCGATTTGTATCCTGGGATTGCTTTTTACGCTGTGGGCGCGACAGACGCTCGCGGGAAATTGGAGCAGTGATGTCACGTTCAAGGAGAATCACGAATTGATTCGCAAGGGCCCGTATCGGATTGTGCGCCATCCGATTTACACCGGGCTGTTGGTGATGTTCCTGGGCACGGCGATTTATATTGGCCAGGTGCGCGGCATCGTCAGCCTGGCACTCGTCACCGCCGGTTTTTGGATTAAACTCCTCCAGGAAGAACGCCTGCTGCTGCGGCATTTTCCGGACGCGTATCCGGCTTATCGGCGCGAAGTGAAAGCGCTGATTCCATTCGTCATTTAAAATTGGTCATTTAAGTTCTATGTCCACCCAACCACCCATCAACGAAGCCGTCGCCCGGAAAAAATTCTCCTGCCCGGCTTGCGGGGCGGAGGCGCAATGGAATCCCGCCAGGAAAGCGATCGTGTGCCCGTTCTGCGGCACGGTGTCGCCCGCGCAGGAGCAACTGACCGCGACGGGCGAGACAACCATCGTTGAGCACGACCTCGTGGCGGCGTTGCGCGGGATTCCCGACTCGCAACGCGGATGGCAGGCGAAGAAAATTTCCGTTAAGTGCCAGAGTTGCCAGGCGATTTCGGTTTTTGATCCCGCACACGTGAGCCAGCGCTGTGATTTTTGCGGTTCCACGGCGCTCGTGCCTTACGAGGAAATCAAGGAGGCATTTTCGCCGGAGAGCCTATTGCCAATGAAGCTCGCCGAAAGCCAGGTGCGCGATTCGATTCGAAAATGGTACGGCAGCCGCTGGTTCGCGCCCAACAAACTCAAGAACGCCGCCCTCACGGACACGGTCAAGGGCCTTTACATTCCCTATTGGACGTTCGACGCGCAGGTGCACGGAGATTGGACGGCGGAGAGCGGCTATTATTATTACGTGACGGAAACCTACACCGATTCGCAGGGCAGAACACAGACGCGGCAGGTGCAGAAAATCCGTTGGGAACCCAGCGCCGGTTCGCTGGATCATTTTTTCGATGATGAACTCGTGCCGGCCTCCCGCGGCGTGCATGAGGAACGGCTGCGCAAGATCGAGCCGTTTCCGACGAAGGAATTGGTGGCTTACAACGCGGGTTATCTTTCGGGCTGGGTGGTGGAGCGTTATCAGATCGATCTCATCGCGGCGGCGAAGGAAGCGCGCGAGGAAATGGACGCGGAGATGCAACGCCTGTGCGCCGCCGAGGTGCCCGGCGACACGCATCGCGATTTGCAGGTGAATTCCGATTATTCCGGCCAGACGTTCAAGCACATTCTCGTGCCGATCTGGCTGCTGACTTACAATTACGGCGCGCGGAATTTCCAGGTGGTTATCAATGGCTACACCGGCTCCATCAGCGGCGCGTATCCGAAGAGTTGGGTGAAAATTATGCTGGCGGTGATTGCGGCGCTGGCCGTTGCGGGAATCATTGCGTTAATGGCGTCGCATCGGTGAATAGTAGCACAGGCATCTCGCCTGTGAGTTCCTTATTCGCACGGGCGAGACGCCCGTGCCACTACTGTTTTTCTCGCCTTGAATGTTGGAACCGAAACCTTGAAACTTGCCACGAAAGGGATTTCCAAATGGTCACACAAATCTGCCACCGCCTCGCTCCTTGCATTTTTCTTTTCGCGGTTTTTGTTTGCGCGGCTGGCGCGCGGGCGCAGGAGGTGGCGTCCGCCTTCATCCCGTCGGAGGCGACGGTCACCACTGGCGAAAAAAACAGTCTCTGGCTATACGCGATGAATAATTCATCGCACGAAGTCCGCACAAATTTTGCGCCGCAGCTCGACGCCCGATTTCTTCGGCCATCCGGTGCAACCGAAACAGTGCTGGAACTGAATTCCACCGATGCGGTGGAAGCGGTAATTCCGCCCGGAGGTTTTCTGAAGCGCGAATATTTTTTGAGCGTCCCCGCAATCCTCCAGGGCCAAGTGGCGCTGGACATCAGCAACTACAATCGAGTGGCTCTGAATATCGTGGCGCCGGCATTCACCACGCAAGCGACTCAACTTCCGCCCGCAGCGCAGCAACCGTTATTGCTTCCGCCGCGAACCAACCAACTCTCGCGCATCGCCCTGGTGAATTTCTTTGGCAGCCGTTTGTCGCCTTACGAACCGATTTATTTCATTCTGGGCACCTACCCGGCCGCGGAATTTCAATTCAGCATGAAATTTCAGTTCTTCGATTTCACCAACCGTCTCCACCTGCTGACGAATTCTTATTTCGCCTACACGCAGACATCCTACTGGGATCTCCTCTCATCCGACCCGTCGTTTTTCGATACCAGCTACAAGCCTTCGTTGTTTGAATATTTTCCGGGCATCGTCAGCACCAGGAACAAAACGTTTCAGCTCGATTTGCAGGGCGGCGCGGAGCACGAATCCAACGGCAGGGGCGGCAGCGGTGAACGAAGCATTTACACGGCGTATCTGCAGCCGACGTTTATCTTCGGCAAGCCGGGCCATTTGCAGTTCGCATTGCAACCGCGCGCGTGGACTTATTTCTGGGTGGGCCATAACAATCCGGACATCGCGACGTATCGCGGCTACGCGGATTTGCGCGCGTTTTTGACGCTGAAAAAAGCCCCGAACTCGTGGGAGAATTTCCAGGTGGAAACGCGGTTGCGCCTGGGCGATGGCGGATCGCACGCCGGATACCAAATCAATCTGCGCTACAAATTTCCGCACTTCGGCCCCGCGCTCCAGGTGCAGTATTTCGAAGGTTACGGCCAGACGCTGCGCCAGTATAATCAAAGCGCCCACGGTCTGCGCGCGGGGTTCTGTTTGTGGTATTGGCCGGATTATCCGAACTCAGCCGACGCAAGATAACCGCCCAATCCATCCATCCTTCACGCCGTGGAAAAAACCAGCGAGGCGTGATAGCCCCAGAAGCCAAGCGAGTTGGATAACACGGATTTGAAGGCAGCCGGAGCGCAGCCGTTGGCGAGGCGGACTGGGCAGAGCGGGTCCGGCTGAGTGCAATTCATCGCGGGCGGAAGTATTTGATGCCGTAAAGATTCCACGCACAGGATGGCTTCAAGCGCCGGGGTGGCGCCAAGACAATGGCCGGTCACCGGTTTGGTGGAACTGCACGGAACACCGTGGTCGCCAAATAACCGGCTCAGGGCGCGCGCTTCGGCCAAATCGTTCGCCACCGTGCCGCTGCCGTGGGCATTCACGTAAGCGATTTCGCGCAGGGAAAGTTGCGCCAGCGCCAGCGCATTTTCCATCGCCCGCAAAATACTGGAGCCATCCTCATGCACGCCGGCGCGACCGGAGCTGTCCGTGATCATGGACCAGCCGGCCAGACGCGCGAGCGGTTTCGCGCCTCGACGCGCCGCGAGTTCGGCGGATTCGAGCACCAGGAACGCGCTGCCTTCACCCAGCACCATGCCGTTGCGCGTCACGTCGAACGGCCGGCACGTCTGCCCCGGTTCAACATGCGAACCGAGCACGCCACAGGATTCCAATTGTGCGAGGACGACGGCATGCAACGGCGCATCCACGCCGCCCACGAGCATCGCGTCGGCTTTGCCGAGCAGAATTTGTTCGGCCGCCAGTGCGATGGCAAACGCGCCCGAGGCGCAAGTCGCGGAGGCAACGGCCGATGGCCCTTTCAGGCCGAAGCATTGCGCGAGCACGCCGCTCACCGCACCCATTGAGCTTTGGGTGCTAACCGAAGGCCCCATCGCCTGCTGCAACCGGTCGACGGATTCGGTTATTTTCGCCAACGGTCCGCGCGACGAGCCGGTAATGACGCCCAGTCGTTCGGGCGGATACGAGGTATTCAGGCCGGCTTGCTCCCAAGCCTGGTTCGCCGCGAGAATAGCCATTTGCACGCAACGACCCGCTTTGCGCGCGAAACGCGGCCCGGACAGGGAACCGTTGATTTCCGGTGCGCCACAAACGGCGAAGCGAAGCGGCTGGCCGTTGCTTGAAGGAAATTCCCGCCATGACGCGAGGCCGCGCGCCGCGAGGCTGGCCCGCCAGAGCGCCTCCACGGAATCGCCCGCGGCGCTGTAGCTGCCCATTCCTGTGATGGCGATCGGATTATCCCGCAACAAACTGGCCAGAAGGGATGGCTTCATTGACAAATCGATTTCCGGAAACCGCCGGCTGAAAAGCTTTCACCAGCATCTCGATGCATTGTTCCGGATGCGCGCGCAATATCGGCAGGATCGTTTCAAGAAGATGCTCACCGGCGCGCAACTCATTGCCGGACTCTATAACCTCCACGGGCACCGGCGGCCCTAGAGTGATTTCAAAATTCCACCCGCCATGATCCACGATCAAGCACGCCATCAACTCCGCCCGCTGGCGCATGGCGAGACGAATGGGGCCGCTGGACATGCGGAATTGCCAGTCGTCATCCACCGGCACATGCAATTTTTTCCCGAGCTTCACATCGAGAGCCATCAGCAACGGATTTCCGGCGGCGACGAATTCAATCATCTCGCGCAATTGATTCTCGTTGTAAAAAGCGGTTGGAATTTTCGGGAAGGGCGAGTAGCGGTCTTTCAGCCGTTTCAGTGGCGAACGGTCTTCCGAACGGCCTTTGACGACCATTGCCGCCGGGTAGCCGGCTGCGCGGAGCCAATATCGAAGCAGAGAATATCGGCCGAAATGACAAAACGCGAGCACGACGGGACGCTTTTGGCGGCGCGCCGTTTCGAGATACTCAAGGCCCCGAATTTTCAGCCGGTCGCGCCATTTAGGTTCGTCGAGCCGATCCGGGAAAAATTCAAGCGCGGCGTTCAGACGGTCCTGGCGCTGCCATTGTTTTGAAATGCGGAATTGGTTTGGTTTAGTGGCACGGGCGCCCCGCCCGTGAGTCCCTGTTCGCACGGGCGAGACGCCCGTGCCACTACAAAGACATTCGGGCAGCGGGATGGATGAATGTTTTCGCTTGCAGGCGACGCGGAGGGAAATGAAGGGCGTCATCACGCAACGCAGGAGGGTCACGGAAAAAATCCGTTCCAGCCGGCGCATCGTGATGAAGGCCAGCCAAGCGATTCCGACTCGGAACGCTTTGAGTGGTCGCATGATTGCGAGGGCTATTTCAGTGCGGCATAGACGCGGTGGACGTCATCGTGATCGTCGAGCGCGTTCAGAAAGTCTTCCACTTCCTTGCGGGCAGCGGGACTGACTTCGGTGGAATTTTTGGCGACGTAACGAATTTCGGCGGCGGTCACGTTCCAGCCGGCGGCTTTCAACGCCTTGGACACGGCATCGAGATCCTTGATCTCGGTGTAAAACCGCGCGCCCTTGGTTCCGGCGGGAGTTTCGTCGGCTTCGAGCGGCTCGAATTCCTGCGCGCCGGCCTCGATGGCGTCGCCTTCGGCATCGCGATTCGCGTCCGTGTGCGTGGCTTCGACGACGCCGAGGTGATTGAAGAAAAACGCAACGCTGCCGGGCTGGCCCAACGAACCGGCTTTGAACAAATTGCGGATTTCCGGCGCGGTGCGATTGCGATTGTCGGTCAGGCATTCCACGACGACCGGCACTTTGTGCGGCGCGAAGCCTTCATAAACGACGGTCTCGTAATTGATCTTTTCCTCAGTCTGGCCGGAGCCTTTTTTGATGGCGCGCTCGATGGTATCGCGATAAACGGAGGCTTTTTTGGCCTTCTCGACCGCGGCGGCGAGGCGGGGATTGAGATCGGGGTCGGGGCCGCCGAGTTTGGCCGCGACCATGATTTCGCGGACCAGTTTGACGGTGACCTGGCCTTTTTTCTGCGCGCTGGCTTCGCGCCCGGCTTGTTTCCATTGTGCGCCCAAGCGATTTGATTCCTGTGTTAAATGGTTAAGAACCTGCAATCATTTTGTTCGCGCGACGGCGAAGCGTCAATCCCTAACGCCGATGAAAGAGGGATTTCCGCGCGCACTGAACCAAAATCCCCGGCATAAGATGGAGATTGTGGAGGAGACTGGTTCAGGATACACTGGGCGGGACTTTGACCAACATTTTGGGGGCGTTTAGCTGTTGCCTTCTGCGCGTTCGGCCGAACTCATGAAACCATGCGGTAACAACCCTGGAATATGTCCGAAGTACATCTCAAAAAAGGCGAGCCGGTCGACAAGGCATTGCGGCGGCTCAAAAAGAAACTGGACCGCGAACAAACCCTGGTGCAGGTGCGCATGCATCGGCGCTTCGAAAAACCCAGCGCGCGCCGGCGTCGGAAGGAAAAAGCGGCGCGTTTCGCCGCCATGCTCAAGGCTCGTTACGCGGACGTGTAAGCGCTGCCGCGGCGAATTTGCCGACTTCCGATTTCGTGACATTGCCGCAGCGCCTAGTTGTGTTAGGCTAACTCTTGATGAGAGCCTTTGCCCCGAAAATCCTGACCTTTGCCGCGGCCTCATTTGTGGTTCTCGCTACGGCGCTGCGCGCGGACCAGGTGCAGATGCGGAATGGGGACCGTTACGCGGGCAGGATTCTTTTCGTGGCTTCCAATTCCATCGTGATGGAGAGCGACGTTCTCGGCAAAGTCACGTTGCCGCGGGACAAGGTTTCGGCCATCACCTTTGGATCAGGCGCGGCGACCAATGCGATCCCGTCCATTCCCATCCCGCGTGCTTCAGCCAATGGCTCGCAAATTTCAGCGGACCGCTCGCCGGTGGTTGCGGCCGGCACCACGAATTTAGTGGCGGCATTTCAGAACCTCGGCGCGAATACGAATTTCATTCAGCAGGTGCGCGAGCAAATGCTGACGGGCGCAAACCCGGCGGCGAATCAAAAATATAACGAGCTCCTGGGCGGCTTGATGAGCGGCCAGATCAGCGTGGATGATTTGCGCGGCCAGGCCAAAACGGCCATCGGCCAGATCAACCAGCTCAAAACCGAACTGGGCCCGCAAGCGGATGAATCGCTCGATGCGTACCTGTCCATCCTGCAGGATTTTGTAAACGAAGCGACGCCAACGGCGCCAGCGACGAGAACCGCACCGCCCGCGGCGAGCTTCAAGACCAATTCGGCCCCCGCACGTCCGAATCAATAAACTCATGAAACAATTTTCCGAAACCGTTGCGCGGAGTTGCATAGTGGCCCGGGCGTCTCGCCCGTGAGGTCCTGTTCGCGCGGGCGAGACGCCCGTGCCACTACGAGGTTTGCGCTCCTCGGCGCCTCAGTTATGTTAAAATGAATATGATTGCCAAAACCACCGTTGCCATTGGATGCGTCGCCGGCATTGCGGCCGTGTGCGCCGCCGTTTTGCTCGTTCGGCCATCCGCAGCGCAACCGGCAGCCATGCCGGCCACTAACAACCATTTCACCGATATGAAAAATTTCAAAAAACCTTCCGAGGCGGAGTTGAAGAAGCAATTGACTCCGTTGCAATTCGAGGTCACGCAACACGCGGACACCGAAATGCCGTTCAAAAACGAGTATTGGAACAATCACCGGCAGGGCATCTACGTGGATGTCGTCTCGGGCGAACCGCTGTTCAGTTCGCTGGATAAATTTGATTCCGACTGCGGCTGGCCGAGTTTCAGCAAGCCGCTTTCAAATGACAAAATTGTGCAGCACGAAGACCTTTCGCACGGCATGGATCGAACGGAAGTGCGTTCGAAGACTGCGGATTCGCATCTCGGTCATGTCTTCGACGACGGCCCGGGGCCCACGCACTTGCGCTATTGCATCAATTCGGCGTCACTGCGATTTATTCCGCTGGAAGACATGGAAAAACAGGGTTACGGCGCGCAATTGGAGCCGTTCATCAAAGCCGGGCTTTACAAGCCGGCTGCCGCGGCTCAGACGAATAGCGCTGCGAAATAAGTAGTGGCACGGGCGCCTCGCCCGTGCCACTATGATTGCCACCAGTCCGTGTGCAGCAAACCCCATTCGCGCACGGCGCGTTCGCGCAAATGGAATCCATGTTGCAATAATAATGCGTCCGGCGGCGTTAATGCGCCGGCCGGCAATCGCGTCACGATCGTAAAGAAGCGATACATCGTCCAGAGAATCAGCCGGGAGCGAAAGCGCGCCAGTCCGGTGTTCGCCGCCTGAAAATCGGCGAGCAGCCAATTCGCGCCCGGCAAGGCCGCGCGAGCGAGACCGGCGATCAATGATTCCAATTGATCGCGACGGAAACAATCGAGGAAGAAATGCGTGACGATTAAATCAAATGCCTGTTGCGGCGGCATCCAGGCGAGCGCGTTCGCGTGAATGAAATCGATGCGGCTGTCGTCCATTCCCCGCGCCGCGAGCCGTTGGCGGGCTTGATGAAGCATGCCGGCGCTGGCGTCGACGCACGTGATTGTTGCGTTCGGCAGATTCCGGCGGCATTCGGAAAGAAAACGGCCGTTGCCTTCGCCGAGAACGAGGACGTTTTTCGAGCCGCGGACCTGGTTTAGAAATGCCGTGCGGCAGCGCTGGAGTTTTTCCCCTGCCAGCACGAACTCCATCCAGCGATAGTGCGGGGCGAGGACATCAAAGCTCATGGCTCGCCCACCGTGAAACAATGCTCCGCCGGTTCCACCAAAGCCCCGCGGCAATGGCGCCCACGAAATAGACCACAACATCCCACGGGTCGCCCGTCGTGCGGCGCATCAGGTGCGGACCGATGACTTCGAAGAGGATGGACCAAAAAACCGTGTAGAGCGTGATTTCGGCCCAGGTCGGCGGATCATCCGTCGCGCGCAAGCGCAACTTCCGCTCCATCCAAAGCAACACCGGCAGGGCGCACGGGATGAGCAGCATGTCATTAAAATGAAAGCGCAGGAATGCGTTATGGACGCGCGGCTTGATGAGCCAGCGATTGAGCGCGTAGAGCGAACAGCAAACCAGGAACAAACCATCCCCGAAATACCGGAACCTTTTCACAACAACGCCATGATGGCATATCCGAAGGCAGCAGCCAAAAGCAGTCTATAAAAGAGAATCATAAGAACTACTTTGCCTCACTGGACGACTCCGCGCCAGAACTTTTTCTAAAGTAAAAAGCAACGAGGTTCCACGATCCTGTAGTGGCCTTGTTGTGAAGAGCTTACCCGGCGCGCAGGGCCCTGATTCCGACCCTCACCCCTGCCCAATGACTCGCTCGCTCCCGCTCGCTCAGCCCTCTCGGGGCCTTCGCTTTCAGCGAATTCCTTTCGCCGCTTGCCAAGCGGCTCAAGTCCCATCCGATGGGAGAGGGACAAGTTGCTCCAGCGTCTCTCATTGACTGCCGCCGATGATCTGTTTGGGGGCAGGGCATTTCAACTAAATCACCGTGCCGTGGGGCACGATGCCGTTTTTGGGAATGATCACCACGCCGTCGCGAATGAAATACAGCGGGTGGTCGGCGTTGTCCGGCTTGCCGGAGGGGGTGATCACGACGTTGTTTCCGATGCGCGCGTTTTTGTCGACGATGGCGTTCTCAATGCGGCAGTTGGAGCCGATGCCGATGCGCGGGCGGCCGGCTTTTTCATTGGATTCGATGGACTCGGCGGATTCGTAATAATCGCATCCGAGCAGGATCACGCGATTCAACTCCGTGCCCGCGCCCACGAGGCTGCGAATGCCAACAATGCTGCGCTTGATGTGCGCGTGATTGAGGATGCAGCCGTCGGAGATCACCGCATGATCGATTTGCGCCCCGTTGATCTTGGAGCCGGGCAGAAAGCGCGGACGCGTAAAAATCGGCGCGCTCATGTCGAAGAAATTGAATCGCGGCAACTCGGAGGTGACGTCGAGGTTGGCGTCGAAAAATGAGCGGATGGTCCCGATGTCCTCCCAATAGCCCTGGAAGACATAGGAGTAGACGCGATGCGTTTCGATGGCGCTGGGGATGATGTGTTTGCCGAAATCCGCCAGGGTGTTATCCAGCAGTTGGCGAAGAACCTCGCGCGTGAAGACATAGATGCCCATGGAGGCAAGGAACAATTCCCGGCCATCCTCAATGCCCAGCTTGGGATACCATTCCAGCGGCAACTTGAGCGAATCCTGCACGGCGGTGTCCTTCGGTTTTTCCACGAAGCGCGTGATGCGGAGGTCTTCGCTCATTTGCATGATGCCGAAGGACTGCGCATCGCGCCGCGAAACCGGGATGGTGGCGATGGTGATGTCGGCGCCGGTTTCAGCGTGCTGATTGATGATTTTCCGCAAATCCATCCGGTACAATTGGTCGCCGCTCAGGATGAGCAGGTATTCGAAATCATGCGTGAGAAAGTGCATCAGGTTCTTGCGCACGGCATCGGCGGTGCCCTGGTACCAGGAGGTGTCGGTGAACGTTTGTTCGGCCGCCAACAGTTCCACGAAGCCCCCGGAGAAGTGGTCGAATTTGTAGGATTGCGAAATATGGCGGTGCAGCGACGCGGAATTAAATTGGGTGAGCAGGTAAATGCGGCGCAGGCCGGAATTGATGCAATTGGAGATGGGGATGTCGACGATGCGGTATTTGCCCGCGAGCGGCACGGCCGGCTTGGCGCGCTCCTTGGTGAGCGGGAACAATCGCGTGCCCTGGCCACCGCCCATGATGACCGAAAGCACGTTGCTCGTGTTAATGGTTTGCCGGCCGGTCTGTGACATAGAAATCCTTTCCCACTGAAAATTTCTGGAGGGAACTTATACGCCTGCCGCGCAACGGGCAAGGCGCAGTTTTGCCCGGTCGCATCGTGGCGCGCATCTCTATTGTGTGAAGACGGGAACACAATGTGGCGGCAGGCGTCCTCGCCTGCCAGTGACGGCACCGTCCCGGTGCCAGTCGTTCATGGAACTTACCAGAACGCCCTGCGCACTCTGGCGGCGAGACGCCGCCAGCACTCGCAGACAGGACGTCTGCGCTACAATTCAACGTCATGGCCCGCGTTACGCGAGGCATAATACTATCGTCCTCGCTTATCATGACCACGGTGTCTCCGTTCCGCCCGACGCGGTTCGGGATTGCGCCGGGAAAATCCCCCGGCTTCTTTTGCAAGGCGGAAGTCCACCTGTTTTTTGAAACTGTCCACTTTAGCCACCTGCACCTGGACTCGATCGCCGAGGCGGATGACGCGGCGGTTGCGGCGGCCGATCAATTGGTTCCGTTCCGCTTGGAACACGTAGAAATCGTCCTCCAAACAGGAAAGATGCACGAGGCCGCTCATCGCGAGCCCGGGCACGTCCACGAAGAAACCGAAGTTGCGCACATCGATGACCAGCGCCGGATAACGCGGCGGGTTCGGCGATTTCAATTGCGCCTTGAGGAAGGCATACAGCTTCACGTCCTTGCTGTCGCGCTCGGCATCGGCGGAGTTGCGTTCGGTATCGGAAATATGATCGGCGCTTTCCTTGAGCGAATGGCGCGAGCCGTGGCTTTTTTGAAAGAGCGCGCGATGCACCACCAGGTCGGCGTAACGGCGAATCGGCGAGGTGAAATGCGCGTATTTCTTCTTGGCCAGCCCATAGTGGCCGAGCGGCTCGACGGCGTAACGCGCGCGCATGAGCGAACGCAAAAAGCCAATCTTCAGCGCCGGGCCGATGGAAATTTTATTCAGTTTCTCCAAAAGCTTTTGAACTTCGGGGCGCTTGGTCAGATCGCCCACGTGGATATTGTGGCTCAGGACTTCCTCGCGATATTCCCGCAGACGCCGTTCGTCCGGCGGCTCGTGCACGCGATAAATGGCCGGGATATTTCGCGCCATGAGTTCGCCCGCCACGGCTTCATTGGCGAGCAGCATGTATTCCTCAATCAATTGATGCGAAACGTCGTTCTCCACGCGTTCAATGCTGGAAATCCGCCCGCGATCATCGAGGCGGATTTTCATTTCCGGGAAGTCGAGATCGAGAGAGCCGGCCTTGAAGCGCAAGCGACGGATTTTTTGCGCCAGCGCGTTGGCATCGTGCAGCATTCGCTCAATGCTTCCCGCCGGTTCCCGTCGCAAAATCGCGAACACTTCCTTGTAGGTGAATCGGCGCTTGGAATGGATCACGGCCGGATAAAATTTCGTTTTCAGCACGCGCCCCTCGCCTGAAATCAGGAACTCGACGCATTTGGTGAGGCGCTCCACATTTGGCTTGAGCGAACACAGTTCGTTGCTCAAGGCTTCCGGCAGCATCGGAATGACGCGGTCGACCAGGTAAGTGGAGTTGCCGCGCGCGCGGGCTTCATCGTCGAGCGCGGTGCCGGGCTTGACGTAATTCGAGACGTCGGCGATGTGCACCCAGAGCTTCCATTCGTCGCGCGCAAGGCGTTGCAGGCAGATGGCGTCGTCAAAATCCTTCGCGTCGTCCGGATCAATCGTGATGACCGGATGGGCGCGGCAGTCTTCGCGCCCAGCCAAATCCTGCGGCTGCACGGTGGTGCCGATGGCGCGGGCCTCTTGCAAAACATTCTTTGGGAAATGCAACGGCAAGCTGTATTGGCGCAGCACCGAGAGCATATCCACGCCTTCCTCATCGGGCGCGCCGAGCACTTCGATGATTTCGCCTTCGGGATTGGTGTGGCGCGTTTCCCATTCGTGCAATTCGACGACGACTTTATCGCCGACGTGCGCGGGCCGGCCGACATCGCGCGGTTCCGGGACGTAAATATCGTGCGGCATGCGCGGGTCGTCGGGAATGACGTAGAGAAAACGAGAGGTGCGTTGCAAGGTGCCCACGATTTGCGTGCGCTTGCGTTCGAGGATGCGAATGACGGCGCCGGTTTCTTCGCCGTCACGGCGCGCGCCTCGCTTCACATCGCGCCGCACGAGCACGCGATCTTCGTGGAGGGCGGTGCCGGTGGCGGATTCCGGGATGATAATTTCCTTGAGACTCGAATCGTCGGGCCGCAGAAAGCCCTTGCCCTGGCGATTGATGCGGATGCGGCCGGCGACGAGGTCAGCTTCGCGCGATTGAATGTAGCGATTGCCCTTGGTGCGGGTGATGCGGCCCGCTTGTTCCAAGCGGCGCAAGGTGTGTTGCAATTGCTGCTGGCGATGGGGAGGCCAGCGCAAACGCCGGAGCAGTTCAGGGACGTTCGACGGCGCGTAATCCGCGCGGCCAAGCAGTTTTAAAATTTCGTCTTCCATGATTCAGTGTATGGGAAATGATGGGCGTGCGCCATCACGTTCGGAGGTCTAGGATCGCACGGGCGAGACGCCCGTGCCACTAGAGTCGTTTCGCGCCGATCAGGAGATCGGCGCTCCGATCGAGGGGCCAATTTTGCCGGAGCTTTTTTTTGGCTTCTTTCTTTAATAGGGAATTTTGTCCGGCTTCTTGGCCCACTCTTTGAAAGCCACCAAAGCTTCATTGCGCAGCATCGATTTCATGGGCAGCTTGCGCTGGGGGATGGGCAAGGCGACTTCGTGGTAGATTTCGTCGTCGTCGAAACCGATTTTGGCGGCGTCTTTGCGGGTGTTGGCATAAAACAGGGTGCGGAGGCGCGCCCAGTAAATGGCGGATAAACACATGGGACAGGGTTCGCAGCTGGCATACAGATCGCAGTCTTCGAGGTGAAAAGTTTTCAGGCGCTGGCAGGCTTGGCGGATGGCGGCGATTTCAGCGTGGGCGGTGGGGTCGTTGACGAAGGCGACCTGGTTGCAGCCGCGGCCGACGATTTTATTTCCTTTCACCACGATTGCGCCGAAGGGGCCGCCTTTATTTTGGCGCATCATTTGGAGGGAAAGACGAATCGCTTCGCGCATGAATTTTTCGTTCATTCGGTCGCATTAAACACGGCGGGAACTGTGGAAGCAAAAGGAAAGCAAGCAGTTCAATTCAAAGCATTCACCCTCACCCCTGCCCTCTCCCATCCGATGGGAGAGGGGGACCTTTGTTCTCGCAAATGGAGTAGAACAATTTCGGCTCAGTAACAGTTATGGGTTCAAAAAAATTAGGGCTCGACGGAGTCTCGCCCCACCAGGAATAACGGCGCGCAGGGAGTGACTGCCCTACCCTGTCGCCTTTGATGGCGTCGTGTCGGAAGCTGCCGTTGTGGTTTTTCCGAACAGGAGGCGGAGGCTGTTCATTACGACGACGACGGTGCTGCCTTCGTGGCCGACGACGCCGAGAGTCAGGGGGATTTTGCCGAGCATCGCAAACGTGACGAGCACACAGACGGCGCCGAGCGAAATGATCAGGTTTTGGCGGATGATGGTGCGGGCGCGCTGGCTGAGGCGGAAGGCGGCGAGAAAATTTTCCAGGCGATCGTGCATCAGCACGACATCGGCCTGTTCGAGCGCGGCATCGGAACCACGGGCGCCCATGGCGACGCCGATGTGCGCGACGGCGAGGCTCGGGGCGTCGTTCACGCCATCGCCGATCATGGCGACCTGGCGGCCAGCTTTGGTCAGGTCGCGAATGGCGGCGACTTTGTGCTCGGGCTTCAACTCGGCGCGGACGTCGTCCAGTTGCAATTCCGAGCGCATGTGTTCGGCGGCGGCGTGGCGGTCGCCGGTGAGCACGACAGTTTTGAGACCTTCGTCGCGCAATTCATTGATGACCGTGCGCGATTGCGGGCGGATGTCGTCGCGCAAGAGGATGCGTCCGAGCAAATCGCGCTCGGCAATCCAGATTTCGGAAATGCCGTTTTCGCTTTGGCTGACGGCGATGGAAATGGGTTGCAGACGGCTGGTATCAGGATTCCAAATGGCCGCGCCGGTGCATTCGGCGATCCAATCGCGACGGCCAAGCAGGCAGGCGGCCCCTTCGCGTTGCGCGCGCAAGCCTTGGCCGGTGACGGATTCGAAGTGCTCGAATTCGATGACTTCGATTCCGTGCTGTTTTCCGTAGCGCGTGATGGCGCGGGCGAGCGGGTGCGTGGAAAGTTTTTCGAGCGAGTAAGCGATTTGCGCAATTTCGGCCTCGTTGCCGGGCGGAAAGCTTTCCACCTTTTCGACTTTCAATTCGCCGGTCGTGAGCGTGCCGGTTTTGTCGAGGGCGACGGTGTCAATTGAGGCCAGTTTTTCGACGGCGGCTCCGCCGCGAAAAAGAATTCCGTGCCGCGCGCTCCAAGCAATTGCGGCCAGCACGGCGGAGGGAATCGAAAGCACGAGGGCGCACGGCGAGGCGACGACGAGCAGGGTCATGGTGCGATAAAAGGCGCTGTGCGATTCGGCGACCGTGCGCGCGACGGCGAACGGTGCGAGGCCGAAAGCGAGCCACCAGACGAAGAACATCACGAGCGAAAGCGCCAGCACGAAATAGGTGTAGTAGCCGCTGAATTGGTCGGTGAAGCGTTGGGCGGGAGCTTTTTGATGCTGCGCTTCGCGGATGAGGCGAATGATTTTTTGCAGCGAGCTTTCCGAGGCGGGCCGGAGCGCGACCGCTTCCACCGCGCCCCACAGGTTGATCGTGCCGGCCAGCACGGTGTCACCGACGGCTTTCTCCACGGGCGCGGCTTCGCCGGTGAGATTGGATTCGTCCGCGGCGGTTTTGCCTTTGGCGATTTCGGCATCGACAGGGAATTGCTCGCCGGGCTTGACGAGCAGGCGCATGCCGGCGCGGAGTTGCTCGACGTTGATCTCGCGTTCGCGGCTTTGTTCATCGAGCACGGTGGCGATTTTGGGCGCTTCGCGGAACAGCGAACGAATTTCGCGTTGAGTGCGGCCCAGCGCGAAATGTTCGAGCGCGCCCGAAAAGGAAAACAGGAACAGGAGCGTGGCGCCTTCGGCCCAGGCGCCGATGCAGGCCGCGCCCACCGCGACCGCGAGCATCAGGAAATGGACATCGATGGTGCGCCGGCGCAGGCGTTCCCAGACTTCCTCGACGGTGAACCAGGAGCCGGTGATGTAGGCGGCGATGAAGGCGAGGAGCCAGTAGGTTTCGACGCCGGCGCGATGGAGAAAGTAGCCGGTGAGGCCGCACAGGCCGCAGATGATGGCGAGGGCCAATTGCGGTTTCCACTCGTTGATGTGTTCATCGATGTGCTCCGCTTCCTCGAGGAATTCGACGTCGCGCTGGACGACTTTGGGCCACGGCAAATCGCGCCAGCGCCAGAATTTCGGCGCGGTGGGACAGGTGACGCGGGCGATGGTGGTGACGTCGCCGTGGTGTTCGATGGTGATTTTCTGCCGTTCGGTTGCGGAAAGCGGCAGGTCGCAAACGCGGCAATCGCCGGCGCCTTCCAGCAGCGGGCAGTGCTCTTTGCCGCCTTTTTCATACGCTTGTTGAATGCGGCCAGTCACGGTCTCGGTGACGCGCGGTTCGTCGGCTTTGCCCAGGGTGGCGACGGAAATTTTTTGGCGGGAACGATCGATGGTGATGGCTTCGAGGGAGGGTTCGCTTTTGAATGCGTCCACGACGGAGCGCGCCAGACAGGCGGATTTGTCTGGCGGGGGTACGACCGGCGGCTCACTCGTGCGGCTCATAACACTGTCTGTGCTTATGTGTAACACAGGCCAGAGAGCGCAGCGACGGGAAAATTGGGGTGGCGAGCCGGCAGCGCAGATTTGTAATCTGGCGTTTCGCCAAATTGCATTCGCGTCATCGCGGGACCTTCGACAATGTTCACCCGGCGCGGATTACAAGTCCGCGCTACAAATCGACGCATCCGCCTCACGGAAATTTATGCGGAACGAAGGGTTTTTGCGCCGCAAAGTTTTTCACTTTCCCCATGGACATTTGGTGAAAAAACTCATGGGAATGTGCGAAGCCCCTCTCGCAGCGCAAAGGATAGTGGCGTATAATTTTCCAGATAGCCGCGCCGCCGGGCGCGGTACGGGCAGCGTCCCGGCGAATCGGGATCCCTGCGAATCAGACATTGTCCACAAGGTCAAAACGAAATGGAAACCATTACGAATTTCGGCGGCTGCAAAACCGCGCACGGAGAACTTATCGGCTGGGTCAAAAAAATGACGGAGCTTTGCGCGCCCGATCAGGTTTTTTGGTGCGACGGCTCGGAGGAGGAGAATCGAATGCTCTCCGATTCGATGGTCCGCGAGGGAAAGCTGATCAAGCTCGACGAGAGAAAACGTCCCGGCTGTTATCTCGCGCGTTCGCATCCCAGCGATGTGGCGCGCGTGGAGGATCGGACGTTCATTTGCGCCAAAACCGCGGAAGAGGCCGGGCCGACCAATAATTGGGCCGATCCGGCGGCGATGAAGGAAAAGCTGACGAGCCTTTTCCGCGGTTCCATGAAAGGGCGCACGCTGTACGTGATTCCTTTCGCGATGGGGCCGCTGGATTCGCCGCTTTGCAAAATCGGCGTGGAAATCACCGATTCGCCTTACGTGGTCATCAGCATGCGCATTATGACGCGCATGGGTGAGGAGGTGCTGGAGAGACTGGGGGCGAGCGGCGCGTTTATTCCATGCATGCACTCGGTGGGCGCGCCATTGGCGGCGGGGCAAAAGGACGTTCCCTGGCCGTGCGCGCCGGATCCGAAGGACAAATACATCGTTCATTTTCCGGATGATCCCTCCATCTGGTCGTATGGCTCCGGTTACGGCGGCAATGCGTTGTTGGGCAAGAAATGCCTTGCGTTGAGGATTGCGACCGTGATGGCCCGAAAGAATGGATGGCTGGCGGAGCATATGCTGATTCTTTGCCTGCGGTCGCCGGCGGGAAAAAAGCATTACATCGCGGCGGCGTTCCCCAGCGCCAGCGGAAAAACCAATCTGGCGATGATGCGTCCGACGATTCCCGGCTGGAAAGTGACGACGCTGGGGGATGACATCGCGTGGATTCGCATCGGCACAGATGGCCGGCTGTACGCGATGAATCCCGAAGCCGGCTTTTTTGCGGTGGCGCCGGGGACTTCGTCCAAATCCAATCCAAACGCGATGGCGACATGCGAAAAAAATACCATCTTCACGAACGTGGTCCTCACGCCGAATGGAGATGTCTGGTGGGAGGACAAGGGCGATCCGCCGCCGGCGCAGGGAATTGATTGGGAGGGCAACGCTTGGACGCCCGCGAGCGGCAGGAAGGGAGCGCACCCGAATTCGCGTTTCACGGCTCCGGCGGCGCAATGCCCGGTGATTGATCCTGACTGGCAAAATCCCGAAGGTGTGCCGCTCTCGGCGATTGTTTTCGGCGGGCGGCGGCCGCACACGATTCCTTTGGTCAATGAGGCGTTTAATTGGGAGCACGGTGTGTTCCTGGGTTCGGCGTGCGGCTCCGAGACGACGGCCGCGGCGGCCGGGCAGACAGGCGTGTTGCGGCGCGATCCCTTCGCGATGCTGCCGTTCTGCGGCTACAACATGGGGGATTATTTCGCGCATTGGCTTTCGTTTCCCCAACGCACGGACCGCGGCAAGCTGCCGAAGATTTATTTTGTGAACTGGTTTCGGCGGGGAGCGAATGGACAATACCTGTGGCCGGGCTACGGCGAGAACAGCCGCGTGCTGCAGTGGATTTGCGAGCGCGTGGACGGCGCGGCAAAGGCGAAGACGGCGGCCATTGGAAATCTTCCCACGGCGGAGGCGTTGAATCTGTCCGGATTGCATCTGCCGGTCGAAAATGTGCAGGCGCTGACGGCTGTGGATGTGGCCGGGTGGAAAAAGGAAATCGAGGACGTGGCGGCGAATTACGCGAAATTCGGCAGTCACTTGCCGGCGGCATTGAACCAGCAGCTTGATGAGTTGCGGAAGCGGTTGGGGTGACAGCTCTGCCGAAGCTCTGGCCGTGAAATAATTCCTAACACCCTCACCCGGCCCAATGACTCGCTTGCTCCCGCTCGCTCGGCCCTCTCGGGCCTTTGCTTCGCAAATTCCTTTCGCCGCTTCCCAAGCGGCTCAAATCCCATCCGATGGGAGAGGGAGAACGGTTCACGCGCTCGAAATAGCATTTACGCAAATCGTATTTCGCTGCGAACCGGACAACCGAAAATTTCCACTTGCGCGGGTTTAGGGCGCGAATAGGTTACTCATGAGGTCAAATAATCACTTGGATGAATTTATGAGAGACGTGAAATTTAACTGCACGTCGTGCGGCCAGCACATTCAGTGCGATGAAACGTATGTGAACGAGCAAATCCCCTGCCCCGGGTGTGCCACCCTGGTCCGCGTTCCGGCGAATGCTTCACTGGTCGAGAAAATACCGACCACGCCCACGGGGTTGTTGGGCGGCGAGAATGTTCCGACGCTGGAGGATAATTTCCGCGCCGACGAAAAGGGAACGCCGCTGCCTTCGGAGCCGCCGCTGACGGAACGCGAGCAGCAACTCGCGGCGGCCCGGAAGGAACATGCGGCGCACGCGAGCCAGATCAAACCACGGCTGTCGTTCATTCTTTCCGGCGGCGCGGCGCCGGTTCCGGAAGAAAACCAGAAGGCGCTCGAGCCTCCGGAGCAAAAAAATCCGGAAGGTCCGCCGGACGATACCAAGACGGTGCAGGAGTGAGGAAGATACTCCCGAAGGCCGAAATCAGAAATCCGAGAGAAATCCGAAAACCGAAGCCTGCCGCGCCATTTCCGGCACTGTCGCTGATTCGAGTTTCGGATTTCGAGCTTCGGATTTCGGAATTCTGAACCCTCGTGCCCTACCCAAGTCACCCCGGTTGTGTTCCGGCGCGCCACGGCTACGTTTTGGTGACGCCAATTATGAAGACAGAAGCTTATTGGGCATCGCAACCGCTGCCACGTTTTCCTTCCCTCAAAAAAAATCTCGAAGTCGATGTGGTCATCGTCGGCGCGGGGCTGACGGGAATTACGGCCGCGTGGTTGCTGAAGCGGGAAGGAGTCAAAGTCGCGCTGCTGGACCGGCAGCGTTGCGCCGGCGCGGATACCGGACGCACAACGGCGCATTTGACATATGTGACAGACCAGCGGTTGCATACGTTGGTAAAACATTTCGGCAAGGATGCGGCCAGGGCGTTCTGGGAAGCGGGCGCGGCGGCGATTGATGAGATTTATAATATCGTGAATGCCACCGGGAATCGAGCCGAGTTCAAATGGGTGCCGGGCTATCTTCATGCGCGATGGGATAAGAGCGACAAGAAGGACGTGGCTTCGCTGGAAAAGGACGCGGCGCTGGCGCAGGAATTGGGTTTCGACGCCGAGTTCGTGGACAAGGCGCCGTTCGTGGACCGGCCGGGTGTTCGTTTCGCGCACCAGGCGAAATTTCATCCTTACAAATATCTCGCGCCGATGTTGAAGCAGATTTCGGGCGGCGGGAGCTACGTTTTCGAAAATACGGAGATGACAGAAGTGCAATCGGACCCGCTGACAGTTCACGTCGGGAAATTGGAAATCCGCTGCGGTTACCTGATGATCGCCACGCACACGCCGCTGCTGGGCAAAACGCCGTTGCTCAAGGGCACCATGTTCCAGACGAAGTTGGCGCTGTATACGAGTTATGTGCTGGGCGCGAAATTGCCGCCCGGCTCCGTGCCGGAGGCGCTGTTTTGGGACACGACCGATCCTTACTATTATTTGCGCGTGGACCGGCATCGGGACCATGACTACGTGATTTTCGGCGGTGATGATTGCAAAACCGGACAGGAGGAAAATCCGAATGCGGTCTTCGCGCGGTTGAAGGCGAAGCTGAAAACCATTCTGCCGAAGGCGGATGTGCAAAATCGCTGGCTCGGTCAGGTGGTGGAAACGAATGACGGGCTGCCATTCATTGGCGAGAATCAGGGGAAACAGTTCATTGCCACTGGATTTTGCGGCAACGGTTTCACGCTCGGCACATTGGCGGCCATGATGGCGCGGGATCGTTATCTCGGACGCAAAAATCCGTGGTTCGATTTGTTCCGGGTGGATCGCCGGAAATTCCATGGCGGCACGTGGCGATATGTGAGGGAGAACCTTGATTACCCTTTTTACATGCTGCGGGACCGGATGAGGGGCGCTGAAGCGGACTCGCCAGATGAAATCAAAATCGGCGAGGGAAAAATTGTGAAGCACAAGGGCAAGAAGGTGGCGGCGTATCGGGGCGAGGACGGGAAGCTGACGATGTTATCGCCGGTGTGCACGCATCTTGGGTGCATCGTGCGGTGGAATGCGGCGGATAAGACGTGGGATTGTCCGTGTCATGGGTCGAGGTTCAAGCCGGAGGGGGAGGTTTTTTCGGGGCCGGCGGAGGAGGCGTTGGGTAAGGTATCCAAGAAGTAAGCGCCCGGAAAACTCCATTTAAAAATTTAAAAGATTCAGTCGGATGAACGCTCGCCCTCACCCCGGCCTCACCTCTGGGAGGCGAAGTGAGCCGCGGGCCGGGTTGAAAAAGAAATTGGCAAATGGCGGCAGGGTTCCTATCGTTTCTCTGTGAAAGCGAGCGGCGATAAAGCCGGCCATTGGGCGCTTACCGGGGAAAGAATAAATATTAAAGCTGGAAATGTTCCAATAGTCAACTCCGACCCCTTTCGATCCGGCTCAAAAGCAGCCGCCGTTACCTGCCGCAGAGCCTTTTGGGCCAAGCCATCGATTACACGCTCGGTCAGTGGCCGGCGCTGCAGGTGTATCTGGCCGATGGCCGGGTGGAAATCGACAACAACCTGGTTGAAAACGCCATTCGGCCCACCGCCGTCGGCAAGAAGAACTGGCTCTTCATCGGCGAGGCTGGCGCCGGCGAACGCAGCGCCATCGTTTATACCATTGTCGAAAACTGCCGACGTCTCAACACCGATCCCTACACCTACCTGCGTGACGTGCTCACGCGTCTGCCGAACATGACCAACCGGCAAATCCCCCAAGTCACTCCCGCCGCCTGGCTCAAAGCCACCTCCAACGTTCAACTGCAAGCCGCATCGTAAACGTCGTAGCGTAATGCTATGACGTTTACGACTCCTCCATTCGATTTACGTCAAGAAGGCACTCGATGTGACGCTTACCCTTGCATGACGCGCAGGCTTTGCCCATCACCCCATCGCCAGGGGCTGACACGATTAGGCTGAAAAAGGCTGGAAAAGCACGGAATAAACCGAAAATCAAGGGCTTACAAAGCATCAGAGGAATGCGCCACAATGCGTATCGTCTCCTCTTTCCGCTTACCACCTAGAACGTCAATCCCCAGTTTAATAGGGCCGTCGCTCGTGTCCAGAAAACAAGCGTACCTTTGGCCATCTGCTCCGGGTTTTGTGAGCACTTCAAGGCTCTCGCCAGGCTTCAAATAAACATTGCCACCAGGAAGCCCTTGAATTCCAATTGTGCGGGATTCTTTGTTTTGAAGTCGAAGTTTCAGGTCAATATTCTGTGGAGTTTTGGAGTCGGTAGTAGAACTGATGTCCGCGATGAGTTCTGCTCCGGCGACAGATTTTGGAACCGTCACAGTGCAGCCATATGATCCCGTGCCAAATTCTTGGCAGGCACCCAAGTTCCACGTCCGTTCAGAAGTAACACACCCCTGAAGAAGAATGACGAGAGGAATAAATAGTAATAGCTTATTCATGTTAATGCCTACGAAATGGGGTATAGCCAGGATACGGGACCGGCTGCGCAAACAAGGCGCCTGGGTGATTACCGCCTATCACATCAGCATCACGACCGACTACGCGCGCCATTTCTCGAACAAAGGTATTGCTGTTGTTGGCGGGTGTTTGCCAGGGAAGGCGGTACGACGAGTTCGGCCAGTGCTGCAAAACCTCTCCTATCGGATACTGCTCCGCGTAGGCATACGATTCCGCAGCACTCTTAATTTTATCCCACGCGGCCTTCGCGTTTCCGGTTGTTTTATCGGAGTAAATCGCTATTTTGCGCTTTGCGGTGCTACCCTTGATGATGTAGCTAATTCTGTCTTTAACAAAACCTCTCTCGGGTGGTGCCGTCGGTTTTGGCCGACTCCATACGGCGTGCCAGAAATCGGATGAATCCACCTCAAGCTGATAGGACTCGCTTAGCGGAAAGGGGTCGGAGCTGACTAATGTAATCATTTTCGTTTTCTTTCACTTTTTCGCGCGGCGTTGCGTGCCGTGTGCCAATGGCCCATCGCCAACCGTTGGGCAATCCACGGCCAGGTCACGGTGGTTTCCGCCCGCAATCGATTCGCCAGCCCCGCTTTGATCGCATCTCCCTTCCGCCGATTTTTCAAGTCGTCTGCCGTCCAACGGAGTTTTTTTAGCGCTTGAGCAATCAGCCGCCCGGCTTTTTGTTCCTCCGACTCTCTCACTTCCTCGCCGCTATGTTGTTCACCCCGTTGGTCACCAATCAACTCCAGCAATTCCTCCCGAAACGTCTTTGGACCGAAACACCATCCGCGTCGCAATCGGTTCCAATCCACATTTTCTTTGCCAAGATCCAGCTCCCGGCGTTGTTCCGGCGCGGCTTCCAGCTCCCGGCGCACCGCGCTGGGTTCCTATCGTTTCTCTGTGAAAGCGAGCGGCGATAAAGCCTGCCATTGGGCGCTTACCGGGGAAAGAATAAATATTAAAGCTGGAAATGTTCCAATAGTCAGCTCCGACCCTTTCCCCCAAAGTCACCATTTAGACGGGACACCACGAAACAATGCGTAAAACCAGCCTGCTAATGTGCCAATGCAAAAACCAATAGGACCCACGACAAAGATCCCTAATAGCGGCCCCTGATTGGCATTCGGAAAGAAAATGGTCGGTCCAAAAAACCCACAGCAAAACCTATCACAAAAACTGCCATGCCACACGCAAAAGCAAATCCCATTCGATCACGACTTTCTCTGACATGGCCTCGTATCGCAAACCACCCACACAAGATCGCGAACGTGGCAACGACTAGCCCCAAACTAATGCCGATAAGATCACAACCGTGAAGGACCTGATGAATAAATGTTTTTAGAGCAAAAGGTGTCAGAAAACCGAAGCTGACAAGTCCGGCAATAATTCGAAAAATTGTATAACGCATGCCAGTCTTTTGGGTCGCTTCGCGACGAGATGATGATTTCCACGGAGCAATTCGATTTCTTGGTTTGTAGAAATAAATTCACCGCTATTCCCCGCCTTCCATGTGGAAGTACATGGATTGGAGGGCGATTTTGCCGGGGCCGGTGAAGCGGTTCCAGCAAATCTGGCCGGCGCTGGCGAAGATGCCGGTGGAAAGTTTTTGGAACATGGTTTGCATTTGCACGGTTCGGTCCTTGTAAATCCAGCCGCCGGGTTCGATATCGATTTCTTCGCCGGGAGCGAGCGTCACTTCAAATACGTTGCCGAAGCCGTGGATCCACAGGATGCCGTCCTGCGAAGGACAGGAAAAGGTGTCGATAAAAAATCCGGTGCCGCCGAGCAAGATGTTGGCCGCGCCGCGCACGCGGGTGAAGGTGTAGTCGACATTTTCGGTCGCGGCGAGCCATTGATGTTCGCGGACGTCCACGGACATGCCGGCTTTCAAGTGCAGGCCGAAGACGTGCCCGGCTCCATCGCGGCTGAAGGCGATGCGTCCCGGGCCGCGCGCGCCGGTGACGAGGAAGGGCATGCCGGCGAGCATGCGCTTGAAGGCGCCTTTAATTGGGTGGATGGCGATTTGCACGGCGGGATCTTTCCAGAGCAGAATGTGGTGCTCGAAATAAATTCCGGTGGAACTCAATTCGACGTGCAGTGCGGGCACCAGTTCGCCTTCGATGTGATAGGTGACGCCGCCGAAGGATTCGTTTTGGGCGGTGGTGGGCAATAATTTTGGTACGGCCATGGTTGGTTCAGTTAAGTTAAGGGTGAAACGTTGGCGCATTGGAACGCCATTTCGATGCGGCGGTCAAGAACATCGTTGGAATGAAATAGCATGATTGGCTCAACTCTTTCAGAATTGAACGGAATTTTTTGCAATTGACCCAGGGTAGCCTCGCAGACTCGGCAACCCTGGGCTGAAGGATGGAATCCCTTCAGGATTCATCGCGTAAGATTTAGGTCGCTCGTGTTTCCGACAGGCAGACATGTCCGCGAGTTCATAATCAGGGCACGACCGGCTCCGAGATTTTTTCGGCTTTGGTTTTGATTTTTACCTTCGCGAGAGTGAGCTCGGGCGAGGTGGCGATGAGTTCGATTTTGCCGGGGGTTCGCTCCGATTGGATAATCACTTGGGCGTAGCCGTTGAAAACACCGCGCGCGCGGGCTTTGTCGGATTCGTGGCTGCTGGGGTCGCCATTGCCGACGCCGATGATTTTTCCCGGGCCTTTCAAATCAAAATGAATCACATTCGCGGCGTTCGGGACCACGCGGCGATGCGAATCGACGACGGAGATATCAATGATGCTGAGGTCGCGGCCATCGGCGGTGATGGTGGAGCGGTCGGGCATCAATTTGATGGCGTCGGGCGAACCGGCCGGTTCAATTTTTGTTTTCGCGACGACTTTCTTTCCCCGGTAACCTTTCGCGCTCAGCACGCCCTCAGAGTACGGCACGTGCCAGTCGAGATATTCGTTGGTGACCATGGTCTGCCGGCCGAGGCTTTTGCCGTTGAGAAAGAGTTCGACGGACTGGCAATTGCTGAAGCAGCGCACGAGATCGCTTTTTCCGTCGCCCGAACCCCAGCCGGTCGCGAGGTGCAGGACCGGTTTGTCGGTCCACCAGGCCTGGTAATAATAATAGATGTCCTTGGGAAAACCGCAGGTGTCCATCAGCCCGTAATGCGAGCTGATGCAGGGCCATTTGTAAGGCGTGGGTTCGCCGCGATAATCGAAACCGGTCCAGACAAATCCGCCGCTGGTGAAGGGATGCGTGGCGTAATAAGGCCACCAGGTCCACGGTTTTTCGGTGCCGTTCTCGCCGTAAGCGGCCACATAGCCATCGATTTTGTCATCCGCATAAATGCCGCGGGTGGTGCGGGTGCTGCCGGTTTCGGTGCCGATGGTGAGCTTCGTGGGAAATTCGGCGTGAAATTTGCCGATGTTCGTGGTGTGATAGTTGAATCCCTGCACGTCGATGACTTTGGAAAAGCCGGCGCCCCAACCCGCATTCATGGCCATGGTGCACAAGCGCGTGGGGTCGAGCTGGTGAACCAGGTCCTGCATCGGCGTGATGAGCTTCACGGCGGCTTGCTGCGCGGCCTGGTTCGTGGACTGCAATTGGCCCTCCTCATTGCCCAATGACCAAATAAACACGCTCGGATGATTGCGATCGCGCATCACCTGCCGCTTCAATTGGGCCATCACCAGCGGCGTGTTCTCCACGCGGCGGTTTTCGTCCATGACGAGCATGCCGAGGCGGTCACAGGCTTCGAGCAATTCGGGCGCGGGCGCATTGTGCGAGGTCCGGATGGCGTTGCTGCCCATTTCCTTCAGTTTTTTCACGCGAAAATATTGCAACGCGTCCGGAATCGCGGTGCCGACGCCGGCATGGTCCTGATGGTCGCACGTGCCTTTGATGACGCAGGGCTTGCCGTTAAGCAGAAAACCTTTTTGCGCATCAAAGGCGATGGTGCGAATGCCGAATTCGGTTTCCTCGCGGTCCACAATCTTTCCGTTGCTCTCCACGGTGGTGATGAGTTTGTAGAGATTGGGCGTTTCCGGCGACCACAGGATGAACCCCTGGTCCGCGCGAGCCGCGCTGTTGAAATGCTCGTTGGCCATGGGTATCTGCCGGCCCATTTGCGGGGATGGCGATGCCGATGGAAGGTTCACCGGCCTCTCGCGAAGCGCTTTTTCGCGAGGCGGCTCGATGATGGTTTGGAGGTTCAGTTCTTTTTTGGAAAAATCCAGCATGCTCGCCTGCTGACCGAAACGCGCGATGGATTTGTTTTCCGGATTCATGATCTCGCAATGGACGGTCACGTCCGCGGGTTTGGTTTGATAATTGATCAACTGCATCTGGACATGCACTGTGGCGGCATCGCCGGGGACGTTGCGCGGAAAGGTGGTCCAAACAAACAGTCCGTCCGGTTCGATGTAAAGCCGCGAGGTTTTTTCCAGCCACACGTGGCGATAGATTCCCGCGCCTTCGTAAAACCATCCTTCGAAGCGCGAGGCGTCCACGCGCACGACCAGTTCGTTTTTGCCGCCGTAATTCGCCAATTTGCTGATGTCATAGCGAAAGCTGCTGTAGCCGCTCGGATTCCGGCCCAGGCAATGGCCGTTGAGCCAGACGAGCGAATTGCGATAGACGCCGTCAAACGCCACCCAAAGCCGCCGGCCTTTGTCGGACGCGGGCAAGGTAAACTGGCGGCGATACCAGCCGATGCTCTGTTCGGGAAAACCTTTGCCGACGGTTTTGAAACCATGATGGACATCGGCCTTGGGGTCGAACGGCAATTCGACGGCCCAATCGTGCGGCAAATCCAGCCGGCGCCAGGCGCTGTCGTTGAAGGACGGTTTCACGAACGAGACGTCCGCGCCGAGATTGCTTTCCACCGGGTCGGGCAGGTTGGCGGTCAGATTGGTGCCCTGGCCGATTTGGTTGAGCCGCGTTTTAGCCAAGTCGCTGACCTCGGGGTAATTGAATTTCGCGCCGGCGTCCGGGGCGTCACCGAGATGAAAACGCCAGTTAAAGTCCAGCAGCAAGCGCTCGCGCGGCGAGTCGGCGGCGAGGGCGGTGAAACCAATTAAGACGGCGCACAGCGCAAGGACTCGTTTCATGAAAACAATGTGATTGGCAATTTTGTGCATGGATCGCATGCGTTGGAACGGGCCGGTCCAATGCCGGCGAGGATGTTACGCGGGACGTTGAAAACAGCAAGCGGGAGGTTTGTTTGGAAGCGCCCTAAGTGGACGGAGCGCGGCTCTGTGAGCCGCAGCGTGTCCCAGGGCGGAATGCAAATCCGGCGCTTTCGGTCCGCTCAGTTGCCGCGGGGTCACAGACCCGCGCTCCACAGACGCCGGCGTCCGTACAGTCTGGCCGCTCGGGTAGTATTTTCGCTCATTTGACGAATTACGAAAAGAGACTAAATTCTAATAGGATCAGGCGAAGAAAATGAAGTTGGTTGAAACAAAAAAACTCGGAGACGTAACGCCAGGGATTCTTGCCTGATCGGGGTCGGTTGGCTGGGTCGTTCGTCGCTGAGTGCGATGCAACGATTTGTGAGAAACGATGTTTTAAAAAACCTCCCGCTGCTCGCCCTTTTGCCTCGACGCCCCCTTAAGGAGCTGCTGGAACATTCGATGGCCGAAACGTATCGCAAAGGAGCGACGCTGTTTGAGGAAGGCGACCCCTGTGAATACGTCTACCGGATCATCAGCGGGCGCTGCGAGTCCTATCGCATTCTGGGCGACGGTTCGCTCAAGCAGCTCGCGATTCTTGGTCCCGGGGATTATCTCGGCGAACCGGATTTTACCGGCCGCCGGCTTCAGGGCGCTTGCGCGCGCGTCATCACCGACAGTTTGCTGCAACGAATTCCCTGCGCGGATTTGCGCGGGCTGCTGGCGCGGAAAGACCGGTCTCCGGTTTCGGAAGAGCTTCCGTCCGTGAGCGTGGCCGATGAACACGCCACGCGGCATTCGGGGCATATCATCGCGGCATTCTCCATTTCGCGAAGTTTGCCGAATCATTTCATCGTGGAAAAACTCGCGCAATCGCTGTTCGTCGAAACGGGTGAATCCGTGCTGCTCTTGCGCATGATTTCGGCGAAGCAAACACCCATTCGTCATCGCGCGCTCGACGAGATCATCGACCACGATTTTCATTTTCGCGACGGCTTGCCGCAGCCGAACGGTTCCGTCACGCGGCTCTCGTTGCGCATCGACGGCACGGCGCGTGAAGCCGAACACGTCGCGCCGCTGCTCAGCAATCTGAGCCGGCATTTTGATTACGTGCTGATCGAGGCGGACACGGAAAATATTTCACTGGCGCCGCTGCTCGAATTTGTCATCCAGGCCGACGCCAGCTACCTCTTCATGCATCCGGGCGAAAATGATCTGAAGAATTTCAATTCGCTCCTCGGCAGCCTGCGGTCGCGCGGGCGCGGGAACTGTTCGGATATCAACCCGGTCATCTGTCTCGCGCCGGGCGAACGCTTTGACGACGGGACGAAATTGAACAACGGCTGCGCGCACGCGTTTGTGCACGATTGCCCGGTCGCGCCGGACAACGGATTTACACTGACGGTCGATGCCTCGCGGTTCGCAGGTGATGTCCGCCGGATCGCGAGGGAAATCGGCCACTGCCGGATTGGCCTTGCGCTCTCCGCCGGCGGCGCCAAAGGGCTCGCGCACATCGGCGTCATTCAGGTCATGGAGGAAAATGGCATCGAAGTGGATGTCATCGCCGGCTCCAGCATGGGCGCTTACGTGGCCTCGGTGTGGGCGATGGGTTGTGATGGCAAAGAAATGGAGAAGCTGGCGCGGGAAATTGAAGGGCGCTGGGGAGTGTGGAAATTGATCGATCCGGCTTTCCCGCCGCGCAAGGGATTTATCCGCGGCGAAGCGGTCATTGAACGGCTGCGCCGCACGCTCGGCGACGCGCACTTTTCCGATCTGGTGCGGCCATTGAGAATTGTCGCCACCGATTTGAACACGCTCGACCGCGTTATTTTTTGCACGGGTGAAGTGACCAAGGCCGTGCACGCCAGCGCGGCGATTCCGGGCGTGTGCGTGCCGGTGGAAATTGACGGCGAGACTTATATCGATGGCGGCGTGGCCGAACCGCTCCCGGTCGACGTGCTTTCGGAAATGGGCGTGGACCAAATCATCGCGGTCAACGCGCTCCCGCCGTCGGCGTTTCTCCGTTGCTGCCGCGAGAAGGAGAAGGAGCAGGCGGAAATTCTGCGCAAACAACCGGGCGCGCTGAATCTGGTCAATCGCCAGGTCAATTTTTTCGCGAACGGAAACATTCTCGATATTTTGATGAGCGCGGTGCATGGCTCGCAAATCCGCGTGGCCGAACAAGCCAGCCGCAAAGCGAGCGTCATCCTGCGGCCGCTCGCCATTGACGCGCAATGGCACGATTTCAATCATCCCGGCAAATACATCGAACTCGGGCGCGAAGTCGCGCTCAAACATCTGGCCGAGCTCAAGGCGCTCGTCCGCAAACCCATATCACGCCATGAACACGAGCGTGTTAACCACTCAATGGCAAACGTTGCCTGAAAAGATCGTCCGCGAACTGCAGGCCGAAAAACTGCGGCGCTACCTTCGCACCACTGTTCTTCCGTTTTCGCGCCATTACCGCGAATTGTTCCGGGATAATAATCTGACGGCGGACAGCTTTCGCACGCTGGAGGATTTGCGGCGGGTGCCGTTCACTTCCAAGGCTGATTTGCTGAGCGCGCCGGACCATCCGAGAAAAATCCGCGATTTTATTTTGGTTCCGGACAAGGAAGAACTCGCGCGCCGGCCATCAACGATTCTCAGGGCGTTCGTGCATGGGCGCGAAACAGTCGCGCGCGGTTTTGAATATGAATTCCGTCCCGTGTTCATGACCTGCACGACCGGCCGCTCCGCGGAATCCGTCGCCTTCACCTATAGTAACTATGATCTCGCGAATCTGGCGCTGGCCGGCAAACGGATTTTTGAAATTTGCCAAGCGGAACCGGATTTTCGCCTGCTGAACACGTTTCCTTACGCGCCGCATCTTGCTTTCTGGCTGACGCATTACGGCGGCATGGAATTTACCAACTTCGTCCTCAGCAGCGGCGGCGGCAAGGTGCTGGGGACGGACGGGCAATTGCGGTTCATCCGGCAATTGCAACCCAATGTGATCATCGGCATGCCGACGTTCCTGTATCACGTGTTGAGCCAGGCCGTGAATGAAGGTGTGAAATGCCCGAACCTTTGCCGGATTGTGTTGGGTGGCGAAAAAGTCGCGCCGGGCACGCGGCGAAAACTGGCGCGGCTCGCGTTGGAATTGGGCGCTCCTTCGATTGATATCGTGGCGACCTACGGCTTCACGGAGGCGAAAATGGCATGGACCGAATGCCCCTGCCCGCGCGGCGAGCAAAGCGGTTATCATCTTTATCCCGATCTGGGCATCATTGAGATCATTGATCCGAAAACGGGCGCGGTGATGCCGCCCGGCAGACCTGGCGAAATCGTGTTCACGCCGTTGGATTCGCGCGGGAGCGTGGTGCTGCGTTATCGCACGGGCGATCTGATCGATGGCGGCGTGATTCACGAGCCCTGTCCACATTGCCATCGCAGCCTGCCTCGCCTGGTCGGAAACATTTCGCGGGCATCGGAAATCAAAACGCTGCGTTTCGATAAAATCAAAGGGACACTCGTGGATTTCAACGTGCTCGAACACGTGCTCGACGATTCGCAGCATCTCGCGTCGTGGCAGTTGGAATTGCGCAAACACAATGACGACCCGATGGACATGGACGAATTGATTCTCCATGTGCACAAATTAGATTCGCTGGACGACGCGAAATGCGCGCGCGAACTGCGCCGCAGTTTCACGGCCAAGACGGAAATTCAGCCGAACCGGATTGTTTTTCATGATGGCGAGGAGATGTCGGAATTGCTGGGGGTTGGCGCGAAGTTGAAGGAGGAGAAAATTGTGGATCATCGCCCTAGTGGCACGGGCGTCTTGCCCGCGCGAATCGAAAGCGATAGCAGAAACGACCACGTTACAGCGGAGGTGGAAACATGAATACGCAAAGGCTCGTCATCGTGGATGGCGTTCGCACGCCGTTTTGCAAGGCCGGCACGGACCTCGCGCACAAAGGTCCGGAGGAGCTTGGCCGCGTCGCGGTCAATGCGCTGCTCACGCGCACCGGCCTGGATCCCGGTTTGGTGGACGAAGTGATTTTCGGCTGCGTTTCGCAACCGGCGGATGCGGCCAACGTCGCGCGAGTGATCGCGTTGCGCGCCGGTGTTCCCGAGAGCGTGCCGGCGATGACGGTTCATCGCAACTGCGCCTCGGGCTGCGAAGCGCTGACGCAGGCGGCGGAAAAAATCAGCGCCGGGCATGGTTCCATTTTCATCGTCGGCGGGACGGAAAGCATGTCGCAGGTGCCGTTGCTGTTCAAACAGCGCACGGCGGAAAAATTCGGCAAACTGGCGCGTTCCAAGAGCTTGGGCCAAAAAGTCCGCGCGCTCGCGGCGTTTCGTCCTTCTGATTTTCAGCCGAGGATTGGCTTGCAGCTCGGGCTGACGGACCCCGTTTGCGGTTTGAACATGGGCGAAACCGCCGAAGTGCTGGCGCGGGAGCTCAACATTTCGCGCGAGGAACAGGATGCGTTCGCGCTGGAATCGCATCGCCGCGCCACGGCTGCCGGCGCGCGGCTGGCGGAGGAAATTTGCCCGATTTATGTCAACGGCCACAGACCCGCCGCCGCGATTCTTCAGGACAATGGCCCGCGCGCGCAGCAATCCGCCGAGGCGCTCGCGAAATTGAAACCCGTTTTTGATCGCCGGACTGGCACCGTCACCGCCGGCAACGCCTCACAGATTACGGACGGCGCGGTCGCCCTGCTGGTCATGAGTGAAGAAAAGGCCTCGCTTTTGGGCCTGCGACCACTCGGCGCCCTCGCCGCCTGCGCTTATGCCGGCTGTGACCCTGCCCGCATGGGGCTCGGGCCGGTTTACGCGATGGCGAAATTGCAGGATGCAACCGGCGTGGACCCGACCAGTGCCGACATCATCGAAATCAACGAAGCTTTTGCCGCGCAATTGCTGGCTGTATTGCGTTGCGCGGCATCCACGGATTTTGCGCGGCAACATTTGCATCGCGACCGCGCGCTCGGCGAAATCGCCCCCGACAAACTCAACGTCAACGGCGGCGCGATTGCCCTCGGCCATCCCGTCGGCGCGACTGGCGCGCGGCTCATCCTGACCAGCTTGAAGGAATTGCGCCGTCGCAAACAAAAACACGCGCTCGTGACCGCCTGCGTCGGCGGCGGCCAGGGCGTGGCCCTTTTATTGGAGGCTCTATGACATCAACTCATGTTGCGGAACTCGCTCCGGAATCATCCATAGATTTGGAGCGCCGGCATCCTACCTCAAAAAGTCCAACCAACAGTGTCGGCGTTCCAAATCTGCGGCGTGACATCACCGCCGGGCAAATCTGCATCCTGACCTTCGACCGGTCTGGTTCGTCGGCGAATATCTTCGATCGCGCGACGCTGAACGAGTTGAACGAACATCTCGATTTCATCGCCGCTCATCCCGAGTTGAGAGGCCTGGTGCTGTGCAGCGCCAAGAAATCGATTTTCATTGCGGGCGCGGACCTGCATTCCATCGCGACGGAAACGGACCCGGCGAAATTGCGCGAGTTGATTGAATTGGGCCAAACGACGTTCAATCGCATCGCGGCCCTGCCGATCGTGACCGTTGCGGCCATTCATGGCGCGTGCGTGGGCGGCGGTTTTGAAATTTCGCTGGCGTGCGATTGGCGCATTGCCACGCCGGACAAGACCACGCGCATCGGCTTGCCGGAAACGCAGCTTGGGCTCATACCGGCCTGGGGCGGCTCGACACGGTTGCCGCGCCTGATTGGGCTTCCGCGCGCGTTGGACGTGATCCTCGCCGGAAAAACACTCGCGGGAAAACCGGCGCTCAAGGCCGGCATGGTGGATGCACTTGTCCCGCGCGAATACCTGCTGGCGACCGCATTGAAAAAAATTCGCGCCGGCAAACCGCAGCGGTCGCGCCGCGCGCTGACAAACAATTCTGTGACCGCAAAAGGCATTTCCGCCTGGTTGCGTCCGCGGTTGTTTAGGAAAACGCGCGGGCATTATCCGGCGGTGGAAAAGGCGCTTGAAGTCGTGACGAGAGGCGTCAGTGTTTCAGTTCCAGAATCACTCCGTTTGGAGGTTGAAGGCATCATGGAACTGGCACGGAGTCATACGACGCGAAATCTCATCCAACTGTTTTTTCTCCAGGAGCGCGCGAAGAAGCTGAGCCTCGATCAGAAACACACGGGCGAGACGCCCGTGCCACTATCCAATTGCGCGGTGATCGGCGCGGGCGTGATGGGCTCGGGCATCGCGCAATGGCTCAGCGCCAAAGGGCTGCATGTCATCCTGCGCGACATCAAACCGGAATTCATTGCCCGCGGCATGGCGAACATTTCAAAGCTCTATGCTGAGGGCGTGAAACGGCATGCGTTCACGGCCGTCGAGGCGCGCGCCGGGCTGGACCGCATTTCTCCCGCTGCCACTGAAGTGCCGTTGCGCCATGCCGATTTCGTGATCGAAGCCGCCGTCGAGGAAATGGCTTTGAAAAAGGAAGTGTTCCGAAAAATGGAAGCGGCGGCGGCGGATGAAACGATTTTGGCGACGAATACTTCCGCGTTGTCCGTGGCCGAACTGGCTGCGAGCGCCGCTCATCCTGAACGCATTGTCGGCATTCATTTCTTCAATCCAGTGCATCGCATGCAACTGGTAGAAGTGGTTCGCGCGCCAGCCACCAACCCGGCTACAGTACGGCGCGCGATCCAATTTGTGCAGCAGATTGGCAAGCTGCCGTTGCTCGTGAACGACAGCCCCGGCTTCCTGGTGAACCGCATCCTCGTCCCCTACCTCGTGGAAGCCGGGCTGTTGTTCGAGGCTGGCGCCAGCGCGCGGGACATCGATGAAGCCATGCTGGATTTCGGCATGCCGATGGGGCCGCTGCGATTGCTCGATGAAGTGGGACTCGATGTGGCGCATCACATTTCCGTGACGCTCGCGGAAAAATTCCCCGATCACCTTTGCGTGCCGGCGTTGCTGGACAAAATGTTGAAAGCGGGTTGCCTCGGGAAAAAGAGCGGGCGCGGTTTTTATCTCCACGGCAAAAAAGGAAAGACGGAATTGAACCCGGAGGTCGAAGGATTTCGCGCGGGCAATGCTGCGAGCGCGCTGACACGCCAGGATTTGCAGGAACGCATGGTCCTGCTGATGGTCAATGAGGCCGCGCGTTGCCTGGAGGAGCAAGTTGTCGCCAGCCCGGAGGACGTCGATTTCGGCATGGTCATGGGCACCGGGTTTGCGCCGTTCCGCGGCGGGCCGCTGCATTACGCGGATTCGGCGGGCATTGAGAAATTGCTTTTGGCGATGCGGCGCTGGGTGCAAAGCGGCGCCAATCACTTCGAGCCTTGCGCGCTCGTGCAGCAACTGGCGCATGGCGGCGGAAAGTTTTACTCGCGAGCCCATCTAACGATACAATTCTCGAAGTCTCCGGCCCCTGAAACCGAGCGCGGTTCTGCCCCGTCGAACAACGGCGGAGCCACGACGCAAGTCCAACCGACGAACCAGTCACCCGCTGCGCCGCCAACCGCAGAACCGCGCTCCACTCCATCGGACGAAGCGCCGGAATTGATCGACACGTCCAAAATGTCGTCGGGCCAGCGGGCCGCGCTGGAGTTGACCGAAGCGGCGCGCGAGAATGCCGCCGGAAGTTTCGCGAGCCGCATGTTCATGGGCAAACTGGATCTTTCGGGGATTTCGCCGTTCCCGGACCAGAGCGCGGAAGATCGCGAGCGTGGGAACGCCTTTCTGCGACGGCTCGAAACGTTTTTGCGCGAGCGCGTGGACCCGGATGAAATTGATCGCACGGGAGAAATTCCGCAGGACGTGATCGATGGCCTTGCTTCGCTGGGCGCGTTCGGCATTAAAATTTCGCCGGACTACAGCGGGCTTGGGCTTTCGCAAACGAATTATTCGCGGGCGGCGATGTTGCTTGGAAGTTATTGCGGCAATTTGACGGCGTTGCTTTCGGCGCATCAATCCATCGGCGTGCCGCAGCCGTTGATTCTTTTTGGCACCGAGGAGCAGAAACGGAAATTTTTGCCGCGCATGGCCAAAGGCGAAATTTCCGCGTTCGCGCTCACCGAAACCGGCGTTGGCTCCGATCCCGCGAACATGCAGACGCACGCCGAACCGACGGAGGACGGCAGCCATTTCATTTTGAACGGCGAAAAACTTTGGTGCACGAACGGCACGAAGGCGGGCGTCATCATCGTCATGGCGCGCACGCCTGCGAAAATCGTGAAGGGCCGCGAGAAAAAGCAAATCACCGCGTTCATCGTGGAGGTGGATTCGCCGGGAGTGGAGGTCGTGCGACGCTGCCATTTCATGGGATTGCGCGCGCTCTACAACGGTGTGATTCGCTTCAAGAACGTGCGTGTGCCGCGCGAAAATATCGTGCTCGCGGAGGGCAAAGGCTTGCGCGTGGCGCTCACGACGTTGAACACGGGGCGATTGACGTTGCCCGCCGCGTGCGTGGGCTTGAGTAAACGCTGCCTGGAGGTCGCGAAGAGCTGGGCGGCCGAGCGGGCGCAATGGGGCGCCACGATTGGCAAGCACGCGGCCATCGCGGACAAAATCGCGCACATGGCGGCGAATACTTTTGCGATGGAATCGATGACGTTGCTTACGTCCGGACTGGTCACGCGCGACAAGCATGCGGACATCCGGCTCGAAGCCGCGATGTGCAAATTATGGGGCAGCGAGGCGGCGTGGCAGATCGTGAATGACACGATGCAAATTCGCGGCGGTCGCGGGTATGAGACGGCGGACTCGCTGAAAGCTCGCGGCGAGAAACCTATCGCGGTCGAACGCTATCTGCGCGATTGCCGCATCAACACGATTTTCGAAGGGTCGAGCGAAATCATGCGGCTGTTTGTGGCGCGCGAGGCGCTGGATCCGCATTTGAAAATCGCGGCGGCGGCGCTGGATTCGCGGTTGCCGTGGTCGAAGCGTCTGCGCGCGGCGATGAAAGCTGGGCGTTTTTACGCGGGCTGGTATACGCGGCAATGGCTTCCGTTTGGCGCGCCCAGCGTTCCGCACCTCGATCGGCGGCTCGCGAAGCATTTGCGTTACGCGGCGAGAACGAGTCGCAAATTGGCGCGTTCGCTGTTTCACGCGATGGTTCGCTTTGGCCCGAAGTTGGAACGGCAGCAGGTGTTGCTGGGGCGTTTTGTGGATATCGGGGCCGAGTTATTCGCCATCACGGCTACTTGTTTGCGCGCGAAAATGTTGATGAGCAACGCTGACAAGGCCAAGGAAGTACGCGAACTGGCGGATTATTTCTGCAACTCAGCGCGGCTGCGCATCGCGCATTTGTTTCGTGAACTTCATGCCAATGCAGATCGTGAAGGGTATCGGCTGGCGCAACACGTTTTGGATGGAAAACAGGGTTGGGTGGAGGAAGGCATCTTACAGAAATGACGAATGACTAATGACGAATGGCGCTGAGATCGCGTTCGAACATTCCATTCGTCATTTGTCATTCGCCATTCCCATCCTCCTCATCCAGCTTTTTTCAGGTGTTTCCTTAACCACGAGGGATTGCGACGGCAATCGACCACCGCCCGGACCCGAACGATCTTCTCTTCGACCGTGTAGTAGATCGCAAAGGGGAACCTCTTGGATAGCGCGCGGAAAAATCCGCCATGCACCCTTCGATGAATTCCTCCGAAGAATTTCAGCCTCTCGATATCAGAATAAAGGTTAACGAGAAAATAATTGCCAAGCCCCTCTTCACTGCGTTCGTAGAAGCGATATCCGTCGATAAGGTCGTCCTTCGCGAGGTCAAGGATCTCCAGCCTCATTCAATGGCTTTTTTGATCTGGCGTTTTGCTTCCTCCCATTCCAAAAATTGGGCCTTGCCTTCGGCGACGAGCCGTTCCCGCTCATCCAGAACGTCCTTGTGCCATTGCGGCACCTCCAAGCGCTGCTCTTCACGTGAGATGTCTTCCCAAATTGCCTCCATCACGAGCAGTTTCTCGCGGAAGGGCATTTCATGTATCTGTTCCAGCGCGATCATGCAATTATCATACTCAATTTTTACATCGGTGTAAATGCGATTCCCTCGGAGTGCTTCTCTACGATAACACACTCCCAAATGCCTCATCCAACACGGCCAGCACGAAATCCGCATCGGCCTGGGTGATGCACATCGGCGGCGCGAAGCGAATGGTCTGGCCCCAGAGGCCGCCTTTGCCGAGGAGCAAGCCGAGGTCTTTTGCGGTTTCGACGACTTGCGCGCATTCGGCGGAGGCGGGAGCTTTGGTTGTGCGATCCTTCACCATTTCGATGCCGAGCATCAGACCTTTGCCGCGGATGTCGCCGATGATTTTGTGTTTGTCCTTTAGCTTTTGCAGGCCGGCGAAGATGTAGTTGCCGATTTTCAATGAGTTCGCCTGGAGATTTTCATTCTCGATCACTTCGAGCACGGCCTTGCCGATCGCGGTCACGACCGGATTGCCGCCGAAGGTGTTGAAATGGACTTTGCTCGTGAACGACTGCGCGATCTTCGGCGTCGTCACGACGGCGGCGAGCGGGCAGCCGTTGCCGATGCCTTTCGCCAGCGTCACGATGTCCGGAATCACACCCTGCGACTCGAATCCCCAATAATGCGTGCCGGTGCGGCCGAAAGCGGTCTGCACTTCATCGGCGATGCATACGCCGCCAGCCGCGCGGACATGCTCGTAAACATTCTTGAGATAGCCTTGCGGAAATTCGACGAAACCGCCGACGCCCTGAATGGATTCCGCGATGAACCCGGCGACTTTGCCGGGCGTGGCGAAATTGATCAGGTTTTTAACGTCGTCGGCATATTTTTTTCCGGCGTCGGGGTCATCGTAGCCGAACGGGCCGCGATAGGGATAGGGCGCGAGCGCGTGATGCACACCGAAGCTGTGCGGCACGTTGAATTTCCAATTGCTGTGCGAGGTGAGAGCCATGCCGGAGGCGTTGCCGCCGTGGTAGGCGTTGCGCAACGCGATCACGTCGTAGTTCCCGGTCGCAGCGCGCGCCATGAGCAGCGCGAGGTCGTTGGCTTCGGAACCGGAGTTCACGAAGTAACACATCTTCAAATCGCCGGGAAATTTCGACGCGAGCTTTTCCGCATAGAGCGCCACGTTCGGCTGCAAATAAATCGTGGTGGAATGCTGGAGGAGTTCGTTTTGCTTATTTGCCGCCGCGACGACGTGCGGGTGGCAATGCCCGACGCTCACGGTCACGATGCCGCCAAGGCCATCGAGGTAACGTTTGCCGGTCTCGTCCCAAACATATTGCATTTTGCCCTCCACAAGCATGATGGGCTTTTTGTAGTAGAGAAAAATCCACGGATGCATGAACTGCTTGCGCTTGGCGAGCACCTCCTCGGCGGACGGCCCGGAATATTTTTGCGGCTGATGCTTCGTCGGCGGCAGCGGAATTTGTTTCATAGTTTTTTCGCCCTGGCATTAACACCCGGCTTCAGCCGGGTGTGGTCGGAATTGGATCGATGGAAACCGTTTCAACGGTTTCCTTTGTGCGCGCCTGCAGTGGAAAACCGTTAAAACAGTTTTCCATTTATCCGCCGCGGCTAACACCGTGCTAAAGCGCGGTGTTAATGAGATTCTCGGATTCAATCCCATGGTTCCATCCCATTTTCGTCAAAGATTCGGCGCGGGTTTGCGCAATACAAGATAAATTACGCCTGCCGGCGGGAACCCGGGCTCGCGTGATTTCATCCTCGTTGGGCGAGCGGAATGACGTGCCGCTCGCCGGGGCCGGTGTATTTGGACAACGGGCGGATCAAGCGGTTGTTCGCCAGTTGCTCCATGATGTGCGCCGTCCAGCCGGTGATGCGCGCCATGACGAAAAACGGGGTGAACATGTCGATGTCGAAGCCCATCATGTAATAGGCGGGGCCGGAGGGAAAATCGAGGTTCGGATGAATGCTCTTCTGCTCGAGCATCACGGCTTCGAGGATGTCCTCGATATCGAGCCACTTCGATTGGCCGGTGAACTCCGCCAATTTGCGCGCGTATTTTTTCATCGTCGGCACGCGCGAATCGCCGCTCTTGTAAACGCGATGGCCGAAGCCCATCACTTTCCGTTTTTCGCGCAAGGCTTTCAACATCCAATCTTTCGCCTTCGCCGGCTCGCCGATTTCCAGAAGAACGCGCATGACTGCTTCGTTTGCGCCGCCGTGCAATGGGCCTTTCAATGACGCAATGCCGCCCACCACGCCGCTGTAAATGTCCGACAAACTCGACACCACCGTTCGCGCCGTGAATGTGGAGGCGTTGAAGCCGTGTTCGGCGTAAAGCACCAGCGAAACTTCAAAGGCCTTCACTACTTCCGGCGCCGGCACTTGGCCGAAGATCATGTGGAAAAAATTTTCGACAAAACCCAAATCGCCGCGCGGCTCAATGAACTCCTGCCCTTTGCGCAAGCGATAGAAGGCCGCGAGCATGGTCGGGATTTTTGCCATGAGGCTGAGTGAGCGCTTTAGATTGGCTGCCGAATCGCCTTTGTCCATTTCCGCGTCTTCCATTCCGAGAAAACTCACGCCAGTGCGCAGCACGTCCATGGGATGCGCGGTGCTCGGCGATTTTTGGATGACTGATAAGAGATTTTTGCTGATGCTTCGTTGTGCTCGGCCGGCATCGATGAACTCCGCCAATTCTTTCGACGTCGGCAGTTCATCTTTCCAGATGAGCCAGGCCACTTCTTCGAACCGGCAATGCTCGGCCAGCTCCCGCACCGGGTAGCCGCGATACACGAGCGAATTGATCTCCGGCATCACTTTCGAGATGCTCGAAGTGTCCACCACCACGCCGTCGAGGCCGTAATGAATGACTTCCGCTTCGTTGCTCATGGTTCTTCCAAGTAGGAGTGCGCGCGCGGGAACGTAAATTCAAATCTTTGGAAAGATATTCACAGCCCGAAATTGAAAACATCCTTGTCGAATTGCTGGTATTCCTGGTAGCGCAGCAATTCGTAAAGCTCGGCGCGCGTTTGCATCTCTTTCAACAACGATTCCTGCGTGCCGTCGCGTTTCAAAGCGCCTAAGCCGTCCTCGACTGCTTTCATCGCGAGCCGCAGCGCGGTGACGGGATAAATGACGATGTTGACACCCGCGTCTTCAAGTTGTCGCGCCGTCAGCAAATTGCTCTTGCCGAATTCGGTCATGTTCGCGAGCAAGGGTGCGTTTACGGATTTTTTGAATTTCGCAAATTCGTTCTCGTTGGCGAGCGCTTCGGCAAAAATCATGTCCGCGCCGGCATCCATGTAAGCCTTGGCGCGCTGGATGACCCCGTCCAGGCCTTCCCCTGCCCTCGCGTCGGTGCGGGCGATGATGACAAAATTGGAATCACGTCGCGCGGAAACGGCCGCGCGGATTTTTTTCACCATGTCCGCTGCCGGCACCAGCGTTTTGCCATCGAGATGACCGCAGCGTTTGGGATTTTGCTGGTCTTCGAAATGGCAGCCGCACAGGCCGAGTTCCTCGAGTTCCTGCACCGTGCGCGCGACATTCATCGGCTCGCCGAAACCCGTATCGGCGTCGATGATGGCCGGCAATTCTGTCGCGCGCGCGATGGCGCGGCCGCGTTGCGACACTTCGGTCAGCGTGGTGAGGCCCACGTCCGGCAAAGCCAGATCATTCGCAAGCATCGCGCCGGAAATGTAAACGCCATCGAACCCGTGGCGCTCGACGAGCATGGAAACCAGCGGTGAAAAAGCCCCCGGGAATCGCAGCAGCTTGCCGGATTTCAGCGCCGCGCGGAAATCGGCGCGCTTTTGGGCCGGGGGTTTGCGGGCGAAAAGCATGTCAAAAAATGCCACGTTTATCGCGTGTGGCGCAAGTCAATCGTCCCGGCGGCAGGACCACGTTTAGCTCTTTAAGTTCCTCGGTGTTCAATTTGGCCAATCGCTGCGCGGCGGCGATGAACCGGGCGCTTTCCTCCGGTGGAATCAAATCGCCGGTCAACGTCTGGAATTTCCGGACGTAATCTTCGCGGCGAAACGGTTTCGCGCCGAGCGGATGGGCGTCGGCCACGTCGATTTCATCCACGAGTTTGCGGCCATCGTTGAACACGATTTCCACGCGGCCGCCAAAGGCTTTCTCCGCCGGATCGTTCGAATGATAGCGCCGCGTCCATTCCGGGTCTTCGACCGTTTTGATCTTGCTCCACAATTCCACGACTTCCCGATCCTGCACAATTTCCGGCGCGTAACTTTTCACGTGATCCCAGAAACCGGTGTGCAAGGCGGCGGCAAAGATGAACATCACGCTGTGGTCCAGCGTTTCGCGACTCGCGTGGGGATCGTATTTTTGCGGGTCATTCGCGCCGGAGCCGATCACCGCATGCGTGTGATGGCTCGTGTGCATCGTGACGGATTGGATCGCGCGGAGGTCGGGGATTTTGCCGCGCAAGCGGAACGCCAGATCAATCCATGCCTGCGCCTGATATTCGGCGGAATGCTGTTTCGTGTAGGAATCCAGGATGGCGCGACAGGGTTCGCCCGGTTTCGGCAGACGCACTTTGTAGCTGGCCATCGGGCCGCCGAGCATCCAGGCGATGACGCTGTCCTCGCCTTCGTAAATCGGTGACGGACTTTTTTCACCGCGCATGGCGCGGTCCACGGCTTCGATGGCGAGCTTGCCCGCGTGCGCCGGCGCGTAGGCTTTCCAGCTCGAAATTTCTCCTTTGCGCGATTGGCGCGTGGTAAAGCCGACGTGCACCGCTTGTTGAATCGCCTGGTAAATCGTGTCGCAATCCAAACCGAGCATCGCGCCCAAGCCGGCGGCGACTGATGGGCACAGGTGCGCGATGTGGTCCTTTTTGTATTCGTGCAGGCAAATGCTGCGGACGAGATCGATCTGAATTTCGTAGGCAACAACGATGCCGCGCAACAACTCCGCGCCGGTCCGGCCGGTTTGCTGCGCCACGGCCACCAACGGCGGAATGTTGTCGCCAGGATGCGAATAATCCGCGGCGAGAAACGTGTCGTGCATGTCGAGTTCGCGCACGGCCACGCCATTGGCCCAGGCGGCCCATTCACACTCGAAGCGCTGGTCGCTGGGCAGGCCGAAGAGCGTGGCGCCGCCAATTAGTGGCACGGGCGTTTCGCCTGTGAGTTTCTGTTGGTTGGGACGCGCGGGCGAGACGCCCGTGCCACTATGAGTGCGCGGATGCGCCAATGCCTGCGTGCGCGCATTCGCCACCGGCGTGCGATTGATGGCGGCGATCGCGACGGCTGTGTCGTCGATGATCCGATTCGTCACCATTTCGGCGACATCCGGGAAAATCATTGCCCTGTCGGTCGCCACCGCCGCGAGTTTCCACGCCAATTGCTCCGTTTTCGGCAGCGGAGTTTTGGATGGGTAAACTTTTATGTGGTGGGTGATCATTCAAGTTAGAAATGACTTGGCTTGCGCTGTAAAAATTTTCCGCGGCCGAGTTTGCCGACGAATTTTCCATCGCGGACGGCGACTTCGCCGCGGACAGTGACGACGCTCGGGCGGCCTTCGATTTCCCAACCTTCGAACGCGCTGTAATCCACGTTCATGTGCTGGTTCTTGGCGAAGATTTTGCCGCGATAATTCGGGTCGAACACCACGAGGTCGGCGTCCGCGCCGGGTTGAATCGTGCCTTTGCGCGGGAAAAGATCAAAGGTCTTCGCCGCCTGCGTGCTGGCGACGTTCACGAAGGTGTGCAGGTCAATTTTTCCAGTCTTCACGCCGTAAGTATAAAGCAGGTTGACGCGTTCTTCGAGCGACGGGATGCCGTTCGGAATTTTCGTGAAATCATTTTTGCCCATTGGCTTCTGGGTTTTGAAATCGAACGGCGCATGGTCCGTGGCGACGGTTTGAATCAGGCCATCGCGCAGGCCGTTCCACAAAATCGCCTGGTTGCGTTTATCGCGCAGCGGCGGGGACATCACGTATTTCGCGCCTTCGAATTTCGGTTTTTCCGCGTAGGTTTTGTCCAGCGTGAGATATTGGATGAGCGTCTCGACGTTCACGCGCACGCCGCGTTGCCGAGCGGCGACGGCTTCGTTCAACGCCTCTTGACAGCTCAGGTGCACGACGTAGGTCGCCGCGCCGGTCAATTCCGCGAACGTCATCAAATGATGCACGCCTTCGGCCTCTACGGCGGGCGGGCGGCTTTCATGATGCTGGCCGGGGCCGGTCTTGCCCGCTGCTAGCAATTCCTTCGAGCGCTCGGCAACGAGCGTTTCATTTTCGCAATGCGCCGTGACGATGACGCCCAGTTCCCTGGCCAATTTGAGCGTGCGATACAATTCCGTGTCGTCGATGCCAAACGCGCCCTTGTAAGCGAGGAAAATTTTGAAGGAACTGATGCCGCGCTTCACGATTTCGCGAAGCTGCTTTTCGGTCGTGTCATCGAATTTCGTCACGCCCATGTGAAACGAAAAATCGCACGCGGATTTGCCGACGGCTTGTTTCATCCAGAGTTCGAAACTCGCCAGCGGGTCGTCCTTGCGCGCCGGGCAGCACATTTCAATCAGCGTGGTCGTGCCGCCGATGAGCGCCGCCTGGCTGCCGGTGGCGTAGGTGTCCTTGGAAAACGTGCCCATGAAGGGCAGGTAAATGTGCACGTGCGGATCGATGAAGCCTGGGAAGACAAATTTGCCTTTGGCGTCGATGACCTCGGCGCCTTTCGGCGGCGAGATGCCGCGGTCTATGCGTGAAATGGTTTCGTTTTCGCACAAAATATCCGCTACGTAACGTTCGCTGGCGGTGATGATTTCGCCATTTTTAATCAGAAGAGACATAAATTGTTTCAAGCGGGATTTACAATTTTGAATGGGACGCCAGTCGCGCCCGAGTCATGCGTTCGCGAAGTCCGCCTTCCTTCAAGAAATCTCTTTCCAGCCGGCGAAGTTGCTGGTCTGGCAAATAGCAGGTTACCTTGATGAGTCCCGCAATGACATTGACGCAAATCGCGGGATCCGGATGCTCAACACCCTTCTTGAATGTATCGTAATTCGCGCCAGGTGTCCTGTTCAACCGGCTCAGGCGGCGGGCGTACCGATGCTCTTTGTCCCATTCTTCAATGCGGCGCTCGCGCATAAAGTCACGATAATCTTCGAGCAATTCCTCCTGGCTGGAACGCGCAACTCCGGTGAGCTTGATTTCGGTTTCCTTGGAAGTCCCGCTGGCCTGGCTGCCTTCCAGAATGTTCTGTTTGCCGGAACGCGCAGCTTGAATCATTTGATCGTAAGTCCGGGATTTTTTGCCAACAAACCGGCCGCAATAATAAACAGTGGCCTGAAATACAACCAACGCTTTGTGGTAGGACAAGAGCGTCTGGTATCCTCCGTGTGGCGGGATGAAGCCGCCAATCTCTTCTTTTGAAAGAGACCGAAGCGACTTAAGGGACGGTAAAGGACGAGGATCTGTTTTCGTCCCTTTAGACTCTTTGGTCCCCATGGTCTTTGAACGGTTCATAGAAGAACTTTCATTTGTCGCGGTGCCAAACATCCCTTTCCCCATAACTAAATCACCGGCTCATGGTTACTTTTTGCTGGGTGAAAAATTGCGCGGCTTCGACGGCGGCGTTCACGTCCGCGGCGCTGCCCATGGGACATTCGGCAATCACCTCGCCGGTGGATGGATTGTGAACAGGCGTTCCGGAATTTTTGGCTTCAATCCATTCGCCGCCAATGAACGCAGGACAAGAAATCAGATTCGTATTCACAAAGTGTAAAATGAATAAATGCCGCAACTGAAAATCAGGCAACCCGACACGCGATTGACCATTTGCATCACCGGCTCGCTGATGCGGGCCCGAAAAATTGCCACGGCGCTGCTCAAGAGGAGCCACCACAAAGCCGAACCGAAAAACACGCCCGCGACCAACTGGCTCGCGGCGGTGTAATTCGCGGCCGCAGCCAAGCCTAAACCGGCAAAAACCGCAATGAAAGAAAGAATGGTCGTCGGATTCGTGAACGTCAAAATCAGCGTGGAAAGATAGGCTGGAACCAGTCCCGCCGTTTGTGTCTCATCCGATTGCTTCGCTGGTTTGCTGATAAAGGTGCGCGCGCCGAGATAGCACAAAAAAATGCCGCCCAGGAAACTAAGCCAGAATTTTTGGCGAATGAGAAAACTGGAGACCGCCGTGAGTCCAAAGCCAGCGACAGCGCCATACGTCGCATCCGCCGTTGCGGCGCCCAAACCTGTGACCAGGCCGACCGTTCGCCCGTTCGACAATGAACGCCGAATGCACAGCACGCCAATTGGCCCCACCGGCGCCGCGATTGAAAATCCAATGATCGCGCCTTTGAGCAGAAAATTGGATGTCCAGTTCATCAGCGGGCCAGGGCCTGCGATTGCTTCACAAAATCGTCTCCGGTCCATTCGCCGTCGGTCTTCACCACTTTCGCGCCGGCAGCCGCCTTCTGCGCAGCCTTCCGTTCGGCCTGGCGTTTGACCAAATCGGCGTGGGTCGTGAAATAATCCAGGCTCTTGCCTTTGAAATCGGGGAGCTTTTCGAACTTGTGCTTTTCCATGAACGCCAGCAATTGCTCGCACATCGGCTTCACGTGTTCGTAGCCGAATTTCATCACGCCGGTGCAAACCTGCACCGTGTCCGCGCCGAGCAAAATAAATTCCGCCGCGTCATTGCCGGTTTCCACGCCGCCGATGGCTGAGAGCGAGCGTCCGGGAAATTCCTTGCGAATCACTTGCGCGATCTCCATCACCATCCGCAACGCGATCGGTTTCACGGCGCGCGAGGAATACCCCCCGGGCGTGGTGTGGCCCTCCACGGTCGGTTCGGGCCGCAGCGTGTCCAGGTTTACGCCCATGACGCTCCGGATCGTGTTGATGGCGCTGATGCCGGTCGCGCCACTCTTCAAGGCTGCGCGGCTCGGGTCCTCGATGTGCGCGACGTTCGGCGTCATCTTCGCCCAGACCGGCTTTTTTGCCGCGCCCATGACCCAGCCGACCACTTCGCGAAGAATCTCGGGATTTTCGCCCATCGCCGCGCCCATCTTTCGCTCCGGCAACCCGTGCGGACACGAAAAATTCAATTCGAAGCCATCGACGCCCACGTCCTGGCATTTCTCGACGATCTCAATCCACGCGTCTTTTTTATATTCCTCCATGATGGACGCGATGAGCACGCGATCGGGGAACTGGTCCTTGCACTTTTTGAATTCGTCCAGCCACAGTTTGAAAGGCCGGTCGCTGATCAACTCGATGTTCTCCCAGCCGATCACTTCACCGTTTCCGGAATGCAATTTGGCGTAACGCGGGGTGACATTGATGACCTTGGAAGCATCGAGGCTGACGGTCTTGGCAATCACGGCACCCCAGCCTTCCTGGAAGGCTTTCGTGATGACGTTCAGGTTCGTGCCGGGAGGGCCCGAGCCGATAACGAAAGGGTTCGGGAGTTTCAGACCGTCGATGGTTGTGGCTAACGTGGCCATAGCAGAATTTTAGCCCAGAGGACTGAAAATGGAACTGGAAATGTGGCCAAGAGTTTGGAACGCCAAGGACCTGCTCGGCCTGGTTGCCCAACGCGCCGATCAGGAGATCAGCGCTCCTCTACGGACGGATTTATTTGAAAAAAATTGGTTCCGCGCCATGATACGGCCATGAGCGGCCCACTGAATGCCAAACGCACCGTTGCCGAACTCAAGGAATTGCGCGCGCTCACCGGGGATGAAAACGGCGCGCAACGGGTGGCGTTCACCGATACGTGGCTCAAGGCGCGCGGATGGCTAAGGCAAAAAGTCACCGGCCTGCCGCTCGAAGTTCGCAATGACGCCGCCGGCAACACGTGGTTCACGTTGCGCGGCGAATCCGAACGCGCATTGCTCATCGGCGGCCACATGGATTCCGTGCCGAACGGCGGCTGGCTCGACGGCTGTCTCAATCTGCTGGCGGGTGTCGAAATTTTGCGCCGCATCAATGCGCAGTATCATGGCAAACCGCCGGTGACGGTGCGGTTGGTGGATTGGGCGGATGAAGAAGGCGCGCGTTTCGGCAAAAGTTTGTTCGGCTCCTCCGCCTGCTCCGGCAATCTCGACATGAAGGAAGCGCGCGGGCTCGTCGACAGGAACGGAATCCAATTGCCCGACGCACTGAAAAACGTGGACATTGATTTCGAGCGAGTGAAGGACAGCCGCGTGGAACTTCAAAACGCCGCGGCCTACTTGGAATTGCACATCGAACAGGGGCCGGTGTTGCTCGATCTGGATTTGCCGCTGGGCGCGGTGCTCGGCACGTTCGGAGTGGAACGTCATGCGATCACGTTCCATGGCCAGGCAGCACATTCGGGCAGCACGCCGATGAACCGGCGCAAGGACGCCTTTCTCGCCGCCGCCAAAATGAGCCCGGAGGTTTATCGCATCGCCGAGCGCAGCGGCAACGGCGTCTGCACCATCGGTTCCTGCACGACCAAGCCGGGCATCGTGACGAGCGTCGTCGAGAAATGCCGCATCACGCTCGACCAGCGACATCTGGATGCCGCCAAACTCGCATGCATGTTGCAGGAAGCCCGAGATGCCAGCGAAAAATTTGCGAAGGAAGGCAACGTGAAGGTTTCTTGGGAACGGCTGTGGCAAATCGCCCCGCGCCCTTTCCATGAGGAGCTCATAAATCTGTGCGATGAATCCATCCGCGAGACCTGCGGCAAATCGCATCGGTTGCCCAGCGGCCCGTTGCATGACGCGGCCGAGGTGGCCTCCGCGGGCGTGCCGACCGTGATGATGTTTGTGCAGAGCCTGCACGGCATCAGTCACAACAAAATTGAAGACACGAAGGAGGAGCATTTGGAATTGTGCGTGACGGCGTTTGATACATTGGCGGAGAAGGCGATCCAATGGATTCAAAAAAAGTAACCACGGATAGACGCGGATTCAAAGGCTTTTACACGAATTTCACGAATGCACGCTAATTTTTCGGAACGAAAACATGAAAAGAGAAAAAGAAGAATCTTCAGGGCTGAATCCGCTTCTAATGCGTGTGAATTCGTGAAATTCGTGTAAAAGCTTTTCTCCTTATCCGCGTCCATCTGCGGTTCCATTAAACAAAACCGCTCACCGCGGCTTCCAATGGAGAAAATTCCTCAGTGGATTCGATCCAGAACTGAGCGATGGTGAATGCTAATGGCTTTACGCAAGCGACGAAAAATTTTTCTCGTTCTTCTTTCAGTCGTTTTGCTGGCGGGGTTGGTCATTGCCGCGTTTCCGTTGTGGTTTCCGTGGGCATTGCGACCCGTCGCAAAACGATATGGGGCGACCTATGCCGATTTCCGGCGCATCGGCTACCAACAATTTCAACTGACCGGCTTCGCGCTCACAAACCGCACCACCCATCTTCAAGCCGGCCAGGTCCGGGCGCTGGTGCCGACGGTTTGGTTGTGGCGGCATGTCACGGGCGCGCGAAGCCAGGGATTTCTCGAGGTTCACTCGTGGAATTATGAATACGCAAACAGCGCTCCGTCCCGTTCCACCCAGCCCGCTTCCGCGCGCTCGACATTCCAAAATCTTCAAAGCCTCGCGGGGAAACTCAATAGGTGGCTGACTACGGCCGCGCTGACGAACGGCGCCGTTTCCTTTGGCAACCAGCGCATCAGCATTCCGGAAGCAGTCTGGGTGGATGGAAATCTGGCCGGGAGCGTTTCGTATAGCAATGTGCCGCCTCTTTCGGTCACGATAGCGGCGCAAACGGTTCCGTGGAAGCTGAGGGTTGATTCGGAAACCAACGCGTTCCAAGCGGCCCTTTCAATCGACAATCGCGCCAACAATCTCTCCGTCACGGGCACGGCGGATTGGATGACGAACCGTTTTAATATTGCCGCCAATTTTCCCTCGCACGGATTCATTCCCGACAGCGCAACCCTGCGCGCGAATGCGTTCAACATCCCGGCGCGGTTGCTCGGCCTGAAGGAATACGGCGGCGTGACCGGCGCGTTGCAGGCCGCGTGGCAGACCAACCATTTCAACGCGCAACTCGATGCCCACGCCGCGCCGGAGATGCCCAATCTCCCGCCGCTCGACGTTGCGCTGCACGTGACAGGCGACACCAATGCCGCGCGATTGAGCGTGGCCAAAATTTCCGCGCCAGGATTGCAAGCCGGCCTGTCGGCGCCGGCGCTCATCCAATTCAAACCGCCGTTCCTCTCCGAGCCGGCCACGCTGAATGTCGCTCTCGATTTGGATCAGCAACACTGGTTTGTCGCCGGCGGCAAACTTGCCGGGCAAGCGGTCGTTTATCCCGGTGGGAAAGTGCCGCGCGTGACGTTTGCGTTGTCGGGCGCCAACATCAACACCACGAGCCTGACAACCAGCAATCTGCAAATGACCGGCGAACTCGATTGGCCGGTGCTCGACTTGAAAAATGCGCAAATCGTGATGGATGACGCATCGAAAGTTTCGCTCGCCGGCCAATACGATTTGCGGAAGAAAACCGTCCAGAACGGACGTCTCAATTCTTCCGGCCCATTCGGCGGCCAATTTCTGCCGGCGGATTATTCGTTTGAGACCGCGTCCATTTCCGCGCGGTTCGCCGGGCCGATTCAATCGCCCGCGACATCACTTAAGGCGCAAGTCACGCGATTCCAAGCGCCCAATCTGGCGCCGGTCGACATTGAGGCGGCAGTCGATGGCAAAGGGCTGAATTTAACCAATCTCGAAGCGACGTTGAAGGCCACGAATTCCACCTTGTCGCTGCGCGGCTCGGCCAGCCTGGCAACCAACAAAGAAAATCTCACCCTCACGGCGCTGGAATTAAGCGATAGCAATCACGTGGCGCTGCGACTCGATCGCCCCGCCCAAATCGCGCTGGAAAAGAAAACGTCCGGCACCAACCAAGCGTGGGGGCTCGTGATTGATCCGATTCGGCTCGCCGCCGATGGCCGGGAGTTTCGCTTGGCCGCAGATGTGGCGTGGCCCGAGCGCGGCGCCATCGAATGCGATGCGCATGAATTGGATGCCCGGCTGTTGAGCGGCTTTATTCCCAAGGCCAACGTGGCGGCGACTCTGAATCATTTTACTTTTGCCGGCGGCTGGACGAATGGACCCGTCGCCTTTCAACTCACGTCGGACGCGACGTTGAAAACGAGGGAGGATTTTCCATTTTCGGCGGTGGCAAAAATCTCGGGCGGCGCCGGCGGCATTGCCATTGAGCACCTCTCCATATTGAACGCCACGCAGATCGTCAGCCAGGCCGAAGGCGCGCTGCCGGCCACCTTTAATCCGGCCGCAAAAGACGGCGTGCTGCAAATCGATACCGAAGCGCCTTTGAATCTCCATGTGCTGACCGATCCCAACTCCGTCCTTTGGAAAAAAATTGCCGCAACCACGGGATTGCATCTCGATCAGCCGGATCTCGTCGCCCATCTCGAAGGCACGTGGGCCGCGCCGAAGGGCCAGGTGACCTTGCGCGTGCGCCGCATGGAACTCGCCGGCACATCGCATCCCCTGCCCGCCGTCGAAAATGTGGATTTCCTCGCGGTGATGGACCGCGCGACGGCGCGCATTGAGCGGTGCCGTTTCGATATCGAAAAACAACCGGTGAATCTCACGGGAGAAATTCCGCTGGGCAAACGTTTTTGGACCGGGCTGCGGCACAAAAGAAAATTGCCTGATTGGCGCGACGCGACCGCTCACTTGACCATCAACCATGCGCAACTCGCCGCCTTCACGTCGATGCTGCCGCAAATTCTCAGTCCCGAGGGCACTGCGTCCGCCGATATTTCGCTCGAACGCGGCGGCAAATTGCAGGGCGAATTTTCGGTGGCGAATGCCCGCACTTACCCGTTGGAAAGCATCGGGCCGGTTCGGAACATCCAGGCCGTTGCCCGGCTCAACGGACAAAAGGTCCAATTGGAAAACGCTTCCGGAGAAGTCGGCGGCCAGCGCGTGAACATTGACGGCGGCATGGACCTCAACGAGCAAATCTGGCGCACGAACGGGCTGCCGTTGTTTCACGTGCACTTGAACGGCACCAACGTTCCCCTCGCCCGCAACCCCAGCGTTTTGTTGCGCGCCGACCTGGATCTGACCGCGACGAATTCCGGCACGGAAATTCCCGTCGTTTACGGCTCGGTCCGTCTGCGCAACAGTCTTTTTCTCGCGGACCTCCGAACTCTCGTGCCGGAAAAAACCGCGTCCGCGCGCAAACGTCCGCCTTATTTCAGCATTGAAGCCAAGCCCTGGGCCGACTGGCGTTTGAAAGTAAATGTGGTCGGGGACAGCTTTCTGCGCGTGCGGACGCCATTGTTCGCCGGAAAAGTTTCCACGGTCTTGCGGCTCGAAGGCACGCTGAAGGAACCGCTGGCGCTCGGCCAGGTGAAGATCGATCCCGGCTCGGCGGTGACGTTTCCCTTCAGCAGTCTGGATGTGAAACAGGGGTTTGTCTCGCTCACGAGCGAAGATCCGTATCATCCGCAATTGTTCGTCACCGCGCAGGGGCGGCGGTTCGGCTACGACGTAAAAATGGAGGCCACCGGCCCGGTGGATGCGCCGGTGGTGCAGTTCTCGTCCGTGCCCGGGCTGAGTTCGGAGGACATTGTGCTCATGCTCACGGCGGGCCAGATTCCGCGCGGCGTGGGCGCCACGGCGACCGCGCAGCAACGCGCGCAGGGCCTCGCGCTTTTCGTGGGCAAGAATTTGCTTTCGGATTTCGGGCTTGGCGGAGGCGGCCAGGACCGGCTCACGATCCGTTCCGGCGAGGAAATCAGCGAATCCGGCCGGCCCACTTACGACATCGAATACAAACTCACCGACCGCTGGTCCGTGATCGGCGAATACGACCGCTTCGATCAATACAATTTGAATCTGAAGTTCAAGGCGTATTCGAAATGAACCGGGCTTGAACTGAAACCGCGGAGCACCGGATCGTCCCCGCAGTCCTTCTCGTCCTCGTTGTCCTCGTCCTCGAACGACGAGAACGAGAATGAGGACGAAGAATGCATCCCTACCCTGCCGCGCTTTCGGATTTACTTTTCGCCGTCATCCGCCATCCTTCGGTCTCCGTTGCCATGACATTGAAACTTTCAACGTTGAGCATTTTGATCGGGCTGGGCATGGGTTTGCCGCAGATTTATGGGGTGATGAAACCGAAGGAATTCGGCCAGTGCGTGCGCAAATTCCCGCGCAACGTGCCGATCGGCATCGTCTTGATGCTCCTCGCCACCGCGTGGTTCCTGTGGATCCTGGGCCAGGAATCCGTCTCGGATTTTGCGACCTACAAAAACGTTCTCTTCCTGCTGTTCGCCTTCGTCGGCGTCGGCTCGTGCATTTTCGTCCAGGATTTCATCGCGGTGCGCGGGCTGGCGGTTCTGTTTCTGTTGGTGGCAAAACTCATGGTCGACAGCGGCCGGCCGATGCTGCAGGTCACTCATTGGACGCTGGTCATTCAAGCCCTGGCTTACGTGCTGGTCGTGATCGGCATCTGGCTGACGCTCGCGCCATGGCGGTTGCGCGATTTTTTGAACTGGGCCACCGTCGATGAAAAACGCGTCCGCGTCGGGTCAATCATCCGGCTTGTGTTCGGCCTTTTTGTGGTTGTGCTGGGCTTGACGAAGTTTCGTTAAAGCGCAGTTTGCTTCGTGCAACATCGCGGAAAAATCCTCGTGATTCGCGGCGGCGCGATCGGTGATTTTATCCTCACGCTGCCCGCCATCGCGGCGTTGCGCCGGCAATTCCCCCAGGCGCACTTGGAAGTCCTCGGTTATCCGCACATCATCCGGCTCGCCGAAGCAGCCGGCCTGGTGGACCGCGTGCAATCCATTGAAGCCCGCGCGCTCGCCGGATTTTTTGCGCGGCACGGCAATCTCGAGCCGGACCTGGTCGATTATTTTTCCGAATTCGACATCATTCTTTCGTATCTCTATGACCCGGATGAAATTTTCAAAACGAACATTGCGCGTTGCTCTCCGGCGCAATTCGTTGTTGGCCCGCATCGGCCGGATGAAAACGAAAAAATCCACGCGACCAAAGTGTATCTGCGCCCGCTGGAACGCTTCGCGATCTTTGACGCCGATCATCTGCCGCGGCTTTCCGTCAATTCGCAACCCGCCGCGGCCAGGCAGCTCGTGCTTCATCCCGGCAGCGGGAGCGAACGGAAAAATTGGCCGGAAGCGAAATGGGCGGATTTGCTGCAGCACCTCGTTCACGACACGGATTTGAACCTCCTGCTCGTGGGTGGCGAGGCCGAAGGCGAGCGCTTGCAACATCTGGCGGCGGCGCTCCCGCCCACGCGCACCAAAGTCGCGCAAAGCCTGCCGCTGACCGATCTCGCGCGGGTGATTCAAGCCTCCACCGCGTTCATCGGCCACGACTCCGGCATTTCGCACCTCGCGGCCGCGCTGGGTTTGCCGGGCATCGTGTTGTGGGGAAACACCGTCGAAGAAATCTGGCGTCCGCCGCATGACCGGATCACAATTCTAAAAAATCCGGGCGGGTTGAAGATGATTACGGTTGAAGAAGTGATGGAGAAGTTGAATGGGGTTTTGGGAAATCGGGTGGAATGATGGCGGGTATGAAATCTCTTGCCATAAGTCTTTTGCGGGGTGATTGCATATCGGCTATTCGATCCAGATGGAAGGCTCTCTGCCCTGCAATCCCAACGGGATTGCGTCCTCCAGCCCAGGGTTGGCCGCGAAGCGGACTACCCTGGGTACCGGCACAGAATCACCATCAACCCTGAAAGGGTGGTGCCCATTGGTGATCGTAATTGACTCAACCCCATCAGGGTTGAACCAATTTTCCACCGTGACCCAGGGTAGCCCCGCAGACTCGGCAACCCTGGGCTAAATGACGGAATCCCTTTGGGATTCAACGTCGAGGCACTCGGTTGCTTTGACATCCCGCGCGATATTTCCATCAGGCACTCCGCATCTTACGCCAGGTTCATGAAATGGTCCACGCGGTCGCACGAACCGCGGACTTCTTCGACCATGGTTTCGAACCGCTCGGGCGTCAATTGAAACGCGTCCGCGACGCGATGGTCCACTCGCACGGTATAGGCTTCCAGCGCGGGCGCGGAGGCGACGCGATGCGCGAGGCAGTTCGCCAAATGCGCCACCACGGATAATCCCGGACTCGGCGCCAGCACCGGCGTGTGATGGTTGGCGACGGCTTCGATGATGTCTTCCGGCAAATTCCACGCGCGCAACAACGCTCCGCCGACTTCGCCATGGTCCGTGCCGAGCACTCCTTTTTCCGCTTCATAGCGCGAAAACCCGCGGTCGGTGATGAGCGCGTGGATGTCTCGCTGATGTTCCGGTGTCAGGACCTGGGTCAGCACGAGTTTGCCAATGTCATGCAGCAACCCGACGGTAAATGCCACCGGCGGATCGACATTCATTTCGATGCCGCGCGTCACGACGAATTCAGCGGCCGTCGCCGCCGTCAACGAATGCCTCCAAAGCTCGTTCGATTCCACGGCGTAACCGGCCAGTGGCACCGCCATGGCGCCGCCGAAAGCCAGCGTCAGCACGATGTGTAAAATTTGGTGATGCCCAAGAATCAACACGGCCTGGTCCACGGACGAAACCGGTTCTTCCAGCCCGAAGTAAGGAGAATTGCACGCGCGCAGTAATTTCGCCGTCAGCACGTTGTCATATTTGAGGACCTGCACGACGTCGTCGTTGCTGACAGCCGGTTCGTCCAAAAGATTCACCAACTGCAGCGCGGCTTGTGAAATCGGCGGCAGATTCTTGACTTTGGCAACCAGTTCGTCGGGCGTCATAAAACCAATGTGACCCATAACCGCTTCGCGCGGGAACGCGCCGCTTTTCCCGCGAAACCAGCGGTTCCGTTCAACATCGGCAATCTTCGCAAAAACTTGAACAAAAACGTTAAAAACCCCTCAAGGCCAGCCGTTTTCCGCCGAAGGGAAGAAGCAGGGATTCCGCCGGGCATCCCTCCTGCTCTCAAAAAGCTGTCTTTGACGGAGCCATGAGCGAAATCAACAACTTCTCGCACCGCTCGGCCGCGCCCGAAAGCGCCGAGCCGCGCGAGGACGAACTGTTATGGCGGCATCGCCAGATAACAGCCTTCCAGCGCATCTCCGAAGCCATGCTCGCGGATGAGCCCGAGCAAACCGCATTCGACACCATCGCCCGCGAAGCCAGCGAGATGACCGGATTCCCCATGGTCGCCATCGAGCTTTGCGATTTTGATCGATCGGTGATGGTCTATCGCGGCGTGCACGGCATCGATCTGGAAGGTTTGCCCAAGCCGTTTGAAGTGCCCATGGACGTGACGCTCTCCGGCCGCGTGGCCCACACGGGCGACGCGCTGGTGGAAACGGAAGCGGGCCATCGCCAGGAAAATGCCGCGCCCATCCTTCGCCAGCTCGGCATGAACACCTTCGTGTGCGTGCCCATTCGCCCCAACGGCAGAATCATCGGCACGCTCAGCCTGGCGCATCGCGAACACGTGCCGGTCGACCCGCGCATGGTCAAACAGGCGGCGAGCCTCGCCAATTATCTCGCCACGCTGTTCGACCGTTTGCGCGCGCGCGACGCCGTCCGCCAAGGCGAAGCTGAATTGGCGGCCGTCTATGATCGCGTGCCCAGCATTTTGTGCCTGTTCGACGAGCAACTCCGCATCGTGCGCGCCAATCGCGCCGCGCTGCAATTCACCGGGCTCGACAAGGAGGCATTGATCGGGTTGCGCATCGGCAGATTTCTCAAATGCCCCGATTGCGCCCAGAAAGGCATTGAGTGCGGCACCTCCGAAGGATGCAAGCATTGCGATTTGCGCCGCGCCATTACCGATGTTTTTGGCGGCGGCAAAGCCTGGCACCGCGCGCGCGTGAGGCAGATGCTCGCGCGGAAGAACGGCGCTCCCGAAGAAATCATTCTGCTCGTCTCCACCGAACGCATCCAGGTCGCGGGCGTGACCCGCGCGCTCATGTGCCTGGAGGACATCACGCACAGCGTTCGCGCGGATGAACAACTCCGCTCGCAGGCCGCGTTGCTTGATATCAGCCAGGACGCCATTTACGTGCGCGATTTTTCCGACAAAATTCTTTATTGGAATGATGGCGCCCAACACTTGTATGGCTGGACGCTCACGGAGGTCCGCGGGAAAACCGCCACGCAACTGCTTTCCTCCAGCAATGACATTCAATGGAGCGAAGCTCTGGAAGCGGTTCGCAAACAGGGCCAATGGAGCGGCGAACTCCGTCAAAAGCGCCGCGATGGCCGCGAACTGATCATCCAAAGCCGCTGGACGGCCGTGAACGAGCGCAAAGGCACGCCGCGCGCCATCCTGGTCGTCAACACGGACATCACGGAAAAGAAAAAACTCGAAGCCCAATTGCTGCGCGCGCAACGGCTGGAAAGCATCGGCACCCTCGCGAGCGGCCTGGCGCATGATTTGAACAATGTGCTCGCGCCCATCCTGATGACGGTCAGTTTCCTGAAGGAAGAAGCCCAGAGTGAAACGGCGCTGGGAATGATTTCAACGCTCGAAACCTGCGCCCGCCGCGGGGCGCATATTGTCCGGCAAGTGCTGATGTTCGCCCGCGGCGTCGAAGGCACGCGCGTGTTGTTGCAGCCGAAAAATCTCATCGAAGAAATGGAACGCATCGCGCGCGAGACGTTCCCGCGTTATCTCCACATCGAGACGCACATCTGCAAGCAGCCGTGGCTCATCGCCGGCGATTCGACCCAGCTCCAGCAAGTGCTGATGAATCTTTGGGTGAACGCCCGCGACGCCATGCCTCAAGGCGGCACGCTCACCGCGCGCGTGGAAAACGTGATCGTCGATCCAGCGGAAACGCACCTGCACCCGAAGGCCAAGGCCGGGCCGCACGTTTTGATTTCCATCGCGGACACGGGCACCGGCATTCCGCCGGAATTGATGGACAAGATCTTCGATCCGTTCTTCACCACCAAACCGGTCGGCCAAGGCACGGGGCTTGGATTGCCCACCGTGCTTGGCATCGTGGAAAGCCACGGCGGTTTTTTGCACGTCGATTCCAAGGTCGGCAACGGAACCGTTTTCAAAGTGTATATCCCGTCCGCATCTCCGGAAAACGAACATGAAATCGTTGACACGCAATTCACGACCCTGCCGCGCGGCAACGGCGAGGTGATTCTCATCGTGGATGACGAGCCGGCCATTCGCGGCATCGCCAGCCGAATTCTGGCAAGCCATGGTTATCGCCCGCTGACAGCCTGCGAAGGCATGGAAGCGCTCGCGCTGTTCGAGCAAAACCGGGACAATGTGAAGGCAGTTATAACCGATATGATGATGCCACGGATGGACGGGCCGACGACCATTCGCAGTCTGCGGGCGTTGAAGCCGGAACTTAAAACGATCATGATGACTGGCCTGGGCGAAGATGGACGCGTCGCGGAAGCGAAGGCGGCGGGCAGTGATGTGGTCATCAGCAAACCGTTTACGACCGAGCAATTGCTGGGAACACTGAAGCAATTGTTGGGATAATGGGCAAATCCGAAAACCGAAGGTCGAAATCCGAAAGAAATCCGAAGCGCGAATTCGCCGGCAGTAGCGCGGATTTGTAATCCGCTGTATCGCCGAATTGCATTCGGCATGCGGGTCGTCGTCTCAAAGCATCAGCAATGTTTAAGCGATGCGGCAGATTGAAAATCTGCGCTACATTAGACGTCCGATCTGAAAGCTTTGTCGTGGTTGCGCATTGGTTCCATACAAAATAAATTATCCGCACATGGCGTCGCCCGTAACGGACAACATCACTTGCAACTGGCTGTGCACCGGAGACGAGATTTTTCCCGCGATGCTCACGGCCATTGACGAGGCGAAAACCGAAGTCTGCCTGGAGACTTACACGTTCGCTGCCGGGTCGCCCGGCGAGCGTTTCCGCGACGCGCTGGTCCGCGCGCGGCAACGAGGCATTCGCGTGCGCGTGCTCATCGATGCGCTCGGTTCCTACGCCCTGCCCGGAAATTTTTTTGATCCGCTGCATGGCGTCGGCGCGGAAGTCCGGCAATTCAATCCGCTTTCGCTCAACCGGCTCTCCATTCGCAACCACCGCAAACTTTTGGTTTGCGATGACCATGTCGCATTCGTCGGCGGGTTCAACATCGCGCCGTAATATGAAGGTGATGGCGTGAAATGTGGCTGGTGCGATGTGGGCTTGAAAATCTCGGGCCCGCTCGCCGCGCAATTGGCGTCATCCTTCGATGAAATGTTTGCGCGCGCGGATTTTCGGCACAAACGCTTCATGCGCTTCCGGCGGTTCGACGCAAAGAAATCCGTGACCTGGCCGGCGGAGCAAATCCTTTTCGGCGGACCAGGCCGCGGCCAAAGCCCGCTCAAACGCGCGCTGCGCGACGACTTGAAACGGGCGCATGACGTGAAAATCATCGTCGCGTATTTTTTGCCAACGTGGAGTCTGCGTCGCGGATTGACGGAGGTCGCCCGGCGCGGCGGCAAAGTGCAACTGATTCTCGCCGGCAAATCGGACGTGAAGATTTCGCAATTGGCCGGGCGCAGTTTGTATCGGCGTTTTTTGAAATCAGGGGTCGAGATTTACGAATACGCGCCGCAGGTCCTGCACGCCAAATTGATCATTGCCGATGACATCGTGTATATCGGCTCATCGAATCTCGACCAGCGCAGCCTGCAGATCAATTACGAGCTGATGATCCGGTTTCACAACGCAGAAATGGCTGCCCGGGCGCGCGAGGTGTTTGCCGCCAGCCTTCGGCACAGTCGTCGGATTGATCTGGAAGGATGGCGCAAATCGCGTTCGCTGTGGCAAAAGATCGAACAGCGTTTCGCCTATTGGCTGCTGGTGCGGATCGATCCTTATTTTGCGAAGCGGCAGTGGCGGGCGTTGCCGGATTGATGAAGTGTAGCGGCGGTCTGTGACCGCCGCCATTTACGAAAAACGACGGCGAAGCATCTCCTTAGAGCCTGTACTTAACTTCATCGGAATAAATTTGCGAGCATGAGAGTGGCGAAGGCGAGCCAATGGTAATTGGCGAAGGTGGATTGGAGACGTTCATAATCTTTGGCGAGGCGTCG
>Ga0134126_10000106_pt1 | contig 104781 bp, 80 predicted proteins | sample KB31752_FD_96881 | JGI IMG/M metagenome (GOLD analysis project Ga0134126, IMG submission 96881) | Terrestrial soil microbial communities with excess Nitrogen fertilizer from Kellogg Biological Station, Michigan, USA - KB3-175-2 | ecosystem: Environmental > Terrestrial > Soil > Unclassified ... | reverse complement strand
CTTCCGCAGGGAGACGACGCGGCAGGAAACGCGAGAAGTTCTGCGTATCACGGGCGTTATAGGCGTTCGGCTCCACGCCAAGGCGATAGACCTGCGACGTGCAGATGGTACGTACCAGATCCTTGAGGTCGTAATGGTGTTCCAGAAAGTGCTTCGCCAGCGCGTCGAGCAGTTCGGGATTGCTGGGTGGGTTGGTGACGCGCAAATCATCTTCCGGATCAACCAGACCGCGGCCGAGGAAGTGCTTCCAGTAACGGTTGACCAACGCCCGCGCGAAGTAGGGGTTGTCCTTCGCTGTCAGCCAGTCCGCCAATTTCTGCCGGGGATCGGTGTCGGGCGCGACGTTCAACTCTGGTCCACCAAGTCCCGCCGGCCGCACCTTCTGGTTCGTCCGCGGGTTGGTCGCCTCGGCCTTGCCGGGCTTGAAGGAGACGCGGAACGGCTGGCCCGGCTTGTCTGGCGTGTCCGGCTTGCCGTTTTTGCCTTTTTTCCCCTTCTTGGGAGGAACCGCATCCTTGACTTCCAGACGTGAGAAGAAGGCAGCCAGCCCGTAATAATCTTGCTGGCTCCACTTTTCCAGCGGGTGATGATGGCAGCGAGCGCACTGGATGCGCTGGCCAAGGAACAGTTGAGCCACGTCCTCCAGTTGTGCGGTCGGTTCCTTCACTTCGCGATACCAGACCAGCGTCGGGGATTTGTCCAGTTCACCCTCCGCTGTCAGAAGCTCGCGCACGAACCGGTCGTACGGCTTGTTCTGATTGAGGCTGTCGCGGATCCAGGCGTGGAAGTCAGCAGTCGGTTTGGGATCATCCTTGTCGGAGGGTCGGCGGTTGCGCAAGACGGCGCTCCACTTGTTCGCGAAGTAGTCGGCATAGTCGCCACCAGCCAGCAGTCGATCAATCAGCTTCTCGTGCTTCTTTGGGTCGTTGTCGGCGAGGAATTGTAGCGTCTCCGCGTTCGTCGGCAGCCGGCCGGCAACATCGACCGTCACACGCCGGAGGAAGGTGGCGTCGTCGCACAACTCCGAGGGCGGTAGACCCAGTTCCTTGAGCTTCTTGAAGACCAACTCATCGATAAAGTTGCGGGGCGGCGACAGGGCGGCGACAGGGGCACCCAGAGGAATCGTCGCGCGCAGGACGCCTATGTGAGACTGAAAGCGAGCCATGATGGCGGCGCTGCCGGGCAGTCCTTTCGCGCTGACCAATCCGCCCGGCGTCACGGCGGCCATCTCTGGCGCGTTGACCTCGAATTGGACCAAGCGCGTTACATCGATGGTCGAGCCATCGCTGAGGTGAGCGACCACGATCATTTGCTGGCTGCCGGTGCGGTCCAGGAACTGCTCGCGCGGCCACACCTCGAGCCGCCGCACGCTCGGGGCATCGGGAGCGTCGTTCGGAGCGCCCTGCCCAATCCACCGCTGGAGCAGTGCGTGAGACGGCGAGCCTTTCTTCAGACGCTTGCCGCCGCCGTGGGCGATCTGGCCGGTCGCTTTGAGCAGAAGCAGGCTGCTGTCCGGAGCAGAAAGGAACAGACGCCTGCCGCGACCCTCCTTGACAATGTACTCGTAATCCTCGTCCGGCTCGAATCCGAATAGCGACAGTTTGAAGCCGTTCTGCCCGGAAGCCTTGCCGTGGCAGCCGCCCGCGTTGCACCCTAATTTCGTGAAAGTCGGCATCACCTCGTTGGCAAATCCCACTTGCGGAGCGTCGGCGAACCGCGTCACCTTTACACCGATGCGGACAGGGGCAGCACCCTCCACTTCCACGGTGATTTCCGCTTCGCCGTCCTTCCGCGGCGTCACGACGCCGGCCGCATCGGTGGCCACGATGCCGGAGGGGGCGCTGGAATAGCGTGCCTGCCGCGTCAGGTCGCGGACCTGGCCGGACGAGAACGTGCCGGTGACGAGGAGTTGTTGCGCGGCGTCTGGGCCGGTCAGGACGAAGCGGCCATCAGCGGTTCGGCCGGTTTCGATGCGGACCGACTGAAGCTTGCCGGGGTCGCCCAGTCCCTTCGGCTCCGGCGCAGCCATTACCGGACGGGCGAATACCGCCAGGATGAGGAGTATCCCCGCAACGAGCATGGTAGCGCGGAAAGAAAGGTGTAGTTTCATGAAGAACGCTCCTCCACCATAAGGCATGAAAAGTCGGCGGGATACGTACAGATACCTGGGACACGAGCGATCAGAACAACTCGGGAATGGGCTGGCCCTTGTTGACCAACTCGGCCACGGCACCGGGCAGGGCGGAAGGAGTGATTCGCACTTCCCCCGCGTTGAACAGTGCGTGCAGCACCGTCGCCAGCAGGTGCGGCGGCCGGTAAGGTTGGGTAGCCGGCTTGCGCCCCTGCCGATCAGAGGCGCCGATCACTTGGCCCATCTTTAGGCCGCCGCCGGCAAGGATGAGCGGCGTCAAATCGGCATGATGGCCGGTGCCGCCGTTCTTGCCCTTGGTGGGGGATCGGCCCATCTCGCCGGTGATGATGAGGAGGATCTTGTCCGACAGACCGCGCTCGTGAACGTCTTCGAGGAAGGCGGCGACGGCGTGATCCAGCTGCGGTCCCAGGAACGACATGCCGGCTGGCACGCCGGGGTTGTTGCCGTCCGCGTGAAAGTCCCAGCAGGAGTCGAGAACCGTTACGAAGCCGGCCCCCGCCTCACACAGCCGCCGCGCCAGCAGCATTTGTTTGCCCAGCAGGTTCGAGACGCGCGACTGGTTGACTAGCTTGTGGTAGTGCTTGCCGCCCTTGTGATAGTCGTCCATGTTGAACAGGTGGCTGGTGTCGTACTTTGCCACCGTTCTGGGATTTTCCTTCGACAGATCGAAGGCATCGACGACGCCCTTGAGGAGGACATCGTGGGCCTGCTGTTGAAAGCCGTCGAGTGCCTCCAGCTCGCGCGTCTGATCGAGCCGGCGCTTGAGGGAATCCAGTTCGCTGAGCAGCCGGCGGCGGTCGTCGAAGCGTTCACGCGGCAGCCGCATCTGCAAGTTCCGGAGCAGGGTAGCGCCACCTGCTGGAAGAAATGCCTCGTAGCTGCTGCCGACGCCACCGGCCGGGACGTAGTTCTTGAGGACGTAATCGTAGGTGAATGGCCCGGTCGGATTCTCCAACTTGAGGTCGGGCTGAATCGACTCAGGGACGAGGACGTTGTTGGTCGGCACGCCGGTGCGGGGATTCATGCTGCCAAGAGCGCGGGCGACAAGAGCGCCCATCGGTGCTTTAAGCCGATTGTTGCCGGTGAGAACGGGACGTTGATTGTGTCCGCCGTCGCCGCTGCCGAAGGAGCGAACGATCGCCAGTCGGTCGGCCAGGGCGGCCATCTTTGGGAAGGTGCCGCCGAAGGAGACGCCGGGCAGCTTGCTCTGCACCTCGCCGGTGCAGCTACGGTTGTTCTCCGGCACATCCTTTTTGGGATCAAACGTCTCGATCTGCGGCGGCCCGCCGACCAGGAACAGCAGCACCACCGACCTATCCTGAAACACTTTCCGGGCCGCTTCGCCCCGCGCGCGGGCGGCGAGCAAACCGGGTAGCGATAATCCACCCAGGGCGAGGCTGCCAACGCGCAGGAACTCGCGGCGGCTGAACCCCTGACAGTGGCGGACGTAGCCGTTGCCAAAGATCGAAAGCATGGTTTTCCCCCTGCGAGCAAATACGCCCGTGACGCCACGAGCGGATGGTGAGCATGATCCTAGAACCGCGGCGCGATGGGCTTGCCCGCGCTGACCACGTCGATAACATTCTTGGGCACACCGCGAGCCACGCGCACCCGGCCGACGTCCAGCACCGTTTGCATCACCGTCGCCAGCAGGTTCGCGGGAGTGTACTTCTCGGCGGCGGGCGCCTTCAACGAGTTTCCGCCGGCCACGGAGAGGTAATTCTGGTGGTCGCCGTTGTTGGAGGCGAACGAGCGCACCACGGCGATGCGGTCGGCAAGCGCGGCCAGTTTCGGGAAGGTGGCGCCGGGCAGAGTCGTCTTCACCTCGCCGAAGATGCTCCGAATGGCTTCCGGAGCGTTCATCTTGGAGCGGGTAGAAAGAGTAAACATCGGTTGACCTCAAAACTCAGGTGGGCGAGCTTCCAGGCCGTGAAAACGCTCCGGTCCGGTAGACCACAGGTTACGAGAACAATGCTTCGATGGGTTTGGTGCTTTCGATTCGCCGGATCAGATTGGCCGGCAAGCCGCGGGCGACGCGGAGTTTGCCGACGTCGAACAGGGTGTGCATGAGCGTGGACAACAGGTTGGCCGGCGTGATCGGTTCCGTAGCGGGGACGTCATTGTTCCGGCCGGATTTGCCGATCACCTGTCCTACGTTCAGGCCGCCGCCGAACAGGGCCAGGGTACACAGATTGGCCCAATGGTCGCGGCCGCCCTTCTTGTTGATCTTGGGTGTGCGGCCAAAATCGCCGGTGACGACCAGCAACACCTTGTCGAGCATGCCGCGCTGCTCGATGTCTTCCAGGAACGCGGACAGCGCTTTGTCCAGTGGCCGGCCCAGCATTTCCATGCCGTCCTTGATGCCCGGGTTGTTGCCGTCGGCGTGCATGTCCCAGCCGGCGCTCTGCACCGTGACAAAGCCCGCCCCCGCCTCGATCAGCCGCCGGGCGAGCAGCATTTGCTTGCCCAGGATCGACGGCTCAAACACCTTCTTGCCGCACGGGAACATGCCTGTGTCGTAGTGCGTGACGACCTTGCGATCCTCCTGGGTGAGATCGAATGCCTTGCTGGCCCCGCCGGTCAGCAGCGCCAGCGCCTGCCGCTCGAACGGGTCCAGCCCCTCGCCCAGATCCAGACCGCGCTTAAGATCATCTAGCTTGCGGAGCAAGAGCCGGCGATCCTCCAGCCGTTCGACCGGAAGGTGGAGCTGCATGTTGGTCAGCCCCGGACCATTGCCGCCCGGAGAGAATGGCTCGACCGCCGCCCCTAACGAGCCGGCGTGAGATCCCTTGACGACGCGCTGTAGTTCGCGGGCGTACTGGCCATCCTTGTGCGGCGCCGTCAGCAGACAGTAGGTGGGCAGGCCCGTTCGCTCGTGGTTGCTGCCGCGACAGCGGGCATAGGCCGATCCCATGCTAAAGCCGTCCTTGCCTTGTCCCGTCGCATCACTGCCGCCGGTCAGCACATGGACAATCGCCTGCTCGTGGCTGCCGACCCGATGCTGGAACGAGCGGACAATCGCCATCTTCTTGGCATGCCTGGCCAGACCGGGAAAAGTGCCGCCCAGTGTCACGCTCGTCAGTGTGGTCTTGACCTCACCCGTGAGGCTGCGCTGTGGCTCCGGCGCATCCATGTTAGGATTGAAGGTTTCGATGTGGCTGGCACCCCCGGCCAGGAACACCAGGACGACCGCCTTGTCGCGGACAAAGTCGGAGTTGAGCGAGGCCGCCTCGGCTCGCGTGCGGAGCAGCCAGGGCAGCGTGAGACCGCCCAGGCCCAGGAACCCCGCGCGCAGAAAATCCCGCCGCGAAATACCGGCGCAATCGCGGCTCCGATGGCCGGCATACAGGGTCAGCACAATCCATCTCCTTCAAGCAACCTGGTGATCGGGGTGGGATTGCTGGCAGGCGATCCATCCGGCAAGCAGACTCCGTTCTCTCCTTCTCTTCCAGGTACGGTAACGAGGTAAATCAGACAAAACAATCAAAAAAGCGGCCTGGTACAAACCAGGGTAACAGTTACTTGCCCCTTCTCCGGCGGCTCGACGATCCGCAGTATCCGCGTGTTCCACTCTAACAATAAGTGGGAACCCGGTCGATCAAGACCTGAACACTCTCGCCACGCGGGTTATCGGATCAGGTCGAGAAGCGTCTGTACTCGCTTACAGGGGATCGAACACTCTGGACTCCGCGACTGGAGTTCAACCAGAATCAGTAGAGGCGGGCGAGCATTTGCTTGCGGTGCGGGGTGGGGGGGCCGTAGAATCGTGGGGTTGGCGGTCAGACGACAGGATCGAACGTCCTGAGTAACCGTGTGGTGCGGTCGCGGGACCAGCGTTCAGTCCAGCCGAGGTCCATCGTCGGCACGGCGGATAATCCGATCGAGGAGTTGGTGGAAGAGACAAATACTTTTGAGGTATCACATGGAGAAAATCATCGTCCCGGCGATCATCAAAAGCCCTCGGATCGCAAAGTGTCGGACATTTGTGTTGACTCTGGCGCTCCTAAGCACAGCCTTCGTGGCAACCCTACAGGCTGCCCCGGAGAAAAACAGCGAAAAATCGGCCGAGCCGATCACCACGGGCCAGCGTGTTTTTACCTGCGGACACAGCTTTCATGTATGGGTTCCCGGCATCGTGGCCGATCTGTGCAAGAAGGCGGCGATCCCCCATCACGTTCAAGTCGGTATCTCGTCAATCGGCGGCTCGCGCGTCATTCAACACTGGGACATCCCCGAGGAAAAGAACAAGGCCAAGGAAGCGCTGAAGACCGGCAAGGTGGATGTACTGACGCTCGCGCCGATCTTCCTACCCGACGCGGGCATCGAGAACTTCACCGCGCTGGCGCTGGAACACAACAAGGATATTCGCATCCTCGTCCAGCCCATCTGGCTGCGCTGGGACATTTACGAGCCGACGACGAAGCGCCCCAAGAAGGTCAATCACAATGCCATCACCGGCGAAGAACTGCGGAAACGACATGCCGTGTATTTCGAGAAGATGGACAAGCACATTCGCGAGTTGAACAAGAAACACGGTAAGACGGTTTTGTTCGTGGTGCCGGCACCGCAAGCGGTGATCGCGCTGCGGGAGAAGATCATCGCGGGCCAGGCGCCGGGGCTGAAAATGCAGGGAGATTTGTTCACCGATGAACTCGGCCACGGCACCGCGCCGCTCCAGGCCTTGGTCGGCTATTGCAATTTCGCCGTGATCTACCGCCGCAGTCCGGTCGGCTTGCCCGTGCCCGAGATTCTCAAACGGGCGAAGCTCGGGGACAACGAGGTGAAACTCAATCGGCTGCTGCAAGACTTGGCGTGGGAGGCGGTTCGGCAGCATCCCCTGAGCGGTGTTCGGCCGAAACATTCGGACGAGAAATAGCCGATGGAGGGGACATTATTGTTGTCGCCGATCCATCGCCGGGGTAGATTCTATCATCAAGAATGTCTCCTCCGTCTTTCCCACCTACCCCTGCGGGGATGTGGCCGGCATAGCTCTCCTCAGCAAGACCTTGCAACGCCATGAAATCCTTCCGATGGAGCATTAGCGTAACCCTGATCCTGTCTGTCGCGGCTCGTGCCGACGCAGGGAGGGACGCCACACACTACAACGATCGGGTCCGTCCCTTTTTCGTTCGGCACTGTCTGGCCTGTCACGCGGGCAAAAAGCCCAAGGGCGACCTTGGCCTGGACCACCTCGCTCCAGACTTTGCTGAACGGACAAGCCGAGAACGGTGGTTGGCGGTGTTGGAACACCTCAAGGCGGGCACGATGCCGCCGAAAGCGAAACCACGACCACCCAAGCAAGAGGTCCAGGCGCTGTCCGACTGGATCGACGCCCGGGTCGCGGCGGCCGACATGGCCCGGCGAACCGCCGAAGGCCGGGGCGTCCTGCGCCGCCTCAACCGTGTCGAATACGAGAACACGGTGCGCGACCTGTTGGACGTGAAACTGGATCTGAAAGAACGTCTGCCGTTGGACAGCTCGGCGGGCGGCTTCGACAATGTCGGCGCGGCGCTGCACGTCTCGTCGTTCTTGCTGGAGCGATATTTGGAAGCCGCCGACACCGCCCTCAACGTGGCCATCGCCAACGGACCACGACCTCCCCTCGTCAAGAAACGTTACAGTCTCCAGGAAACCCACCAAGTCAAGACGACGGAAGAGCGCGTATTTCGCAAGTCCGAGGATGGCGGGGTGGTGATGTTCGCCTCCTCTCCCTGGCAGGCGGTCACGCTGTCCCCGTTCTATCCGCCGAACCGGGGCCGATACCGCATCCGCATCTCGGCCTCCGCAATCCAAAGCGGGGGCAAGCCGGTCGCCTACCGCGTGGACGCCGGCCCTATGCTCATGGCGACGAAGAATCATCTCGTCGGCTACTTCGATGCCGCAGCCGACAAACCGACCGTCGTGGAGTTTATCGATGATCTGGAAGCCCGGAGCACCATTCGTATCCTCCCGTACGGCCTGGCCTCGTCGCAGGCCGTCCACAAGATCGGTGCCGACGCCTATACCGGCGCGGGGCTGGCGGTGCAGTGGGTGGAGGTGGAGGGACCGCTGCACGACACCTGGCCGCCGAGAAGCCACCGTCAAATCTTCGGCGACTTGGCCCAGGTGCCGGCCGGAAAGTACCGCGAGCGCCGGGAAGTCATCTCCAAGGATGCCGAGGCGGACGCCGAGCGCATTATCCGCGCCTTCGCTCGCCGCGCCTTTCGGCGGACGGTGACGGATGACGATGTCAAACCCATCGTCGCCCTCGTCAAGGCCAGGCTGAACGAGAAACAGTCGTTTGAACAGGCCGTCCGCGCCGGCCTGCGGGCGGTGATGGTGTCGCCGCATTTCCTGTTTCTCCGCGAGAAGCCTGGTAAGCTCGACGACTTCGCTTTGGCCAGCCGTCTGTCCTATTTCCTGTGGGGCACGATGCCCGACGAGGAGTTGCTCACGCTCGCCGACCAGGGTAAACTCGGCCAACCCGACACGCTTCACCGGCAGGTCGAGCGCATGCTCCGGAGCGCGAAGTCGTCCGCCTTCATCGTGAACTTCGTGGACCAGTGGCTCGGCCTGCGCGACATCGATTTCACCGAACCCAGCCACATCCTGTATCCCGAGTTCGACGACATGCTCCGCTCCTCGATGGTTAAGGAGACGCATCTATTCTTCGAGGAAGTGCTGAAGAATGACCTGAGCCTGACGAACTTTGTGGCCTCCGAGTTCGCGATGCTCAACGGCCGGCTGGCGAAACACTATGGCATCTCTGGCGTGGACGGTTGGACATTCCGCAAGGTGAAACTCCCCGAGGACAGCCATCGTGGTGGCGTCTTGACGATGGCGAGCGTGCTGAAAGTCACGGCCAACGGCACCAGCACTTCGCCGGTCCTGCGTGGCGTGTGGGTGCTGGATCGCATCCTGGGCACGCCGCCTCCTCGTCCGCCCGACGGCGTCGCGGCGGTCGAGCCGGACATCCGCGGTGCCACGACGATCCGCGAGCAGTTGGCCAAGCACCGGCAGCTTCCCTCGTGCGCGGCCTGCCACGCCAAGATCGATCCGCCGGGGTTCGCCCTGGAGAGCTTCGATGTCATCGGCGGTTGGCGCGAGAATTACCGGACCAGTGGGAACGGTCAAGTGGTTATGGTGGAGGGTCGCCGGATGCCGTATCACAAGGGCCGCAAGGTGGACCCCGCCGACGTGCTGCCGGACGGCCGGCGCTTCCACAATATCGATGAGTTCAAGCAACTGCTCCTGAGCGACAAGGACCAGCTCGCGCGGTCGCTGACGGAAAAACTGCTGACCTATGCCACGGGAAGCCCGCCCGAGAGGGCCGACCGCGAAGAGATCGAGGCAATCGTCAAAAAGGCGCACGCCAAGAAATACGGCTTGCGTTCGCTGGTGCATGAGATTGTGCAGAGCCGGCTGTTCCGGCACAAGTAGGTGCCGCGAGCCGAGCGGCACTTCTCCAAGTCCGGCTCGGCTCGCCGGACCTACTTGGTAGGTGCCGCGAGCCGAGCGGCATGGTTTGAGTGGGTGCCGCGAGCCGAGCGGCACCTCCGAGCGAGGTATCTCCCATGAAACTTCCCCGCCGTCGATTCCTCCAGGCCGCCGGTGTATCACTGGCGCTGCCGTGGCTTGACGCCTTTGCTCCCGCCCGTGCCGCAGCCACCGCGCCGCGGCGCCGCATGGTGTGCATCTGCACGCCGCTGGGTCTCCATCCGTCGCACTTCTTCCCGGAGAAGGCCGGCAAGGATTACGCGCTCACACCCTACCTGAAGCCGCTCCAGGAGTTCCGCGACGACTTCACCATCGTGTCCGGCCTGGCGCATCCGGAGGTCGGCGCCAGCCACGATTCCATCTTCAGCTTTCTGACCGCAGCCCCGCATCCGGAGAGACGGGCGGGTTTCCGCAACAGTATCTCGCTCGACCAGTTCGCGGCCGAGCGTGTCGGCGGCGCGACGCGCTTCGCCAGCCTGCCCCTCTCGTGCGAGGGATTCAGCCTGTCGTGGACGCGCAGCGGCGCGCTGGTGCCGTCGGACAGTTTCCCCTCCAGCGTGTTCGCCAAGCTGTTTCAGGAAGGACGCCCGGAGGACGTGCAAGCGCAAGCCCAACGATTGCGCGACGGACGGAGTATCCTTGACGCGGTCGGCGACTCGGCCCGGCGGATGCAGACGCATCTCAGCCCCAACGATCGAGACAAGCTCGACGAATACTTCACCAGCGTCCGCGAACTTGAGCAGCGCCTGGCCCGTGCCCAGGAATGGGCCAAGAAACCCAAGCCGAAGGTCGATACCAAACTGCCTCAAAACATCGCCAACCCGGCCGACCTCGCCGGCAAGTCTCGCCTCATGTTTGACCTCATCCACCTGGCGTTACAAACCGACTCGACCCGGCTCGTCACGCTGCTGCTGCTCGGCACGAGCCTGGTGCCGCCGGTCGCGGGCGTGTCGCTAGGCCATCACGACCTCTCGCACCACGGCCAAGATCCCAACAAGATCGAACAGCTCAAGAAGGTCGAGCTGGAACAGATGAAGACGGTGCGCGAGTTCCTGACGAAGTTGAAGCAGACGAAGGAGGAAGGAGTCAGCCTCCTCGATCAGACGATGGTGTTCTTCAGTAGCAATCTCGGTAATGCCAGCAACCATTCGACTCGGAACCTACCGATCCTGTTGGCCGGCGGTGGTTTCAAGCACGGCCGGCATCTGGCCTTCGATCCGAGCAAGCCGCCGCCGTTGTGCAATCTCTATGTCAGTATGCTCCAACGGCTGGGCATCGAGGCGGACAAGTTCGGCTCCAGCACGGGAACACTCACGGGACTGGAAACGGCCGGCTGAAGGGCGTGACGAGAAACGAATCGCCTCGGTTAAGGACGCCAGCAAGAAAGGGTCATCATGCGACAGACCTGGCTTCTCTCATACGTCCCTTGGATTCTCATCCTGCTGTTGGCGTCCGCGGCTCATTCGGCTGGCCCCATCAGCGGATGGCGCGGCAACCAGACCGGTCTGTGGCCCGACGCGAAACCGCCGCTCGAATGGCACCGCATTCCGCGCGGAGCGCTCGAAGAGTTGCGCGTCTCAGCGATCCCACCTCAGAGCGAAAAAGCCGGCGACGCTCCTCTCGTCGCCAAGGGACTCCTGCGCGAGTGGCTCGTGGTCGGCCCGTATGCCGTTGCCGACTCGATGAAGGATTTCGACCGCGATTTCCTCGGCAGCGAGGCGGCCGTCAAGCCCGTCGAAGGCGACAAGGTTGGGGGTGCGGCCTGGAAGACCGCAACCGTCCCGCCGGACGACATCATGGTATTCGGCACGGCGGAGATGCCCTGGCTCGACCTGGCTAAAGCGATCGGCTTCCACCGTAACCAGCTCGCCTACGCCCATACGTACCTGTTCTCGCCGCGGGGCGGCCCGGTGCGCTTCGTCGCGGACCACGGGCACGGACTGAAGGCCTGGGTCAACGGAAAAGAAGTCTACCGCTCGCCCGAACGAAAGATCGCATTGGGTTTCTACACGGCGATCAGCCGGCACGAGCTACAGCATCTCGACCAGCCATCGGCCCGCTTCGACGCTGAGCTGAAACCCGGCTGGAATCGTCTGCTGCTGAAACTGAGTACCTCGAACCGCGTGGACTTCACGGACATGCGCTGTTGCCTGCGCATCCTGGATGCGCCGAGCGTGAAGTACGACAGCAAGAACATTCTCTGGATGACGCCGCTGCCCGGACGGAGTACCTCGACCCCTCTCCTCGTCGGGGACCGGCTCTTCGTCCTGGCCGAGCCGGACGAGCTACTCTGTCTCGACAAGAATAGCGGCCGCGTCCTTTGGTCGGCGGCCGTCAACTACTACGAGGCGCTGACAGCCGAAGAAAAAAGAGCCAAGCCTGCCTACGCGAAGCGGGTCGATCCGCTCGTGGCCCGTCTGCGGAAGGAAACCGACCGAGTAAAACGCATCCGGTTGCGAGCCGAGATTCAACGCTCCCTGGAGGGGATCGATGCGGCCCGGTTCAAGATTGCCGCCGATGGTCACTTCGAGGCTCACTTCGGCATCGTCGGCTTCACCATGCCGACGCCCGTGAGCGATGGCGAGCATATCTACGTCTGGAACGGCATGGGCGTCGCCGGCTGCTTTGACTTGCGAGGCAAACGCCTGTGGATCACTCGTGTGCCGGCGAGTCAACTCACTTACGGTTCGTCGCCCGCTCTGGCGGACGGCGTGCTGGTGGTCTTCCTCAACGGGCTGTTTGGTCTCGACGCGAAGACCGGCAAGCTCCTGTGGGAACAGCGGAAGGTGAGGCATAACGTGGCCGCCCTGTTGGGGGCGACGGTTGCGGGGCAGCCGGTGGTGGTGACGCAGCGCGGCATCCTGGTGCGGCCGTCTGATGGCGAACTACTTCATCGGCCGCGCGACAGTTCTGCCCAGGGCGACACCGGATGGTCGCCACCCGTCATCCTTGGCAGCCGCCTGTATCAACCGAAGTACGGAGTCACGTCGCTGGGGATATGGGACCTGGGCAGCGCGAGGCCGGACACATGGGAGCCGAAGCTGGAGAGGCAGATCCAGCTGCCGGAGACGGTGTCGCGCGGGCCGAACGGTAAGTGGCTGGATCGGTGGACGGCCGGCTCGCCGCTGATCTGGGACGGCATCGCCTACGTGAGCGACATTTATCAAACGCTGTACGCCATCGAATTGTCCACGGGGAAAATGCTCTACCGGCAGGAGATGGACCTGGAGGGACTGACGCACTACAACGCGGTCGCCGTCGCCGCCAGTCCGACGTTGGTGGGTGCGCACCTTCTCGTCTGCGACAATCAGGGTACGACACTGGTTCTCAAGCCTGGAACCTCATACAAAGTCGTGGCCCGCAACCGGATCGCGACGCAACTCGACCGTCCCTGGCCGGTGCCGTCCCAGGAGACACTGACGTACGCACCTCCGCTGGCCGAGGGTGGGCGCCTGTATTTCCGGGGCGAGGCATACCTGTACTGCGTGGGCGAGAAGTGAGCGGAGCATATCCCGAGGTCGCGGAGGCACCTTAATGCTGACCTCGAAGGGAAACCGTCTGGACGATACCGCCTACGATTTGCCCCCGAGCGTCGTCGGCCCCGTTCGTTCATCCACGCCTACATCTTCAAGGGTCGCGAAGAGTTCTTCTGGGATCACGCGAAGTGGGAAGAGGACTGGAAGAAACGGCAGAAGTAATCGAAAGCATGCTTCATTGAGAAAGGCGATTCCATGGACCGTTCGACGAGCATCGACCGTCGTGGCTTTGTGGCGGGGAGCGTGGCACTGGCGGGGAGCCACCTTCTGGGGGTACCTGGTATCCTCTCGGCCCAGGCGAAAGGCGAGAAGCTCGGCATCGCCGTCATCGGGTGCGGTGGGCAAGGCTCGGGCAACCCCGGCCTGGCGACGAGTGAGCGGCTCGTGGCGCTGGTGGACGTGGACGATGAAAGGCTCCGCAAAGCGGTCAAGGGGGTAGCCGCCAAGGTCAAGGAGCCGAAGGTCTTCCACGACTACCGCAAGATGTTCGATGACTGTCACAAGCAGATCGACGCGGTCCTGATCGCGACGCCGGATCACCACCACGCGCCCGCCGCCATCCGTGCCATCGAGTTGGGCAAGCACGTCTTCGTGGAGAAGCCGATGACGTACTGCCTCTACGAGGCTCGCAAGCTCACCGAGGCCGCCCGCAAGCACAAAGTAGCGACACAGATGGGCAACCAAGGCCACAGTGGAGAGGGCTACCGGCTGCTGTGCGAGTACATCTGGGCCGGAGCCATCGGTGGCGTCACGGAGACGCATAGCCTCATGGAGAGGAGTTTCGGCGGCACTGGCGGTCGGCCCAAGGGTAAGCCGGTCCCCAAGGGCGTTCACTGGGACGAGTGGCTGGGGCCGGCGGAGGTCCGCGACTACTATGACGGACTGCACCCGTTCGGCTGGCGGTCGTGGTGTGACTTTGGCACCGGGACGCTGGGCGACATGGGCTGCCACTTGCTCGATGGCGTCTTCTGGGCACTGAAGGTTGCCGAGGCGAAGACATACACCATCGAATGCCTGAAGCAGAAGGGGGGCAGCAAGGAGATGTTCCCCCAGGACAACCTTATCCGCTGGACCATTCCTGCCCGCGCCGGCATGCCGACCTTGAACGCTCACTCGCACGACCGCGAGTGGCCGCAGGTTGTCAAGGATCTGGAGAAGAAGTTCGGCGTGAAGTTCGGGGGCGGAACCGTCTACATTGGCGACAAGGGGGTCATGTTCACCGACACCTACGGCGGCAACCCGCGCATCCTGCCGAAGGAGAAGCACGATCAGTTTGGCAAGCCGAAGAAGGTGTTGGCGCGGTCGAAGCACGGGGGCAAGGGCGACTTCCTCGCGGCCGCCAGGGGCGGGGAGGCAGCCAGTTCGAACTTCGACTACGCCGGTCCATTCACCGAGTTCGTGCTGACGGGCGTGCTGGCGAGCCGCGCCGGTGTGGCGAAGAAGCTTGAGTGGGACGTAGCTGGGTTGCGCTGCATGAACGTCCCCGATGTTACGGAGTGGGTCAAGCGCACCTACCGCAAGGGATGGGAGGTCTGACGCAGGAGCGTACCCGCGTGCATCGTCGCCTCAAGGACGGACAAGGATGACGACCCGGCGGTAAGCGGTGAGGGCCGGTGATCCATCATCGGTCACTTCCAGAATGACGTGAAGGGTCTTGCCGGCCGCGTCTTTTGGGACGCACAAGGTCGCCTTGCTCGCTCCTGCATTCTCCAGGGTCGCCTCGCCCCGGTAGGTGCCCGCCTCGGGATATACGTACCACTTGAAGGCGAGGTGGTGTCTGTCCGGGTCCTGGGATTCGGAGGCGTCGAGTGCCAGCCGTTCTCCTGGCGTGGCTTCGAGCCGAACGACCTTTCGCGAGACATCGCTGCGGAAGCCGGCCAGGGGAGGATGGTTGGCCTCGCGGAACGATTGGACGCACCAATCCATGCGCGCCTGGAAATCTGCCTGAAACGCCGGCCGCCAGCGCCAGACGGTTGCCCGGGCATCGGTCACCGCGCCTACCTTGTCGCGCGCATCACGATACAGGCCGCGTCCAGCTGTAGTGAATCGGCCTCCCCAGCCACCCCATTCCGGATGCTCCGGGGCACCCAGACCGTTGGGGAGGAAGAAGAACCACGACGGCGTATCGCCTTCCTTCAGCGTCCCGTGCGGGTTGGGCGCTGTCCAGGTCTGGGTTGGGTAAAGCATGCCGAGTGGTCCGTGGTTCTTACGAACGTGAGTGTCGATCCATTTGCGTGAGGTAAGCGTTTCGTTCCCCCCCAGGTACATTCCGCGATAGGTCGCTTCCCGCATGTCCCGGCCCTGGGACTGGCGGCCCAGGACGTAGAACAGGTCGGGGAAGTTTTCGAGGATCCAGGGGCCGGTGTTGTCCTGGTGATTGACGGCGTAGACCCGCAGCCGGGACACGAAGCGTTTCACTTCCTTGGGGCGGCGGTCGTGGCGGACTCGCCACAGTGCCTGGGCCAGTTCAGTCGGCCCGCCCCAGATGACGACATGGACCGGCCTCGGATCGTTCCGGTCCACTGCGCGGATAATCCAGTTGGAGCCTTCCGTGTCGTTGCCCTCGCCGATGCTGGCCGTCCCGCGCCGTGGATTGCCGGATTTGACACCATCGAGCAGATGTTTCTCGGAGGGATAACCGGGAGCGTGCCGCAGTAAGTTCTCCCGCACCTTTCCATAAGCCTGAACAATCTCCCGGATCAACTCCGGCCGGACGACGTCCTTCTTCAATTCACCCGGAACGCCGGCAGCCGAGGCGATCAGCCCGTCGATGTCGAACTCGTTGCTGTACAGCATGAGCCGGATCATCGATTGCTGGTCATCGGGATCGCCTCCAATGTCGGTAAGCACGATCAACCGCGGCCGCTCGGCTCCCGATGTCCGGGGCTGGGGAGAATCGGCCAGCCCGTCGAGCGAACAGCGGGCGAAAGTGATCGTCTCATACGCGCTGCGGTCGCCGCGCTCATACAGACAGGCGATTGTCCCATTTGGCAACACCGCCAGACACGAATACGCCGACGGACCATCGTGCAGCACACGCGCATTGGACCACGTCTTGCCCTCATCGCGGCTCAGACGCACGGTCATCTTCTCGCGTTTCGTACTCGCCGGGTTCGAGAACAGGATGCCGCCGCGCTCGCCGGCATAGCGCAGGATGCTCGCCTGGCAAACCGGCTCGATGAGCTGTGGATCAGCGACAGGTTTCGAGAAGGTGTCACCACCGTCCTTGCTGATCGCGATGAGCCGGCGATTTTCCCGCCGATAACTGCGCATGTTGAGCAAGAGGCTGCCGTCTCGTAATTCGACGACCTGCGACTCGTCGCATTGAGGGCCGACCACGCCGCCGAGCTTCCACGTCTTGCCGGCGTCGTCGCTGATGATGACGTGCGATTGCTGCACCTTGCTGCCGGCTAGGTGATTGTCGCACGGTATGACCAGCCGGCCCGTCTTCAACTGAATGCCGACGCCAGGCCCAGTAGCGTACCACGTCCAGTCCCGCTTCTTCACGTCCCGGGTGATCTCGACCGGCTTACTCCACGTCGCCCCGTCGTCGTCGCTCCTCATGACCCAGACGGTGCGTGTTCCCTTGCTCGTGCCGTCGAGGATCATCGCCTCGGTGTCGTGGCCGAGATTGTGAGTCAGCAGCAGCCAGATGGTGCCGGTTCGCTGATCGACGACGGGACAGGGATTGCCGCAGGTGTTTTCGCCATCGTCCCAGACGACCTGGGTTTTCGCCCATGTTTTGCCGCCGTCGAAACTGCGCTTCAAGAGCAGGTCGATGTCGCCGGCGTCGCCGCCTCCCTTCTTGCGTCCCTCGCAGAAGGCGAGCAGCGTGCCCTTCTTCGTGACCAGCAGCGACGGGATGCGATAGGTGTGGTATCCGTCCCGGCCCGAGAGGAAGACGGGTGCCTGTTCCAGTTCAGTGGCTTTCGCCGAAGCGACCGGACGCAGCGGCGCCAGAATGCGCGAGGCGTAGCGGCGGTTGTGATACACCGTGTTTTTCGCCACCACGGTTTTTGCCGGCGGCTCGATGGTGAGCGGCTCGCCGGTGTTGGGGTTCGGCTCGAAAAACGGTGCGCCCGTGCTGGCGACCGTGATGCGGATGCGATGGCCACGGTTGAAAATCTGACTGGTCCAGCCGACATCGAACACCACTCTGGAAACCTCGCCCGGCTTCAGGAGGACTTCCCGGTCGTAGCCGTCGCGGTAGCGGGCACGGTGGATGTAGTCCATCAGCAGGATCGACCGACCGTCGGGGTAGACATCGCTCAGGCGGACGATGAAGTCGGTGTCCTTCGCCGTCGAGCCGACATACAGTTCAGCCTGCACCTTGCCGGTCCACTCGACCGGCTCGGCCAGCACCTCACTGGTGAAGGTCCGCACCTCCGCCTGCTTCTCGAACGGCCGGGCGTCTCGCGCGCCGGGAAAGGCCCGGCCGGGGATCGTATTGGGATGCCCCGGGTCGGCCGCGAAGGTCGTCGCGGACTCCTCCTCGGCCGGAGCCTTGGTATCGAGCTTGCCGCCGTGCCGAAGATAATACGAGGCGGCCTGCGCCGGCACGGACCAGTCAGCAGCGGTTCGCCACTCGTTGCCGGCTGCGCCCGGTTCGCCGGTGGCGCCCATCGTGTAGTAGCGTACCGTCGCCTCACGCTCCACGCCGTTATCGACGCCTTTCAGATAATGCTCGAACCAGCGGAGCATGTGCGCGTCCATCGCGAAGCGAGCGCTCACCGGGTAGATCAGTTCGCCGACCTTGTTGCTATCCTTGTTACCGCCGTGCAGCCACGGTCCGAGCAGGAGTTGCTGTTTGCCGCGCGAGTTCGGCCCACCGTGGTGCTGCCGGCCAATGAAGCTCTCGACCGAGCCAACGCACATGAAGTCGTACCAGCTGCCGACCGTGAAGCAGGGCACGTTCATCTTGTCGAAGTGGCGTGAGCAGTCCTCGTCGGCCCAGTAGTCGTCGTAGGTCGGATGGGCGAACCACTGGCGCAGAAGCCGGCGGTTATCCTCAGGATTGCGGCACACAGCCTCCATCTGCTTGAAGCGCGCCGGCCGGGTGATGCCGCCAATGCGGTAGCCCTCGTGGAACAGGCTCAGGCCGGTGTCGATCATGTACTGGCAGACGAGGTGTGGCGGTTGTGTCACGGCCAGGAAATTCTGGGCAAAGCCGGCCTGTGAGCCGCCGAATGTGCCCACCTTGCCGGTGGACCACGGCTGCCGGGCCAACCACTCGACCGTGTCGAAACCATCCTTCTTTTCGCCCCAGCCCAGTGCCCGGTAACCGACCCAGGCGTCCTCGGAAAGGTGTGTACCGCGGAAATTCTGGGCAGCGACGACGAAGCCGGCTGTGGCCAGCTGGGCGAAACGCTTGCGAGTCCCCGTCGCGCGAAGGTCGGCGTAGCGCTGCTCATAGAGCACCGGCCATGGTCCCTTGCCTTCGGGAAAATAGAGATACGTGGACAACTTCTTGCCGTCACGCATTGGTACCATAACGTGCTTTTCGGTCACGCCGAGATCAACCTCGGGAGCCGCGCAAACACTGGACCCGGCTCGGAGCAACAACAGGGCACCGAGCAACGCGATGAGAGGAGAGCGGTTCATGGTTCTTCCGAGTTGCAAGAGCGGGCGAATCAACCGTTGCAAAGCTGCCGGACCTGGAACCCACCGTGGCCGGCGGTATAAAGTATAGTGGACCCCGAAAACTGGGCCACCAGACTAGCTTAGCTGGTGGCCCAGTTTTCGGGGTCCACTATAGCCAGCAGCGTCATCGAGAATCTCAACAGCCGCTTGCGGAGTTATTGCTTTCTGCGTCGTCACCTGGGCAGGGACTATTTGGCGTTGTTGCAGTTCTTTTTGAATCATCGTCGCTTCGTGCGAAGTGAGCATGCGGAGCGTGTGGGCAAGAGTCCGGTGGAGTTGCTGAGCGGACGGTCGCAGCCGCATTGGCTGGAGTTGTTGGGTTACATGCCTTTCTCCCGGAATTAATGCGTCAGCCACGCGGTCAACCGGTCGGTTCCGATCGGGGCGGGGAGGATCCGTACTGTTACCTGAAATGGGCTTCTTTTGAACCAAGCCCGATCCCGGCCTGCGAGCAAACCGCAACGAAAGTTGGTATCCGCAGAGTGGATCCAAATCCAACGTAAGCTGAGGAAAGCGAAAAAACGCTTTACGTCTTCCCTTCTTTCAAGCACGATCGGAAACGAGTATAATTCGAGAATTGCCTCTTGATCGCCCCGAACCTCGAAGCTCCCCGCTCCTCCGGCTTGAGGCACACCGCCATGAGACAATCGGATTCCCAGCACGCGATGGAAGGTTCATTCACCCGTCGCCGCTGGCTGCGTACATGCGGCGTTAGCTTGCTGGGGTTGTCGCTGCCGGACTATCTCGGTCTTCGCGCTCAGACGGCGGAGCGCACGACGAGCGATGGATTCGGACAGGCGCGAGCCTGCATCGTTTTGTATTGTTGGGGAGGCGTGAGCCAACTCGACACCTGGGATCCCAAACCGCAGGCACCGGCGGAGGTTCGCGGCGAATTCAAACCCATCGCCACCGCCGTCAACGGCATTCGCGTCGGCGAACATATGCCGCACCTGGCCCGGCAGATGAACCGATTGGCCGTCGTTCGCTCGGTGCATCATAGCTGCACGGCCCACGGCAAGTCGATGTACTGGAACCGAACCGGACACGCTCCGCCGCAGCCCGAAACCGCGACCAACTTGCCGCCCTCGCTCAACGATTGGCCGGACCTCGGCGCGCAGGTGGCGAGCCAACGACGGGCGAAACGCGGCTTACCGGCCGCCGTGCAGATTCCCTATCCCCTGATCGACAACACCACCTTGCAAGCCGGCGATGGTCCCGGCTTCCTGGGAAACGCTTGCGCCCCCGTGATGTTGCACCCTAATCGCGGCAAGCCGTATGCCGGCGTTTCACGCGATTCCGGCGGTTTGCTGTTTCGGCCGGCGAAAGATGTCGATGCCGCACGCTTGAACGCGCGTCTCCACCTGAGCGGACGACTGGGACGCCTGACCGCCGACAACGCCGAGGTACGCGGTTTTTCGCGGTTCCAGGAGCAGGCCGCCGATTTGCTGTGCGATCCGAAGATTCAGCGCACGCTCGACCTGGATCAGGAATCGGCCAAAGTTCGGCATCGGTACGGCGACCATATCTGCGGCCAAAGTCTGCTCCTGGCTCGGCGGTTGGTCGAGTCCGGCGTGCCCCTCGTCACGGCCATTTGTTCGGCGGGCGATCTCAACGGCGGCAGCGGCGATAATTGGGACACGCACGGCGAAAACTTCCCGCGTCTGAAAAACTCCTTGCTGCCGCCGTTGGATCGGGCGTCGGCCACCCTGCTCGACGATCTGGCCGATCGCGGTTTGCTCGATACGACTCTCATCGTGTGGTTGACCGAATTTGGCCGTACTCCGCGCATCCAGGGAAACGGCCGCAATCATTATCCCTTCTGCTATTCGATGGCTTTCGCGGGCGGCGGCATTCGCGGCGGTCAAGTTTACGGCCGTTCCGACAGCCAGGCCGCTCGGCCGGCCGATTTCCCGTGTGGACCCAACGACTTGCAGGCCACCATTCTCCACGCCTTGGGCATTCCTCTCGATTCGATGCTGGTTGACGTGCAAGGCCGACCTCAGACAATCAGCGACGGCCGACCGTTGCCGCTGTTCGCATAATCGCTCATTGGAACTCTCCATCCCTGCGCCGGCCGTCTTTTCCTTGAGTGCGGTTCCGTAGCTGCGCGGTCAGGGAGTTGGTCGGTCGCGCCAAACCAAGTTTTGAGATGCGAATCAATACCCGCAACGATTTCTCCTCCAGGCAATATCCTCCTCTCGTCATAGAATCATTCTCGTCGTTCTGAACCTGCCGTATCCTGCCTCCGAAGGAGCCTCATCATGCAGATGTCGCGCACCTCGTTCCGCCTCCCGATCGGTCTCGTCGTCTTGCTATTCGCGGCCGGCTTCTCGCCCGCGGCCGACAAGGAGAAACTGTTCGTCGCCACACCGTTGACCGCCGAGAAAGCGTTCACTGCGGGCATTGAAGGGCCGGCCTGCGATGCTCAAGGGAACATTTACGTCGTCAATTTCCAGAAGCAGCAGACCATCGGCAAAATCACGCCCGACGGCAAAGGCGAGATCTTCATCGAACTGCCGGGCAAAAGCACCGGCAATGGCATCGTCTTCGACCGCCAGGGGATGATGTACGTCGCCGAGTATGTCGGCCACAATGTCTTGCGTATCGATCCGGCGACGAAGAAAATCACCATCTTCGCCCACAATGACAAGATGGACCAGCCCAACGATCTGGCCATCACCGCCGATGGCACGCTGTACGCCAGCGATCCCAACTGGGGGAAGGGCACCGGCCAACTCTGGCGCATCGACAAGGACGGTAAGACCTCGTTGGTCGCCGAGAAGATGGGTACGACGAACGGCATCGATGTCAGTCCGGACGGCAAAACGCTCTATGTTAACGAGAGCGCCCAGCGAAACGTCTGGGCTTTCGACATCGACAAGGATGGTTCGCTGTCCGGCAAAAAGCTGTTGAAGAAGTTCCCGGACTTCGGGTTCGACGGCATGCGTTGCGACGTGGACGGCAATCTCTACATCTCGCGCTACGGCAAGGGCACTGTCGCGGTACTGTCGCCCAAGGGCGAAGTGCTGCGTGAGATCGACGTACTCGGCGAGTCGCCCAGCAACCTCTGCTTCGGCGGCCCGGATGGGCGAACCGTCTATGTGACGGAGGTCAAGAAACAGCGGCTCGTGCAATTCCGCGTTGATCGTCCGGGACTGGCCTGGCAGCGCGGACAGCAAAAGGAAACCGGGTTCACATCTCTGTTCAACGGCAAGGATTTCACCGGCTGGCGCTTCAGCGGCGGCAAGGAAGGTCAAGAGCGTGAAGCGCCCAATTGGAAGGTCAAGGACGGTGTTATCCTCGTTACCGGTGGCGGTTCGCCGCACCTGGCCACGGAGAAGGAGTACGCCGACTTCGAGCTGCGTTTCGAGTGGCGGGCGCTGCGCGACAAGTACAACAGCGGTTTATTCATCCGCAGCGGGCGCAAGGTCGGCGCCAACCAGATCAATCTCGCCAAGGGAGCCGAGGGCGGTTTCATCGGCGGCAAGGTAAAGGGGGCGAAGACGGTGCCCGCCTTGCAGAAGCCGGCCGGCGAGTGGAACGAATGGCGTGTGCTGGCGCAAGGAGATAAGGTGACATTCTGGTGCAACGGTAAACTGGCGTGGGAGGCGACCGGACTGAAAACGACGAAAGGATACATCGGTTTGCAAGCCGAGGGAGCGCCGCTGGAGTTCCGCAACCTGCGCATTCGAGAGATCAAAGAGTGATGGTGGTCTGTCGATCTTTGCTGGTTCCCAGGTTCCGCTTGGGGACCAGCGAAGGTTTCTTGCAGCTTTTCCGGCCGATCCATTCGCCCTGGACGGAGGCGCTACACACGCCGGAGCCAGAACATGGCCGAGAACAACACCACGATGCTCGACCGCCTCGACACGATAGCAACGCGGACATCGTGAGAGCCATCCGAAACCTCGGAGAGGCAGTTCGACAAGGTGGCCCTCCAATTCACGGAGAATTCCACACACTCAACGATTGGCGCTACTGAGTGGATCAGCCGGAAAGACCGACAGGGAAGGAAACCGTGAGCGTCCGCGTTCCTTCTGTTCGCGCGTTACGAGGCCGGGGCGACTCGACGAGCCTTTCGGCCCGACGAGGCCGCCTTCAGCCACGCCAGGCACGCCGCCAGCATCCCTTCCACTTCCTTGCGCGTCCCTTCACGCAACGGTCCGGCCAGCGCGGCTTGGTACAGGTTCACGGCGCGGCTCCGATCTCCGGTCTTCTCGTAGCAGGACGCGGCGCTCATCCGGTAGACCGCAGCCTCCAGGCTCTCGCCGTCCGCGTCGAGCAGCGGCGCGATCCGCTCTTGCAGCGACGCTGCGGACATCCACAATGTTTGCGCGGTCTCCCCCATCCCCATCGTCTGGAAAGCCTGGGCCTTGGACAGCACGAACGACGATTCGGCCATCAACTCCTCGACCAGGGTAAGGGTTCGCTTAGCCTTTGCCTTCGCCATGCTGGACCTCCTGGTGTGTAGTTTAACTATTTCCGTTGCACAGGGGAAGAAATACTGACGGCCGCGAGCCTGTATACTTACCTTGGCGATTGGCTGCCGTGGTCGTGCTGGCTCGTTCCGCCGCGTCTGGTTCCTGATGAGGCTATTCGCATGGGCAACAACTTTTCCTGGACACGACGTTGCAGCCGTATCCTGGCGCTCATCACGTTGCGCTACCCCGCCTTTTGGGAGCGTTCCTGGAAACACCGCGTCGCACGGTTGGCGATCTATCTTGCCGGCGTTTACGTCGGCATTATGCTGGCGCTCCTGTGTTTGGAAGATTTCTTTCTCTTCGGTCCTCGCAATGCCGATATGGTGAAGCCGCCTCCGGGTGTCGCGGTGCAAAACGTCGAGATGACCAGCGTTTTGGGCGATCGCATCCATGCCTGGTGGAGTACGCCAAAGGACTGGCGGCCCGAACAAGGAGCGGTACTCTTCTGCCACGGCAACGCGGGCAACTTGAGTTATCGCCGTTCGGCGCTGCCGCACTGGATCAACGAGATGGACGTGGCGGTGCTGCTGTTCGATTATCCCGGCTTCGGCCTCAGCAGCGGCGAGACAAGCGAAAGCGGCTGCTATGCGGCGGGCGATGCCGCTTACGAATGGTTAGGCGTGAACCAGAAAGTGCCGGCCGAACGCATCATCCTCTACGGCGGCTCGTTGGGTAGCGGTATTGCCACCGATCTGGCGAGTCGTCGCCCGCACCGCGCCCTTGTTCTTGTCGCCAGTTTCACTTCGTTCCCCGACATGGCTCAGACACGCTATCCCTGGCTACCGGGCCGCTGGCTGGTCCACAATCGCTTCGATAACCTTCGTAAGATCGCCGACTGTCACGGCCCTGTCTTCATCGCGCATGGCACCCGCGACGGTCTCATCCCCTTCGCTCACGGCGAACGCTTGTTCGCCGCCGCTTCCGAGCCGAAACGCTTTTTCGCCATGACCGGCTATCCGCACAATGATCTGACCTGCGATGCCTTTTTTCCAGCCCTGCGCGATTTCCTCGCTGAATGCGAACGGCCGGCGAATTGATCTGGCTGACTTGTCCTGACTTTGCTATAGCCCCCGCATCGTAGTGGGACGTTGGGCGAAGGATAAGGAGGGGCCGGATGATCCGCAAACCAATGGCGGCATTGCTTGCCGTACTCGTGACGGCGTCGCTCGCCTCGGCGCAGACGCCGCCGCGCTTTCGCTGGCAAACCGGGCAAGTGTTGGTCTATCGCACCGAACATGCCACGTTCGCCGCGTATGTGATGGGTGATACCAAAAGTGAAACGCGGACGCGCGTCAACTCCATCAAGCGCTGGCAGGTGCTGAGCGTTGACAACGCGGGCGTGGGAACGCTGCAAATGTCGCTGCAAGCGCTCAAATACGAAACCGTCCGTCCCGATGGCGAAACGCTGGCCTTCGACTCTGCCCAGCCGGAGAAGAGTACCGAAGCCATGCGCAAACAATTCAGTACCTTCATCGGTCAACCCCTCGTTGTGCTACGCATCGACAGCCAGGGGCGCGTTCTCGATGTCAAGGACGCCAAGTTCGGTTATACCTCGGCCACGAAGTACGAAAGTGATCCGCCCTTCAAGTTCCTACTGCCAACGGAAGCGTTGAAGATGGGGCAAGGTTGGGAGCGCACGTATCAGCTGACGCTGGAACCGCCGCAAGGCACCGGCGAGAAGTACCCCGCCGTGCAGCGCTTTGTCTGCAAGAGCCTCGCCAACAACCTGGCAACGCTGACAGTCGCAACGGAAGTGAAGGACGCACCCGCCGCCCAGGAGGATCAGGTTCCATTGTGGCAGATGCAGCCGGAGGGCGAAATCGCCTTCGATGTGCAAGCGGGCCGGCTGCAAAAGGCGACCCTGCGCATCAACAAGGAAACAAAAGGCGAGGGTGCCAGCACGCAGTTCCAGAGCGCCTATACCGAGGAATACGTCGGGGATCGATGAAACCAATTCTTCCTTCTCCCCCGTACTCGGGGGAGAAGAGTTGGGGGTGAGGCAACCTCGTCAACACGTCCAGCAGCAATACCGCCTCGGTCAAAAGCCGAAGACAGTCAGCCACGTAGAGGCGCATCTCCGGTTACGGCACGACCACCAACGTCAGCGGTCGGGATGGCTGCGAGACTAACGTGTTGGGTTTCTGTTTTGCCTTGGCATCCTTGCTATACGGCACCTGAGCCTGACCGACCACGCTCAACGTGTACTCGCCGGGGCGTGTGCCGGGTTGCACCTCGATTGTCATCGACGCTTCCGTTTTTCCCGCCGGAACTTCGCCATTTTGCATGCGGATCGAGCCGGGGAGGGCGAGCGGCAGCACAGTCATGTTGCTCTTGAAGTCCGGCCAAAGACGGTCCACATGCAGTTTCACCTCGACTTTTTTGCCCGCCTTGACTTCCAGGCGTTCGGGCGCGAAATGCAGAGCGAACGGGGCGGAGGCGCGAATGGCCAGCACCAATTCGCGCGTCGGACGACTCGAACTCATATTGGCTTGCGACCACACGCGCGTGTAGGGCCGGACCTCGTGACGCAAGGTACGATCGCCGGCCTTGCCGGTGGCGAGTAACTTCACCGATCCCGTCCATTCGGCAGCGCCGGCGTCGGCCCAGAGGACGAATGCGCCGCGCGTGTCGCGGATCGTAGCCGGCAGCGCATGCAGTCCGGGCGGCAACCCCTCGGCCGTCAGCGTGATCGGGCCGGTGAAACCTTCCTTTTGATGGATAACCACGTCAAGATAGGTTGCGCCGCCTTGATGAATGGTCGTACCGCCTGGGCCGGGATTCTGGCGATGGATGACGGCCGCGTAGAAATCCGGCTTCGGCTTGCGAACCACAAGTACATACTGGAAACGCGCCCCGCCGCGCCGATAGCGATCCTGTACCAGCACGCGATAGCGCCGCTTGCCGGTCAGATTCACCATACCGGAAGGGTCGCGTAGGTGCCCATCGAAAGCGTTAATGCGATGTCCGAAGTCGTCTAGTTCGGTGACGCGCTTGCCCTTGTCGTCGGCGACGACGAGATACGGGTCGGCTTGCCCCGCGATGCGCTCGCAGTACACCTCGAAGGCATACGACCCCGTCTCCGCCGCCTCGAACTCGTACCAGTCGGCGTCGCGCGGACGATCGAAACGGCCGCTGACCACGGCCGGCAATTGAATCACTTGCGGCTTGCTCGCGTCATCGTTCGGCTCGACTTCGACTGTCACCGGGGTATCAACGACCAAGAGTGGCGTCGCATTGGCAGTTCCGTCGCCAATCTTCGGCTGAAACTGGAAGCCGGTCAGCGTGCAGGTCGCCGCCGTCGGCAACACACTATGACAGGTCGGATGCTCGACGAAGCGATAGGCACCCAGCACCAGCAGATCGGCCGGCGCAGTGACTTTTTCTTGATATTCGTCGAGTGGCACATCCTGAACGCGCCAGGCGGACGGCTTCGCGGCTCGCCCCAGATTGCGGCCGTAGACGGTTAGCGCCGCCGGATGTCCCGCCTGCACGGCGCGCGGAAACACATTCTCGACCTGCGGACGATCGGAAACGATCAGCCGATACGGCTGGCCGCCGCGAAACGACAGATCGTGAACGCTGACGAGATAATCGCCCTCGCCTGGCGCGACGAAATCGAGGAGCGGATCGCGGCCGTGATAATCGCTGTTGGAGGCGAGTTGTTTGCCGTCGGCGGAATGGAGCGTGAGCGTGGCGTCCATCTCGGAGTCGAGCTTGCCGGCCTGACACTCGATCACCACACGCTGGCCCTTCTTCGCCGAAAAACGAAACACATCATCACGATTGCCGTCCGACGTGCCGTTGACGACGGAATTGGCGGCGATCTTCTGAGCCGAAACTGCCTCGTCGTTCGGCTCTTTCTCCGCCACTTCCGTCAGACCGTGCGACACGGCGAATAAGCGCGGATTGCTGACGCCGAAGCGCCCCACGAGACGCACATCATAGGTTCCCGCTGGCACATTCGCGGCCACCGTGATGCGAAAGCGCCGATCCTTCAGATGCTCCGCCTTCAATCCAGGATGATCGAATAGAAGCGTTTTAACATCCTCAATGTCGTTTCCGACAATTTCGATTTCCGCACTGGAACCGGCCGCCGCGCCGAGCGGCGTCAGCCGATCGAAACGCGGCGAAGGCAATTCAGCGAGGCAGGATGCGGAAAGGAGAGTCGAGGCAATAAGCGCGGCGAGGAATGGCGGACGTGACGAGGACATGAACGTGTTTCCTCAACTTCTTCCTGCCAGCCCGCAGCGCCAGCAAGGATTCCCTTGCTGGCGCTGCGGGCTGGCAAGGGGATCTTACCCAATCAATTCCTCAATCGGCTCGCCTTCGCTCAGAATGAACATGGGCCGCTGCGCTGGGTCCAGAAACGCATGATGATAATCGATGCCCAGGAAGCGATACATCGTGGACAACACGCAGCCGGGTGTCGCGGGTTTGCTGGTGGGATGTTCGGCCTTTGTATCGGTGGTGCCGATGGCCTGGCCCATGCGCAGACCGCCGCCCGCATACAGAATCGACATCGCCCCCGGCCAGTGATCGCGGCCGGCCTGCGGATTGATACGCGGCGTGCGGCCAAACTCGCCCATCGCCATGACCAGCACGTCGTTTTGCAGACCGCGATCATATAAGTCGCTGACCAGGGCGGCGACGCCTTGATCGTACTTCGGCAGCAGGTTGTTCTTGAGCTGTTTGAAATTGTCGCCGTGCGTGTCCCAGCCGCCGCCGGCCTGGATTGTCACGAATGTCACGCCGGCTTCGACCAGCCGCCGCGCCAGCAAGCAACACTGTCCCAAATCATTGCGGCCATACTGCTCGCGGAGCTTGTCCGGCTCCTTCTGGACATCGAACGCCTGCTGCGCCTTGGTGTTCGTGACCATCTCCAAACCATCGCGATAAAACGTGTCGAGTCCGTGAATGTCGCCGTGGGTGTCGATGTCGCGGCGAATGCCGTCGAGGTCTTTGAGCAATTCGCGCCGCCGTCCCAGCCGCGAAGCATCGACGCGGCCGGGCAGACGCAAATTGCGCACCTGGAAGCTACTCGAATTGGGATCGCTGTCCGGCGCGAACGGATTGTACGAAGCGCCGAGGTAGGCCGCCTTGCCCAGACCGAGGACGCGCGGCAGGTTCACGTAAGCCGGCAGCCCCGGCTCGTTCGGCCCGCGCATCTTGGCCACGACAGAGCCGCACGACGGATAGATATTATCGTTGACCTCAATGGTCGGCTGATAGCCGGTAAGCATCCACTGTGCGCCCATGCCGTGGCCGGCGTTGGTGTGATATGCCGAACGCAGAATGGCCAACTTATCCATGATGCGTGCCTGGCGCGGCAAATGTTCGCCAATCTGAATGCCGGGTACGTTGGTCTTAATCGGCTTGAACTCACCGCGAATCTCGGCCGGCGCGTTCGGTTTCAGGTCATACATATCAAGGTGGCTCGGCCCGCCAGCCTGCCAGATCAGGATTACCGAACGGCGCGGCGAACTGGAAGACGATTGGGCCGCGCGCAGACGCAGCAAGCCCGGTAGCGTCAGACCGCCAAGAGCCAGGCTGCCCACTTTCAGAAACGAGCGCCGGCTGATGCCGTCGCAGGTACGCGAACCACGGCCGATGAACTCCAACATAAGGATCTCCTCGCTCGGCTTCGTCGTGTCAATGGTTGAACATGAATTCCTTCGTGTTGAGGATCGCCCACAACACATCTTCCAGCGCTTGCTGCTTTTTGTCCACTCGTTCCGCATGCGTTAGCGTCCGCCGTAGTTCGTCCGCAGTCGGCGGACGCGAATACGCCGTCAGATACAGTTCCTCGATAATGTCCCGCAACGGTTTCTTTTCTTTCATCAACCGGGCGATCCGGCCTTCGCCCGCGGCGATCTTCGATTCAATCTCATCGGAGTTGGCCAACAGCAACACCTGGGCAAGCGTCGCGCCGGTGGAGCGTTCGCATTCGCAGCCGGTCACGCGGCGCGGGCGGTCGAACGTATCGAGAAAGTAGGAGCCGAATCCCTCATGCGGCAGATCCACGGCGCGAGCATTGGAGCTGACGCCGCTGAATCCGCCTTTCGCGCCGGTCGTCTGATTGACCGCATCGAGGAACACCTCGGCCGGCATTCGCCGCGCGTAGTAGCGGGCGTAATTCTGCCGATCATTTTGATTGTGCGGCGTCGGTGTCGCGGAAAGCTGATAAACCCGGCTGTTGAGGATGGTGCGGATTATGTGCTTGACATCGAACTTGTGGCGAACAAAATCGCGGGCCAGCGCATCGAGTAGTTCCGGGTTGGACGGCGGATTCGTCTCGCGCTGATCGTCCACTTCGTGATAAAGGCCGCGACCGAGGAAATGTCCCCACATGCGGTTGACGAGGGCGCGAGCGAAAAAAGGATTGTCGGGACGCGCCATCCAGTCCACGAGGGCATGGCGTGGATCTTCTTCGGGCGTGAACTTGGCTTCGGAGCCATCGGGATATTTCGGTTCGGGCGTCTTGCCGGTCAGCGGATCCTTCTCGCCGGTCGTGGGAGAGGCGGCGGCGTAATACGGCGGCGGTTCACCGAAACTCTTGCGGCCCAATCGGGTGAAGAAACCGGCCAGCCCGTAATAGTCCTGCTGTCCCCAGCGCTCGTAGGGATGATGATGACAGCGGGCGCATTGCAGTCGCACGCCAAGAAACACCTGCGCGGTGTCGGCCGTCACCTGATGCAGTTGATCGTCGCGGCTCTGCCAGTACCAATTGATGGCGGGAGCTTGTTGCCATTCGCCAGCCGCCGCCACGATGCCGCGCACGAACTCGTCATACGGACGGTTGCGCGCGATCATATCCTTGATCCAGTTGTGAAAGGCATAGGCGGCTTGATTGGCACCGGCCAGATTCGAGTTACGCAGGATCGAACCCCAGCGCATGGCGAAATAGGCGGGGTAGTCCGGCGAATCGAGTAGGCGATCGATCGCCTTCGTCCGCTTGTCTGCCGACGTGTCGGCCAAGAATGTGCGCGTCTCCGTCAAGGTGGGCAATCGGCCGCATAGATCAACGGTGACACGGCGTAGGAAGGTGGCATCGTCCGCCACGGGCGAGGGCCGTAGTCCGAGTTTCTTCCACTTGGCCACGGCCAACTCATCAATGTAGTTAACTGATTTGAACTCCGGAATATCGGTCAATGGTTTGCCGTGCGGCACCATCGCCCGGAAGACAGCGACATGGCCGGTGTAGCGGGCCATGATGGCCGCTTCCCCGCTGAGGCGAAACGTATGTACCAGTCCTTCGGCATCGACACGAGCGACGACATCGAGATTGCTGGAAAACTCCGCTTGTCGAGTGACATCTCGAATGCTGCGGTCGCTGTACTCGGCGAGGACGGCTAGTTGCTGCGACTGATCGCGTTTGAGGACGCGATCGCCCGGCATGATGCGGAGCTTGACAACGTGCGGCGCATCGGGAGCGGAGGCTGGCGTACCCGCCGTGATCCAGCGGCGGAAGAGTTGATATTCGTGGCTGTCACGCTGCATGCGTTTGCCGCCGCCGTGCGGGACTTGCCCCGTCGCCTTCAGAAGAAGCAGGCTATTTTCGGGAGAAGCGGGGAACACGCGCCGCCCGCGCGCCTCCTTGGTAATGGCATCGTAATCAAAGGCGGCATCGAACCCGAACAGCGAGAGCTTGAACCCATTTTGACCGCTGGCCTTGCCATGACAGCCGCCCGCGTTGCAGCCCATGCGACTGAGGAGCGGCACAATCTCTCGTTTGAAATCGACCGGCCGGCCGGCGTTGGAACCACTCACACGGACGGGCACCTCAAGCCGAGAGTTGCCATGCTGAATACGGATGCGAGCTTCGCCATCGCCAAGGGGCGTGACGTAGCCGGTGGCATCGACGCGGGCAATGGCGGGATTGTTGCTCTCATACTGAACCGCGCGCGTGACATCACGCTCGCCGTCCGAAACCAGCAATTGCCAGCCGGCGTAGGCATCCTCGAAGCGGATGGCGGTGGTCGAGCAGGTGAGTCCTTCCGCCCTGGCGCAGGATGCGGCCGCAAGCATGACCGCGATTGCCGGCAGGATGCGGAGGACGTTTCGCGACAGGATGCGCTGGTTCATGGATGATGGTTCGTCCATTGGTTCGTTCACCTGGGCGGGTGGGGTCGATAAACGGTAGGGCGGAAGGATAGCTTCGGCAGGTCCAACAACTCAAGGGTACACCAGAGGTAGGGATCAGGCAATCCAGAAGTTACCGATCGTTCGCTGCGCCGGTCCGGTCAGACGTGTAGCTCAACAATATCCTTATCGTGCAGTACATGATCGCGCGTCACGGTCTGGCCATCGTAAACGCCGGTGCCCCAGATGCGGGCCGATTTCAACTTGTCGGCGAAATCGCGATGGACCAGTTCGGCCATTTGCAGCACATTGCTGCCGACCGGACAGGTGAAGGGCGATTCCATGTCGGCCGGCTTGCCGGGTCGCTTGCTGTAGACGCGGATGACATTGAGTAAGCGATAAATGGCCGTGCGTAATTCTTCCAGACCATTGCCCGCTTCGGCATCGAGCGCCTGAATGGGAAAGCGTTGGCCGAATAACTCGCGCACCAACTCCAGACGCTCCGCCGCATCGGGCAGATCGAGTTTGTTGGCCACAAGCAGCGTCTTGGCGTGGTGCAGCGTCGGATCGTCGCTCTCGGTCGGCGCTTGGCCGACGAGATGCGTCTTGACCTGGGCCAAACGCTCGATGACCGACTCGGCGGCCAGCGGTCCATCGTCGTCGCCGAGATCGACGACGAGCAAGCAGGCATCGGCCGAACGCACCATGCTCGATAGATAGCTCTCCAGATAGTCGGCCGTGATGGGTGGCGTGTCGATAAGTTGCACACGCACGTCTTCCCACTCCATCATGCCGGCGTGTGGTTCGCGCGTGGTGAACGGATAGGCAGCCACTTCCGGCGTGGCCCTCGTCAGGCGTGTCAGCAGGCGACTTTTGCCGCCGTTGGGTCCGCCGACGAGTACGACTTGGCCGGCTCCTTGGCGGGGAATCTTGTGACTGACGCCGACTTTCTTGGGGTTCTTGCGTTCGTGTTCGACTTCCTCGCGAGTCTCGCTGAGTTTGGTTTTGAGTTCGGCTTGCAGTTTCTCACTGGCCTTGTGTTTGGGCACCAGTGCCCACATGCGTTTGAGACATTCCAGGCGTTCCTCGGCGCTCTGGGCGCGTTTGTATTCTGCCTCGGCTTCGAGATACTGCGGCGTCAAGTTGACGGCCATGATTCATCTCCGCTAACTGTCGGTTATCCATCCGAGGTGCAGTTTATCAGTGCGCGAATCGCCCTTGCAAGGTAAAGCGGCTTTATCTAAATTAGGTAAAGCCGCTTTACTTTAATAAGGTAAACAGTGTCAAGGAACCGGGGCATGACGGATTGGCGTTTCTACGGTCGCCGTCTGGAACAAGAGCAACTCGCCTCGATTCTGGAGCGCGGGCGGTGGTTTTTTGTTCAAATCACGGGACGGCGGCGGATCGGCAAGACGACGCTGGTTCAGAATGCCCTGTCTCGTTCCGGCCGTCAATCGGTCTTCTACGTTCAAATCCCGGACTCCGGTGACGCGGGCGTTCTCTCAGCAGTCGGCGATGCTCTGGATACTTTTCAAGTGCCCGCGGATCGCTTCCCACGCCCGCACACGCTTTCAGACTTGGCCAAACTGATCGAGGCCATGACCCGCGCGGGCTATGTGGTTGTCCTCGATGAGTTCCAGTATTTCAATCGCAAGGCGTTCACGGAATTTTGCTCGCTGCTTCAGGCGGCCGTGGATCGATTGACGGCGGATGCCAGGCGGGTAAAGGGCGGTCTAATCGTCCTGGGTTCGATTCATACGGAGATGACCGCGTTGCTGGAGGATCGTTCGGCTCCCCTGTACAATCGTGTCACGGATGCCATCGAGTTGACGCATCTGGATCTCGGCTCGGTGCTGGCGATACTCCGCGAGCATACCGATGCCTCCCCCGAACGCTTGTTGCTTTTGTGGACGCTGTTTGAGGGTGTGCCCAAGTACTATCGCGACTGCTTCGAGCAGCAGGTGTTGAACGCCGGCCGCCGCACGCTGCTGCGGCGTATCTTTTTTGAAAGCTCGTCTCCGCTGCGAACCGAGGCCGAGAACTGGTTCCTTCGAGAATTGCGTGGGCGCTATGATACGGTCCTTAAATTCGTCGCGCGTCATCCCGGCAAGACGCATGGGGAACTGGCCAATGCCATCCGCGAAGCCAGCGGCGAAAACACCGATCAAATCGGGGGCTATCTCAAGATATTGACGGATCGCTATCGTTTGATCGAGCGTAAACTGCCGGTTTTCGCCGACAAGAAGGAACGCCGTGGGCGCTACTACGTGACGGATAATTTCTTGCAAGCGTGGCTGGCGGCGTTGGCGAATTCCGTCGCCGCCCGCGAATTTCGTCCCATCGAACACCTCGTCGCCGAAGCCGATGACAAACTGGCCGGCGTCGAGGGAGCAGGTCTGGAAAAGATGGTCGGCGAATTGTATGAGGAGCGAAGCCGAAAAAGCCTGGGCGACTTCCCACTCAGTTCACGCATCACCGGCTACTGGAAAAACGATACGGAGATCGACATAGTCGCCGTCAACAAGCCGGATCGCGTACTGCGTTTCGGCTCATGCAAACGCTCGCCGAGCAAATTGCTTTCGGACATCAACAATTTCAGGGGACACGTCAGCCGATTCTTGAATGCGTTTCCAAAATATAAGGTTTGGAAGATCGAGTATGTGGGTGTATCACCTCGACTGAGCGAGGACGAGCGTGAGGTATTGCGACGGCACGATGTGCTAGCGCAAGATTTGCACGACTTGACGCGCGATCTGGAATGAATCAACAAGAACGATTCTCGTCAGAATCCGCAGGATGAGGGAGGAACACATGCCGGAGTTATACGAGCAAATTCAGGAAGCGACGGCGGCGATTCAGGCTCGTTGGAAGGGCCGGCCGCGCATCGGCATCATTCTCGGCACTGGCCTCGGTGGTCTGGTCGAGGAGATCGACACCGAGGCGACGCTGTCTTACGGCGACATTCCCCACTTCCCCGCCTCCACCTCGCCGACGCACGCCGGGCGGTTTGTCTGCGGTCGGCTCGCCGGACAGACCGTGGTGACCATGGAAGGACGCTTTCATTTTTATGAAGGCTATTCGCTGCAACAGATTACACTGCCGGTGCGCGTCATGAAGGCGCTCGGTTGCGAGATTCTCATCGTCAGTAATGCGTGCGGCGGCATGAACCCGCAGTTCGCCAAGGGCGAACTGATGATTATCGAGGATCACATCAACCTGATGGGCGCTAATCCGCTCATCGGCAAGAATGACGACCGCCTCGGTCTACGATTTCCCGACATGTGCCATCCGTATGATCGTGAATTGATCGCGCTGGCGCGGCGCATCGCCCTGGAAGAAAAGATCGTTCTTCATCAAGGCGTGTTCGTGGGGGTGGCCGGGCCGAATCTGGAGACGCGCGCCGAGTATCGCTTGCTGCGCGCGGCCGGTGCCGATGTGGTGGGTATGTCCACGGTGCCCGAGATTCTCGTCGGCGTGCATGCCGGTCTGCGCAACGTCGGTCTGTCCGTCATTACCGATATGTGTCTGCCCGATGCGCTGGAACCGGCCAATTTGCCGGACATCATCGCCACGGCCAACGCCGCCGAGAAGAAACTGCGCGTGTTGGTGCGGCGCATCGTGCGGGAGTGCTGAGGCGATGCGAACGAAACTCCTCATGGCCCTGGCGCTATTGTTCGCCATGACCTTCCCGACCGTGGCGGCCTGGAGCTATTTTCTGGGACTGGTCGGCGAAGGCGGCGGCGTCAACGCACAGCAGCAGGCCGCCTACGTCGTCGGCAAGATCGTGCAGTTCACTTTCCCGGTGGTCTTTCTGATCTTCCTCGGTCGGCGGGCACGCCGGCGCGGGAGCCAGCAGCGCACGTATGCGGAACACGCTCCCCTCGGCAAATCGCTCCCCACGTGCGAAGGCTGGAACGTGTCCCTCGATAACGGCGGACTTGATCCACGTTGGCTTCATCTGACGCGGCCGCGCTTCAGTGGCCTGAAGCCGGCCCTGATTTTCGGACTGCTGATCGCCGCGCTTATGGTCGGCGTTTACTTTGGCATGCTGCGCGATACGTCGCTGCTGGCGCAGACGCCGGCCCGGCTGCGGCACAAGCTGCAAGAGGTCGGTATGGACACGCCGGCTCGCTACGCCGTCCTGGCCGTGTTCGTGGTGGCGGCCCATTCGTTGCTGGAGGAATACTACTGGCGATGGTTCGTGTTCGGTGGACTACGGCAATTTATGCCGCTTGTACCGGCGATGGTCCTATCGAGTTTGGCCTTCATGGCCCATCATGTGGTTGTGCTGTATGTCTATTTGCCGGGCAAATTCCTGACGGCTGTGTTGCCGTTCTCGCTGGCCATCGCCGTCGGCGGCGCGGTCTGGGCGTTCCTGTACGAACGCAGCGGTTCGATCTGGTCGCCGTGGTTGAGTCATCTTGTTATCGATGCCGGGATTTTCGTCATCGGCTGGGATTTGCTGTGGCCGATGGCGAAATAAGCGCAATCAGAGAATCGTCGCTCCACCCGCGGCACCAGCAAGGATTTCCTCGCTGGCGCCGCAGGTTGAGAACTCATTTCGATTTTGGCGCGGGCTTCTCGGATTGCTTTGGCTTCTTGGTCGCGTCCTTCTCTTCCTTCTTATGTTGCCGCCATTGTCGCCGAAGTCTTTCCTGTTCTTCCATCAAGTTAAATGCGTTATCCCTGCTCGTCACGTAAAGGACATTGTCCAGCGGAACCACAGTAAGTCCGGCCATATCAGCGAGCATGCGAACGGCCGTGTCCTGTGGCACATTCATCAAATCGGCTGTCACCGGCGTCACGGCTTCCTTGGCCGTTCGCGCATCGACAACGATGCTGTGATTTTGCCGGCTCAGTTGTTTGAGTGCGGTTTCCAACGGCACTTTGTCGAAAGCCGCCGACACCAGCGGCGGCAGCGGCCCGGTCGGACGATCCGGGAAAAATTCCTTGCGCACCGCCTTCATCGTGGTGATCTCGATGACATCATCGCGAATGATGTAGGTGGCCGAGGGCGAAATCCGCAGCAACACTTTTTGAAGTACTGTGCCCACCTTCGTGTGCATTTCGGGGATGGCGGACGGAGTCGCGATTTCTAGTCTACTCACCTCCTTGAGGTGGGCATCCTTGAAGGCATGTTCGTTGATGTCGAACGCGAGGTTGTAGCGCTTGGCGAGTTGCTCAAGTATATCGGACACCGTTGCCTTGGGATCATCCACGCCGGGATACCTAACGGGTTGGCTCAGCAACTGGCGCAGTTCCTGGCCGCGCGCGCTTTCTTCGGCGTGAATCGCGGACACGCCGCCCGCCGGCAGCGACGCGGCGCACACCATCAAACACCACCATCGATTGATCGGGCACATGGCAGCGATCCTCCTGGGAATGGGCGTCAGGGAGAGGGATCATTCATTCGGCACACGGATGAGGGTTCCCGATGGTCCCGAGATCATCCACGAATAATTGGCGTTGAGCTGCGGCGGTTTCTTCGGTTTGGCCTTCTCCATCGCCTCGGCCGTCTGCGGGCTGGTGACGAATAGCACGTTGTCCGCGCGCACCGGCTGGAGATCGACCATGCTGGCCAACAAACGCACGGCGGTATCGAGCGGCACGTTGTACAGTTCGGCGGTGATGGGCGTTCGGGCCTTCTCGCCGGCGCGCGTGTCGAGCAGGATGTTGTGCTGTCCCTGTTCGGCCAACGACTTCAGCAGCTCATCGAACGGTTGTTTCTCGACGACGACTTGCACGATCGGCAGATGCGGTCCCTCGGGATCGTCGAACCAGACTTCGCCTTGGAGGAAGGTGCCGGTGGTGATTTCGATGGCGTCGCGCCGCACCAGGAACACCGCCCCGGAGGGGGCCGGAATCCGTCCCAGGATCTTCCGCAGAATCGTATCGAGACGCGCGTTTTTCATCGCCGGGATGGGAGTCGGCGAGGCAATCTCGGTCTTGCCGACTTCCGCGATATTTTCATATTTGAATGCCTTCTCGTTGAGAAGGAAGGGCACATCGTACTTTTTAGTGAGGTTTTCAAGCGCTTCGTCCAGGCTCATCTTGGGATCGTCGTAGCCGGTGAAATCGACGTGACGGGTTAGCCGAGCGGGCATGGATTCGCGGCTCTTGACCTGTGGTTTCGGCGGCGCTTTCGTTGGGGGATCGGCGGCGCGCGTCCAGGTGAGCAGGACCGACGCGAGAAGCAGCGCCAGCGCGCTGACGGATACGATGACACGGTGCATGATGGAACCTCTCGCAAAGGGTTTCGGAATCGAGGCAGATGCCTCACGCCGTCTTTCGCCGCGAGCGCGGCGTCCTTGTGTTCAGTCGAATTGCCTGCGGTACGATTTTATCCTTCGGTGCCGGCTTACTCTTGTCCGCCGGCTTGACGGCCGGCTTGTCTTGCTTGGGTTTGTCGGGTGCGGGTTGCTTGGCCTTGGGCAAAGGCGGCGTCAGCGGCACCGGCTTGACCACGCCGGCGAAACCACCGGCCGCGCCAAGTTGATTGAAGCCACCGCCGCCGAGACCGGCGATACCGCCGATACCACCGAGTCCGCCGATCCCACCTCCGCCAATGCCGGCACCCGCCGGCGGCGTCATGCGGAAGCCGCCGTTGCCATCCGGCCAAACTCGCCAGACGCCAGCCGCAGCAACAGCCGGACGCGGTTTCCGCAGCTTCTCGGCGCGTGCTTCACTCGTCACGTACAAGACATTGTTCATGCGCACGGCCTTGAGTCCGGCCTCATCCGCCAGCAGTCCCACGGCCGTTTCCAACGGCACTTCATCCAGACGCAACGTCAGCGTCGTCCGGCCCTCCTTGGCCGCACGCGGATCGAGTACCACGTTGGCACCCGTGTCGCGAGACAGGCGTTTCAGCACCTCACTCAGCGGCTTCGCCTCGATATTAACAGACACAGCCTGTCCCAGTTGGAGGGCGGTTGCTTTTCCTGATGTGGTGATAAATACCGTGTCACCGACAAGAACATGTGTCAAATCGTGGTTGCGGAGCATTTTCGTCAGGGCCGTTCGCAGCGGCATGCCGTGGAATTGGCCGCCGATGCGCAAGTGAGCATAGGGACCGGGAACCGTTGGATTGATGCCGGTCCCCATCATCGCGCCGGGGAGCCAGGGGGAAGGTGCCAGGGTTGCGCGATCAATCACGAAGTTGATGCCGGTTTGCTCACGCAGTTGGTTGACGGCGGCATCAAGGGGATGATCGTTGATTTCCAGATCGCGAACTTGATCGAGCGCCTTGCGAATTTTCTCCGCAGGCGTTTCGCCGGCCGCAGGCGGCTTAATGTCGCGCCCCTCAGCGGAGAACGCTAAGCCGCAAGCGGTCAGCAGTGCCGCGACACACAAACAAAGCGAATGCGCTACAAACCGCATGGTGATTTCCTCATAAGGAGAGACAGAAAAAGGACGAAGATCACATACCGGCGTTGCCTGGGGCTATCACAAGGTTGCCTGGCCCCGAACCCTTGCGTGGACCCGGTATGGTGCCGTTGTCATCCAATGGATTGACGGGCATTTGTTCCTTTTCCAGCCGCGCCTCCATCGCGGCGGCGTTCTCCTTGGTCGTCACGTACAAGACATTATCGAGATGGACGGAGCGCAGATCGACCATGTCCGCGAGCAATCGCAGGGCCGTATCCAGCGGCATATTGAGCAGTCGAGCGCTGACGGGCGTTTTCGCCTTATCGGCCGCGCGGTTGTCGAGAATCACGTTGAAGTCGGTCTGCTCCGCCAATTCCTTCACGGCCTCCTCAAGCGAAACCTTCGTCAGTTCGGCGTTGACGAGCGACAGATGTGGCCCGGTATATTTGCCCCAGACCTCCGGCCCCTGAAAGGTCATCGTTGTGATTTCGATGTGATCGCCACGCACCAAGTAGGTTGCCCCGGACGGCACCGAAACGCGCGACAGGATTTTGCGCAGAATGGTATTGACCCGAGCGTTCTTCATCGCCGGAACGGGTGTCGGTGAGGCGATCTCTGTTTTGCCGACATCCATGACATTCTCGAACTTGAACGCTTTCTCGTTGATGTCGAAATTCACCTCGTACAGTTTGCTGAGCTTGGCGAGCGCATCTTCCAGGGTACTCTTGGGATCGTCGATGCCGTCGAACTTGACGCGCTGCATCAGTTTTTGCGGCATTGACATCGGCGGCGGCGGGGCGGGTGCCGCCCAGTTCACGGAACCCAGTCCCACAACGACACAAGCGACCACAATCACGCGACGCATGGCGCACACTCCCCGTTCAGACGGTGATGAAACGAACACGCTCTCTACTAGCCCGGAGCGCCAGCGACGGGTTCCTGTAACCCGTCGCTGGCGCTCCGGGCTAGTCGCAATCGCTTCTCACTTCGCCTGGAAATGCGTGACGATGTGATCCAGGGCCGAGGCGAGATAGACAATCGCTCCGTAATGGGTGCAATCGTACCAAACGATCTTTTGCTGTCCCGACGCTTTCCACAGCGCCTCGGCCATCTTCGGCGGTACGATGTCATCGCGTTTGCCGGCCAGAATGAGCAGCTTGTGCGTCTTGAGGTTGGCGGCGCATGTCAGCGGATCAGCCGGCGCGATGATCTCGGCCAACTTCTCTTTGCTCCCGCCCAACGCCTCGTAAATCTTGCGATAGCGCGCCGCCTTGGGATGATCGTAATAGCCCTCGGCGAAGCCGCCGCCGCCGAGCAGGACGACGACGCGACCGAGCTTCGGCTCCATCTCCGCCGTCAGCGCCGCCAGGAAACTACCCAAACTGGTACCCATGATGCCGAGTCGTTTGGCGTCCAGTTCCGGCCGCGCTTCCATCCACGCCGTCGCCACACGCAGATCGAGAACCGTCTGCCGCACGGCCGCGAGCGTATGATTGATGTCCGGCATGAGCAGCCGCAACTTGCTTCCCGCCGGTCGGCGGGGACCATAGTAGGCCATCTGCACGAACAGACCGGCGATGCCCTTTTGAGCGAGGAACGTCGCCAGGTTGCGCGACAGACTTTGATCGCCGCCGGTGATGTCCAGGACAATGACACCGGGGAACGGCCCTTTGCCGCGCGGCAGGTAATACTCGGCGTGGACGGTGTTGTTCTCCTGCGTGGCCGACTTGATCGGCGAAGGAAACTGCAAGCGAAACACACGCACACCGCTGGCAGGCAGGTCGTGCTTGAGATTCATTTGATATTCGACGGTGCGCTCATCGAGACGATAGCGCTCGGGGATTTTTGCTTGTTCGCCGGTTGGGGTGAAGCGGAAGGTTCCCTTCTCGGCGGCCCGCAGAGAAGGGACGGCGAGACAACCGAGGATAATGAAAGCCAGCAAACGCATGCGAAAGGTCCTCCGTGAATGAAAACCGCGAATGGCCCCAGATGTTGGCGCGGAAATGCGATGGTCCCAACGCCTTCAGTATCAGCGAAGGCATCGGAGGATGCAATGGCACGGCTCCCTTCCCCGGATCTCCGCGCACTTCGCAGGATGACCACATAAAGTAACAGAGGGGCAACGCATGGATACAACGAGGCGGAATCGATGGATGGCGCGGCGCGGCGACAATCGGCTCTGGTTCTCATCCTGCGTCTACTTGGCGGACTCGATTTGCTCGCCCTTGGGGCGGTACTCATGCCGCCGGAGTGGATGGCGAAGGTTCATGTCTGGCTCGGCATGGGAGAACTGCCGCGCGAGCCGATCATCGGCTATCTGACGCGCTCGGCCTCCGCCCTGTACGCCTTGCACGGAGCCATGATCGTGTTCCTCTCTTTCGATACGCGCCGCTATGCTCCGCTCATCACGTTCCTGGCCATCGCCGCCCTGATCCACGGAACGGTCATGCTTGGCATCGATTGGCTGGTGGGGATGCCACCCTGGTGGACGCTTTTCGAGGGGCCGGCGTTCGCCGCCACGGGGGCCATTGTGCTGGCAATTCAGTGGAAGGAGAAGGGAACGGCGAAGAAAACCTGGTAGCTGCGAAATTATGGTATGTCAATGTCCGATAAGCCAGCGCAACCCGACCCCTTGCCAACGCGGTGTGACGCTTGCGGTTCGCCATTTGCCGCCATCGATCTCAAACGCGCGTCCTTGCCATGGCTCAACGCATTTGCCGCCGTTGGTATTTCTGATCCCGAGGATGTTGATCCCATTCCCTGGAACCTCCTCACCGATGACAACTGGTATTGCCCATCATGCCGCTGCTGGGTGAATCTACGCCGAGGCGTTGGCACAGTGATTCTGATCGTTCCTCTTCTCTTGTTGGCTGTCATCTTGTTTCAGTGGCTATTCTAGCGCCGGTCCATTCCCGCGTTCAGCTTACGGCAAGGAGTTTCACGACGGTGATGAAGACCAGCGGCCGATCTTCGCAGACGGCGAAATGGACGCTGAGCGGACGAGCCACGGCACAGCGGACTTGCAGGCGCAGAGCCGGCAATCGATAAAGGGGTTCGCCGAACTCATTGGGGTCTTGGCGAAGGCGATCGTAAACATTGCGTGCCGCGCGGAGCAACTCTTCACCACGGCCTTGCTGAACGGCCTGATGCTGCAACTGAAGAAACGCTTGGGCGATGGCGGCGGAGTTATGAACTTCGTAGCCGCCTTCCCCGCTGGGAGAAGACATCGCTACTTCTTCCTCCCTTTCTTCGTCCCCTCACGCTGGATTTTCTCCATTTCCGCCAGCACTTGCTCCATAGGCACCATCGGCTCGATCTCCGTGAATTTCTGCAAATCGGCGGCGGTGAACTGCTTTTTGCATTCGGCGTAGATTTGTCGCAGCGTGGCGTTCTTGGGAACCACCAGAATGGGAATGTCGCTCTTTTTCTTCTTCGCCATGTTTGGCTCCTTCAGCAAAACCAGAAATGTGTTTGCCTCGGTAATTCTACCATAACACGAGCGAAAATGGGACAAGCTCCGCGTTTCGGTAGTGAGAGTCTTGTAACGGCACCTTGCCGGAACCATGCGCCAAGCTTTGCTTGTCGGATGGCCCAAAGCCTCTACAATCATCAGACGGGCGCTAAACCGCCCGATGGCGGTTTTCGACATCTTCTTCAAGTACAGGGGAGTTCGGCAATGGGATCCAATCGTAGCGGCGTCCGGCGCACGGCACGCATGAAACGACACAAACAACTGCAAAATAGATTGGCCGCCAAAGCCGCCGCGAGCGAAGCTCCCAAGACCGAGGGGCTGGCCGCGAAGGTCAAAGGCTTGGCCAAGAGCGCGGTCGAGAAGGTCGAGGGCGTCCTTCATGCCGCAGTCGAAAAGATCAAGGGCACTGGCAAATAATCGCGATCGTGAAAGCGGCCGGCTCCTTGTTCCCTCGTTGCACGGCGCCGGCCGCTGGGAGCGCTCTCCTCGCAGGCATCCGCTTCTTTCATCCAAACCCGGCGGTTTTGCTGAGATCAAGGACTACCCGCGACATCACGGGCGAGAATCGAAGCAAAAACTGATATTTTCAGCACGATAGGCATGCTGAGACTCTTCTGAACTTCTCGCTCCTTCTCGGCCTATCCGCCCTCAAGCCGAAGCACTTCTGGCATCTTCTTTGCAGTTCTAATTGTTGGAACAGAACGGGGCGAGCGACCCTCTTGACGAGTCGCCTCCTCTTTCATGGAGAACAGAGGTTGTCATGTACCACGACCAGCAAAGACGTGCGCCCGATGCGCGTCGCCATATTTTGTTGATCGAGGATAATCCAGACGGACGCGAATCGCTGCGTATCCTGCTGTCCATGATGGGGTATCGAGTGGACGTGGCGGCGGACGGGATTGAGGGAGTCCAGACAGCCTTGGCGGTTCACCCGGACATCGCCATTGTTGACATCGGATTGCCGCAATTGGATGGCTACCAGGTGGCTCGTCGAATCCGCGCCGCTTTCGGGCGGCGTATCCTTCTCATCGCCTACACCGCTTACGATGAGGCGGATACGGGGCGACTCGTGGACGAAGCCGGGTTTGATGCCCATTTGGTCAAGCCGGTGGAGTTGAGCGAGTTGATCCCCTGGCTAGAGAGCGAACCGATAGCTTCTCCTGCTTTATGCTGAAAAGGCGAACGGCCGGCGTAAGCCGGCTGGTATAGACTCCATCAGTCTATACCAGCCGGCTTACGCCGGCCGTTCGCCCGGACCAGCGGGCTTACGCCGGCCGTTCGCCCGGACTACCCTTCATCGTGCCCCGCGACGTTTGAGCAGTTCATCCGCGATGGTACCCAGAAGCAGGGCGGCCCCAATCACGGCGTATTCCAGTTCGTTGGAGATGCCGCCGAAACTGCACATTTGACGCAACAATGGCAACACGGCCGCGCCGAGAAACATGCCTGGAACCGTGCCCTCGCCGCCGCGTAAACTGCATCCACCGAGTACCGCGCCGGTGATGGCGTATAGTTCCAGCCACGAGCCGGCGCTGGTGGCGTTGGCCGTGCGGTTGTCGAGAATGTACAAGATGCTGCCTAGACCCGCCAGCATCGAGCAAATCACATAGGCCAGAATTTTGTAACGATTGGTCGGAATGCCCGCATAGCGGGCGGCGTCCTCGTTGGAGCCGATGGCGTATAAATAGCGGCCATAGCGTGTACCGTGCAGAAACAAACCCAGAAGAACGGACACGCCAATCAGGAGCAGCAATTGATCGGGAATGCCGAACGTATTGCCGACCATCAGTTGTCTCGTCTGCTCGACCCGCTCCTTGAAAGCCGGTGGAGCGCCGCGAATGTCCAGGCCAACGCTGACGGGCGTGGCCCAGCGCGCCAAACCGCGATAGATGAACAGACCGCATAACGTCACGAGGAACGGTTGTAAACCGAGTTGCGTGACGAGCAGACCGTGTATCAAGCCAATCAGTGCCGCACCGCTTAGCACGATCACAGCCGCTAAACCGGGTGTCACCTGTTTTTCCAACAACAGGGCGAAGGCAACCGCTCCGAGGCCCACCACCGAGCCAATCGACAAATCAATACCGCCTGCGATAATCAGAATGCCAACGCCGACTGTCAGCACTCCATAGAAACCCAGCCGATTGGCGATGGTTTGCTGATTGCTTGGGGAACGGGCGTTCTCATCGGACAACATCAGTCCGCAATAGAGCAAGCTCACCATGAGCAAAATGCCTAGCAGTCGCTTCATTCCCGCTCGCTCCCTGTCGCCAAGTGCATGACCGCCTCTTCACTGAGGACGGCGCGCGGAAGTTCGCCGGCCAGACGACCTTCGTGCAGCACCAGCACGCGGTCGCTCATGCCTAGAACTTCTTCCAGATCGCTCGAAATCATCAGAATGGCCACACCCTCGCCAGCCAACTGATCCATCAGCGCGTAAATCTCGCTGCGCGCGCCGACATCGACGCCGCGCGTCGGTTCGTCGAAGATGAGGACACGCGGTTGGCGTGCCAGCCATTTGCCCAACACCACTTTTTGCTGATTGCCGCCCGAAAGCAGACCGACGGCCTTGGTGGGGCTGGCCGTCTTCACATGCAAACGCTCGATCAAATCGTGGCTCAGGCGCGTCTCACGCCGGCCGACGATCCAACCCAGGCGGCTAAGGCGTTCCAGGTTCGGCAAAACGAGATTGTGCTGCACGCTATCGGCGAGAACCAGACCATGACGACGGCGGTCCTCCGGCACGAGCAGCAGACCCGCTGCGATCGCCTGTTGCGGATGGCGCAGCGTCACGGGCACGCCGTCGAGCAGCACTTGCCCGCCGGTAACGTGACGGATGCCGAACAGCGCCTCGGCCAATTCCGTTCGTCCCGCGCCGACCAGGCCGGCCATGCCGACGATCTCGCCGCCGCGAATCTGAAAGCTGATTGGTTGCTGGGGTCCGCCGGTGAACGTCACCTTGCGCACCTCCAGGCGAACCCCCTCACCCTGGCCCTCTCCCCCTCTGGGAGGAGAGGGAAGGGGAAGGGGGGCATGCCGGCGCGGATAGAACTGTTTTAGATCGCGGCCCACCATGAGACGCACCATCGCATCATGGGTGATCTCCGCCCGACTCAGACCGCCAGCGTTGCGGCCATCGCGCAGGACGACGACGCGATCGGCGATGCGCCGCACTTCGGCCAAGCGATGCGAGATGTAGACCACGGCCACGCCGGCACGCTTCAGATCGGCGATGACTTCAAACAGGCGTTCCGTCTCCGTCTGCGTCAGGCTGGAAGTCGGCTCATCCATGATGATGAGCCGCGCCGACAACGACAACGCCCGCGCGATCTCGACCAGCTGACGCTGTCCGGGCGGCAGTTCGCCGACGAGCCGAGTTGGTGACACATCCAGTCCAACGCGGCGCAGCAGTCCGCGCGCCTCCTCATTCATGGCGGCTTGATCCAGCCAGCCCAGCCAGCCGCCGCGAACACGCTCTCGACCGAGAAAGAGGTTGGCGGCCACACTCAGATTTTCGGCGAGATTCAACTCCTGATGGATGAGGACGACGCCGCGACGCATGGCGCCCGCCACACCGTCGGCGGGAACCGGCTGACCGTCCATGAGTAACGCGCCGCCGTCGGGAACGTGGATACCAGCCAGGATCTTCATCAGCGTCGATTTGCCGGCCCCGTTCTCGCCGACAATGGCCAGCACCTCGGCGGACTCGACATGCAACGACACGCCATCCAGCGCCAGCACGCCAGGGAAGTGCTTGCGGATGGTGTGGACTTCGAGCAATGGCAGGGATGAGGTCACGGGGATTGCAGAGGTTAAGTGTAGCCGCGCCGCGCCGTGGGTTTACGTTTCGCGCGAAACGTAAACCCACGGCGCGGCTACACAAAAATGGTTTCGACGATTCTCACTTCTTAGGCAACAGTTCTTCCAACTCCTTGCGAAATTTCTCGACCGACTCGCGGTCCTTGCCGCCGTCCTTGGTGATGACGCGATGAGGTATATAACGGATGCCGTTGGCTGGAATCTTCGAGTTATCGCCGCGCGCCAGGGCGGCCATCATCTTGACCGCCTCATAGCCGAACAGGAAGGGTTGTTGCACCACGGTGCCATGAATCGAGCCATCGGCGATGCCTTGCAGCGTGGCCGGGTCTTCGTCGAAGCCGACGATCTTGATTTTGCCTTCCTTGCCCTTGTCCTTGACGGCGCTGAGAATAGCGGGCGGATTGTACGCCCACAGACCGATCATGCAAATCGGCTCGTTCTTGTTCCCCAGCTTGGCGATGGCATCGACCGCGTTTTCCTTGGCCCGTTGCGGCCCCTCGGGTGCATCCAGATACGTGCGATAAAGCGTGTATTTGCCGTAGGTGTCGCCCTTGGCGTCCTTGGTGCCGGCCAGCTGATCGAGTACGCCTTGCTTACGCTGCTGGGCGTTGAGCGCCTTCAGATCGCCCACGAAGAGGACGACAATACCGCCGTCCGGCATGACTTCCTGAACGAGTTTACCGACCGCCTTGCCGGCGGCATAGTTGTCGGTGCCGATGTAACATTTGCGTTTGGTGTTGGGGGCGTCGTTGTCTTGGGTCAACAGCGGCACCTTGGCGGCGATCTCATCGAGATACGGCCCCTGGTCATCCGGCGCGATGACGCTGACGGCGATGGCCTTGATGCCCTGGCTCATGACGGTGTCGATCTTTTCTTTCTGCAAGGCGGCGTCGTTCTGCGCCGGCTTCTCGAATAATACTTCGACATTCTCCTCGGCGGCGGCCTTCTTGGTGCCGGCCTCGGCGATGCTCCAGAACGATTCGGGATTATTGGTGACGAAGGCCACCTTGGTTTTGGCCGGCCCACGGTGACAGCCCGCTGACACTGCCAAGAACAGGCCAGCCGTCAGCCAGCCGAGAACATGCAAAGACTTCATGGCGCCACTCGCTTTTGTGGGAACGATTCTTGTTGCATTCACGGAGAAGGATATGCGGCAGGCGAGGGAGGACAAGTGGCAAGGCGAGGTTAAGAGTCCCTTGCTGGCGTCGCAGGCTGGCAGAGTAGGATTGCCAGCCTGCGACGCCAGCAAGGGTTTTCCTCAGCGTCCGGCCTTCCCCGTCATAAACGGTTCCAGGTTGTTGTTCTGCTCGGCCTTGCGCAGCAGCGGAGCCACGGTTTCAAGATCCTTGGGATTGAAGCCCGCGCTCTGGAGATAACCGCGTGCCAAGCTCTCCGGTGGAGGCGGCGGAAGCGGCTGCTGCGATTGCCGATGCTCCTTCTCATATCGGGTTAGTATCATCTGATCCGTACCGTCCGCCGAACCGAATGTACCGCCAATGTCGTTACCGACGCGCGGCGTCATCAAGGGCGGACGATCCGACATCGCACGCATCGGCCGCGCCTTGGCGATTTGCTCCGAGGACATCTTGCCCAGTTCCTGACAGAGCAAGGCGGCCAACTCGCCGTCGGTCTTGCACTGCTTCACCAGTCCCTCGGTGATGTAGACCACGCTGTTGGCGCCCTGGACTTGATGGAAGATTTCCAGTTCGGGGACGCCAAGCGTCAGGAACGTCGTCTTCGGGTTCATCCGCGGATTGGCCGCGAGAATCTTCTGTCCCAACTGCATTACCTGGATCGACACTTTTTCGGTGGCCTGCGGCGCGTGCTTCATCCAGGCCGACTGCGTGCGAACCGGCCCATTGAACGAATTGGGGGATACCGTCGTCAGTTTCTTCTCGTCGGAGACGCAACCCGCCACGGTCAGCACCAGGGCGATCGCCACGGGCGAGACGCGAGCCGTCATGAGCCACCTCCCCTGTCCTTCGGTAAGAAAGGAAAACGATTTCACCAGGGCGGCGGGACGCTAGCGAAGGATCGTTCCTTTGTCCAGAGCAATCTCATCGCGGCGTCGTCCCGCGGAACGCTGGCTTTTCGCTGTCCCATGCTCTATCCTCACTGTTTTGCGGCGCTTGCGCGCGCACGAGAATCGTTGACTCAGGGAGATTAGCGGCATGACATCCCCATCGAATCACGAGCGCTGGATCGCTGAGCGCATGCGGCATATTGAATCATCGGGTGTCCGCAAAGTCTTTGAACTGGCCCGCAGTCTCAAAGACCCGGCCAACCTCAGCATCGGCCAACCGGATTTCGATGTTCCCGAGTCGATCAAGGCCGCCGCTCACGCCGCCATCGACCGCGGCGCCAACGCCTATACCGTGACCCAGGGCATCCCCGAATTGCGAGCCAAGATTCAGGCCGATGTGCATGCGCGCTATCGCCATGCCGACCGCGAGACGTTCATCACCAGTGGCACCAGCGGCGGTCTGCTGCTCGCCCTGTGCTGCACGGTCAACCCCGGCGATGAAGTGATCGTCTTCGATCCCTACTTCGTCATGTATCCGCATCTCATCACGCTCGCCGGCGGGACAGCGGTGTACATCGATACCTATCCCGATTTCTCAATCGACCCCGACCGCGTCCGTGCCGCGCTAACGCCGCGCACCAAGGCGATTCTCGTCAACAGTCCGGCCAATCCGACCGGCCGCCTCTATTCGCGCGAGGTGCTGCGCGATCTGGCGAACCTGGCGCGCGAGCGCGGCGTGTTGCTGCTCAGCGACGAGGTCTATCGCGTCTTCTGTTACGATCAACCGTTCGTCAGCCCGGCGGAGTTCAACGAGGATGTGATCGTCTTCGATGGTTTCAGCAAGGCTTATGGCATGACGGGCTGGCGTCTCGGCTTCGCACATGGACCGCGCCGGCTTATTGAGGAGATGATTAAACTGCAACAATTCAGTTTCGTGTGTGCGCCGAGTATGGTGCAGCATGCCGGCGTTGCCGCCTGGGATTACGACGTGTCCGGCATCGTCGCCGACTATCGCCGCAAACGCGATCGCATCTACGAGGGACTGAAGGACCGCTACGAGTTGGTTCGTCCCGAGGGGGCGTTCTATGCGTTTCCGAAGGCGCCGCACGGCAGCGGCAGCGCGTTCGTGGCTGAGGCAATTCGCAATAACCTGCTGCTCATTCCCGGCAACGTCTTCAGTGCCCGCGATACACATTTCCGCATCAGCTACGCCGCCGATGAGCGCACGCTGGAGCGCGGGATTGAGATCCTCAATCATCTGGTAGAAGGATGAGTGCTTCTAGCCGCCGCGGTCTGGCGGCAGCCGCGTTTTCGTCTTTGCGGCGCCGGCGGTATACTACTACGGTCACTCGTTCGCGCGCTTACCAGGAGCAAAGTCATGACCATCACTATTGAAGCCACCTACGAAAATGGCATGCTCAAACCCACCGAACCGCTGCCGCTGAAAGAACACGAAAAAGTCCGAATCACCGTGGAGCAGGGGGACAGCCCGTTGCTTCGAGCCTACGGCATCATGGGGTGGACCGAAGACACTCAAACCCTCGAATGTATTGCCCTGGATCCCGAGTTTCTTCCCGAGGAATCCCCATGATTCTCGCCACCTGACGCGCTTCCGCACGGCGGTGGAAACGGTCCTCCAGTCGCGGATCACAGTCTTGACCATCGCTCCCGCCCTCCTGGTGACGGCCGCAACGATTAGCCAGCAGTACGGACTCCTCACCAACGATGCCCTGACCGTGGCCCTCATGGAGGCGAACGGTTTGGCGAAGATCGCCAGCCACGACGCCGACTTCGACCGTGTGCCAGCGCTGACGCGCTACGCGCCCGTGTGATGCCTGGCCGGTGAGGTGCTTTGCTTGGCGGCGTGAACTCACCGTCCGTCCTTCTCTCTTCCTGTTGCTGTTTGTGGCAGCCGCGTTTTCGTCTTTGCGGCGCCGGCGGTATACTACTACGGTCACTCATTCGCGTGCTTATCAGGAGCAAAAGTCATGACCATCACCATCGAAGCCATCTACAAAAATGGCGTGTTCACGCCGAAAGAGTCCCTGGCTCTGCCCGAGGGCACGGAGGTCCGCGTGACCATCAACACCCTCCCGGAAGATACCGATCCGCTCGACGAAGTGATCGGCATCTGCGACGGCCCGCCCGACGGGGCCGCCAACCACGACAAGTATCTTTACGGGAACAGCACTCCGGCACGCGGTTAACCAGCAGCGACCGACCATACAGTCCTTCGCCGAGTCGTTCCGATGGCCGAGTTGTTACAAACTCTTGACACACTTCCCGGATCGATCCCGCTTGCCCAATCGTCTTCTTTGAGGCAATCGGGAGCCTGAACCAGGGGCCGCATGTAAACGTATGTATGCTAGGGATTGCGTAATTGGGTTGACTGGTTTGGAATGTCGGGCACAATAGGGATTAGGCAGGTTCGTCCGATTGCGAGGGCTATTTGTCTTGCTCTAGGCGCGTAGCACGGCTCCTGGCCTTTTCCTCCACGGCCGCGCGGCCGTGGCCGCATTGAAGGAAGAACAAACGAATGAAAGAAGGAAGGATGTCCATGACCCAGACGTTGACTCGTTGGCTGGGAGCCATGCTCGCCCTTGGGCTGCTGGCTCTCCCTGTCGGCGCGGAACAACCCAAGGCTGCGGCAGCCAAAGGCTCGCAGCCCTACGTGGTGCTGATTGGCATCAGCAATTACGCGGACAAACAAATCAAACCTCGTGTCCACGCCGAAGACGACGCCAAGGCTCTCTACAGCGCCTTCACCGACAAGAAGTATCTCGGCGTCGATGCCGAACACAGTCGGCTGCTGCTCGGCGATTCGGCCAAGACGCCCGGCAGCCAACCGGCCACCCGCGAGAACATTCTCAAGGCGCTGCGCTGGATCGCGGACAACGCCAAAAGCAATGACCTCGTCATTTTCGGCTTCTTCGGCGAGGGCGGTCCCCTCGGCGATAGCGGTGCGCATCGCTGCTACTTCGCCTCCGATTCGACCTTCGAGGGACGTAACAAGAACGCCGTGGCCGCCTCCGAAGTCGGCGAAGCGCTCAAGAAACTTAAGAGCCAACGCTTTTGCGTGCTGCTCGACGTGAATTTCAAAGGCTTTACCACTAAGGATAAAAAGGTTGCCGAGCCGACTCTGGGTACCAATCCCTACAAGGAATTTCTCGGCGACGACGGCTCCGAGGAAGAGGGGGCCAAGGCCGGTCGCGCTCTGTTCCTGGCTACCAATGGCCTGACGCCGTCGCTGGATCTCAAAGATCATGGCGTGTTCACTGCGGCCGTTCTCAAGGGACTTGAGGGCGCGGCCGACAAGGATGGCTACGAACCGGATGGCTTGGTGACGGTTGAGGAGTTGACCGAGTATCTCAGCAAAGAGATGCGCGAGTTGGTGCGGACCAACGGCAAGACCAAGGAGCAGAAGGAGCAATTCTTCATCGCGCTGGGTGGGCGGAGCAATCACTACGCCCTGACCACCAACCCCGCCGTCGAGGCCAAGGTCAAGACAAGGCTGGACAAATTCACGCAGCTGGTCAAGGCGGGTAAGGTGCCGGCCGAATACGCCGAGGAAGGCAAGACGCTGCTGTCGCGCATGCCGCGGCTGGAAGCGCAGCGTAGCCTTCGCAAGCAGTATCAGGCTCTCATCGACGGCAAAATCGACAGCGAGAAGTTCGTCAGCGAGCGCGATAGCATCCTCGCCTCCACGAAGCTGAAGCGCGCCGACGCGATGGAGTTCGCCGACAAGATCATGAAGGCCATCAAGCGGATCGCTCAGGGCTACGTCAAGAAGCTTAATCCCAATGATCTGGTCGCCTGGGCCATCAAGGGCATGTATCGACAAGTCGATGAGAAGATCCCCGAGAAGATCGACGAGAAACTGAAGAACATCGCCGATCTGAAAGAGGAAGAGTTGACCGTCCTGCTGGCTGACGCTCGCCAGGCGCTAGGCAAACGTGAAGATCTCGACAATCACAAGGACGTTGATTACACGTTGAAGCGCATGCTCTACAAGCACACCGATCCGTACACGACGTACATCGATCCCGAAGAGAAGCGGAAGATGGAAGCGGATATTCGCGGCCGCTTCCCCGGCGTCGGTATCCAGATTCGCAAGGACAGCGCCACGGATCAACTGCTGGTCGTGACGCCGATCAAGAACAGCCCCGCGTACAAGGCCGGCATTCAGGCTGGCGACCTCATCACGACGGTGACGCGCGAAGTGGACAGCCAAGGCAAGCCGCTCGATCCGCCCGAGGTCATTCCGACCAAGGGACTGGCGCTGTCCAAGGCCGTCACCAAAATCACCGGCAAGCCGGGCACCCCGGTCAAATTAACCATTCAGCGCGAAGGCGAAGATAAGCCGCTTGAGTTCAACCTGACACGCGGCTACGTTCAGGTCGAGTCGGTACTCGGTTTCAAGCGCAAGAGCAACGATGACTGGGATTACATGATCGATCCGGTCAACAAGATCGGCTACATCCGTCTGACCCAGTTCGCGCGCAACAGCTACGAAGATCTCAAGAGGGTCATGGACGACATGACCGAGCGCGGCATCAAGGGATTCGTCTTCGACCTACGTTTCAATCCGGGTGGATTGCTCGATAGCGCCGTCAAGATTTCCGACCTGTACGTCAATGACGGCGTGATCGTAAGCATCCGCGAGCGTGGCGTACCGGAGCAGGAGATCAATGGCCGGGCGCGCGGCAGTATGCTTGGTTTCCCGATGGTTTGCCTGGTCAACGGTTACAGCGCCAGCGGCAGCGAGATTGTGTCGGCCTGTTTGCAGGATCACGATCGCGCCCGTATCATCGGCGAACGCAGCTACGGCAAGGGCAGCGTGCAGCACATCCTGGAGTTCGATGGCGGCGACATCAAGATGACGACGGCCACCTTCTGGCGGCCGAGCAAGAAGAACCTTAACAAGTCCAGCACGTCCGGCAAGGACGAGGATGTGTGGGGCGTCACCCCCGATAAGATCATCAAGCTGTCGGCCAAGGAGCGCGTGGATCTCGACGAGCATCTGCACGCCACCGAGGTCATTCAGCGCAAGAACAAGCCGGCCGAGGTCAAGGAGTTCAAGGACAAGCAACTCGACGCGGCTCTGGAGTATCTGCGTGGCCAAATCCAGATGGCCGCCCGTGTGCCCGCGAAGAAAGCCGGCTAACCAATGCAGAATGCAGAATGCAGAATAAAAAACGCATTTGGTTTTCATTCTTCATTCTGCATTCTTCATTCTGCATTGAGTTGGTCCGTCTGTGCTTGACTGACCGACAAATCCAATGACGCTTACCAGGCCCATGAGGATCGCCTCATGGGTCTTTTTTCATGCCCCCTCTCGGTTGCCGCGCCCCCCTTCCTGGCGCATGATTGGTTCGCGGACAGCTGTAGCAGATAGCCCTCGGTTCACTGAGGGACCACGTACTCCCGGTTCCGGGGCGTGGGAGGATCCCCTGGTCTGTTCGCATACCACCCGTCTTTTGCTCCCATTCTGGGATGATCTCGACAAGGGGACCGCACATGAAACGGTTGTGTTTGGCGAAGTGGACGACGCTGGCTGGCGTCCTGCTGGCGGCGGGGTGCGCAAGCCCCTGCGGCAGCAGCGGCTGCGGCCGTACTTCATTCTTCCAGCGTTTCAGTATGTTTCGTTCGCGCTCGGCGTGTGGCTGCGATAGTTGTGGGGCAGGTGGTCCGGCGATCGGCTCCGGGCCAGTCTACAGCGAAGGGCCGATTCTGGGCGAGCCTCCGCCGCAGGGCACGATGCTCCCGGAGGGTGGGGCCGTGCCGCCGCCGGTATTTCAGCCGAACCTCGGCGCACCGGCTGTACCGCCCCCGGCGGCGCCGGGGATGCCCGAACGCTTCGTGCCCATTCCGACTCCGGCACCGACGGCTCCGGCCAATCCGTCCTCACGTTCGCGGACGTGATGCGGCAGAGTTGGGGAGCGGGGTTGCGTAAGCGCCCCGAGGGATTACTCTCTCGGGGCGCTTACGCAACCCCGCTCCCCAACTGTCATTTCTCAGCGTGCGTCAGCGCCTTGAACGCCTCACACAACAGCGGTGCGGTGTTGGGGCCGAGGCTGTTACCCTCGCCGTACTGAGCCTTCTTACGGCCGTAGCAGAAGGGCGGTTTCTCGTCCCATTGACGCTTCGGGAGGATGTAGCCAATCTCATCGCCGGCCAACCCGACCAGCATTCGATGCGGTCCACGCAATTGCTTGTAGATGGCCGGCTCGATGGACGCATCGGGGAAATCCGCTCCGGAATCGGCCGGATTCTGCACCTTGTCGAGTACCAATTCGGGATAAATCTCACCCGGAATGGCGGCAATATCGAGTTCGCCCAGACGCAGCCAGGCGATTTCGGTGCGCAGACACAGCGGCTTCCCTGCCTTGACATCCTTCGCCGCCTCCGCCTTATACGGATCGCCGGTCCACAGGAATGCCTCACGCTTGAGTACGCCTAATTGCCGAGCCAGCAGAAACAGCTTGTTGTCCAGCGGCAAGTACAACGCGCGATGCCGCACTTGCAGTGGCGTCAGCTTCACCGGACGAGCCGTTCTCAAGGCATTGTCGGCGACCTCCGCCAACAGTTCGCCGTAGCGCTGCGTCTTCGCGAAGGTGCCGTCCTCCAGCGCCTTGCCTGCCGCGCTCTTGACCTCGACGCGCAGCGAGGTCATCAGACCGCCGACGGTGCCCGTGAAATAGATGACGGGACAATCATGCTTGTTGCGCAGCGCCTTGACGACGGGGCCGACGAAATCGGCGCTGATTTGCGTGTTCTTGTCGCCGAGCGTTTCGGGATGGCAATTCCACTGCACGACAAGCCCCGCCGGCTTATTCTTCTTGTCGCGGAACTCCAGGGCGATAAGCTCATCATGCTTGACATAAGGCTCGCGCGCGTCGTGCAGCAGTTCCGGCGCGCGGGCGCTGCCGATGCGGACGCTGACGACTGTGCGGGCTGCGTCGGCCGATTTCACCGCCTCAATGATTTGCTTCTCGACGTGCGCGAGATAATCCGCATCGACTCCGCTCTGAAACGGCGTCGCACCCCATAGGCCGAGCGTGTCCGGTCCCTCATGGTTGTGCGTGCTGGAGACGAGGACGTAGGTGAATCCCGGTAGATTCCGGCGGACGCGCTCGACCCCCGGATGGAAGAAACCGACGAGATCGATCGAAACGAGAGCGATCTTGTCCTTGTCGTGTTGCAGCACGATGGCGCGAACTTTCAGGGGATCGTGAACGCCGGCGGCCTTGCGATTGTGTCCGAAACCGGCCATGAACACGGTTTTGTCTTTGACTTGCGGGGTGATGTCGGTCTCAGCGAAACCTGCTTGCAACTTGTCGTCGGCCGGCGCGGCGCGCGGGACATCGGGGGTGCAGAGAACGACGAAAGGGAGACCGAGCAGGACGAGGGCAAAAGGATAGCGTGACATGGGAAACTCCATTCCATCAGATTTGTCGTTCACGATTGGCGCGGTCAGCGCTGCGATGTGGGCACGTTCAATCCGTGCCGTTCCAGAATGGCCGCCAGTCGCCGCCAGATGCTTTCTGGGGATGTATCGCTCGCCTGTCGCAAACAGGTCAGCGCTTCCTCGCGCAAACTCGGCGCCGCTGGGCGAGTTGTCGTCTCGACGGCTTTGGACGCGGCTCGCGGCATGGCGCAGCGCTTGCCGTCGAGCGCTTCGTTGCACAACTCATCGGCCCGCTTGTTCTGCGCGCGCCGCACATGGCGAATCGTCACGGAGCCTGCAAAGCGGTCGCGCAGCCTGCATGCCTGTTCGTAAAGACCGCGCAATTCCTCATTCTTGACGCGATACTCGCCGTTCATCTGCTTGACCATCAACTCGCTGTCGCTGTGAAGGAGAACGCGATGATGCGTCCCCAGTTCAAGGGCGTGTTCGAGCGCACGCACGAGAGCCGTGTATTCGGCCTGATTATTGGTCATTTGACCGAGGCAGTCGCCTTCCTCAATGGGCGGCTGGCCCTCGGCCGCGATGACGTAGGCGAAGGCGGCGTCGCCGGGATTGCCGCGCGATGCTCCATCGGTATGAATGGTGAGAACGGTCGATTCGGCCATGCGATGTCTCCCGTAAACTATTGGGCGAACGGCGGCGTTAGCCGGCTGGTGAAAGCGATACCAGCCGGCTAACGCCGGCCGTTCGCCCAATTGAGGCAAGGCATTGTAGAATCCTCGTAGGGGAGACGTCAATCAAGGTAGGAAATCATCGTGAACAGCGGCGCGATTCCACGCTTGTTGATCCTGGAAACGTCGGGGCGCACCGGCCAAGTGGCGCTGGCGCTGGGCGACGAATTGCGGAGTGTGCGCCGGCTGGACGAAACGCGACGGCAGGCGCGCGATCTGGCGCCGGCGATGGCGGCGCTGTTGGCGGAGCAGGGCTGGCGGCCGCGCGAGGTGCAGGCGGTCCTCGTCAGTCGTGGTCCCGGTAGTTATACTGGCCTGCGCGTCGGCATCATGTCCGCCAAGACGTTCGCCTACGCCACCGGCTGCGCCCTGCTGGCCGTGGATACCTTCACCGCGATCGCATGGCAAGCTCCGCAACCCATCGCGCGTGTCGATGTCCTGGCCGACGCCCAGCAAGACAAAGTCTATGTGCAGCCGTTCGCGCGAGGTGCCGACGGCTGGCGTCCGTCGGCCGATCTGACGATTCGGCGTTTCGCCGATTGGCTGGCCGCGCGGCAGACCGATGCATGGGTCATGGGTCCGGGACTTCACAAGTGGGCTTCCCAATTGTCGGCGGATGTGCCGATGGTAGACGCGAGCTTGTGGGAGCCACGGCCGGCGAGTCTGCTGCATCTCGGTCTGGCTCGCTACGCTTTGGGAGAGCGCGACGATCCGTGGGCGCTGGAGCCGTTGTATCTGCGGCCCAGTTCGGCGGAGGAGCAATGGCGCGCGCGTTCGTCGTGAGCCGGCAGAGCCAACGCGAATTACGGGGGATTGACAAGCGGCACAAGGCAGACGTACCATATCTACTGTGCGGTTGGTGGAGAATGTCGTGTTCCCCACAACGAAGACGTCGCCCATCTAATCTCCTTTCGCACGTTCTCCGCCCCAGTTCGGGCAATGTAGCCCTCCAATGGATCGATCACTTACGGCGCTGAGGATCGGCGTCTCCGCTGGATGAGTCCGCACAATCGCGGTTCCAGTGGGTAGCCGGTTCCTCGGACAGACACGCTACTCGCGGTGATTGGCACGGGATTCGCAATGGTGACAATCTCCTGTCAGTACCGGGACAGCGCCAATTGGAGGCATTCATGGTTTCTGCTATCACACTCATCGCCACGCGCGGCCCGCTCGCGGGGCGAACATTCCTTTTCACCGAGCCGACAACCTGCGTCGTCGGCCGGGCACGCGACTGCACGATCCCATTACCCCTGGAGGTCGAGCATCTGGACGTTTCTCGGCGTCACTGCCAACTGGAGATTTCTCCTCCGGGCATCCGCGTCCGCGACCTTGGCAGTCTAAATGGCACTTACGTCAACGGTCGAAAGGTCGGCCAACGAGACGGTCGCAACGCGCCTGCGGATGCTGGCTGGAAGGGTTCGCCAGCCGTGGATCTGACGGCGGGAGACGAGATCCAACTCGGCGAACACACGGCGTTCCGCGTGTTTATCTCTCCGGCGGCCCCTCACACCGACTTATCCCGAACGGCGCGGCGATCCAGTGGCGAACTAAGGACGGAGGCGCTTCAGCCCTGGTGAGTGTACCCGCGTGATCCGGCGGGCCTCCTTCCACTCGATCCCGTCCTTCGTACCTTGGAGCAGCATTTTATGTGGACCAAAGACGCCCTGCATCATCTGATCCAGACGAAGCTGCACGATTACCAGTTCATCGTCGTCGCCAACCGTGAGCCGTATGTGCATCGCTACACGGCGGATCGTCAGATCGAGTGGGCGACGCCGGCCAGCGGAGCGGTGTCCGCCCTTGATCCGATCATGCGTGCCTGCGGCGGTGTATGGATCGCGCAGGGCAGCGGCGACGCCGATCGCAAGACGGCTGATGCCCAAGGCCGAGTCCGTGTGCCGCCCGATGATCCGTCTTACACGCTGCGTCGTCTGTGGCTGACGAAGGAACAGGAAAACGGCTATTACTACGGCCTGGCCAACGCGGGATTGTGGCCGTTGTGTCACGTCGCCTACACACGGCCGGTTTTTAATCCGCAGCACTGGAAGATATATCGCGAGGTGAATGAACTGTTCGCGCGAGCGGTAATCGAGGAGGCCGACGGCGAACCGACCTTCGTGTTCGTTCAGGATTATCACTTCGGCTTGCTGCCACGCATGCTCAAGGAGGCCGGCAACAATTTCATCGTTGCCCAGTTCTGGCATATTCCCTGGCCCAACGAGGAAACTTTCGCCACCTTCCCCTGGAAGGAAGAATTGCTCGACGGGCTTTTGGGCAATGATCTGCTTGGTTTTCATTTGCGTTCCCATTGCCGAAACTTTCTCGATTTGGTGGAGCGATCCCTGGAAGCGAAGATCGATTACGAAAGCGGCGAGATTATTCGCGGCGGCAAGGCCACGGTCGTTCGTCCCTTCCCCATCAGTATTGACGCCGAGGGGCACACGGCCACGGCCCAGACGCCCGCCGTGGATCGGCTGATAGAGCGCTGGCGACAGCAAACCGGCATCACCGAGGAGCGTATTGGCATCGGCATCGATCGCATCGACTACACCAAGGGCATCCCCGAACGATTGCGAGCGCTCGATCATTTTCTCGACAAGAATCCACGGTATCGCGAGCAGGTGGTGTTCATCCAGATTGGCGTGCCCAGCCGTATTCAGGTGCGCGCCTACAAATTGCTCGACGACGAGATTGACGGATTGGTCGAGCAGATCAATTGGAAGTGGAGTACGGATTCCTGGCAGCCGATTCAGTATTTCAAGCATAGTTTCTCGCAGCCGGAGATGATGGCGTTGCACCGGCTGGCGGATTTCTGCATCGTGCCGTCGCTGCACGACGGCATGAATCTCGTCGCCAAGGAATTTGTCGCCAGCCGCTTCGACGACGATGGCGTTCTGATTCTCAGCCGCTTCACGGGAGCGGCGCGAGAACTTAAGGACGCACTTCTGGTCAATCCGTTCTCCGTCGAGGAGATGGCTGGAGCCATTCGTCAGGCGCTGGAACTGCCGGAGGAGGAACGACGCAGACGCATGCAGCGCATGCGGTCGGAAGTGGCCGGTAACAACATTTTTCGCTGGGCGGGCAAGATTATCTCGGCGTTGCTCAAGTTCGACTTCTCCGAGGAGGTGCGCAGCGATGCGGAGTTGCTGATCCATACCAACGGTGCGGCGAAATAAGTTGCCGTGTCGTTTACGTTTCGCGAAACGTAAACGACACGGCAACTTATTTCGTGCCTGATTCTAAGCCGCTAGTGGCTCACTTTGTTCATGCTTCTTATGAGTATTACCCCGGCGCGAAAGAAGATCACTCACTAGCCCGGAGCGCCAGCGACGGGGAGCGGAAACCCGTCGCTGGCGCTCCGGGCTAGTGAGTGATCTTCTTTCGTGCCCGTAGTATCAAGCGAGCAACTCGGTCACCGGCGGCATCGGTGCGAGGAGAGAAGCATTCTAGCATCAGCGCATCCAGCGACGGACACGCGGATGCTGGCCGGCAGTTCCTTCAACGACGGAAAGCGGCTCCGCTCGGCTCAAATCCGGCAACGCGACCGCCGCTCCCTGGCCGCCGAGCGCGGCATGAAGATCGAGGTATTCCAGATAGAATCGTCGCGCCGCCGAGTCCGTGGCGATCTTCTCTCCCAATCGCCGCAGATCCTCCGGGGAGAGCGTTCCCTCGCAGAGTTGGGAGAGCCAATCCTCCAGTTCGACATCGGCGGATTTATCCTCTCCGAATTCACTCATATTATTCCCTCCGCCTCCAGGTTCGCGTTGACGCACGCCAGGAGTTGTCGCCGAATGCGCTGCAATGCTTTGTACAAGGTGTGAATGTTTCGCCCGGTGGCGTCGGCGATTTCCGGCACCGTTAGAAGCCGCTGGTAGTGTCGCTCCACGAGGTCGCGATCAGTCGGGCCGAGTTTCGCCACGCAGCCATCGAGCGCTTGCCGCCGCGCCTCCAACAAATCGTGCGTCTCCTCTCGTTGACGGGCGAGGTTTTTCAGTGCGGAATCGTCCAGGAACCCGGCCCAACGCCGGTTCTTATCGCGGTTCTTGCGGACTTCCAGGAGGGCGAAGCGGAACGCCAACGGCAGGAACGGACGGTTCAAATCGAGTTGGCTGGCCTTCCGCCACAAAGCCACGCAGGTCGCCTGAAGCACATCCTGAGCGTCGGCGGCATTGGGCAGCAGGGCGAAGATGTAACGATAAACATCGGCCTGATTTCGCACCCACAACCGGAGCAACACCTCCGAGTTCGATTCCGCTTCCGACACGCTTCTTTCCTCGCTGCCATATGTTCCTCCATCCTAATCCCCACTGTCGGACGATTCTTGGTATCGTCGCTTCGTCCAATCCGGAGTTCTTTGTGATACGATCCACGAATCACGACCCACGAATCACGAGTTGCAGCGATGGCCGATTACTTCCTCTGTCTCGACGCGGAAACCTTCACACGCCAAATCCGTCCCGCGCTGGCAGCCAGTTGGCGACAACGTAGTTTCGCACCCTGCCGCGATTTGTGTGCCGCCCTTCTGCCCGCCGCGCGCGAGTACACCGCGCGCTACCACACCGGCGACGACGAAACCCTTGTCTCCCAGGTTCCGCACGGCCTATCGTTCGATCGCGCTTGCTGGCGGCTATTGGTCGGCGAAGTGTTGTTGTTCGCGGCCATCGAGATCCCCGAATTCCAGAGCAACGCCGAGACGCTATGCTGCCTGCTGGCTCCCGATAAGTATCGAAGCGAGGCGACAAACCGCGAGCATTTCGCCTCCATCCAACAAGTCTTGTGGGGTAGCCGTGACCTGACCTTCGGTAGCGCCGCCTATCGTCCCGAACAAGCCGGTTACAATGACCCCGACGACGTGGCGCGGCTGGCAGCGTATCTCGCCACGATACGGCCCGAGAGCTGGACCGTGGACGAGCTTTGTGAGTTGCGCGCTGCGGAGGACGAAGAGGAACGGGCCGACGAACTGGCTTTCGTTCGGGAGTGGTTCCCGGTTCTGGTCGAGTTGTATCAGCGCGTTCAGGCGCGAAATCAAGTGTTGGTGATCGAGAGCATTTATTGATCGGTCATCGTTCCTGTAGAGGCAGCAGGCGCGGACGCGGTACGACGACGCCGACGACGCTGCCGTGACGGTGCTGCAACTGCGCGAAGTTCAGCCGCAGGAATCCGTGCAATGCGCGGTCGGCACCATTAGAGAGATAAGCGCGGGCGAGGTCGGCCATGTGGACGTCGTACAGGCGCTTGCTGTGCGTATGCAGGGCGCAGCGCCCTTCGTGGCGACGCAGATCGCCCTCGAAGTTTGGGCTGATGTGATATAGTTCGTGGAACAGCGTAATGAATTTGTCGTCAAAGTCCTGATCGAGAAAGCGCGGCAAACAGAACGTCACGAGGTAGAGCATCTCGCGTCCATTGACGAAATAGCGTTGTACCTGATACAGCCCGCCACCGCGTCGCTGCCGCGTCAGTTGTCCCTGACGAAAACGCAGCGGCGTGACGCGCGCCTGCAAACCGTGCTTGCGGCCGCTGCGCGCCTGCGTCATGCCGAACAGCAAACGCGACACGTCGATATGTTTCAGTTCTGGACAGTGACGGACCACGTCGCGGCACAGGGCGCGGATGTGGCCGCAGAAATCGAACGGTTGATTCACGGGACCGCTGGCCAGCCAGGGCGGTGCTTCCAGGCCCATCGTCGGCCGGCGTGTCCGAGCTGGCAGACGCACGGCGCGCAGCGGCAGCGGATAATGTGGTTCGTCCCACCTCAAAATCAGCGGCAACGCTACGTTGCCATCAAGCGGTTGACTGTTGGCCACGCCTGTTCTCCCGAGAGCCGAATAAATCGCAACCACCGTGCCGCGTTCCGACTCGCTTCCTGCCTGGCTTCCGCGTGTCGATGTGAGTTCCGATGTGTTTATACTGATCGATTCTTTCCGCAAATCCAGTAAATTCCGAGTTTGTTTCCATCCGATACAAAAGGCAAGACCTCGCGCCAGAAGCTTTACCTCGATCCATCCGGGCGAACGGCCCGCAAGACGGAGTACCATCCTCATGAAAACGATACGCCGCTGGCCAGGGTTTTGTCTGGCTGGTCTGGGTTTCGCACTGGTGACGCTGAGCGGGTGCCAAACGTGGGTGGCGGGCATGACTTTGCCGTCGGGCCACTATCTGGAGCATCCACCGCAGTATATTCCACCGTCGCCGCCGTTCCCGCTGCCTCGCGAATTGGCTGGCCAGGAAGCGGCGGCGGCGGCGGCCATTCAGGCACCGCCAGGCGTGCCATTGCCGCCGCCACTGCCGGCGCCGTAGCGCAACGGTTCCGTGTAGCCGCAACATCGTTCGGTTAAGAGACAGTCCCTGAATGGTGTGGCGGCACGTTTTCAACGTGCCGGAGAACGAGAAAACCCAGCAAAAGGGCACGTTGAAAACGTGCCGCCACACCGTTAGGGACAGTCGCTCGCGATGCTCCGGACGTTTAATGGGGAGACCTGGGCCAGATAGGAGCCGTTCGACAAGATGCGCAGCGGCGTAAAGATCCGTTGGCTCTTGTTCCGGCGACAGCGGGCAGGCGTGGCTGTCGCGACGCTGCGTGGCGTACAACGCTGTCGGGCGGAATAACCACAAAGTATCAGATGGCTGTGGCTTGTGCCTAACCGAGCGGTATTGCGACGACACAGAGGCTGACGATCATTTCTCGAATTGCAGTGCCTCCTCGACTTCCTTAACGAGGTCCGACTCGGTGCGGCGGCGTTCATCGAGAAAGGCGCGGGCGCTGGTGTCATCCTTGCAACAGAGCGCGTAACGAACAATGGCGCGCTGCATAAGGGGGGCATCGAACCCCTTCTTGCCGTACAGGGCGAGAATGTCGCCGGTGCGTTTGCGGATGTCCCAGCGGCGCATGTCCTCAATGGCGATGTCCGCCAGTTCGCCCTGACTAATCATCGCATCCAAACATTTGAGTACGTTCGTCTCACTCTCTTTCGGCTGCGCGCCATGGAAAAAGCTGACGGTGCGCGCCACGGCCAGGCGGATCGGCAGCGACTTCCGGCTGTCGCGCAGCAGCGCGGAAGCCAGATCCCAGCCCTCGCGCGGCCGCAAGTGGATGTAACCGCCAAGAATGCCGTCGTAGGCGTTGACGGTGCGTTCGCTGGTGTCATCGAGAAGCGTTTGCAGGAAACGCGCGTCGGCGTCGGCGCCGCATGCGCCCAGCAACAGCGCGTAAACGCTCAAGCGTTCGCTCGGTGTTCGCTTCTCCTTGAGCCAGCCGCGCAATTTCTCCGCGTCCAGCTTGCGCGCCACCTGCGCGATGTCCTGATCGGTGGCCTTGGCGAACTCCAGAAAGGCATCGCGGGCGATCTCCGGATCGGCATTCTCCAGATAGCGGAAGAAGAAAAGCAGGTTGCCCGTGCGATCCTTCGGATCGAGTTTCATCAGCTTGCGTGTGTATTCGACCGCGCCGGCACCCTGGAGCGGAACGCCGCGGAAGGGATCGAGCTTGTCCTTGAAGATGTCGCAGAACACCAGATAGCGCGTCGGATTTTTGCGATCCACCGGCAAATAGCGCGATACCGTGACGACTTTCTTGTCGCGCAGAAAAGGATCGGAGCGGAGAACTTCGGTCAGCCGTAGTTCCGTGGTGCCGGCGCCGGCGTCGGAGCTTTCGGCGGTGCCGATGAAGATGATGCGCGCGGTCTCCAGAGCCGCCTCCTGGCGAAACGTGGGAGATTGCCGAAGCGCGGCACCGCACAGGCTGCACGCGGTCGCCGATTCGGGCACAGCCAGCAGCAGACCGGCGAGAGACAGTGCGAGCATTGACCAACGCAACATCGTGGGTTTCTCCTTACTTGACCAGCCCGCAGCGCCAGCAAGGACTTCCCTTGCTGGCGCTGCGGGCTGGCGAAGACGACAATTACTTGGCCGGCCCGGACGTGGGCGGCGTCTGCTCCAGTTTCAGCAGTTCCTCGGCATCGGCAACCATCTGAGCGTCCTGTTTGCGTTGCTCGGCTACGTAAGCGGTTGCCACCGCATTGCCCTTGCAACTCAGAGCGTAACGCAAAACGGCGCGACGCACGATCGGGATCTCCTTGTAAGCCTTCGTATCCCGCAGACTGAGAACGCGGTTGGCCATGTCCCAGCATTCGCGCTTGCGCATATCGTCCACGGCCAGGTCGGCGATGTCGCTCTGATCCAGCAGCAAAGCCATGCCCGCCGTCCGTTCCTTTTTGCTCACCAAATCCGGGCGCGAATCCCACAGGAAACGCACGGTGCGCAACGCGGCGTAGCGGAGCATGAATTCTTTCTTGCCGTCCTTGAGGATGTCACGGGTGTACGCCCAGCCTTCTTTCGGCTTGAGCATGACGTAGCCGGCCAGCATGCCATCGACGCCGCTGCCGAGGCGCTTGGCCGGATCGTCGAGCAACTTACGTAACAACTCGGCATGCTTGGCGTTGCCACAGTGACCGAGCATTGATGCGTACAGGCCATAGCGAAAAGCCGGTGTCTTTGGATCGGTCAGCCACTTCGCCACGCGGTCGGCCGGCAGGCTCTTGGCCATGTCCTTGTAGTCTTTGTAATCGGCGTTGCCGAATTCCTTGTAGGCGTCGTTGGAAATCTCCAGGTCGGGATTGTCCAGGTAATCGAAGAAGAAACGCAGCCGTTTGCCGATCGTCTCGTCCTTGTGTTTCAAAGCGCCAAGCAGATACTTGGCCACATCGCCATCCTTGAGGACCGGCAACACGCGATAGGGATCGATCTTGCCCTTGAAGACATCGCAATAAACCAGATAGCGATATTTGCCGCCCTCCGCCTGCGGCGGCAAGTAGCGATCCAGGCGAACGGTCCTCTTGGTGCCGGCGAGAAGATCGTCCTTCTTGCCCGCCAACTCGTTCTTGATAATCGTCTCGACAACGAGGTCGGTGGTGCCGTCGCCGTTGTTCTGTTGTTTGGCGTTGGCCAGTTGGCCATAGAGAACCAGCTTGGCCTGCGCCACCTCGCCGGTCATCGTCGGCCCTTGCATGCCGCAGAAGGGGCAGGCTCCTCCCGGCGAGATGAGCAGCACCAAGGCGAGAAGGGCGATTACCAAAAGAAGGGCACGTTGCGGCAGGCCAGTCATGTGCGAAGACTCCTTGCGCAATCAGGGGAGCATCCAGAATACCTTCTATATTATGCCGCTTCGACCAAGTCGAGAGCAAGCCGGCAACCCGGCCCCTCTCCCGAATTTGGCAAATTCAGGCAAGCGAGGAAAAGTATACGGGTCAAGTGACACGGCCGGCATAGCCGGTGCCCTACGGATAGAGAGATAGAGGTTGCGTTCAGCCGCTCATGGTGTCCACACAAAAGGAGTTTGCTCATGGTCCACCTCCGTCCGCGTCTGCTCGTTCTGACGCTGCCGGCCTTTCTGGGGTTGGCAGGGGCTGCCGCGCCGCTCGCGGCGGCCGAACCGCCCGCGATGCGTGAACTGCGCATTCAGCAGGTCGGCGATGTCACCTATTTCCACGTCCAGTTCGCCACGCCCAAACGGATGACTCCGGGCGGCGAGGTGCGTCTGGTGCCGCAAGACAATGAGGCCAGCCACGTCTGTCAACGCCGCGCGGATGAGCGCGGCCTCGCTGGTCCCAGAGGCGCTCCGCCGGTCCGGGAGGCGAGACCCGAGAGCGCTCCCCGTGAACAGCCCCCAGCGGCGCCACGCCAGCCCGTGCCCGTAGACGGTATCGAGTTCACCGGCCGACTGCACGGCAAGGGCGAGGTCCAATTTGTCCTGCTATACCCAACGGAAAACCGAACGCCGCGCCTCGGTCGCTTCAGGCCAGCGATCCTGCGCGGCCAACCGCGCATCAACTGGGCCGAGACGTCTGTCGTACTTGATTTCGACAAAGCCAAGAAGATCGCCCTGCCCGCTGCGGCCAAGGAGCGCCGGGCGGCACGCGAGGACAAGGCAGCGAAGAATCAACCTGCTCAGTGGCCGGTTCGTGACGATCTCGAAGGCTTGTGGGTTCTCGCCCAGATCGATGAGTTCGCTCGTCTGCAAAATGAGGTGACGGAGTTCGGCTTCTATAGCTTCGCCATCCAGGCCGCCGCTCGCAAGCATCATGTCCCGACCCGGCCGGAACTGAACTGGAACCGCGGCGGCATGCCCAACCGCGGCCGGCAAGGCGGTCTCATCAACCAGGAGTTGTACGAGACTACCACGGGAGCAACCGCCATTGCCGAATCGCTGCAATTGCAACGCATGCTCAACGCCAATTTCCGCGATACTGGCAAACGCAGTATCCCCATCGCCAAAATCGAGGGCATTGATGTCGCCGAGCATCCGTGGGACAAGATGATGGGCGATAAGAAGCCTGCTCCCGAGCCGATGGCCAAGCTGATTCCCAACGACAACTACTACATTCACTTCAAGAACGTCCGCCAGTTCATCACGTTTTCGGACCTGCTCGATCAGTGGGGCACGAATCTCATCCGCGCCTACGAGGTGCATAGCCGCGACTACCGTCTCAAGGAACGCTATCAACAGCAGCTTTGCCTGCGAACCACGGAACTGGGCCGGAAGTTTGGTCCCGTCGTTCTGCGCGGCCTCGCTATTACCGGCAGCGACGCCTATCTGCGTGAAGGCTCCGACGTGGCGATCATCTTCCACGTCGCCAATCGTCCTCTGTTCCTCGGTGCCGTGCAGCCATTCATTGAGGAGGCACGCAAAAAGTTCGGCGATCAACTCAAGGAACGCAAGATAGAGGAGAACGGCGTCATCATCGAGAGTTTTACGACGCCGCTGCGCGAAGTGAGCCTGCACCGGGCGACGGTGGAAGAATATGTCATCTATGCGAATTCGCCGGTCGGTCTGCGGCGCATCCTCGCTACCTATCGCGGCGGACACAAGGCCTTGGCCGACGCACGCGATTTCCAGTACATGCGAACCATCTTCCGCCACGACGACAAGGATGAAGCCGGCTTCGCGTATCTGTCCGACGCCTTCATCCGCCAACTCGTCGGGCCGGCCAGCAAGATTAAGGAGAAACGCCGGCTGGAGGCGCTGACCAGCATGGTCATGCTGAACGAGGGCGCTCTGTATCACGCCTGGGAGACGGGCAAACCGCCGGCCGATCACAATAGTCTGTTGGCATCGGCCGGACTCAAGCCGGAGGAGGTTTATCTCCCGGAAGGCCGGGATCTTCTCTGGAATCCGCAACAACAGGTTGCCGTCTCCGAGGTGTACAACACCGTTCACTTCGCCACGCCGCTCGTCGAATTGCCCATCGAGCAAATAACCGAAGCGGAGGCGCAGGCGTATCGCCAGTTTCGCTTGCAGTATCTTGGCCTCTGGCGGCAATACTTCGACCCCATCGGCCTGCGCATCGCCCTCGATGACAAGCGCGTCAAACTTGACACCTACATCCTGCCACTGGTGGCCAACAGCCAGTACAACGAACTGCGCCGCGTCACCGGCGAAGGCACCGTGAGTCTCGATCTCGGCAGTATCTCCCCCAAGACGATCGCGCAATTCATGATGCACCTGTCGCCCAACGTCGGTGAACGCCGGGGCCTTCTTGGTCTACGAGGCACCGGCGGTGCGGCAGGCGACGTGATGACGCTGATCGTCTCGGCACTGGACCCAGTCGGCAAGTGGGTACTGATGCGCGCCGATGATAGTCCTGTTTATGGGCAGTTGGCCGACTTGCTGGAACGCAGCAACGAGGGTGGAAATGTTGATATCGAGCGTGTCGCACGGCTTATCTTCCAGATGCCGGTTATGGTCGGCATGGATGTGAAAAATCCGCTGAGCTTCGCGGCAACCCTGGCCGTGGCGCGGACAAGTGTGATGAAAGCGGCACCCGGAGCGTTGACCTGGGAACCGCTGGAAAAGCCTTACAAGGGCGTGTCAATCGTGCAGGTAAAGGCGACGCCGGCCGGCATGCAGCAGGTGCCAATCGTCTCGTCGCGCGGCGGCAAGGATCCGTTTCTGCCTGCCGTGTATTATGCCATGATCGAGGGCGCGTTTTACCTTACGCCCAACGAGGCGATGCTGCGCGATTTCATCGATCGCGCAAAGGACAAGCGCGAAGGCAAGGCTGAGACGGTGCAAGTCAACAGTTCGCTGTATGTCTCGCCGGGCGCGGCCCGTTTGACGCGCGGCCTGCTGCAAAAGTACCTGGAGAAACAGATCCACGAGCAGGCACTGGCGAGCGCGCCCATCTGGTATCCCCTCTATCACAGTGGCCTTATCATGGAAGGAGCCGACCGCGTGACGGTGGACGCCCTGGCCGAGCGTTATTATGGGTTTGTGCCCGTCAGCCCAGACGGTGCGGCCTATGGATACGATCGGCGCACGGATGAGGTGCGCAACGAGCGGCACGGTTCGCCGGCGCGACCGAAGACGCACAAGACGTTGGCCGAGAACGCCCAGATCAAGCAGTTGTTGGAGCAACTGATCTCGATCCGGGCGGATCTGCGTTTCCGTGAGGACGGCATCCACACGACGCTGACAGTGGATCGCCAAGCAAAAGAGAAGTAGCCATCGTATGCAGTAGGTGCCGCGAGCCGAGCGGCACTTGTTCCAGTCCCGCTCGGCTCGCCGGACCTACCAGCGCGTAGATACCGCGAGCCGAGCGGCACTCGTTCCAGTCCGGCTCGGCAAGCGGAGCCTACCAAGTAGGTGCCGCGAGCCGAGCGGCACTCGTTCCAGTCCGGCTCGGCTCGCCGGACCTACCAGCGCGTAGGTGCCGCGAGCCGAGCGGCACTCGTTCCAGTCCGGCTCGGCTCGCGGCACCTACTGCATACAGTTACTGCCTGTTACAGCTTAAGCAACCCGCGTGCTTCCGCATAACCGGGCGCGGTTTGGCCGTATTCACTGGCCGTAACGCGAGCCAGGGCAACGAGGTGCCGTTGACGGAATACGGGACGGGTGGCGGCGTATTCCTCCGTCACCGTGCGATAGTATTTCTCCGCGTGCAGTGCGCCATCCTCACTGACGGCATAGCGGAGCAGCAAATCAAAGACACGCCGGGACGGATGCCCCAGTTCGCCGTAGCGATGCACCAGCGCCGCCGCGCCCGCCTGGTTCTTCTCCTTGATGGCCGCTTCCGTCAACTGAAGCAGACGATCCGCGTCCTTCGTGTCCACCTTGGCGAGATGCTCGGCCAAGGAGTAAGGCTCCTTACTCTGACCGCCGTTCTGACCGGCCGTGTGGTAGGCACCGCAAATCAGGCTGGCGAAGGTGTTCCGCGCGTTGCTGACCCGCGCGATGTTGCGCCAGGCGTTGGCGGAATCGGAGGCGTGGACGCCCACGGAAGCACCGTGGACGCTGCCGATCGGCTTGCCGGGTTCCGCGCGTTTCCGTCCCGGATCGCACAGAACCAGCCGGTTCGCCGCCAGTGAGATGGCCTCGCCGATGGACTCCGGCGACATGCCTTCGGCCAGGGCTGCCGCGACCGCGTCGGCTGCGCGATCGCGCCCTTCACCGTAGATCGTCTGGCTCAGATGCTCGATCCATTTATCCTCTGCCTTGCGCTCACCCGGTTTGCGAGCCGCCAGGCGATATTGATCGAGCAACTTCGGCAAGGCCGCGCGGATGCCCGGTGTGCGTTTGCGCTCGGCCAGCGATTTCTCCGCGTCCACGCAGTAGCGCACCGACTGGCGAAGCAACGTGTGGGCGTGCTGTGCGCCGGTCAGATCGAGCATCACCCAGGAGCGCCACGCCAAGACGACGCGATGAACATCCACCTCATCTTCGACGGCGAACTGCAAATGGTTGAACGCCTCGCCGACAGGACCGCGTGCGAGGGCGGCGAATGTCTCTTCGGCCCCCTTCATGTCGCGGTGGCGCGTCGCCTCACGCAGCAGTTCTCCGCCGTTGTGATCCTTCGGTAGGTCGGCGGATTGGACGGGGTGCAAGGCCTCACGCTTGCGTCCGCCTTGCTCCTGAATGCGATTGCTGTTGCGATAGAGAACCTTCAGGACGGGCAACGGCCGCTGCGCTTCCGGCAGTTCGGCGGCCATCTGATATGCCGGTGCCAGGGCCATCAAAGCATGATAGCCCGTATAATCGTGTCCGCCGAACGTGCGCGCGTTGGCCAGCGCTCCCGCAGCGGTCAGCGTGCGCAGGTCGGTCCCCGCTTTCATCTTTTCGATGAGAACCGGCAACAGTTTGGCGATGGGCGTCTCCTGCATCAGCGCGACCAGCGGTTCCAGTTTGCCGAACGTCAGCGCTTCGGCCCCTTCGCCAGCCCAGGCCGGCGCAAGTTCCAGATCGGTGGCCACTGCCGAGCCGAGGCTGGCCACCAACATGCCCCGGCCCACGTCCGCCAGAAATGCCCGACGATTTTGCTTGGCCATGATAGACCCTCCAACCATTTGCGTGCCCGCGTGTATGGGGAAACATTCTCCCTTGATTCATCGCACACCGGAGCCTTCGCCGCAATCATATTTTCGCGCTTCTCGACTCTTTCTTGGTAGCCTCTTGCCCCGCGAGAGACTCTCGTGCAGGATAACGAGTCTGGCAGAGATTCCAATCGACCCACCTAGGAGTACACTATGTCCGCCAATCAACCGCACGCGCATTCGCCCCGCATCGACCGTCGTGACGTCCTCCTCTCCGCTCTGGCGGCCGGCGGCGTCGCCCTGGCCGCGAGCGAAAAAGCCTCCGCCGCGCCGGCCGTCCAGCCAGACTCACGCCGCGCTTCGCCGCGACGCTACGACATGAAAAAGTCGATCAACTTATGGGCGTTCCCCTATCCGCAACGCATGACGCTTCGCGAGTGCTTGCAATTGGCCAAGGATGCCGGCTTCGACGGCATTGAGTTGAATTACGATCTGGAAAACGATCTCTCGCCGAAGTCCGGCGCGAAGGAATATCAGGCCATCCGCAAGATGGCGGCCGATATCGGCATCGCCATCAGCGGCCTATGTTCGTTTTTGTATTGGCCCTATTCGCTGACGAGCAACAAGGCCGCCGAGCGGACGCGCGGCCTGGAGTTGGCCGGACTGATGATGCAGGCCGCTCACGAGGTCGGCACCGAGAACTTGCTCGTCGTCCCCGGAGCCGTGGGCATTCCGTGGATCAAGGATCACGATCCCGTCGCCGCCGATGTGTGCGATCGCCGCGCCCGTGAGGCGATCGCCAAGCTGGTGCCGAAAGCGGAAAAACTCGGCGTCTATCTGAACATCGAAAATATATTCTTCAATGGCTATCTGCTAAGTCCGCAAGACATGAATGCCTTCGTGGACAGCTTCCACAGCAAACACGTTCGCGTCCACTTCGACACCGGCAACATCATGCTGTTTCAATTCCCCGAACACTGGATACCGATTCTCGGCCCCCGCATCAAGAACATCCACCTGAAGGAGTTCACCAAAAAAGGCACGGACCACTCGCTCGAATCGTTCCGCCCGCTGCTGGACGGCACCACCAATTGGCCGGCGGTGACGGAGGCGCTCGACAAAATTGGCTATCGCGATTATCTCACATTCGAGTATTTTCATCCGTTTCCGCATTATCCGGAGGCGTTGATTCATCAAACCTCCGATGCGCTGGATCGCATCCTTGGACGAAAGCGTTGACACGCCTGTTTCGCGTATACTTTTTCTCGCTTTTTACTTGACAAGTGGGAAAATATAATGCGGAAACGAAAATGAAAAATTGTTAAGTATTGCTGTGCCCGAAATACGGACATCTCTTTTGTTGCTTGACATAAATCCACACCCTTGCCGGAGAGGGGGACTGTCACTATGTTCGCCATTATCCGCATGTCTTACTTCCGAGCGTGCAAACCGCCCTGATGGATGGAAGGGCATCACGCGCATTGCAGGTGGAGAGACAGCGAGGATAATTGAGGGTGCAATAACATTTTGGAGGGTTGGTTATGTTCCGTTTCCTCTCATCGCCCCGGTCGTTGGCCTTGCCGGTGATGGCATTCCTCAGTTCCATCCTCTTAGGGGTGTCTGGATGTGGGAGCGGCGCTCAGGACGGCAACGAGGTCGAGGGTATGGTCAAGCTCGGTGGAACTCCTCTCACCGGCGGAATGATCGTATTTGTCAGCAAAGCCGATCCGAAGTTGACGGCCTCGAGCGGAGTGGACAGTAGAGGCCACTTCCGGATCGTGATGGCACCGTTGGGACTTGTCAGCGTCCAGATCCAGCCAGGACCGCGCTCCTCCGATCCTCAGGCACCGCCTCCTCCGAACATACCGAAGAAGTACCAGAGCGCGAATACCACCGATCTTTCCTACGAAGTGAAGAAAGGTAAACAGACGAAGGATTTTGAACTGGCTCCCTGAGCGATGTTTGTACTCTTCCGTATCCGCCAGTTTTTACGGACGCCGGAATACCTTCCCGGTTTTGGCGGCTTGCAGCTTAGAGGCAGTAGGGTGTGTTGACGTTCACTCCGCAACCCCTATCCTTCAAGGCGTTTACGGCGGGAGCGTTCAGCGGTCGCTTTGACGCAACCTCCGTATTATGCGTCACTTGCGGAACGAACGTCAACACGCCCTAACTTTTTGACGACGAGCCATCGCTGGCGCTCCAGACTGGTAATTCATTCTGTTAGTGTCTTTGATACGTGTTCACTGGTTTCGGACGAATGATAGTTCACCAAGGGACCATCCCTTGGCGCGCTGCCACGATCCCCCTCATCAGGATCGCGGCCCTTGTCTTCCCTCTTTTCGGATGAGCGGAGTGTTCCTTCTTAGACATGACCCTACGGCGCTGGTTCTGTGGCATAGTCGCCGGTTGCTTGCTCCTCGGAGCGAGCGTCTGGGGTTGGCACCACTTTCAGCCCCCTCCGGTTCCGCTTGAGTCGCCGCCTTGGTTCGTGGACATTACGACCGCATCCGGCATCGATTTCACGCACGACGCGGGGCCAACCGGCACTTACTTTAAGCCGCAAATCATCGGTTCGGGAGCGGCTCTGTTCGACTTCGACGGCGATGACCGGCTGGACATTCTCCTGCTCAATAACGGCGGTCCTAAAGGCCAGCCAAACCGGCTGTTCAAGCAGCAACGCGATGGCACGTTCCAGGACTTGAGCACCGGTTCGGGACTGAACATTGCCGGACATAATATGGGCGTGGCGATTGGGGATGTCAACAACGATGGCTTTCCCGATGTACTCGTCACGCAATATGGCGGTATCAAGCTATTCCTCAATAACCGCAACGGCACGTTCACCGATGTCACGCATGAGGCTGGCCTGGAGTATTCTCGCTGGGGAACCTCGGCCGCCTTCGTGGATTACGACCGCGACGGCTGGCTCGATCTCGTTGTTGTCAACTACGTCGCTTACGATCCCTCGGTGCCTTGCCGACTCTTTGACGGCGCACTCGATTTTTGCCATCCCCGGAGCTTTCCCAGCGTCCCCGCTAACCTTTATCACAACCTCGGTCGTACCGACGGCGGCAAGCCGCCAAGGGTTCGCTTTCAGGACGTAACCCGATCGTCGGGGTTTGAAAGCGCGAGTGGTCCGGCGCTCGGCGTGCTGTGCGCCGACTTCGATGGCGATGGTTGGCCGGACATCTTCGTGGCCAACGATGGCAAACCCAATCACTTGTGGATTAATCAGAAGAACGGCGTTTTCAAGGAGGAGGCTCTCGCGCGCGGTATCGCTTTCAACGCGATGGGACAGGCGGAAGCGAACATGGGCGTTGCGATGGGCGACGTGGACGGCGACGGCTTCTTCGACTTGCTCGTGACCCATCTGACCACCGAGACGAACACGCTATGGAAACAGGGTCCGCGCGGCCTGTTTTCCGATCGAACCGTGGCGACCGGCATCGCGCGACCGATTCAGCGCGGCACGGGGTTTGGGACGGTCTTGGCGGATTTCAACCAAGACGGCTTTCCCGACTTGGCGGTCGTGAATGGCCGCGTCTCACGGTCTCCGACCGTCCCCCTCGGCAGCGACTTCTGGGCGGTGTATGCGCAACGCAATCAGCTATTCGCCAACGATGGCACGGGGAATTTCCGCGATCGTTCGCTTCTTGATCCGGCATTCTGTGGCACGCCTGCCGTGTGGCGTGGGCTGGCCTATGGAGACCTCAACGACGATGGCGCGCTGGATCTGTTGGCGACCAGCGCAGGAGGTCGCGCTCGCTTGTTCCGTAATGTCGCTCCAGATCGCGGACATTGGCTGCTCGTCCAAGCCATCGATCCCGCGCACGGAGGCCGACCGGCCTACGGCGCCGAGGTGCGCGTCGAGGCGGGGCAGCGGAAGTGGCTCGGTTGGATCAATCCCGGCTCCAGCTATCTCTGTAGCAATGATCCCCGCGCACACTTCGGCCTGGGTTCGGTCGAGCATATCGACGCCATCCAGGTACGCTGGCCGGACGGCTCCGAAGAGCGCTTCCGCGAAACACGCATCGACACGATGGTCAAGCTGGTTAAGGGCAAAGGGATGATCCCATGACCACAACGACGAACCAACCACGGAATCCCTATCGCGCCGGCCGCTATCGTCTGCTGATTGTGTTGTCCGTTCTCCTGATCGTCCTCCTGGCCGGGGGCGCTGTGTGGTGGTTGACGCGGCAGGAGCCGATCCCAGAGCCGCCTTCCATTTCTCTGACCGGAATGGATCCCGCCGTCGCTCGCTCCATCGAACAGGCGCGCACGCAGGTGAAGGAGTCGCCGCGCTCCGGCACGGTTTGGGGACGTTTCGGCATGGTCCTGGGAGCGCACGGGATGCGTCCCGAGGCGATTCGCTGTTTCGCGTTGGCGGAGCGGCTCGAACCGGCGGAGGCGCGCTGGCCCTATTTTCGCGGAGTGGCGCTTCAACTGGACGGCTCCGACGCCGAGGCGATCGCTCCCTTGCGCCGTGCCGTTCAGCTATGCCCCCGCACACCGGATGCCCCTCGCCTTCGTCTTGCCCAGACGCTTCTGAAGGAAGACCAGTGGGACGAGGCCGAGAAAAACTTCCGCGAGTTATTGGCTCAAAATCCCAGCCATCCGCAGGCCCATCTTGGGCTGGCGCGTCTCGCGCTGGCCCGCAGCGACCTAGAGGCGGCGCACAACTCCCTGCTCCCGTGCCTCGATAATCCAGCCAGCCGCAAAGCCGCGCACCAATTTCTGGCTGAGATCGAACAGCGTCGGGGCAAACCAGAGGCGGCGCGGCAGGCGCTGAATCAAGCGGCGGCGCTGCCTCCCGATGCGCCCTGGCCCGATCCGTTCCAGAACGAAATTGAAATGATGAAAATGGATCGTCCAACGCGGATTCGCCATGCCTTGGAAATGCTCCGCCGAGGGAAGGGCGAAGAGGCGGACTCTCTCCTTGAGCAACTTGAACGCGATCACCCAGGAACGTACCCACTTCTGGAGGGACGCCGTCGCCTGGATGCCAAGAATTTCAAGGCGGCAGAACAGGCTCTCCGCGAGGCGGTGCGGTTGGCGCCGGATTTTGCTCAGGCTCACTACTGGCTGGGCATCGCTCTGTTCGAGCAGAAAGATGCGAAGAACGCAGTCGCCAGTTTCCGCGAAGCCGTGCGATTGCAACCTCGTCAGGTGTCGGCCTACGAGCGTCTCGGCCAGTGTTTGGAAGATTTGGGCGAACGAACCGGCGCTATCGATGCCCTGCGCATCGCGGCAAATCTCCAGCCCCAGAAAGCGGAGGTCCAGCGTCGCCTCGGAATCTTGCTGGCCGAGGAAGGTCGAGACCCCGAAGCCCTCGAGCATCTTCGGCGCGCCCTGTCCTTGGATCCTAATGACCGGAAATCTCAAGAATGGGTTGACCGTATCAAAAAACGCCGAGCGGAGAGTAAGAAGCTGTAACAGAATAATGTGGCGGCACGTCTTCAACGTGCCGAATGTGGCGGTACGTCTTCAACGTACCGCCACATTCGGTTAGTGTCTCTAAGCGAACGAACCGCTAAGGATCGACGGCGAAATAACTTCCCGCCGCTTGCGGCTTAGCGTTCTTCATGCTAAGCCGCAAGCGGCCCAAACCGAGAAGTTATTTCGCCATCAATCCTTAGCCACCAAATTCATAAGCTTTCAATGTCTCGATGGCTCGTTGAGCCAGCTGCCTCAACCCCTCTCTAGCAAGCGTGGGGAAGCATTATGAGGTAAATTCTGAAATTCTCACTCTCTTTCTTGACATCCGCTTTGAACACGGTTAGCCTTCACGGTGGGTCTTTTTTCCTTTTCACGAGGTGCCACAGATGAGAATGGTTCATTATTACAAACGTCTGCGCGGGTTCACGCTGATTGAGCTTTTGGTGGTGATCGCTATCATCGCCATCCTCATCGGCCTGCTCTTGCCAGCCGTGCAGAAAGTCCGCGAGGCCGCTGCACGCACACAGTGCGTCAACAACCTCAAGCAGATCGGTCTGGCCTTCCAGAATCACCACGATACGATGAGCTTTTTCCCCTGCGGTGGCTGGAATAGTAATAATGTCGCTGTTAGCAACGGCATGCCGATCACCGGTCTCAACCAGTCAGCCAGTTGGGCCTACCAAATCCTGCCGTATATAGAACAACAGAACACCTATAACTTGGGAAGCGCCGGGAACTCTGCTGCGGGACAAATCCCGATCAAGGCCTACTTTTGCCCCTCGCGGCGCGGGCCGTCGCTCATCAGCAATACGTGGGGGGGGATGGATTATGAGGCTTCCCATCCTTTCAACGCTAATCTAACGGGAACCAGCGTCAATTATCATGGCCCGGTTGTTCCCGCCTCCAACCAAGGCTGGGGCTTTGGCACGGTCACGATCCCCACCATTTCGGACGGCACCAGCAACACCCTGGCGGTCGGCGAGAAGAACCTCTGTCTGTCCACGCTGAATACGGGGCAAGACCTCTGCGATAACCAGGGATATTGCTGGGGGTATGACTTCGGCGGCTATGGCAACTACGACAACACGATGGGGAACCCTGTTTATCAGCCACAATTGGACTTGAAAAGCGGAAATTGCGTCAACGGGAACTCAGGCTCGCACGGTTTCGGTTCCTCTCACATCAGCAAATTCAACGCGGTCTTCTGTGACGGTTCCGTGCAGAACATTAGCTATAGTGTGCCCTTGACCGTCTTCCAGGCATTGTGCGCCACCAACGACGGGTTGCCGATCCAGTCGGGCAGCTACTGATTCTTCCGATTGTGGGTAGGTGCGGCGTTCCTACCGCACCTACTATTCCGTTCAGACTCCCCTCTTTTTCTCTGGCTTTTACTCCATCATGTAAGTTTGTCACTGCTCTCGGCGAGCGGGGTGTTTACGCAACCCCGCTCACCTTAGTCTATCTTTCAAGACGATGCAATAAACCGTCTGCGACGAAGAGTGATCCGAATTAGCGTGCAAGCTCCTCTCCTTTTTGCTACCATCGTGAGTCTGACACGGCATAGGACTTGCTGCCAAGGAGTGGAGACGCCGCCGTGATTTATTCCAGGATAACATTGAACTTCAGAGAGGCTTTCAGGAGATTCAAGACCTTGTTTCTCTCTCTGATGAGGTGCAACAATGCTCTTTCCATCGCGAACGGGACCGCGCTCGAATGACCCTCGTAAAAACAGGGACGGCCATCAGCAATTTCGCCCCATGCTGGAAGTGTTGGAAGATCGCATCACGCCGTCCAACGTCGCCACGGTTCCTCCTCCGACCAACGCGGCTCCAGACAACTCACCCGCCGTTGTCGCGCCCGTCACGCAATCCAATACGCAATCGCAGAACCAACTGACGTTCATCTTCTCGCCCGCTCGTCTCATTTACACGGCCGGCACGACTTCCGTGAACATCGCGGTGACAATCACCGACCCGACGACCGGCGCGCCCGTCAGCGGCGGAACGGTGACATTCACCGTTACTGATACGAACGGTAACACGGTAGGCACTCCCGTCACGGTCAACGTGCCCTCCGCTGGGCAGGAGCCTTCCCCGACCACCGACCCCATATCCACCTCCTACACTCTCCCATCCAACTTGCCGGCCAACAAGTACACCGTTACGGCTGTTTACCACCAGAGCGACAGTCCGTTCGATGGTTCCCAGGGGAGTGAGATTTTGACCCTCGTCCTGCCCCCTGCTCCGGCACAACAGATAGGGCAGCCTCATACGCAATCGCTTGCACGTACCCAAGCAGCAGATCCCCCTGCGCTCTCGCTCCAGCAAGCGGCGCTCACGCTGTACCTTGATGGCATCACTCGAGCCTGGGATACGTTCTTCCATCGGCCCGTGGACGCGGTGCAAGCGAGTATCGACGCCGCTCTACCCTATGCCGGACCGTGGGGGGCGTTCTTCGAGTTGGCAGGCGAGGCCGCGTTTTATCAGGCGAATCACGGCAAGACGACATAAACCTTTTAGCCAGCCCGCAGCGCCAGCAAGGGAGTCTTTGTCAGCCCGCAGCGCCAGCAAAGGACTTCCCTTGCTGGCGCTGCGGGCTGGCAATTCCAGGCTCGAAAGAGCCATTGGCTCAGTGATGGCACAGGGAGAGCCACTCGCGGCCGCTGCCCGCCAGCAATTCGTCGGCGCACGCGGGACCGGCCGAACCGGGGGCGTACTCATGTGGCGACGAGTCCGGCCGACCCGCTGCCACAATCAGCGGGTCCATGATCTCCCAGGCGCGTTCAATCTCATCGTTCCGCATGAAGAGCGCGGCGTCGCCTTGCAGGGCGTCGAACAGCAACCGTTCATACGCTTCGGGGATGGCGTTGGTGCCGTAGGCATCGCGGAAATGAAACTCCAGGTTCGCGGGCCGCAGCGCCATCTCCTCTCGATCCGGCACCTTGCTCTGAAACGTAACGTGGATGCCCTCGTCGGGTTGGATGCACATCGATAGCCGATTGCATTGCAAGGTGGTGCCCGGCGGCAGGGCGAACATGAGATGCGGCGGACAACGGAACTGAATGATGACTTCGCTGAAACGCTGCTTCAGCGCCTTACCGGATCGCAAAAAGAATGGTACACCGTTCCAGCGCCAGTTGTCGATGAACAATTCGATGGCGGCAAAGGTCGGCGTATGCGAGTCGGCCGGCACGCCGCGCTCGCCGCGATAGCCGGCGTACTGGCCGCTCACCACATGCCGCGCCGCCTCGTCCGGCGTATAAACGGGGATCGCTTCGAGTACCTTCAGTTTCTCATTGCGCAGCGTGTCGGCGGTGTAGCGCGACGGCGCTTCCATCGCCACCAGCGTCAGTAGTTGCAAAAGATGGTTCTGGAACATGTCCCGCAGCACGCCCGCCTTGTCGTAATAATCGCCGCGTCCCTCGACCTGCACGCTTTCGGCGACGGTGATCTGCACATGATCGATGAAGTTGTGGTTCCATAACGGCTCAAACAGTGTGTTGGCGAAGCGGAAAACGAGGATGTTCTGCACGGTCTCCTTGCCGAGATAGTGGTCGATGCGATAGAGCTGATCCTCGCGGAACTCGCCGCGCAGGAGTTGGTTGAGGGCGCGGGCGGAAGCGAGATCGTGGCCGAACGGTTTCTCGATGATAAGGCGACGCCAGCCCTCCGGCTTGGTTTCGCGGTTCATGCCCGACGCGCCCAGTTGTTTGACAATGGCGGGCGCCAGGTCGGGACTGACGGCGAGATAGTATAGACGCCGCGCCGCGTCGGCAGTCGATCCTTCCGTATTCTGAAACCACGTCTGCAAAGGCTCAAGGCCGCCCGCCTTGCCGGCATCGGCGGCGACATAGAACACACGCCGGGCGAAGTCGTTCCAACTCGCTTCCCCAAAGCCTGACCCGGCGAAGCGCCGCGTACTTTCCTTGAGCTTGTCCCGAAAAGCCTCATCGCTGAAGGGCGTGCGCGAGACGCCGACGATGCGCAGTTCGTCCGGCAGGCGGTGCTTGCCGGCCAGCCGGTATAATGACGGAATCAACTTGCGAGCCGTCAAATCGCCCGAAGCGCCGAAGATGACCAGGGTGAGCGGCGTCTTGTCCATGGGATGGCCTCCTCGCGGGTTTCGTTCTTGTGTGTTGTCCGTCGTCCTCTGTACTTTGTACGTATGTGGAAACAACTCTTCCGCCCCTCCATCTTGATCGCCTTGTCGGCGGCGGTCGTTGTGGGGGCCCTCATCGTTGTATTCCAGGGACCGCCGCCGCAGGGCCGGCCCGTGCCGTTGCCTGTTACTTCGGACGAGGTCGAAATCGTCTGGCTGTACACGGCTACTAACGCGGCTTCCTGGGAGCGTTTCGTCACGGCGATACGGCGGACGGCTGAACGTCTGCAACGCAGTCATCCTGGTCTGCAAGCGGATGTCAACGCCGCCTTTCCCCAGCAGACGACGGCGGTGCCGCAAGCGTCGCTTTCTTGGCCCGGCCCAGGACCGCGTTTCGTCTTTCGCTGGTACAAGTTGACGAGCGACTGGAAGACGCGTGATTGGGTCGAGGCGCTGCTCAAGCGTCAGCCGCCACCCCTGGCAATCATCGGCGGCAGTTCCAGCGATAGCGCCCGCGAGTTGGCTCTGCACCTCAAGCAGTTCGCCGACAAACTACCGGAAGCGGATCGTCCTTTGTTGCTGCTGACCCAGGCCACGGCCGATCGCGTCGCGGCCTCCCCGGAGAGCCGCTTGCGGCTTAGTGCTAAGCCGCCAGCGGCTGAGAAGGGCGTGCGCTTGACGCACCTCTATCCGGGACGCACCTTTCGCTTCTGCTTCACCAACCGGCAGATGGCCACGGCGGTCACCGATTTCATCTGGTGGCAACAAGACCTGCGCCCCGATTCCGACCCCGTCTACATGACGCAGTGGGACGATGATTCCTACTCGCGCGATCTTGTCAGCGCCTTCTGGGATTCCTTAAATCTTTTAATGGTGAAATCGGTGGCGAATTATTGGGGCTGGCTGTCCGGCAGCGCCGCCAGCGGCCTGTGGCCGCCTTTGAACCCTTTTGGCAGCGGCATTTTTCCCGCGGATCGGCTTCCCCTCAATCCTCTGAATCCTTCCGAGCCGGGCAGCGGCTTCTACCTGGCAATCCCCCCGACGCCGCAGGTCATCGACTCCAGCGTTGGCGGCTATGCCACGCCGAACCGCTACGAAGCCAAAGTCGCCCGCGACTTGCTCGATCTCCTCCAGAACCAGCAGCAACCGCAGAAACGCCCGTTGCTGATTCTCACCGGCCAGTCCCAGCCGTCGCGCCGTTTCCTGCGTGCCCTTCTCCGCGCGGTACCCGATCTGGCCGGCCGTTTTGTTGTCGCCAGCGGCGACGCCATCTCCTTCAACACGGTCTACCGCGACCGGGAGATTGCCTGGGACATCCAGGATCTCCCCTTCCCGCTGGTGTTTTTCTGTCATCGCAACCCAATCGATCCGGGCGCCGGCTTTCGCCCCGAGGCAGTCCGGGAGGCTCAAGTGGCCCAGGACGATCCCAACGACACGGCCACGACGGGAACCGAAGACGTGCTGTTGTATGCGGACATCGTGGAAGCGCTGGTACAAGCCGTCGCGCCGCCGGACGGACAGCCCTGCGCCGACGCCGCCGAGTTGGCCCAACGTCTCGCCCAGGCCCGTCTCTTCGAGGACCGCATTGTTCTGGAACACAAGGGCATCCCGCTATTCGGCAAGGATGGTCAACGTCTGAGCGGCACCGGTGAACACGTCGTCTGTCTACGGCCGACCTTCAATGATTTCCGCGACCGCCTCTTACCGGAAGCGACCATCGAAGTCTGGGAGTGGCGGCGGCGCAATTGGAGTGGCGGCGAACGCGGGCAGCACTGGCAGCGCTGCGGCGAACCCTTGCACGTTTCGTACAGCGATGCGCCCAAGGAAGGAGGCGGGCATGGCGAACGCTGATCCTCCCATCCCGAGCACGGCGGAACGATCCCAATTCTGGCGCTATGCCCGCGTCCTGGCCGCGCCGCTTCTGTTGTGGGTGCTGGTCGTCATCGCGCTGCGCGAACCGCTGCAAACCTGGCTGCACGTCGAGGAGAGCTACGATCGAGCCGCGCTACAAGAATGGCTCGAAGAAGCACGCGGCTTCCGTCAAACGCTGCCGGAGATGGTCGAGGATTATCTGGCGCGAACACGGCTCTATACCGACCTGCGCCGGCAACCGACGCCGACCGATCCAAAAGAGGCCGGACGCCTGGCGACCGCGCAACAACTCGCGGCGCGGGACGTCCTTGTCAAGAAAGACGAAATCTACGAACACCTGAAAACGCTCGGCGTCCCGCCGACGAAACGCTATGCCGGTCAATTGCCCCTCTTCCCGATCATCTATCGCTTGCAAGTGCGTTTTCATCTCGAAGGATCGCCGCTGGCCGATCTCACGTCCGCATCCGTCAGCGGCAGCAGCAGCCCTCTGAATGCGCCGATCACCTGGGATTCCGGTCTGCCCTCCGACGCCAGCCAATATCAAGATCTGGAACATCGATTACATCCTTATGCCACCGTTTATATCCGTTACCAACTCCATGCCTATAACAAGCGCCAGCGTATCGAGCAGGCCCATCATCAGCGCCTGCGCCAGCTTAGCGCCTTTGCCGTGGCCGGCACCGTGCTGGGACTGACGTGGATGGTGATCGTGCAACGGCGCGAGCGCGAACGGGACAAACAACGGCTTCAAGCGCGGCAAAAGGTCGATCGGACCGAGCGTCTGCTGCTGCAAGAGGAACGCCGTCACGCCGACACGGAGCGTCAACTTCTCGAACAGCGATTGGCGACGCAGGCGGCCGAGCGGCAGGCGCTGGAACTGAAATCGCAAATGTGGGCCAGCATCGGCATCATGGCCGGCTCCTACGCCCACAATATCAAGAACCTGCTTGTTCGGCCCAACGACTTGCTGCGCCGCTGCATGGAGGCGGCGGGCGTGCCGGCGGATCAGGAGATGATGCTCGGCGAGATTCAGCAAACGCTGGGCACCGTCACGGAGCGCTTGCAGCAGATTCTGCACACAGTCCGCCGCGATCCCAGCCATACGCAAGCAACCGTCCTCGACCTCAACGCCGTGGTCAGCGAATTGGAGCATACCTGGAAAGACTTGGCCCGCGAGAAATGGAAGCTGGAATTGGTGCTGGAACTAAACGCGCATCGCGTTGGGCAAGCGACGGCTGAGGATTCGCTATGGATCGCCGGCGATGTCTCGCACTTGCAGCAGGCCATCGAGAACTTGCTGTTCAATGCCCGCGACGCCACGTTCGAGATGCGCAATCATCTGCGGGACACGGCCCGGCAAGAGGAAAATCTCGACGGCGCGAGCCGCCGACAGGCGCTCATCGCCGCCGCGGCGTGGAAGGGCCGCGTCTTGCTGCGCACCTTCCGCTGCGAACGCGATGTCGTTCTCGAAGTCTGCGACAACGGCGCCGGCATGACCGAGGAAGTGCGTCAACGCTGCACCGAGACGCATTTCTCGACCAAGCGCGACAACGCCATCTACGAGGGCCACAGCACCGGCATGGGGTTGGGACTATCGTTCGTCGTCGCCATCCTCGAACACCATCACGCCCGCTTGGAGATTGATTCCGGGCCGTTGAAGGGCACTACCTTTCGCATGCGTTTCCCCGCCACGACCGGCGAGGCCACCGCGTCGGAGTCTGCCGAGGCCAATTCCGAAGGACGATCGCGATGAAGTATCTGTGTGTGTTTTGCGGCTCGAAGATGGGTGGACCAGCCATTTACGCCGAGAGTGCGCGACAATTCGGCCGCGCTCTGGCGGGTCGCGGATTGGGACTGGTTTATGGCGGAGGCCACATCGGATTGATGGGCATTCTCGCCGACATGGTGCTGCAAGCGGGTGGATCGGTCATCGGCGTCATCCCGCGCTCGATGGTCGAGCGCGAGTTGGCGCAGACGAATTTGACCGAATTGCATGTCGTCGAGACGATGCACCAGCGCAAGGCGCTGATGGCCGAACGCGCCGATGGTTTCGCCGCGTTGCCGGGTGGTTTCGGGACTGCCGATGAATGGTTCGAGATCCTCACCTGGCGGCAACTCGGCCTGCACGACAAACCGATCGGTTTGCTCAATGTCGCCGGTTTTTTCGATCCGCTGCTGGCCTGGGTTGACCGCACCGTTGAGGAAGGGTTTCTTCGTGCCGACAATCGCGCACTGATTCACGTCACCGATACGGCTGAACATCTCCTGGATTTACTGCTGGCCGCACGCTGAAGCGTTCTGTTTTTCTGCTTATTTGACCAGCCCGCGGCACCCGTAAGGGAATCCCTTGCTGCCACCGCGGGCTGGTCAAAATGTTTGTGCCTCGAAAGAGTTACGGGCAGCCCTTACTTGTCGCTCTTTTCTTCCTTGTCCTTCTTCTCGGCGACGAAGCGGTGGATGCGATATTTGCCGGCATTGTCCTTGAGCCACGTCTTGGCGGCTTCGGGGAGTTGCTTGAAGTCCTTGGGCGGCGTCCAGCCGTCCTTCGGCGTGATGCCGAGTTGGAAAAACAAGTTCTGCGGCGTCGTCTGGAACGCGCCGGGACGGACCGGACGAGCGGCCCAGTCGGCGTCGGCCAGCGTCAGCAAGATTTGCTTGCTCAGCTCCGCGTCAATCGGTACCGTCTTCGGTTCGCCGACAGCCGGGCGACGTTGGCGATAGTGCGCGATCAGCAGACCGGCCGTGAGCAGACGGTCGGCCTTGTCCTTCGATTCGAGGCCGGCCTTCGGCTCGGCCAGCAGCTTGGCGCAGCGCTTGACCTCGTCCACTTCCTTGGCGAAGTTGCCGTTGCCCTGCTTGTTGATGACGCTGAAGTACATTGGCGCGGTGTAGAAGTCGCCTTCGTGATGCTTGGTCAGGAATACCAATGCTTCTTGGTTGAGCGTGAAGGTGACGCCGCGGAAGGGACGGCGGATGATGCGAGGACCACCGCCGGGGCCGACCACCGGGGCCGCCGGCGGTGGAATGAAGCCGACGCGAATCTCTTTCATGCCCTTGGCGCCCAGGACATTGGTTTCAATCTTGATAATGGCAATCTGATATTCCTGCTTCTCCTTGACGCCGGGGAAGGGGGCGACGGATACCGTCTTGTCGCCGAAGGCAATGACCTTGCCGACGACCACGCAGTCCGCCGTCGCCACGCGCTGCGAGATCGGCGACGGCGCGATCATCAACGCTCGTGCCGGCGATACCGAGGCTGCCACGCCCATACACAACAAACTTGTCAGTCCCATCAGCATTGTTCGTTTCATGAATCGTGTTCCTCAACGAAATGAACCTTCTTGACACCGCCGCGCCGAACGTGGACACGCATCGCACGGAGTCGCCCAGGATACCTTTTTTAGACGAGACAGCCACCTGTGAAGATTGGCCGATATTCGTAGGGGGCGAAAAAAACTCGGTCGCTTGCGGCTTAGTGACTGTCCCATAAGGGGTGATTGGGTGCGTAAAATGGTGTATGAGAACCCAATCCTACCCGAGCGACATCACCGACGAGCAGTGGGCGTTGATCGAGCCTCACATTCCGGTCTACCCCGGCGGGCGGCCTCGCACGACCGATCTGCGGGATGTCGTCGATGCCGTCTTCTACGTCCTGCGGACGGGGTGCCAGTGGCGGTACCTGCCCAAGGACTTCCCGCCCAAGAGTACGGTCTGGCGGTACTTCGACGAGTGGCGGCACAACGGCACCCTCGATACCATCCACGACCGGCTCCGCAAGAAGGTCCGTACCGCCGAGAAGCCGTACTCGCCACGCACCACCGCCAGCGTGGACAGCCAGTCGGTGGACACGACCTCCGGCGGCGAAGAGCGCGGGCGGGATAATGCCAAGAACGTCGACGGCCGCAAGCGGCACATCGTCGTGGATTCCATGGGGTTGCTGCTGGCCGTGCTGGTGACCGCCGCGAGTGTGGACGACGCCAAGGCCGCCCAAGAACTGTTCCCCCGGTTGGAGGGGCAAGCGATGGGCAAGGTGGTGCGGATGTTCGCCGACAGCAAGTACCACAACTACGCCCTGTACGAGTGGGTCGAGGACAACGCCCGGTGGGATCTGGTCATCGTGCGCCGCCCGGACGGGTCGAAGGGGTGGGTGAAACTACCGATTCGTTGGACCGTGGAGCGGACGTTCGCGTGGCTGGGCAAGTGCCGACGGCTGACCAAGGACCGGGAGAAGAGCGTGATGTCCTCGGAGGCGTTCGTCAAGTTGGCCATGATCCACCTCATGCTCAACCGGCTCGAACCCAAATGTAACGATGCCGAGTTCCAATATCGCGAAGTCGCTTGATCCCACTTATGGGACAGTCACTGAGTCGTGGGTGAGCGCCCTCCCTTCGACCAGTTCCCGAAGATGTTCGCGTTCAAGCGCATTATCGACAACCTGGAACAGGCGTGCTTTGACCTCGGCTTTGTCGCCGTAACGGATGGCTTCAAGCAGGAGTTCTCGAAGGGGCCGATCCTCGAAGGTCAGTTGGCCCAGCACGTCGAAGACCTGACCACCCAGGGCATTTCGCTCCTCGTCGAGCTTTTCGAGCAGCCGGTGGTAAACCTCGCCTTCGCGGGTATCCTTGGCGACAAGGTTCCACAGGTGGCAGACTTCGGTCTGCCCGATGCGGTGAATGCGGCCGAAACGCTGTTCCAGCCGGTTGGGATTCCAGGGAAGATCGTAATTCACCATGAGGTGTGCGCGTTGCAGATTGATGCCTTCCCCAGCGGCGTCAGTCGCGATCAGGATTTCAACTTCTTTGTCATGCTTGAACGATTCCTCGGCCTTGCGCCTTTCCTCGCGTCCCACTCCACCATGAATGATGACGACAGCCTCCGGTCGCCCGATGAGCGCCCGGATTCTCTCGGTGAGGTAATTCAGGGTGTCGCGATGCTCCGAGAATATGACGAGTTTGCGGCGATGCCCGTCGGCATCGAACATCTCGGTGTTGTTTTGTAGAAGCCGCGAAAGCTCGTCCCATTTGCGGTCAGTGCGGGATTGCCGGACGCGAAGCGCGGTACGCGCCAATCCCGTCAACTGATCGATCTCGGCGCGAAGTTCGGCAATGGTGCGGGCGGCGGATGCTTGATCGACGACCCGCTCCTCGGTGTCTTCAAGCTCTGCGTCCGGTGCGTCGTCCAGGTCTTCGATGTCGTCGGCCGATAGCGATGGCAGGCCGATATTCAAATCGAGGCCGACTTCGGCTCCCCTCTTTAGCAACTGCTCCTCGCGAAGCCGCTTTTCCAGCCGTTCGCGGCGGCGCTTCAAGGATTGGTAAATAGCTTCAGGTGACGATGCCAGGCGACGTTGCAAGATGGTGAGGGCGAAGCCGACAGTTCCTTTCCTGCCTTCGTTTTCAAGAGCCTCGGCCCGGTTGAATTCCTCGCGGACGTAGTCGGTGACTTCCTTATAAAGTTCGGCCTCTCCGTCCGAAAGGGCATAGTTGACCGTATACGCCTTTCGCTCTGGAAAGAGCGGCGTGCCATCGAACTTGAGTAGCTGTTCCTTGACCAGGCGACGCATCATGTCGCCGGCGTCGGAAACGTGAACCCCATCGCGGAACTTGCCCTCAAATCGGTCGCCGTCAAGCAGGGCCATGAATAGCTGGAAATCCGCCTCTTTGCCGTTATGCGGCGTGGCGGTCAGTAGCAGGAAATGCCGGGTCAACGTCGAGAGCAACTGGCCGAGCCGGTAACGTTTCGTGTACTTGACCTCGTTGCCGAAATACGTCGCGCTCAGCTTGTGGGCTTCGTCGCAAACGATCAAGTCCCAGTCGGTCTGCTGGAGTTTGGCCTGGGCATCCTCGTTCCGGCTCAACGTGTCGAGGCGGCAGACGGCCAGGGAGACTTCGTTGAACCAGTTGCCGGTTCTGGCCGCCTCCAGGGCGTCGTTGGTCATGATCTCGAACGGCAGGTGGAATTTTCTGTCGAGTTCGTCCTGCCATTGCTCGACTAGGTTACCGGGGCAGACAATGAGACACCGCTGAAGATCGCCACGGGCAATCAGTTCGCGGATAAAAAGGCCGGTCATGATCGTCTTGCCGGCGCCCGGATCGTCTGCCAGCAGGAACCGAAGCGGCTGACGAGCAAGCATCTCGCCGTAAACGGCGGTGATCTGGTGGGGCAACGGCTCGACGAGTGACGTGTGGACGGCCAGCAGTGGATCGAAGAGGTAGGCGAGCCGGATGCGATGTGCTTCGGAAAGTAGCCGAAACAACGCGCTATCGCCGTCGAAGCTCCAGGGTTTGCCCACTTCGACGATTTCGAGTGTCGGCTCGCGGTCGCGGTAGAGCAATTCGTTGCCGAGTCGTCCCGCGCTGTCCTTGTAGGTGACCTCAATGGCAACCGTTCCGATCCAGCGCACGTCGCTGATCGTGACAAGGCCGTCCGGGAGGATGCCTTTCACGGCTGCGCTGCGTGTAATCGCTTCGAGTTGTGCCATCATGCCCTCACGCTTCATCGCGGTTGATGCTGATTAATCGGTGCTCACCTACGGGATTTCCGCACCGATGATTGTGGTTTGTCTTTCGCACGGCACGATTCGCACGTGAACACTTGTCGTTCCCGTGTCAAAGAAGCGGCCCTCTTCATATCCGCGGCTGAGTCCGTCCGCCCATTAGCCAAGCCAAGAATGGTTCCCTGAAAGGCAGCTTTTTCCGAGCCGTACATGCCCCCACGCGCGCCATCGAAGCCACACGTCCAGGATGCCATCGCTTGACCAATTTGGACAGCTTGCCGAACCTCTGCGAGCGTCAAATCGGTGAGGCCCTTCGCGCCCATTGCTCCAAGCATGTGGATGATGCCCGCTGTACACCAATCACCCGCCCCTGCCGTATCTCTGAGACGATCCACAGGTATCGCTGACACTTCATGCCACTTGTTCCCGCCACGCTCTCGCTCCGAATCGGTATGGCGAAGTCTCAAGCCGGCACTTCCTCGCGTCTCAATGATGATCTTCGGCTTCGTAGCAGTTAGTACCGCCTCATTGCCGCCGATTCGGTCAGAGGACAGCTTTACTATGTGCGCCAATTCCAATGCCTCTTTGAGAAGGTTCGGTTCGCTCGAAGCAGATGGCTCGAAGAACACCACCGCTCCCAGCTTCCTGGATTGCCTGGCAAGCGTTAAGGCACCTCTTGAAATGCGATCAAAAAAGTACACTTGGGGCTTGGGCAATCGCGGCACGAGATCTGTGACATCGGCCACACGTAATGCTTTATACCAAGGTAGAATTGCCCCACAGCATGGACACTTTCGTGAAAACGAATGACTTGGAGCCCCCGTTTTGCTGTTCCGGATATGCTGAACGATGACAGGAGTGCTCCCATCATCATCGAAGGTAACGAAGTCGAGCTGAACGCCCCACTGTCGGAGATCTGCCGCGACCAGCTTCGACGCTCCGTCTTCGCTCAACCGGGCAATTGGATAGGAGCCCCACCCAAGGTACGCCAGGGCCGTAAGCACATTACCGCAGGTGCCGCCCGCGCGAAGCTGGGGGTCTGTTTCGAGGCTACTGGGAATGACCACGTCGAGCGCGACAAGGCCGGTGCCGATCACTACTGGGTTCCGCTTTGCACGTAACGGTTCTAGTTGTCTTTTGGTGTCATCCATAACACTCTCCTGCTAACCATAATCCTACTGGTTGCGGATTCGGTACAACCGAATCCGGCATGTCGTATCCCTGGCACTCGATGTGAGCGATGCCGATTTGGAGGCTGTTCGCCGCCTTCAACTCGTAGCCAACCAAGAGCACGCCAAGGGACATAAGTTTACTACATAGCGCAGACAGGGCTATTTTGCACCCACCAATTAGGCCAAGTACGTCGTGGTACTGAATTGCTGCTTTGCGAATCTGCCGGTAAACCTCGAACGGATTGTATTCTGAGGAGTAAATGATGTTCCTCGGGTCCAGTCGCAACTGGTCGAACAACAAGTCCCGATACTCCATCACAATGTCGTCGCCGCGTCGCGGGTTGCGGGAAGGCGAAGGGAGAACCGGGCATACTTCATCTGGCTTCACTAGGTCATAGATTCTGTCAAACTGTGTGGTTCGTCCTTCCCCAAGCACAGGAATCCAGACCTTCGGTTGCTGGCCGGTGGCTTCACGATTGAATTCCCCCTCAAACGGATGCAGGAACGACGCCGTCTCGTCTATCCCTTCCTCACGGATTTGGCAATCAAGTACAGGGTCTTCGGCGACAACGACATAGATGTTCGGGGCCGGCTTCTGTTTCCGTTTCAACTCGTCGTAGAAGTAAATCAGGCGAGCTATCAGCGGAAAATACACACTGCGAGGCATCGCGCTAATATCAACGATGATGTCGGAAAACGTGGATATGCGTGCTTCCTCTTTGAAGACATCGGCGGCGTTGCGCGCCCCAACGCGACGACCGTCCGCCGTTCGGAAAGTAATCTTGTGGGATGTTGAAAGCCCTTTCCCTACGATAAGGCCCTCCATCTCTTTCCAGTTTGACGCCGCCTTTTCGCGAAGATCCTGGGTCAGCGTGCCTTCGCTCTCGTCAAATACCAGCGCCATCGTTTCCGTCAAAGCTCCATTGGCCAGCTCTGCGATAGTCCGAAGCGCGATGCACGTCCGGGGATCAAAACCCTTGCCACACACAAACAGAACTGAACGAGTCCGCTCTGCGAAATGCGCCTTCCAGAAAGACGAAAACTCGCCGTCGCGAACTAAGATGTAGTTGCGCCAGCGCATGTGAACATTTTCTAATACTGCCGTCATAAAAGGGCGTCCTCATTCGTAGGTGCCGTAAAGGACCGGGTCATCCATTGGCACAATGTCGGTAACGGTCGCTCTTTGTAGAGGCCATAGTTCAGCGGAAGATCGAAGTGGACGCATAGCAGGCGATTCAGATTCAGCACCATCCACTTCTCCTTCTTGCAGTTGTAATCGAGTTGGGCGACAAGAAGATTGTGTGCAAGTGCTGACGCAAGAATGTCAGCGAAGCGACACACATCCTCCTTGTTCTTCCGGTAAGCGTCGTCCACCAGCAAGGCTCTTTCGGACATCCGGATCGCTGTACCCGAAACGCCTGGGTCGTTGGGAGCGGTCGGTCGGTATGTGTACCAATGGGCAAATTTCCCAACGGATTCCAGAAACCGCCGCAGTTCTCGGCCGTGCCGTACTCGCTTCGGAATGTCTTCCCACACGGCCTTCGCGACTTTTTTCATGAGGGCGTGCTGGCGACGGGGAGGCAAAGCAGTAGGCTTTCTCAGCAACAGGGCTGCGGCGGATTCTTCAAAAACTTCTCCAGCCAATCCAAGAAACTGCTGGATGTTCAGCGAAGCCAGACGCGCGATGCGCTCCGGACCATAGTAATAAGGCAGATCAAACTCCCGTGCCAAGAACAACTCAGCCGCATTGTTTACAGAGGAATCGTCGCGTTGACTGAGGTCGTCTTCGTCGAGCGGTTCAGCTTCAAAGAGCGATTTCTGCTTCCTACCGAGTTCCCGTTCGATCAGTATCTCCAGAGAACGCCATGCGACTGCTCGCTCACGTAGCGTCCCCGTCGTCTTATCCCGTAACGCAATCCATTCCTGGAAGCGAGGCTGAGACTTCACCCGCTCACCAATGCGATTGGAAACCACCTCAATGATCGAAATAAACGTGTCGTTCCATTCGGGCGCATCAAGGGCGTCTTGTAAGCACGATTTGAATGAGCCGATTTCTTCAGTGTCAGGCGCGGCCTGCACGCGGCGATCCGCCACTTTCATGGCAAGTTTCTCAAACCGGTCGGGCTTCTGTCTCCAGTAAGACTCAATTTCAATGGCGTGCTCGTAATCGCGGCCCTGGTGAGCGCCGGAGGATAGCATTTCCTGCGTGCTCAACGCTTCAAACCGCTCAGCGATCCACACTCCCACCGGACTTCGGGCGTCAATGACGGTTTGGACCAGCAGTGACCGCTGCCGTCCGGTCAGCTTGTGGATGTCATCCATCATCAGCACAACACGCTCTGCAACCGGCTTCCCATCGACGAGTATGTTCTCCGGTCGGATGAGGGAAAGGCTGAGCAGTGATTCGTCGCCAGGCAAGGAATCAACGTTCAGCGGCCCAAGGCTGTCCAAACTGGAGCACAGCTTAGCCTCTCGCTGTTCCGCCCAGTCGTGAAGTACCTTGCCGCTACAGGGCAACGTCAGACCAACGATGCCGCTGCCACCCGGAATGGGATTGATCTGCACGCGGTCGAGGCCGTCGGGATATTCCAGTCCCTTCAGAAGAAGCGCTCCTCGGAGCACTGCAAGAACAATGCGAGCATTCAGGAGTCCAAAAAACAGGCGGTCCTTTCTCGTCTGGTCCAACTCAAGGTCGTGCATCATGGAGTAGCCGGGTCCGCACATCAGCATCACGCCAAGTACGACGGGGCCGACATCATTGACAGCTCCCAGATCCTTCATTCGCTGGTAAAGCTCTTTGATGCGTTCGTCCGTTCGCTTCGCACACAAAGTGAGCAGCGTGTTCGGTGTAAAGAGCCGAATGAGACTGGTCTTTCCTCCGCCTGCGGCACTCCGAAGGATATGCACGGTTTCCCAGAAGCCTTCTGTCGATACCACCTCCAGAATGCCCGGCTCGAACAGCGTCAAGAACGCCGTTTCGGTGTCGATACTCTCGGATCGCCTGAGCCGGAAAGGATTTCGTGGCTCTCTCATGTCACCTCCTTGTGCCGCTGCACTCGGGGGAACAACCCACGTACCGCGCGATCATCGTATGACCATAAGAGAGCAATCGCATTGTTGGGCGTATTGTGGTGGAGGACTACAGGAAGCCCACAGTCGGCGTAACCGTATCGGGCGTCGGGAGCGCCGCCCTTTTCAATATGGGGGTCAAAAATACTGTGATCGTAATACTTGTCGATCAGCGCCCGAAAAGGATCATCGCTCGTCCTCGTCAGCTTGATGGTCGGGGGCAAATGCTGGATGGCCCCGACGATGCAGGGGACTTTCCTCACGCCCCACAGTTTTTCTGACCATTCTTCCAGATGGGCAACTGCCTGATCCGTGGCGACGTACAGCAGGATGAACACATCAAAGTCGGCGGGCGACACAAGACCGGCCAAGGCGTCTTCTGGATTCATGACGCAATTGAAGAACTTTGCGATCTTGCCGCCGACCGTCCCATCTGACTTTGGCATGTAGTAGCTGCTGCCGCTTGCCGAAAAATCGTCCAGGAGAACGATGGTCCGGAAGCGATGGTCGGACTTCTCTTCGGAAGTGTTGCGGAGTTTGCGTACTTGCACGCTGACCTTCTCGACAAGCTCCTTGACGCGGAGAGCGGAAAGGTCGTGCGTCTGCCAAATCTGCTCGTGGTCGAGTTCACGATTTGCTCGCCGGAAAGAATCGATGCGGGCACCATCACTCAGCCCCAGAAACAAGCACTGGCGTTGCCGGACGCGGAATGCAACTGTGTCGGCAATGGTCCCGATATGGTGTGGGTTCAGCGACTGTTCCTTGGCCACCTTCTGCAAGAGAATTGGCCGGATGTGATCCGCATACGCGGTTTCTACAAGATGAGTCATCTCCTCGGCGGAGCAGCACACGAGCCGGGTCTTGATAAACTCGTAGGCAACCTGCCTATCGAGCTTCTCAAACTGGCTCAACCAGCGTGCCAAACTTTCCACATAGCGCATTCCCGGTGAAAACTGCTCGTAGCCGTCGTATTTGAAGGCTGCCATTGCCTGGAGGATCGGTCGCTCGCGCGCGACATCTTCCGCGCTCCAGTCGAGTATGTGGGCCAGAAGTTTCTCCGCTAGGGCGTCCTTCATGATGACTTCTCCGCCAGCCCAGTAAAGCGGAATGCACCCGGCTCCGTCTCGAATTGGCTCAAGTAGTACAAGCAGGCGTCAACGTAGCGACGGCTCGGTGGGGCAAGATTCCAGCAAGTGGAGGGGTCGAGTGAGGATTGGTCAACGCTCAGTGCAAAACGATGCTGGAGTAACTCAAAGTCGTTTCCGGGCCAGCGGCCTCGATCGCCGATGCACAAGATGGCGGGGTCGCGATGATCCTGGCGGAGTCTTTCCATCAACGCATCGAGCACGGATCGCTTTGAAACTCCCGGTGCAAGCACATCAATCGAGTGAGTGGACTGGACAAGCAGAATGCCGGCAGCAGCATGTTGCGGAACAATGTCCAATACACACTCCCAGAGATCCGTGATGATGAGCCGCGATTTCGCTTCCACGGTGATCTGCCTTCCCTTTGCCTCCAGCCGTGCGTTCTGCGAAACGAAACCGGACTTGGTCAGCGCCGCATTGATCGACGAAAGACTTTCATGCAGCGGGGGAGCATCAGGAGGCACAGTGTCGTCGTCCAGCCAGCCTATCTCGCCCGCATTGTGGTAGCCGACCACAATCAGCTTCTGAAGGGCGCGCTGGCGAATCTGTGACCGGAGCACCTCCTTCACGGACTTGCCGCGGCCGGTTGCTATTCCGACGACGATGCCCGCCCGAAGCAAGGAGACGAGGCCAGTTATCACTTCCTTGCGAAGGCCGGTGAAACGTTCGTCCGAACCGCAAAGTGTGCCGTCGTAGTCGAAGATCACTCCCTGAAACGATGTCCTTGTCAGCGTCTTTCGGAAAGCTCGGTAATGCGTTCGCCATTCGTCCAACTGATTGCGGGCATGCAGGGTGGGAATGCTAAGCCCTGACTTTCTTTCGATGGCGTTGGCCTCGAACTCTGGGATCGCGACGCCGTTGAGAGGCCACTTGGGAATGGCACGAAGGTGGTAGAGTTTGCGACCGAACTGCTGCACCTTGGGCCTGCCAGGATCGATTCCAAGCGACTTCGCTGCAAACCAGCCCAGATAGATCGAATGGATCACCGCCGAAAGCATGCCCTCGAAACCGTGTGCGAATCGAAGGTGCAATTTCGGAATCGACTTGGGCAAAAGCGCTGCCGTCCGCTCGGCGGGAATCTTGTCTTCCGGCGACGACAGGATGAGTACGGCAGTATCATCGGCCTTCCTTGCAAGCCAATGATGGCGACCGTGCGCAAAATTCCTGTAGTCAGCCAGTTGAACGTTGCCCAGTGCAGCCTCGGTGAAACGCGATTCAACGTCGGTGGCAGCGGGTTGGGTCATCGCTCCGTGCAGCACGGTGAGCGTGCGACGCTCACAAAGTGGCCGGAAGCTGTCTTCAAGCGCGCCGAGGGATCGTTCGAGCTGTTGGCCTGGACTTAATAGTTCGTCAAGTGTCGAAGGAAGAGACGAGGGCACCAAGAAGATGTGCTCATATGCGCGAATGAGCAGTACAATTGTGGCAAGCAGCGAGTTAGTTGCGAGAAAGCCATCCTTTCGTATCGGTGCAGGAAACTCATGACAGCAAGTCCATTCATGCGACGCCGCTGCCTTCGCGAGCGGACTATCGAGCCGCGTACAGATTGTTGCAAGGAGCGCCGGTTCCCGGCGCACAAGACCGTAGAAGCAGGATAGTACGTCAGGGTTACTGCCCCCGGCCGTGCATAGGAGGACGCCAGTCTCTTTGAGAGCGAGTGGGGACATTGCCAACTCATAGGGCGTCATGACGCGCGCAATGCGCCCCGTAAACTGTGCGTGTAACGCTGCGGCAACTGAAGCAGAGGTCAAAGAACCACCCGATCCGACTGCGATGAGAGGCAAGTGCGCCGCTGATGCAAGCGAGGTAGCCAATGGTTCGACGGAGGCAGCCAGGCTCCAAGCATACGTCTCGTTGAATTCCGAGAGTTCAGATTCGTATGGCCTACCCATCTCGCTTCTCCTGATCGAAGATCGCGGGGATAACCCGGCATCCAATCCCGAAATCCTTCTTCGATTCCTTTGGGGTAGCGGTGGTCATTTGCGTGAAGATTCCTTCCCGTTTGAAACCGTTGCGGGTTCGGCAAGAAGGTGGTACGCCCAACCGTCAGCGTGCTTTTCGGACCGAATGACGTAGCCACATTGCTTGAGGAAGTCGATGTCTCGGTAGATCGTCTGTTCCGAAACCTTCAGCTTCTTGGCCAGGTCAGGTGACGAAAACTCGCCCGAGCGGATCAACTCGATTAGCTTGCCGTGGCGGCTCGTAATCGCCAATGACTTTCGGTAGCGCATAGCTTCTCCTGAAGTGTTATGTCTAACGCGCCGTGAGAGACTTGTCAATGTCGGATGCCTTTGTTCTGTAGAGGCTTGCGCACCATCGGCTTGCGATACTGTCCTTTAGTACATTACTGTCCGACAGATGGAACCCCGCAACAGAAATGAGGGAAGAAGGTGGGGAGTCTGGGGGCGGGAACTGGTGCCTCTGGTCCCGCCTCCGGATGGCTTCCGGCTACGAGTGGAGATTCACGCACGATTTGAGGAATTCACCAACGAATTGAGGACTCATGGTGGACTCGGTCCGTCGTCCTTGCCTTGCCGCTCCATTGCAAGACGCTCCTGGAACGTCATAGGCTTGCTGGGTGAATTCTCCCCCGCTGCCGGCGGCAAATCTGCCTCCGATGCAGCTGTGTCGGGCTGAATCGCTTGATCGGACGCGGGATTTGCCTCCGTCCGGCGGCGGATGCGGGCGGTGACGGGTTCCTCGGCGGTGGAGTGCTTCTGCCGGGCGCGCTGCGGCGTGGCCTCGATGCTGTGCGCGGTCTTGAGTGCCTTGATCTTCTCAGCCATTTCGGAAACGCTCGGCCCCTCCTCTTTGTCTGACTGATATACCGCACCGGAAAGCCCAGCCTTGAGCTGGTCGCGCAAGGCGGTCAGTTCGGAGAGGTAGGCATCAAGAGTGAAGGGCTTGCCGAGCTGTGCCTGGTAGTCGCGCAGCTGGGACTCGGCAATGCCGATGTCTTGCCGCACACGGAGGCATTCGGAACCGTAGCCTCCGGCAAGGCGTTCCAGGGCGTTCAGGACAGCGCGTGGCCCCTGGTGTTCGCGTGAGAGGCCGGACTGACGGGTCATCGCGCCTTCCAGGTACACGTCGGGCGGGAATTGCGGATGCAGGACAAGGCCAAAGCGCAGGCCCCGGTAGATGCCGAGTGGCACGCGGGTCGTCTCATGGGCGTTCCGGGGCAAGGTATCGAGTCGGCTGGCCAGGATGGCGGGCGCGTCCTCGCGTGACCAGGAACGGCTGCCGATGGTAACGGGATCGTCGGTATGGTCAGTCGCCGTGACCGCGTCCGCCGAGAGCTTGGAAACCCGTTCGGACAGGCTGGCAATGGTCGAGGGTAAGTCACGCACGTTGCGGCGGGCGACGTATTGTTCGTCCAGGTGGTTCTTTTTCAGAAGGTTAAGGCGTTGCAGCTCGGCGTCGGCTTCGGCAAGGGTCAGCACGGCGGGGTTGCCCGACGCAATGGCCTTGACCTCGGCGTAGGAGAGTTCCTGGCTGCCGATGTCTTCGGCCCGCCGGGCGGCGTTGTCGCCGGTGATAACCTGGCCGATGAAGCGGGCCTTGGTCTCCAGCGCCTGCCACATATAGGCGTCGAACGAGCCTTCCGTGACATAGCGGTAGATCGCCACTTCCTCATTCTCGTTGCCCTGGCGAAGGATGCGGCCGTCGCGTTGTTCGACCTCGGCCGGCTTCCACGGGGCGTCCAGGTGATGCAGGGCGACCAGGCGTTTCTGGACGTTGGTGCCGGTGCCCATCTTTTGCGTGCTGCCGATCAGCGCGCGCACCGAACCGTTCCTCACCTTCTCGAAGAGAGCCTGTTTCTTGGCGTCGGATTCGGCGTCGCCGATGGCGGCGATCTGTTCACGCGGGATGCCGGCAGCGATGAGTTTTTCGATGATCTCCTCGTAGGGCGAGTATCCCCACTCGGTCGGATTGACGCCCATATCGGCGAAGATCATCTGCGTGCCGCGCGTCGCGGCGGACTTGTTCCAGATGGAAACGACATTCTCAACCAGGCGGTTGACCTTGGATTCGGGGAAATCGGGGGCCGTCTCCGACAGCATCCGTGCGTCGGTGGCGAGCTTGCGGCCGTCGGTGGTGATGGACAGGGCGTTATCGACGCGCGGGTCCACTTTCTGCGACCGCAGCCGTTCGTAGCGTTCGACCAGTTCTTGCTGGAGGGCGTGCTGCTCCTCGGACATCGGGCAGGCAACGATGATGGGCTTGCCGCCCTCTAAGCGCGGCCGGGGCAGGTTCAGCATCTCGGCCGTCTGCACGTCGGAGAAGGCGCGGAACATCTGCTGGAGTTCCGGCAGGTTGGTGAATCTTGCGAACCGGCTTCGCGGCCTGAGACCCGAACCGTCCGGGGAGATTTCCATCGTGTCGATGACTTCGCCGAACGTGGCGGCCCAGGCGTCGAAATGCTCCAGCCCCCGGCTGCGCAACCCTTCGGGGTCGAGGAAGCGCTGCATCGTGTACATCTCGACCATCGTGTTGGAAATCGGCGTGCCGGTGGCGAACGTCACCCCATGCCCGGCGTGTTGTTCGTCGAGGTAACGGGCTTTCATGTATACGTCGAAGGCCCGCTCCGAGCCGCCGGTCTGGATGCCGGAGACGCGATCCATTTTGGTCGGCGTCTCCAGGTTCTTGAAATAATGCGCCTCGTCAACGAAGATATGATCTACCCCTAATTCGTCAAATACCAGCCCGTCATCCTTCTTGTTCTCGGCGAGCAGGTCCGTCAGGCGTTCGGCTCTCGCCGCCTTCTGTTTCTCGATGGTCTTGATGAGGTTGCGGTTGGCGCCCTTGGCGCCCGCGTGTTCGCGCAGCAACTCGTCATATTCGGCGATCTGCTCCCGGAGGAACTTCTCCTGGTAATCGCGTGACATGCCGATCCGCTCGAAACTGCTGTGGGTGACGATGATGCCATCCCACTCGCCGCTGGCGATCTTGGCGGTCAAGACCTTGCGGCGGTCCCGGCTCAAATCCTCCTTGGCGGCGACGAGCAGCTTGGCGTTGGGGTAAAGCTGCATGAACTCGCGGGAGAATTGCTCCAGCAGGTGGTTGGGGACCACGAACATCGGCTTCTTGATGAGTCCGGCCTGCTTCATCTTCATGCCGGTGGCGGCCATCGTGAAGGTCTTGCCCGCGCCGACGGTGTGGGCGAGCAGGGTGTTGCCGGAACTCATACCGCGCCACACCGCGTCGTTCTGGTGGGGCCGGAGCTTCAGGGCTTGGTTCATTCCCGGAAAGTCGAGGTGCGAGCCGTCGAACAGGCGGGGCCGCAAATTGTTGTAGGTGTCGTTATAAATGCGGACCAGCCGCTCGGTGCGTTCGGGATCGGTGAACACCCAGGAGCGGAACTTCTCCTTGATGAGCTTCTGCTTCTCGCGGGCGGCCATCGTCGCCTCCGGGTTGACGACGCGCTCCTCGCGGTCGCCGGCCTGGATCGTGTCGTAGATGGTGGGGGTCTTCATGTTCAGCGCCAGGTCGAGCAGCCAGGTGCCGTTGGCGCGCGCGGTGCCAACCTCGGAGGTGGCGCCGACCGACTGCTTGGCGGCATAGCTGGGGTCGATGCTCCAGACGGCATCTTTTTTCAGGTGGGCGACGGGAACATGGGACGGATCGACATGGAAGAGGTCGCCGGCAAAGGCTTGAATGTCCCGCTCCGGTATCCACGGCGCGCCGAGATTGGCGTCAATATCGCCGGGCAGCACGTCCTCGGGCTGCACAGACCGCAGGGCGGTGACATTGCGGGCATATTGCGGGCCGGCGGCTTCCACGGCGGCGAGCTTGGAGCGCACATTGCCGGAGAGATAGGCGTCGGCGGTCTGCCAGGTTCGGGACTCAGGGTCGGGGAAAATCAGGTCGCCCAATTCGGCGACAATCTGTGCTTTCGGCTTGCCGTAGAGGGTGCCAATGAACGGCAGATCGACCGCGCCGCGCTGGTTGAGGGAGACGAGCAACCCTTCCTCGGCGCTCCTGACGTTCGTGATGGGCGGCGTCTTGCCGACCACATCCTTGGTCATGATGGCGGCCTTGGTCGCCTTGCCCGTGGTCTCGTCGTAATCCTCCAGGGACATGACCAGCATCGCGTCCGGGTCTTCCTTGAATTTGACGATATTGGGCATCCGGCGGATGACGCCGCCATCGGCAGTTTCCCCGAACGTCGTCTTGTTGATTGGGCCGTAGGTGATGTGAAACTGGTCATAGGCACGAACCAGTTCCCGCCGTGCTTCCACCCGGTGCGCCTCGGGCCAGCCCTCGTTTTGCGATTGCAGGACGCGGCGGGCATGGTCGCGTAATTCGATCAGGGCGGCCAGGCGTTTGCCGGTCATCGTGCCGTTTGCCTTGAGCAGAGTCCCGCCGTAAGTGACAGGCAGTCCCTGGCCGTCTTGTAGTTGGTGGATGACATTATTATCGCCGACGAAGAAGCTGCCTTCGCTGATGTGCCGCTCCGGCGGCGGCGGGGTGAAGGCCGGGATTGGTTTATCATCGACTTCCGATGCCTGGATTGGAGCGAATTCCGGCAAGCGCTGGATCGCTTCCTTGAGTTGCCCGGCCAGGTCGCCGTTGCCGACAACGCTGTAGCCCTCGCCTCCGTAGAGCGTGTCTTTGCGGGTCCAGGTGCCAAGGACCATTTGAGGATGGTTCAGGAAGTAGCGGTTGACAGGAACCTCTGCGCCATCGATCTCCAGCGGGGCGATCCCCAACCAGTCGGGATCGACGTGGCGGGGGTTCTCGCCCCGGTCACGCTTGCGAAGAAAGACGATGTCGGTCACAACGGCGGTTCCTTCGCGTTTGAAGGCGTCCGCAGGCAGGCGGATCGCGCCTGCGAAGTCGGCTTTGGCCGCCAGGTACTCGCGGGCGGCGGCATTCTGCTTGTCGAGCGTGAAATGCGATGTGACCAGGGCCAGCACTCCGCCGGGCTTCAGGGCGTCCACCGACTTGGCGATGAAAAAATCGTGCAGCGAAAGTTTCTGGCCGTGATAGTCGAGCTTTACGTCGGCGAACGGCACGTTGCCGATCACGGCGTCGATCTCGGGCAAACATGTATCGCGGAAGCTCTCGATGCGGATGTCGGCATCGGGATGGAGAGCCTTGGCGATGCGGCCGGAGATGGAGTCCAGCTCGACGCCGATAAAGCGATGCCCCTCGCTTCCGGGCCTCATGAAATTGCCGGTGCCGCATCCAGGTTCTAGGATGGTGGCGAAAGCGGGAACGCCGAGGCGCGCAATCGCCTCGTACATAGAGGCGATGACGGTCGGTGACGTATAGAAGGCGTTGAAGGTGGTGCGCTTGGCGCTGTCATACTCCGCAGGCGTAAGCAGCGTCTTCAGCTCTTCGCCCAAGGACTGCCAGCCGGCATCCTTATAGCGGCCGGTGATCGGATCGGGGAATATGGAGAGTGCAACCGGCCCGAAGCCGGCGAAGCGGGCGAGCGTCTGTTTCTCCTCCGTCGTGGCGGCCCGCTTCTCTTCCTCGATGCGCTTCAAGGCGCGGATGGCGGCGATGATGTCGCGGGCTTTTCCTTTTTCGCCACTGGCGATGGAAACAGGTGTTGGTGTCGATGTGTGTTCTAAAGAAGAAGCAGGCGGATCGGAAGGGTTGGCGGCTTCGGTCGGTGGCGGTGTGGTTGTGGCCGGCGGCTGCGGTGTTTCCTTCGGTTCCGGTAATTCTGGCGGAGCCGGTAGCTCTGGCTCGCCGGAGGCCGGGTTGAGCGGCAGGGAGTCAAACAGGGTCGGCTGCCGCTGACGCCGGGACGCCTTTATCCGCGCGGCGAAGGACGGCGGATGAACGCCATAGCTGCGTCCAGGGACAGGGCTTCCTTGTCGTCCCGACGAGACGCGGTCGGCAAACGATCCTCCACTTCCTTGAGGGCCAGTTCCAGCGCCTCGCTCGCTATCTGGCTCTCGTCGCTGCCCGGCATCGTCTGGGTGAGCGTTTCCTTCCAGGCTTCGTGGCGGGTTTTCAGTTCGAGGGCGTAGCGCTCCATCGTCGGAAGCATCTGCCGGTCTCTCTTGAGCTGGTCCCGTATCTGCGGGTTCTGCTCCAGGAGTTGAAGAATGATCGTCTTGTACTGCATGTTGGTCTCCTTCGGGTTTAGAAAGTGAATTGTATTCAGGCTGAGGCGTATTGGGCGGAGCCTGCCCCGCATCCCCCGCCTTCACGGAGGACGGGTCCGTTGCGGGGTCGGGCGGGAATAATGAGGGTTGTCGCCAGTCCGGCGGTTTCCGTGCCATCGTCAGCAACCGTCAGGGACACTTGGTTCCCGGCCTTCCGCTTTGCCAGCATGGCACGGGTCGTCCTTCGTTGGCAACGGATTGCTAAGCATCGCTTGCCGTGCAGCTGCCGCTGGTCGCCTCCGGTCGATGGAAAGGCTACGCGGCGTATTCATGTTGACCTGCCGTGGCTGTGTCCGGAACCGGGTGAACCGAACACCTCTTTCAAGAGTTGACTCGCTGCGACGCCAGCCATGACGATCATCGAACCGATGGCAACATACTGCAACACCATCGCCAGGCGTTCATTGTTGCAGTGTTTCGACATCATCTGGGCCTGGGGGCCAAGGTCAGAAAGATGATAGGTTGGCGGTAAGGTGGTCATGAGTCGCCTCGGCGACGGGCTTCAGATTAGCGGGACGTGTCTTGCCCGGCATCAATGCCCTTCTCCTGCCGGATCATCTTGGACACGTCCTGATAAAGCCTTTCCGCGTCGATCCGGGTACTCATGGCGGAGTCAGACCTGATCGGGTATGCCCAGATACGGTCGGCCGGGTTCCAGCGGTATCCCGCCTCCTTCATCGTGTCGATGACGGCCTGGCTCGGCTTGTCCTCGGGACGGCCTTGACCAAACTTGATGGCCATCTGGCGGTCCTGCCTGCTCTCGAAGAGGCGGACGCCGGCAACGGTGTCTGTGGCGATGACGAACGGGTCCGGGGGTGTTACCCATTTCTTTTGTCCCACGCGGTCGGCGAAGCTCTGGCCGTCTGCATTGGATTCGGCTGCCGGTGGTTCGGCTGCTGCGGTGGTGTTTTCTGTTGATTTTTGATCTGGTGTGCGTTTACGTGACATGCGATCCTCCTGTCGATATGAGGGCAATCATTAACCCCTATTAAGAAAGATATTAACACATTTGTAGGTGGCTGCGCAATAGGCTAGCTGCGGATTTGCGCGTTTCGATATGTAAAAATTCTAGGGTTTCTGCGGCTCACAAGGCTATTGAATCTAGGAAACACGCAGAAATCCTGCACTCTTGCCACTTGCCTTTTGCGGCAATTTTCGGGCTTTTCAAAGCAGCATGTCGGGCTGTTTGCGGCAAACTGTTTGAATTGATTCGGCCGCCGCCGCCCATCGCCCCAACTTTTTCGGCCAGGGCCCCAGGGCGCGGTCATGGATGCCGCGTCCTGGGTGGACGAAAAAGTTGCAAGGCGGCCCATCATGGTAAGGAATCATGGTGTTTTGGTGGCTTTGGCAGGAAGCGATTCGGGCTTGTGGCTTCAGGCTGGCGATGCCCTTGTGTGTGCCTTGTTCGAGCTGGCCGGCCGGTGGAACCGTTCCATTGTGCCTATGCAGAGCATAGGGAAGACGCCTGTACACAGTGATTGCATTGTGATGCTTGCAAAACTGCACGGTTGCCACGTCAGGGAAACGTGCGTTTCTGTTGCTTCGTGGAAGCCAGTGGATGCCCCCGGGGGCATATGGTGGCGGGGTGCGCGATCCCGTGCGGTTGCTTGGGCAGCCTTCGGGCAAACCCCTGCCCGCCAATGGCAGTGGTCGCGCTGGTGAGAGGATAATGCAGCCGAGCGTCGGCGTAACCGTGGCTCGGACACGATGATGGTTTGATGGATACCGGGTAAGGGTATAAGCAGATGTTTGACAGGGTATCGGAGCAGATGGCAGAGGGTATAGCATTGGACTAAAGTGGGGTATCCCTGATGGTGTGGATGATTTGCCGCTGTGTCTGCGTCAGCGGACCGAAGGGGGCGGTAGCCGTCGGTACTTCGACCGAGCGAAACGTCGTCCGGAGTCACCTGGTCCACATGAATGCCGAGGCGCCCGTAATGGCTTAACGAAGAGGCGGAGAACAGTGGTGCAAGCCTGCAAAGATTGATTCGTACCAGATAATCGCCTCCAGGAGGTCGGCCTCGGCGGCAGGCGCGATGATGATCGGAAGCGTCATCGCCCCCACAGTCGGGCACGCACGGCTTCCCAAGGCTCGCCCGGTTCCATCGTGCCGGAATCAAGAGCATCGACGCGGCGATTGATTTCCGCCAAATGCTCTGGGTCTACCGGGATGGCTTCGGGATGGTTGCGCGCCCGGTACCAGAGTTCTTCGGCCAGAAGAATGCACTCGGCCGGGGAAAGTTGGGAAATGTCAATGTCAGGTTTCATAGGGCAAGGATAGCGCATCAGCCGTGGGCAAGTCAATCGGCATGAATCTCCAGATGGATTCAGGGTTTGACATTGCAGGCTCAAAGCTGGTGCCGTCAGTAGTCCTCGGGAAGCAAAACGGTCGTTACGGAGCGATCCGCTTCGGTGATGATCCAGCAGCGTTCTTCGCCCTGCCCGTAGGCCGAAAACAGCCTGCCTCCGTGATGCAGGGCGGTGTCGTTGGCCAGCGTGTCCTCCGGGCACAGGTCGCCCCAGTCGCCGGAAGCATGGCGGCGTAAGGCGGTCAGAACCTCTTCGGTCGAAAGCCGCAAGCTGGCGTTCGCCGTGATCGCCACCTGTCCGAGCGGAAAACGAACGGCGCGGGTCATGGCCGGACTCCTTGCCCTGTACCCTGTATGGGTATTCCGGGCTGGAGTCCGTGCAGGAAATCAACCGCCCGCTGGGCGTGGGCCGCCGCCTGAAAGACGGCGCGTTTGTCCTCCTTCAGCACGCCCAGCCAGTGGCCGAGGTAAGCGGCGTGGTCGTCGCGGGGTTCCGGCGTGATGCCGAGGTCGCAGCAGAGGAACGCGGCCCCGATCTCGGCGACCAGTTCCTCGCGGGCATAACCCTCGTCGCCGAACTT
>Ga0134126_10000105_pt1 | contig 104979 bp, 104 predicted proteins | sample KB31752_FD_96881 | JGI IMG/M metagenome (GOLD analysis project Ga0134126, IMG submission 96881) | Terrestrial soil microbial communities with excess Nitrogen fertilizer from Kellogg Biological Station, Michigan, USA - KB3-175-2 | ecosystem: Environmental > Terrestrial > Soil > Unclassified ... | reverse complement strand
CGTCCCGCCCTGCGCCGCCTTCGCGGTCACGGCGATCCTGGCCCGCATGTTGTCTCGGCCGTCCTGGGTGAAGACTTCGCCTACCACACGGATCGGCCGACGTATCACCCGGCCCGGCTGGAATCGTGTGCCACGGGCTGGCGCGTGCGCCCGGTGCCGTGGTTTGGCTCGGCAGACCTGCGGGCGTTGACACAGGCCAATGCCTTGATCGTGCTACCCCCCGGCGAACATCGCCATCGGTCGGGACAATTGTTTGATGTGCTGAATTTGGACTGAGCCGCTTGCGGCTTAGCGTGAAGATCGCTAAGCCGCAAGCGGCTCCTTTGGGAGGCCATTGCATGCCGCCCTCGGAAATCACCGTGACCCCCCACGAGATCACACTCCCGCGTCCCCAATCGCAAAGCGTCGCGATCCGTCCCCCGCGACGAGCGAGGATCGGACTCCGCGCGTTCCTGCTGGCGCAGCTAATGGGTGGTCTTCTGTGGTTGTGCTATTTCCCCGTCGCATGGGGCTGGTGCGCCTGGTTCGCCCTCGTGCCCCTGCTGGCGCTGGTGCGCAGCCCCGCCCGAGCCTGGACGGTTTATGTCAGTGCCTGGGTCGGCGGCGTAGTTTTTTTTGGCGAGGCGATGCGTTGGATGCGCGTTGCCGATCCGCGTATGAATTTCACCTGGGGGCTGTTGGGGATATACTGTGCGCTCTATTTCCCCCTCGCTCTGTATCTGATACGTTTTCTTGATCGACGCACCTCTTTGCCGCTGGTCCTCACCGTGCCGGTCGTGTGGACGGCCCTGGAGTTCTGCCGTTCGTTTCTTATCACGGGCTTTCCGTGGTATCTGCTCGGTCACACACAACATACATTTCTTCCGCTCATTCAAATCGCCGATCTCACGGGTGCCTTTGGCGTCAGCTTTCTCGTCGCCGCCGTCAATGCCTTGCTATTCGAGTTCTTCTGGAGCCAGCGTTGGTTTCGCGCGTGGGTGTCGGGGAAGGATGTCCTACCGTGTTGGGGCCGAATCGGTCTGTTCGTGCAGAGTCTCGCGCTTCTGGCGGCGCTGCTCGGCACGACCCTTTACGGCTTCTGGCGTCTGGGGCAAGATCGTTTGATGCCAGGACCACGTCTCGCTCTCGTGCAAGGAAATCTCGATCAGCGCATCCGCAATGACAGCGCGATCCGTGAGGACGCCGCCGAACGCGTCGAAAGACACTTCCTCGAATTGTCCGATCTCGCCTCGTATTATCGTCCCGACCTGATTGTCTGGCCGGAGACGAGTTATCCCTACGATTGGGTGGAAAAGGCCGACGGAACGGCGATGCCGCGCAGCCGCGACATGGCTCGGCAAATGGCCGCGCGCTGGCGCACCAATGTGCTGGTGGGCATGAACGGCGCCAACCTGGATGAAGCCGACCGACCGCACCGTTATAACACGGCCCTCCTGATTGAGCGCGACGGCAACAAAGGCGGACGCTACGACAAGATGCACCGCGTTCCCTTCGGCGAGTATGTGCCGCTGCGCGACACGCTGCCGTGGATGAATGCTTTCGCCCCCTACGATTTCGATTACAGCGTCTGGCCCGGACAGAACTTCACCCGTTTCCCTCTCGCCGATCCATCCACGGGTAAGCATTTCACCTTCGGCGTCCTGATTTGTTACGAGGACACGGACCCCGCTCTGGCACGGCTTTACGGCGGCGGCGATGGCGGGCCGCCGGCGGACTTCTTGCTCAACATCTCAAACGATGGCTGGTTCGACGGCACCAGCGAACACGACGAACATCTCGCCATCTGTCGTTTCCGCGCCATCGAGTGTCGCCGCAGCGTGGCGCGCAGCGTCAACATGGGCATTTCCGCCGTGATTGACAGCAATGGCCGGGTCCTGCAACCGCAATCGCTGCCGCTACCGGACCCGCGAGTGGCTGCGGAGGACCACGTTTGGATGGTCCCCATGCAGCGCGGCAGCGCAGCGGAATTGCCGGTATCGCAATGGCACGAATACAAGAAAGTCCCCGGCGTGCTGTTGGCCATTATTCCCATTGACGATCGCGTTAGTCTGTATGGGCGCTGGGGTGATTGGCTGCCGTGGACATGCTGGATCGTCCTCGCCGGTGCATTCGTCCTCAGCTGGGCGAGTCGGGGGCGCTCTGTATATTTCAAGTGACTAAATCACGCGCAGAAACTCCGCCGCCACCAGTTCATCGAGCTTCCACTCCTGTCGCAGCGTTTCCGCGATGATCGTGGTGAAGATGGCCCCACTCTGCCGGCATGCCTGATGCCAGTTCTGTTGATGACGGGTCAGCGCCTCACGATAGCGGCGCGCGACAACCTCATCGACATCGATCTCGCGCATCTGCTCCGTCTCCGCGTCCACCAAGCGAAGGGCGCCGTCTTGCGGCGGATTCACGTCCGCCTCGGCAAGCAACTGAATCACCACGGCGGCCGCGGCTCCGTCGGTAAACGGTTTCAAGGCCAGCAACGGCTCCCCCACCCATAGCAAATCGCTCACCAAGACACGCACGCCGCGCGGACGCCAAGCCGGCGTTCCTCGCGCCAGCAATTGCGCCGGACTGCCGCGATGCTCCAACTCGAAGTCGCCCCAGGCGCTGGGTCGAGCGCTGCCGTTGGGCAGCGGCCGTAAGTCGGCGCCCATGAGCCAAGCGGCATGGCCATAACCGGCGTTGGCCGCCGCTGTGACGAGCAGCGCCGTCAGGGCCACGGCGGCTTGCGCCTTGGCGCTTTCCTCCAGGGCCATCGAGCGCGAAATGTCCAGCACGACATCGACGTGCGGCGTGATCTCCTCGCGAAATAGTTTCACCGAGAGTTGATCGCTGCGCGCGAAAGCGTTCCAGTCGATGTGCCGCAGATCGTCACCAAGCTGGTAATCGCGGTAATCCTTGAACTCCAGCGAACTGCCGGCACGCTGCCCCAGAGCGGCTCCCGTCGCTCCGCGCGGCGTCTGACGCGGCAGGCCCAGGGCGTAGCGCTGGCCGGCTCGCTCGCCCTCGTTCAGGTACTCACGCAAGTTGTCCATGTCGCCGCTCTCAGTCCACTACGTCCACACGCTCCGGCGGCCGGAAACGGCCGATTTGTCGTCCCATCCACGGCAGACATAGGAGGATCATCAGGACGGCCCAGACGACCAGAAACCACAACACGCCCGTTCGGAAATCCTCCCCGACCTCGCTGCGCCAGTCCATGACGATGTTGTAAATGGTCACCGCCGGATTGGTGATGTACCACCACGGATTGATCCGGCCGGAGCGCAGACCCTCGTTATTGAACAAGAACAGAAAGATAAACGGCAACGAACAGCCGAGTCCTCCCAGCAGCAGAGCGAGTAGCCAGGTGAACAGCGACTTGAGCCGGCGCGGAAGCAGCATGTTTCGCAACACCACGGCCGTCATACTGTAGTTGAACGTGTACAGGATAATCAGCACCATCACCAGAGTGTTGGTGTCGATGACATCGATTTTGCCGCGAGACAGATGAAAGAAGGAGTCACGCTCAAGCGACAGGAGATAGCTCGGCGGCCCGATGGTCAGAGCGATCAGTAAGAGGGCGAAGCCAATTCCACCCGCCGCGCCGCTGTACAACAGGAACGCGGGACCACGCAGCCACCAGCGCCGCGGAATAGTCCGCGTCACCCGCAGCCCCCAGCGATCGCGTTCGTTGATCGCGGTCAGTATCTGCACGCAGAGAAGCAGAATGAATCCGTCCATCCAGAAATACAGCGGAATCGGCGTGACGAAACGCCGTGTCAGATACGCCGCCACGCCTCCCGTCACCAGCCAGGCCGCCAGCAGGTACAGACGGACCGGCAAGGCGCGGTTGGCCGACGGCGGAGTGACGATCGCCACCGACCAGGCGAACAGCAGCCCGATGACCGCGACAACCGCCACCACGATCGCACCGGCAATCAGCCAGAACTCCAGGGTGCCCAACAGCGGTCCCAGGCCGAGTTCCAGCATTTCAAGACTGCCCTTCATCATCGTGCCGAACAGCACGCCCAGGCAACCCAGGCCAATCAACCCCAGCAAGATCTTGAGTCCCCAGTTCGCCGGCACGGTTCCGAGGAAGATGGCCAATTGCGTGCCCAGCAGCACCGCCAGAAAATCCATGCCCAGCACCATCAGGATGCTAGGGATGTCAATGCCACGTAAAAGATACGTAAAGGTCATAAATGGGGCACAGGCGCTGAAAATCAGGAGTATCAGCACGATGGACGCCTGGAATTTGCCGGCGATGATCGCGCGCGCGCGCAGGGTCGAGATGAACAGCAAATCGACGTTGGTATCCGAATGCTCGGCGGCCAACCGCACGCCGGCGTAGACCGGAATCAGCAGCATGCACGTTCCCAGGAGGATGCCTTGCAGAACCTCGAAGGTTTTGCGGCCGGCGTGCAGATTGACGGTTTGCGTGCTGCGGTATTCGCCCGCCAGGAGGATGACCAGCAAGATGGTGAGTTGGAGGAACAGAAACAGCAGCAAGGCGGCCATGACGACGCGGCTCTTCACAGCCTGCCGCAGTTCCTTCACCACGATCGGATTGAGCAGGTCATCCGCCCTGGCCATGAACCCCGCCGATTTCATTGGACATCCCCCTGCGTCACGTTCATGAACAGTTGTTCGAGTCCTGCGTGCTGCTGGCGGAATTCGACGACGCGATGGCCATGCCGCACGAGTTGGGAAAGCAGTTCGCAGCATCCTTCCTCGGCGCCCATGAGGTCCACCTCGACCGCGTGATCGATCAACCGCGCCGCCTCGACATTGGGCAACAGTAGCAGGTGCTTGTACAACATTTCCGGTTCGTCGAGCGTGCGGATGAGGACGGTGCGATGCGGCACATCCGAGGTCAGAATCTGCCGTAGACTGCCGGCCCGCAGGATTTTGCCGCGCTCGACGATGACGGCGCCGGTGCAAATCTCGGCTAATTCCGTCAAAATGTGCGAGCTGATGAGGACGGCCTTGCCTTGCCCGGACAGCACTTTGAGCAACTCACGCAGTTCGATGCGCGCGCGCGGATCGAGTCCGGCGGCCGGCTCATCCATGACAAGCACGGCCGGATCGTGGACCAGGGCGCGGGCGACGCTGACGCGGTTCTTCATGCCCTTGGACAAGGCGTTGAGATGCTTTTCGCGGATGCCGACGAGGTTGGTGAATTCCTCAATGCTTTCGACAACTTTCTGCCGCGATGGACTGCGGATACCGTAGGCTCGCGCAAAGAAATCCAGATATTCGTGAACGGAAATATCGCGATGGCCGGGCAGCGAGTCGGGCACATAACCGATGAGGCGATGGCCCTTCTCCGGCTCCTCGACGACGGAAACGTCATCGAGCAGCACATCGCCGCTGGTTGGTTCGTCGAGCGTGGCGATGATGCGCATGGCCGTGCTTTTGCCGGCACCGTTGGGGCCGACGAAACCGATGATTTCGCCCGACGAGAAGGTGAAAGAGATGTCGTCCACCGCTCGGGTACGGCCGTAGTGCTTTCGTAGGTGTTCGATCTTGATTTGCATTGTCGGGCTTATCCCTCTTTCTCCCCTCTCCCCTGAGTACAGGGGAGAGGGGAGAAGACAGTGGCTGCCTCAATCTCCCTCGCCTGTCTCTTTCAAATATCCCACCACCAACGCGCGACATTTCCGCGTCCGCGCATTGCGTAGCGCGTCTTCCAGAAACGGTGAATCGTCCAGTTCGGCCAGGTAGCTGCGCGGCCGCAGACGGCGCTGGGGGTTCGTCGTGAATGTCTGCATGCTGGTCAGCCAGTTTGAGCCAAGCACTTGACGCATCGACTCAATGGCCCCAGGCGCGATCTCCGACACATTTATCGGCGTCAGGACAGCCCGAGCGCCCGCTGCCACCTGGGCAGTGAAATACGGAATCCCCTTCTCATCGACGTACCAGAAGCGGCGAATCTCGGCTCCCAGACCGTTGACCATGCTCAGCTTTTGGTCGGTCTCGCGGTGGATAGCCACACGCTCGCGGCGTGCCTCGCTCTTGCGGATCTTGAAATGGGCCGGCACACGAGCTTCGACCCAACCGGCGGCGAAGTGCTGATCGCGGCTCCAATCGATGGTGCAGGAGTGCGTGCCACCCTGTCTGCCTTCGTGCATCCGTTGCGTCATTACCTCCGTATCGTAGCTGAAATGGAGACCATCGCTGGGCGTCAACGGCGAATAGATCGCCGTCCAGCCGATCGTCGTGGCACGATGCGGCGACTCATCGAGATGCGACGACTCATCGAGCAAAGTCAGCGTCTCGCTACGCAGATGTCCCTCCCAGCCTTCGGAGAGAAGCATGTAGCCGAACACGATCAAACAGGTGACAAGCGAGATGAGCGGCGTCGTCCACAACAGCCAGATGCGCCGCTTCTTGTGGGCCAGGACGATGAAATTGAGCGGGCCGATGGCCAAGGTGAACAAGAACATGAGGACGAACAAGCCCTTGATCGGGATGCCGATGTCGTCCACCACTGGGAAGGATTGATTGGCGTCGTAGGTGTTTCGTTGTCCCTGCCACGGTACGGCCGTCTTGTCCCACGAATGAGCGAGGAAAGCGAGACGAGGTGCGGGCCATTTTTCGAGATTAACGTCGGAGCTGACAAGACACTCGCCGAAACCGGCTTCGTAAACGGTCATTCCGGCAATCGGGATCAGCGAGCGTCGCCAGCTTTCCGGGAGCTGGGCTGAGCCAAGCACGAGCAGCGAGCCGCCCGTTTCGACGTATTGCCACAAGGCGGTTCGGACGGCGGGAGCCATTTCCTTCAAATCCTCGCCGCTCACGACGATGCCGTCATAGCGCGAATAGGCGAGCCAATTGCTACTCCAACTCTCCAGCGGTTCCAGGGTGACGACCTGCGTATTCGGAGAAAGGCCGGTGGGAGGCATCGCGCCAGCAACGGGCGGCCGCACGGCCATCGGCATACCAACCATTCCGCCGCCCGCCGGTGCGACCTTGCTCGGCAGCGGAAAATTTTTCGTGACGCGGTGACTCCTCAGGACGAGGGGCGTATTACCTCCCGGCGGAAAGCGCGAACTTCTCGAACCGTAATACGAATAGCCCCGATACTGTGTTTCATTCAGTTTCAGCATCACCTCGCGCTCTTGGCGATGATCGTCAATGGTGATCGCCAGGCCCGAACCGCCGATCGGCGGATAGTCCGGCTGAAGCAAGGTGATGCGCACTCTCTGCTTCGCTCCGACTTGCTCGGTTCGCCGCACGTCGCGGAGATAGTCGCCGCGCAAAATGTATTTCTCGCCCGGTAGACTCAGGCTGACCGTATGCGCACGTTCGCGCGAGCGATTGGTCACGATAAAGGCGTATTCAAAATAGCCGTGCCAACTTTCGCCCCTCGGCTCGGACTCCAGAACGATGTCGATGTCGCCGAAGGTGTCCGCTCGCGCCGCCGGCGCGAGCGCGAGCGCCATCAGGCAGACGACTAGCCCGCAGCGCCAGCAAGGGAGTTCCCTTGCTGGCGCCGCGAGCTGGCAAGATCGCCGTTTTCTAATCATTGCGCACCTCCGCTATCTTCATATCGGCGGGCAGGTTCAACCCGGTTTCCTCGATACCGGCGAGCAGATCGCGGATGACGGCGAAGGTATCGACCTGATCGAGCCGAGCCTTGTAGTTGAGAATCAGTCGATGATTGAGTACGGGAGCGGCGACAATCTTGACATCTTCAAAGCCAACCGTCGGCCTTGCGGCCAGCAGTGCGTAGGCGCGAGCGGCCTCGGCGATGGCGATGGCGGCGCGCGGCGAGGCTCCGTGCGCGATGTAGCTGCGCACCGACGGTGGCGCTTCGGCGGCGCGGACGTGCGTGGCCGCCACCAGGCGAGCGATGTAACGCGACACCGGCCGCGGCAGATAGATGCGATCGACCACGGCGAACACCTGCCGCAGTTCCTCGCCGCTCATGGACCATGTCGGCGCCGGCGGTTCTCCGTGCCGGCGCGTCGAAATGATGCGATCGAGTACATCGACTTCGACCGTCGAAACGACCAGTTTGAAAAGGAAGCGATCGAGTTGCGCTTCCGGCAGCGGATAGGTGCCTTCCAGCTCGATGGGATTTTGCGAGGCCAACACGAAGAACGGATTCGGCAGCGGCCGGGTCGTGCCCAGCAAGGTCACGGCGCGTTCCTGCATCGATTCGAGCAGGGCGGACTGCGTTTTCGGCGATGCGCGATTGATTTCATCGGCGAGCAACAGGTTCGTGAACACCGGGCCGGGCCGAAACATCATCTCGCGCCGACCCTCCGGCGTATCTTGCAGAATATGGGTGCCGAGAATATCGCCCGGCATCAGGTCGGGCGTGAACTGCACGCGCTTGAAATCGAGATGCAGCAGTTGCGCCAACGCCTTGACCAGCGCGGTTTTGCCGACGCCCGGCACACCTTCCAGCAGCAAATGCCCTCGACTGAGAACAGCCACCAGCACCAAACCATGTAGCTCCGATCGCCCCAGCAATTGCCGATCAAGCTGCTCGCGCAGCTTCGCCATCAACTCGACGGCCGGAGCGAGTTCCTCGGGTTGCAGAAGGGATTGCGCTGGCGTTTCATTTGACATAGTGAAGAAAATCCGAAATCCTCACCCGCTGCGCGGGAAATCCGAAATCCGAAATCCTCACCCGCTGCGCGGGAAATCCGAAATCCGAAATCCGAAATCCGAAAGAAACACAAAATCCAAATCATCAAAATTCAAAACGGACTGACAAACGGTTTGATTTCGGATTTTTCCTTTCGGATTTCGGATTTCGGATTTCGGATTTCGGATTTCCCGCGCAGCGGGGAGGGTTTCCCGCGCAGCGGGGAGGGTTTCCCGCGCAGCGGGGAGGGTTTCCCGCGCAGCGGGGAGGGTTTCCCGCGCAGCGGGGAGGATTTTCGTTCAAAGTAGCGTTCCACGGCGGCGCGGTGGCGCGGCAAGATAATGTCGGTGTTGGCCGAACCACTGCCCGCCGTCGCTTCGCGCAGCGCTCCCGATGAAGCCGAATCATCGGGCTTGGCGTGGATGACGATTTGGGCCGAGCGATTCGCGGGCAAATTCGTCGGACTGCTTTTGAGCGAAGCCAAGGCGCCGGACGGCAACACTTCCTCCTTGAACTTGAATCCCTCTTGCGAACCGGGTTTGTCCCAGGTCAACGGTGCCGCGCCCGGTCCACGATTAACGCCGCCGCGACCGCCCTTTTTACACAGACTTTTGAGATCATCCAACGATACCTTGCCCTCGTTCGCCTGCAAAAACGCCCGCAAACCGTCGCAATCGCACTCGCCCGCGTGCAGACACTTCGACAGCAACTCCGCGTCAATGAGGCCGGCCTTGTGCATTTTCTCGACCTGACGCGCCAGGTCGATTTTGCCGCTTTGCAACGCCTCGGCCAGTTTCTTCAATTGCTCGGCGTCGAGATGCTCGGTGAATTGTTTGACATCCAATCCGCTCTTGTCCATCAGACCGGCCAGTTCGGCCAGTGCTTCCATCTTCAGCTTGGGACTGAGCATATCGGCGCTTTTGCGCAGCACTTCGGCCAGCGCCTGCGCTTCGCCGAGTCGTTCGTTGGCGCGGGCATTTTTCTCGGCCGCTTCGCGGGCGGTCGCGCCGGTGAGGTTGCGCAAGTGATCGAGCGCTTCGAGCGTTCGGGACGGATCCTTGCCGGAGGAATGTTCGCGCAGCTCCGCCAGTTTGTCCTTGAGCGATTCGGCCCGCGCCGGATCGAGAAGCGCTTCCGCCTTGAGCAAGGCGATCTGCTCGATCAAGTGCGTGACTTCGCGGTCAATCTCCAGCGGCGAAGTCGCGGATAGATCGGCCAATCCCTGCGGTGCCAGGAAACTGAGCAGAACAAAGCCGACCGCGATCGCCAGCAGCGTCCAGGCACGCCGGCCATTCCAGTGAATGCGCGGTAGAGCGAGGATCGGCAGCTTTTGCCGCCAACCGCCTAACTCCTGTTCGCCGTCCGCCATCAACAATCCTCCACAGCCGCTCTGTTCATCGAGCAGCGCGCGAACGGCGGTATCGCTCGGCAAACGTCGCCGGGCCAACACGACCGCGGCCGCCACACAGCCGGCGAGGCCCATCAGTCCCCACAAGAGCGGGCGTCGTTCCACGCCAACGGCGGCGCGCAGCGCCAGCACCGCGATGCCCCACACAAAGGCCCATACCGTCGCCAGGGGCAGGGCGTATTTGAGGATGAACAGCGCCGCCAAATGCCGGCGGAAACGCCGGATGGCTTTGTCGTGAAGATTCATGGGACGTGTACTCGCTTTCTTGCGCACCCTCACGGTGTTTTGGGCGTTCTCGCACGCTTGCCAAGAGATGAACCTATGAACACAAAACAACCTAAGCGCCGCGAGGTTCGCCGCCACTATTTGATGAGACTGGACGAGACAGGCAAAGTCAAGGGTTTTGACGCATCGAATCACCCCGCCGGGAGTCGCTTCGCTCTTGGCTCCCTTACCGGCTCCGATGTATAATCCCTCCTTCACCACGATGGTGATTCACCCAATCTTGGCACCGATGACCGAAAGGATGTGGTCATGCGCGTCTGCCTCTTTGAAGACCGTGGCGTCGTCGATCTCGAACCGTTGAGCCTCACCCGTCCCGTTTTCGAGTTGCTGTGCGGGCTGACTTCGCTGGCCGCCAAGCAGAGCCGATTCTTTCCCTTGGGGCCTCGCGGCGTCCTCCTTCGGCCGCACTTAGCCGACTTGTATCGTCTTACCTCGACCGCGCTGCCGGTCAACGATCTGGCTTGGCTGCGGGCGGGACCGACCATTCTGGTCAATGGTCGTTGGCTTCCGCCGTCCATCCCCTTGCCGATCAACGAGTTGTCGGGGCCGTGCGTTGCCCTGGTGGATGGCGAGGTTGCTTACGCAATCGTGGAACCGGAGCATCTGATTGATTGCTCAACCGATACGCTCGATGATTGCCTGGCCACCTGGAAGGCGACGCTGCCGCAGCGACGGGCGGGCGGTCGATTATTCCGCTATCTGTGGGAATTGGTGCAGCACAACGGCGAACAAATCCTCGCCGATTGGCAGACGGTCGGCCCTCCCTTCGAGGCCGAACCGCGCCGCGTCGATCGCGATGGTCTGGCTATCGTCGGCCCGCGCGATCATCTCATCCTTCACCCGACAGCCCGCATCGAACCGATGGTTCTCGCCGACACGACGCGCGGCCCCGTCGTCATTGATCGGGATGCAGTCGTTACCGCGTTCACACGCCTGGAAGGGCCATGTTCGATCGGTCCCCGCACGCAGGTTCACGGAGCCAAACTGCGTGCCGGCACCACGCTTGGCCCGGACTGTCGCATCGGCGGCGAGATCGAGTGCAGTATCGTGCAGGGTCACAGCAACAAGGTTCACGATGGTTTCCTCGGCCATGCCTATATCGGCGAATGGGTCAACCTCGGTGCCGGCACGCAAAACAGCGATTTGCGCAATGATTACGGCGAAATCACCATGACCGTCAACGGCCGGCGCGTGCGCACGGGGCTGACGAAAATCGGCTGTTTCCTCGGCGATCACACGAAGACCGGCCTTAGCACGCTGTTAAACACCGGCACCAACGCCGGCGCTTTCTGCAATCTGCTGCCGGGCGGTCTGCTGCCGAAATACCTTCCTTCTTTTGCCAGTTGGTGGAACGAGACCCTGACGGATCGCGCCGAGTTGAGTTCGCTGCTACGCACAGCGGCCGAGGTCATGCGTCGCCGTGGCGTCGTCTTCACGGAGACGCACGCGGCACTATATCGCACGCTGTTCGAGCAAACCGCCGCCGAGCGTCGTCATGCGCTGCGTGACGCCGAGTTACGAAAACTGAGGCGAAGCGCGTGAAACGGCGCTACGGAGATTGATCCGGCAAGTAACGGCGGTATTATGGGTTGGTTTGCCGTTTGCGTCTTAGCGTGAACCTGCGAACGGCGCAAACGCTAAGCCGCAAACGGCGGAAAACCCATGACCCTCGACCGCATCTCCATCGAAGTCACCAATCGCTGCGCCAAGGCGTGTTGGTTTTGTTACAACCACAGCCTTCCCGAAGGCGATACACGCTGGAGCGCCGACGAACTGGTGAGTTTCGTCAACGACTGCGCCGCGCACGGTGTCAAAGCGGTGTCCTTCGGCGGCGGTGAGCCGCTGCAATACGACGATCTATTTACCGTCCTCGAACGTCTGCGCGGCACGCTGTTTCGTTCGCTCACCTCCAATGGTCTGCTGCTGCACGGCGAACGTCTGGAACGACTGATCGCCGCCGCGCCGGACAAGATTCATCTGTCGATCCATTTCCCCGAACACGAGAGCGAAGTGCGGCGTGTCGTCGGCCAAGTTCACGAACTGGCCGAGCGCGGCATCCGCAGCGGCATCAATCTGTTGGTGGCGCGCTCGAATCTTTCGGCGGCGCGGCAAGCGGCCGAGACGGTGCGGCAAGCCGGCATCGGCAATGAGCGCATTGTCTATTTGCCGATGCGCGGTCAGGACACGCCGACGCCCGCTGAGGTCGCCGCCGTCGCGGGCGGCAAACCGTTTCAGTCGATGACCTGTCTGACCGAGTGCGGCCGCAGTCCGCGTTTTTGCTCGATTGGCTGGGATAAGACGGTGGCATGGTGTTCGTACACGCGGTCGCGGGCACCGTTGCGGACATTGACGCACGAGGGGCTGAATGCGGCTCTCCATGGGCTGGGACTCGAATTTTGTGGAGGTACCGATGGATGATTTCCCGACGGCGCACAGCATGGATACCTTGATGCTATCGGAGGTCTCATGGCGGAATTCGACCAAGCTGCACGGTTCGCCGTCAAACTCGATCCTGTGGGCTTCCTGCGCTGGCTGCTGCCCGGACTCGATACCGACTTGATCTTTACGCGCTGGCTGGAGACGCAGACAATTCCGTTTCCGGGCCAGCCCGATCGTCGGTGCGACACGGTGGCCGAATTGGCGCACGCATCGGGGGCGGCCCCAAACTGGATGCTTATTCTAGAGTTGCAAACGGAGCCGCATCCCGACATCGTGGCGCGTCTGCTGGAATATATGGCCCGCGCTCGCCGGGAACTGCGCTATGGGCCGCATGGACGAGACAAGTACCTGGCCGCCCTCGCGGTCATCAACCTTACGGGGCCAGCACCACACAGCGCCTTGGAGATGACGCTGCCGGGTTCGACCGGCGTAGTCTTTCACTGTCAGGCACGCGGTCTAAGCTTCGCTCAGGAGAACGCCGGACAAACGCTGGCGGCCATCCGCGCGGGGCAGACGGCACGATGTCTGTTGCCTTGGATTCCACTGATGCAGGGTGGCGATCGCGCCGAGACGGTGGCGGTCTGGAAGGAGTTGGCCGAGCAGGAACCGGAACACCATCTGCGCTCGATTTATGCGGGATTGGCTTTGGTCTTCGCGGATCTGGCCAATTGTTTAATTGTGTGGAAGCAAGGATTGGAGGGATGGAACATGCGAAAATCGCGCATCGTCGAAGAGTGGCGAGAAGAAGGCCGAATAGAAGGCCGAGTAGAAGGCCGAGTAGAAGGCCGAGTAGAAGCCTTTCAAGGCATCTTGCTCCGTCTGCTGCAAAAGCGCTTCCCCGGCGCGTCGTCGCCGGAAGTCGCGGCCGTCGTGCAAACGCAGACCAACGCCGACGAACTGATGCGCTGGCTGGAATTGCTCGATAGTGTCGAATCCTTGGAGGCTTTCCGAACCGCCATCAACGCTTGAGACAAGGAGAGCGATCATGCAAGCGGACTATCCCGCCGCCCATTCGATGGACACCTGCTTTTTCGCCATCGACCGCGATGGCCATGTTGCCTGTTTCGACACCGGCGAGGCCGGCGCGGTGCCGGTGCAAGCTCTTTCCGGCGATTCGGCTTACTCGGTACGCCAACAACTGGCCCCGCTGCCCCGCGTTGCGGTGATGCACGATCGCCAAGGTCGTGTCACACCGGGCCAGCCGAGCGAGTTCAACGAACATGGCGGCCGCATGGCGCTGCCATATCCGACTCTTGTGTTCCTGGCTTCGCTCGATCCGGTGCGCGAAGAGATTGACGCCGGACGCGCCGTTGAGGTGGTGGCCAGCGAGGGCGTGGCCGTGCTGTTCCGGCAGATGCCCGAAGCCCTCGCCGCACAGCTGCATGACAGCGGCGCCTGTCTCGGTTGTTGTCTGTACTTCCAGAGCGAAGACCCCTCGGAAGGCTCCCTCGATCTCACCGCGCGCGGATTTTTCAGTTACTCGCATCTGACCGAGAACTGGATCTCCGGTGCCTATGGCCGCGTCCGCCGTCCCGCCCAGCCGATCCACGTCGATCAGCTGCCGCCGAGGATTCGTGAAGCCGTCAAGGCCATGCGCTTCGATTCGCTCAGCTTCGCCGAGACGCCGCACATCCAGCCGATCGAACATACGGATTGCGTCTCCTGGGAGTCGGCCTACATGGATGTCACGGGTACACACATCCGGCCCATCCCCGGCAGGGAAGAGGAGTACGCCGACGCTTACGACGAACTCGCCGAGATCGGCGAGAACATAGAGGTTGAACCGCCTCCGGGCCACAACCCGAATAGCGGCGAGGAATGAGAGGAATCGACTGTGTTGATCCTGCCAGGCCACACCGACGCCGTGCGCTGTCTGAGTTATTCGCCCGACGGTCGGCGACTGGCCTCGGGCAGCGAGGACAAGACGGTACGCCTCTGGGATCTGCCCGGCGGCGAGGCCACGGTGTTGAAGCACGAAAGCAGTGTTGAGGCGTTGGCCTTCGCGCCGGAGGGCGACAAGCTGACGACAGGCACCGCCGTCGGTGAAGTGTGGTCGTGGACGGTGCCGCGGCGACGGCGGCTCTATCACATTCAAGCACATGACGGCGGGGTTCGCTGTCTGGCTCATTCTCCCGGCGATGAAACGCTGATTACCGCTGGTTGGGACCAGACGGTGAAGATGTGGCACCCAGGCACATGGCATCAACTGTCCGTCCTCCAGAAAAGCTCTCCCTCCTGCACGGCGTTGGCCTTCGCTCCCGATGGCAAGACGTTGGCGATCAGCAACGAGGATGGTTCGCTCCGCCTGTGGGATCGCGCCAGCGCGACGCTTGCCCCCCTGCTGACGGGGCAACTACCCTTGTTTGCGCTGGCCTGGTCTCCGAATGGACGCCTGTTGGCGGCGGGCCAGGCTGATGGAAGTATCTTGCTGTCCGAAGCCAGCCGGTCGCAAGCGCCCCTGCGCGGCCACACCTGGACGGTCTATTCGCTTGCCTTCACTCCCGATGGTCGCACGCTGATCTCTGGCAGCGCCGATGGCACCGTGCGTGTGTGGGACGTGGCGAGCGGTCAGGAGAAGCGTTGTTTCCGTTGGCACGCGCGCTGGGTGACATGCGTGGCCATCGCGCCCGACGGCATGACCGCCGCCGCCGGCAGCGCGGATCATACCATCGTCGTCTGGGATATGGATGACAATTGATCCAGCGAACGCCTGCCCCATGACGGTTGAACGATGGCCGCGACTTGCTTCGCGCGATTGCTAGGAGGATAATCGTCTCTGGGGAACTGCCGCGATAGCTCTTCGCAGCCCAACCCTGGTAGTCCGAAGGAATGTCCATGTTGACGGACCTGAACATCGAAGCGGAATTAAGTTACGCTTACTTACACGCGGTGGCGACACGAGGCGGATTTTCTTGCTCTTACTCAGACCGGCATCTCGATGGTGCGGGCGTGGATGCTCTGGTCAATGAAGATGGGCGATTTCTGGCTCGCGATTCGCGGTACGCATCCTTCACCTTGCATGTGCAGTTGAAGGCGACCCGTGTCTCACCTGTTGAGCAGAACGGTCGTTTTTCATTCAGTCTCCGTATCCACCAGTATAACAAGCTCCGGGAAACTCGTGTTGGCGTCCCGCGCATCCTCGTCGTCTTGTATCTCCCGGCCGATCCGAGCGATTGGCTCCGGCATTCGGAAGACGGACTCCTCGCTCGGCGCTGTGCCTATTGGGTCAGCTTGCGAGGTGCCGCGGAGAGCCAAAATGCGGAGGCGCAGACGGTGTACATCCCCCGAAACCAAGTTCTCTCCGTTGAGGCACTCACGGAGATCATGACGCGGTGTTCGCGGGAAGAAGAGATGATTTATGATTCGTGAATCTTTACCCCTGGAAATGGCCCGCCAGGTGACACCCCGCGCCTTGCGAACCTACGCCGAAAGTCTGGGCTGGAAACCCGTCCCCAACGGGAAACGCCCGTGGATCGCCATTTTTCACCGCCCCGACTCCGAGCTTCATCAGATATTGGTCCCAATGGACGAAACGCTTGAGGATTACGGTGACATGGTGGGAGAGGTGGTTCGCAAGCTGGCCGAATTTGAGAAGTTGCCCGCGCAAGCCGTTCTCAATCATCTCTTGCTGCCGCCCGCCGATGTGCTGCGGTTTCGTGAGGTCAGCCCCGATGCCGAAGCCGGCCATCTACCTTTTGAACACGCGGTAGGTCTCATCAACGGCACACGTCGCTTGTTGCTTTCGGTGGCGCACAGCGTTCTCGTGCCCCAACCCTACCACCCTCGCTTATCGCGGAGCGAGGCGGAAGAATTCATCGGCCGGTGCCGCTTGGGGCAGACGGAACGGGGTAGTTTCGCGCTGACGGTATCTTGCCCGTTGGAACTCCAGCTATCCTTACCCGGCATGGGAGAACCATTTGCCCGCCAAGTGACAACGCTTCTGATGGAATCGCTGGAGGCGTTGGCCCAGGCCAGCGATGCCCCGAAAGGAGAGGAGTTGTCGGACCTTGCGAGGAACCCCGGCCTGAGCGCGAACCTGTGCGAGGCATTACTAATGCTTCGGCCGTCTGGAGACCGCGCCAGCCTAACGGTTTCGGCAACATGGTCGCGCGCGTTGTTGCCTTCATCGCGCAAGCCGAGCCGGCAAGTCCAACTGCATCAGGAGACATTCGAGATGGCCGAAGTGTTGGCACCGCGAATGCGCTCCCAGCCTCAGCCTCGGCCAGCCCGCTTCATCGGCTTCGTGGATGCTCTGCGCGGACAACCAACCTCGGCAGAGGCTCGTCCCGCCGGGGAGGTGGCTTTCACGCTTTTCGATGACGCGGAAGGCGAGATTCACGCGCGCGCCCAGTTGACAGCGGATGACTATGCCTCGGCCGGCGCTGCTCACCTTGCTTCGGGTCTTGTGTTCTTCAAAGGTGTGTTGCGACGGCTTCCGCGAGGTAGTTGGATTGATTCGATTACGGACTTTGAACGGGTCATGCTCGATGAGGATGGAATTCCCGCGGACGCCGCTCATGGTTCGTAGAATAACCTCTCGTTTAACGCAGCGCGGGAGCGTCCGCGGCGCATCATGGCTAAACAAAATAGGTGCCGCGCTGCCGCTGCATCGCTATTGTCTCCTCATATCGTACCAGCATCCATGACGTACCTACCAAGGGAGACGATCGCATGGGCATCAACGCACCCCTCAACCGCAAACTCCGTATGGGCTTGGTCGGCGGCGGCCAAGGCGCTTTCATCGGCAAGGTTCACAGCATCGCCGGCGTTCTCGATAATCGCGCTACGCTCGTCGCCGGTGCGCTCTCTTCCGATCCAGCCAAGGCCAAAGCGTCTGCGCCCGACTACGACATCCCGGCCCATCGCGCCTATGCCTCCTATCAGGAGATGGTTGCCGCCGAGTCGAAGCTACCGGCCGACCAACGCATTGATTTCGCCTCCGTCGCCACGCCCAATCACACGCATTTCGAGATTGCCAAAGCATTTGCCGAGGCTGGTTTCAATGTCATCTGCGATAAGCCGCTGACCTTCGATTTGGCCCAGGCCGAGGAGTTGGCGAAAGTCGTGCAGAAAACCGGCGTCGTCTTCGCCGTGACGCATAACTACACCGGCTATCCGCTCGTTCGCCAGGCCCGCGAAATGGTGCAGGCCGGCGAACTCGGTGAGATCAACGCCGTGCGCGCCTTCTACATTCAGGGCTGGCTGCGCACACGCCTTGAAACATCCGGGCAGAAGCAGGCGGGATGGCGCACCGATCCCAAGAAGTCCGGCGCGGCCGGCTGCTTCGGCGACATCGGCACTCATGCCTATAATCTCGGTCGCTTCATCACCGGGCTGATTCCCGAACAGATTTCCTGTCATCTGAAATCGTTCGAGCCGGGCCGGCCGCTCGACGATTACGGTACCGCCGTCCTTCGCTACAGCAATGGCGCGCTCGGCACCATCACCGCCTCGCAAATCTCGCATGGCCGCGAGAATGAAGCATGGATCGAGATCGACGGCACCAAAGGCTCTCTCGAATGGCATCAGGAAGAGCCGAACAAAATGCTCTTCCGCGCCAACGGCAAACCACACCAGATTTACACCCGCGCCGGCGGGCCGTACCTCGGTGAATTGGCCGGGCGCTCGACGCGCATTCCCAGCGGCCATCCCGAAGGATTCCTCGAAGCGTTTGCCAATATCTACACGGCGGCATATCAAGATATGATCGCGCGAGCCAGCGGGCAGAAGTTCGACTATGCCCACAGTCTCTATCCCAACGTCGCCGACGGTGTCGATGGCATGAACTTCATTACGCAGTGCGTCGCCAGCTCCGCCGAGAATGGAGCGTGGAAGTCGCTTAAACATCCGCTATGCCGAGCGTGAGCGGATTGCCAGCCCGAAGCGCAAGCAAGGGAAAGGCTTACCCTTGCTTGCGCTTCGGGCTGGTAGGGTTTGGCCATTGAAGAAACCGATGCGCTGGGCTAGAATTGCGTTGATTACCCCGCGAGGCCCTCCGAGGCCCATCTACGGGTCGGCGGATAGAAGGAGCGACTCTGTGCAAATCAAAATCTCCGTGCGACATGGACATCTGAATGACACCACGCAGCAGTTCATCCGCGACAAAGCCGAGAAACTCCTGCACTTCTTCGAGCGCCTCACCATGATTGCGGTCACGGTGGACATGCAGAAGGATCAGAAGTGGGTCGAGTTTCTCGTCCAGGCGGAGCATAAGCACGATTTCGTCGCCCACGACAGTCATGCCGACCTGCTCGCGGCCGTCGATCTCGTCCTCGACAAGCTGGAAGGGCAGCTGCGTCGTTACAAAGAAAAAATTCAGGACCACCGCCGGACGCCCTCGACCGGCGAGGTGGCCGGCGCGCCCGCCGTGGAAGAATCCAGCGAGGAGTGACGGAGGAGCTGGCATGCGAATGTCCGACTTCGTGGTACGCGACGCGATCATCGCGGAATTGCCCGCCACCAACAAGGAAGGCGTCATCCGTGAGATGGTCGAGAGTCTGCGCGCCGCCGGTCAGTTCCGCGGCGCCGACCTGGAAGACATCATCCGGGCCATCCTGAAACGCGAGTTTCTCGGCTCGACCGGCATCGGTCGGGGCGTTGCCATCCCCCATACCAAGCACAACAGTGTCGAGCGACTCATCGGCACCGTGGCCCTCTCGACCAAGGGTATCGCCTTCGATAGCCTCGACGGAGAGCCGGTTCATGTGTTCGTCTTGCTCATTTCGCCGCAGGATCGACCCGGCGATCATTTGCGCGCCCTGGAGAACGTGTCGCGTTCGCTGCGCGACGATAGTTTCGTCCGCTCGCTGCGGACAGCCACGACACAGGAAGAAATCATCGCTCTGCTCGACAGAGCCGACCATTAAACCGCCATCCGCTACCCGCTATCCGCTCGGATTGCGGAGAGGGGCAGCGGATGGCGGATAGCGGATAGCGGATGGCGGATAGCGGTCATGAACGGGGCCTCCCTGCAACAGAAGGTGGTTATCACCAACCCGCAAGGGTTCCACATGCGCCCGATGGCCGCCTTCGCGCAACTGGCGGCACGATTCCAGAGCAGCGTCAAGGTCAGCCGCGAAGGGCAAAGTGTTAACGGCAAGAGCATTCTGGATCTCATGCTGTTGGCCGCCGCTCAAGGGACGGAATTGACCCTGGAAGTCGCTGGCCCCGACGCACAGAACGCGCTGGATGCCCTCGTCCGTGTGTTAAAAACGCCGACCGAAGAAGATTCACCGGAACCGCCCGTAGCATGACCTAAGAATTGCGGATTGCTTGCCCCACTAGCCTGGAGCGCCAGCGACCGGCTGAATCCCCGTCACCGGCGCTCCAGGCTAGTGGGGCGACAAGCTCGAATGGAAATTAAACGCGGCATCGCTGTCTCTTCCGGCGTGGCCATCGGTCCAGCTTTGGTGCTGGACTCCGAATGGTTCCGCATCCCTCAACGTACCGTCCCCTCCAGCCAAATCGAGGCCGAAGCCGAACGTCTCCACCAAGCGCTGGCCCAGGCCGCGCGCGAAACCCGCGCCAATCAGGAGGCCGTCACCGCCAAACTCGGCCCGCAATACGGAGCCATCTTCGGTGCGCATGCGCTCATGCTCACTGATCCGACGATGTCGCAAGAGATCGAAACGCTCATTCGTAACGAGCATTTCGCCGTCGAGTATGCCGTCAGCCGAGTTATGCGCCGCTACGCCAAGGCACTGGAGAGCATCGAGGGCGGCTACCTCGCCGACCGTGTCGCCGATTTGTTCGACATCGAAAAGCGCATCCTCCGTCATCTGCTTGGCCAGCGCCGCGAGCAGTTGCGCGACCTTCGCGAGCCGGTTATCGTTCTTGCCCACGATCTGACACCCAGCGAAACCGCCATGCTGGACCCGCAGCGCGTCCACGCCTTCGCCACCGAATCGGGCGGACGGGCCAGCCATACCGCCATCGTCGCCGGCGTCCTCGACATCCCCGCCGTCGTCGGTCTGGGCCAGTTCATCAACGATGTATCCGGCGGCGATCGCGTCATCGTGGACGGGCATCATGGTTTGCTTATCATCGATCCCGATGAGGAAACGCTCGAACGCTACGAGCATGTCCGCGCCAGCTTCCGCACCCACGAGAGCCAGCTGAGCGAGCTGCGCCATCTACCCGGAGAAACCCGCGACCGCGTCCGTATCGCCCTGCTGGGCAACATCGAGTTCCCGCAAGAGAGTACGCCCTGCCTGGAACGCGGCGGCGAGGGCGTCGGTTTGTATCGCACCGAGTTTCTCTATCTCGGCAAACAGATTGACCCCACCGAGGCGGAACATCTGGAAGCGTATCTGACCGTGTTGCGCACGCTGGGACCGCATCGTCCGGTGGTCATTCGTACCCTGGATTTGGGGGCGGATAAGTTCCTGCCGCATGCCGAACAGACCCGTCAAGAGCGCAATCCGTTCCTGGGTTTGCGCAGCGTTCGGCTGTGTTTGCGAAATTTGACCTTGTTCAAAACGCAAATGCGTGCCATTCTGAGAGCGAGTGCTTTCGGTGATGTTCGCATCATGTTTCCCATGATTAGCACATTGCTGGAACTGCGCCAGTGCAAAATGATTCTGGCGGAGGTCAAAGAGGACCTGGAGGAAGAAGGCATTGCCTTCAATCCTCGATTGCCGGTTGGCACCATGATTGAAGTCCCCTCGGCCGCGATTCTGGCCGAGCAGATGGCTCGCGAGGTGGATTTTTTTTCGGTCGGCACCAACGATTTGATTCAATACACGTTGGCCGCCGATCGCAACAACGAAACCGTCTCCTCGCTGTACAGCCCCGGTGATCCGGCCGTACTCCGTCTGATTGAGCGCGTGGTGCAGGCCGCCGCGAAATACAACATTGCTGTCAACGTCTGCGGTGAAATGAGCGGCGACTCCCTGTATACGATGTTGCTTCTGGGCCTGGGGATACGCCAACTAAGCGTGACGCCGCACAGTATTCCGGAAATCAAGCGAATCATTCGCGCCGTGTCGGTCGAGGAGTCCGTCACGGTGGCCCAGGAAGCCATGCGTCTGGAAACAGCGCGTGATGTAAACAATTACTTGCGGGAACAAACGCGCCGGATTCTCCCCGAAGTGGTCCACTGAGGGAGGAAAATCCGAAATTTGGAATCCGAAATCCGAAAGAAACCGAAAAATCTAAACTCCAAATCCAAAACAGAACGAGAGGAAATTTTGAGTTTGGTTATTAAGGTTTAGGATTTCTTTCGGATTTCGAGCTTCGGATTTCGGATTTATTGATGTGGGTTGTTCCCCCGAATAGGGATGAACCGTGCCTGGGGCACCCGAAACAACACCCCCCGTTCCTCCGCCTCTCACGAGCGAGTCGCCGGCGTGCGCTAATCTCGGCGAAACCGCTCCCCCATGCGAAAAGGCTGTTCGCCCCGAACCGAAACGCGCCGCCGACAAGGTACGCATTCGCTTCCGCAAAGGCGGCACGCTGCGTCTGCTCAGTCACCACGACCTCATGCGCACTTTCGAGCGTCTGCTACGCCGCAGTGAATTGCCTTTCCACCGTTCGCAGGGATTTCATCCCAAACCCCGGCTCATCTTCGCGTTGTCGCTGCCTTTGGGCGTGGTCGGCTGCGAGGAAGTCGTGGAACTGGAACTCGCCGAGGTGCTGCCTCCCGAAGAGATTCACGTCCGTCTCGCCCGCCAGACGCCTCCTGGTCTGGACATCCTTTCTGTCCGCCGCATTAACCCCAAAGTCAACGCGCAGGTATGCCGCCTGTCTTACGCGGTCGGGGTGCCAGCGGAACGACTGCCGGATTTGAGCCGGCGCATCGCTGATGTGATGGCCTCTCCCGAATGCGGGATCGATCGCCATCGACCGCATTCACGCAAACCGGGACGACGACTCGATGTGCGTCCCTTCCTCGCCGACTTGCGAATAATGCAGAATGCAGAATGCGGAATGCAGAATGAAAGACAGAATTCATCTGCACTCTGCACTCTGCATTCTGCATTCTGCATTCTTGAAATGGTACTCCATTTGACTCCGTCCGGGACGGCTCGCCCCGAAGAAGTGTTGGGCCTCCTGGGACTTGAAGATCTGCTCGACGCGGGCGCGGTATTTGAACGCACTCGGCTCGAGCTTCACGATGAATTGCCGCCCTCCGAACCGGACGGCGGAATCGAACTAGCAAAGGGATCGCATGAAAAAAGAGATGCTGATTAACGTGTTGCAGCCCGAAGAATGCCGTATCGCCATTTTGGAGGACGGCGTTCTGGAGGAGCTTTACGTCGAGCGCACCAGCCACGAAAGCTACGTCGGCAACATCTACAAGGGGCGCATCGTCAATATCGAACCGAGCATTCAGGCCGCCTTCGTGGACTTCGGCGTCGGCCGCAATGGTTTCCTGCACGTCTCCGACGTGGAACCGACCTATTATCGTCACCTCGAACAGCGGCGCGATCGCGGCGATCGCGGTGATCGCGGCGGCCGGCGCGATCGAGATCACGACCGAGGCCACGATCGAGATCGTGACCGCGATCACGATCGCCCGCGCCGACCGATGGAATACGACCTTGATGATGTGGACCGTGCAGTTGATGAAGCGCTGGCTCCTCTCGATGACGCCGCGACGCTTCTGCCGGACGAGGCCGCGCTCGAAGTGCAGGTGGCCGAGGAAGTCGTCGAGATCACGACCGACGAACTGGAGACTTCGGCTGGGGAATCCACCGAAGAAACGCCCTCCGAAATCTCAGCCGACACGGACGCTATAGTGACGGCCCTACCGGAGACACAGATTGACGAGGAGCCGACGCGACGGCGGCGCGGGCGCGGGCGATCCCGTTCACCGCGTAAGACTGCCGCTCCGCAGGCCAGCGCCGAAGCGACTCCGAGCGAGGAGCCGCAAACACCAGCACCCTCCGAGACCACGCACGAGACGCCGGAAAAACCACGCTTCATGGATTCCGCCGAACGACGCACCACGGAGAAAGATCCCGAAGTTTCGTCGCCATCGAGCGACTCCGGTATCAGCGACGACGAACTGCTGTTCTTCCCTCGCCAACCCGAGAAGCCAGCGCGGTCGATTCCTGAGCCAATTGCGCCGCCGGAACCGGAACCGCGTGCGGAAGTCTACAGCCGTCCCGCCGCTCCGCTGGCACCGCCGCCACGCGCACGGCCTGCTCCGGCGGATCGTCGCAACAGCATCGAGAGGGATCTCGCCGCCGACCTGGAAGCCGCCGAGATGGGATCGGTGGGTGGCGAGGCGGCACCTGTTCACGAATTCGTTGAGGAACCGGACGAGCAGGGCGAGCAGGGCGAACCCGACTTTGAGCCGCAGCCTCCTCCGCGCCGGCATCCGCACCACGATGAGGATCGACCGTTCGAGGGACATCGGGGCCACCGCGAAGGGGGGCATCGTGAGGGTGGCCGGCGTGAGGGTGGCCGGCGTGATGATCGCCGCGACGACCGCCGCCCCCGCAATGGTGGACGTGACCGTGACCGTGGCCGTAATGGTTCTCGCCCCAGCGGAGGACGCCCCGGCTTCGGACGCCCCAAGCCGCTCATCCAGGATATTTTCAAACGCGGTCAGGAAGTGCTTGTCCAGGTCATCAAGGAAGGCATCGGCACCAAGGGACCGACCCTCAGCACCTACATCAGCATCGCCGGTCGTTATCTCGTGCTGATGCCCGGCCTCAACCGTGTCGGCGTCTCGCGCAAAATCGCCGACGACGAGCAGCGCCGTCGTCTGCGCGAAATCTTCAACGAACTGAAGCCGCCGCGCGGTCTCGGCTTCATCATCCGCACCGCCGGCATCGACAAGAACAAGAAGGAACTGCAACGCGATTTGCTCTATCTGTCGCGTTTGTGGCAAGTCGTCGTCCGCCGCATCCGCAAGTTGAAGGGACCGTCGGAGATTTACCAAGAAAGCGATATGATTACGCGGACGATCCGCGATACCTTCACCAACGACATCGACACCATCTTCGTCGATGAGCCGGCCGCGTTCGAGCATGCCCAAGAGTTCTTGCAGATTGTCATGCCGCGCTACGCCAGCCGCATCAAGCTCTATGAAGGCAAGGAACCGCTGTTCCACAAGTACGGCATCGAAGAGGAGATTGCTCGCATTCAGCAGCGTAAAATCCCCTTGCCCTATGGCGGTTCCATCGTCATCGAGCAAACCGAGGCGCTGGTGGCCATCGATGTCAACAGCGGCAATTTCCGGGCGGACAACAACGCCGAAGAAACCGCCTTCCAGATGAATTTGCAGGCGGCCAAGGAGATCGCTCGGCAATTGCGTCTGCGCGATCTCGGCGGCGTCATCGTCAACGACTTCATCGATATGCGCGACGAGAAACATCGCCGTACCGTCGAAAAGGCCATGCGCGACGCGGTCAAGCGCGATCGGGCACGGACGAAGATCCTGAAAATCTCCGCCTTCGGCTTGATTGAGATGACGCGCCAGCGCATTCGGCCGTCGCTGAAACGCAGCGTCTATCAAGATTGTCCGTACTGTCACGGCATGGCTCAGGTGAAGACGTGCGAGAGCATGAGCATCGACGTGATGCGCATGCTCCAGTTGGCGGCGCACCGCGATCACGTTCACCACGTTGAAATTCGCGTCGCCGACGATGTGGCGAACTATCTGCTCAACAAGAAGCGCGGCGAGATTACGGGGTTGGAGACATCCGGCAACATTCAGGTGCAAATCCGCGGTATGGCCGGCGCGCCGCCCGAAACGCTGGAGTTTACCTGCTACGACAACAACAATAACGAAGTGAAATTGTTCCCCAGCGAACTGCCGAGCCGGCCGCGCCGGTGATAATTTTTTGACCAGCCCGCAACGCCAGCAAGGGTAAGTTTCCCTTGCTGGCGCTGCGGGCTGGCATTCATCTCGTAGTTCATCGGTACAATCGGCGCTTGGACTTGACAATTCTCCTCGCCTTTCTATACTCCGCCGCTCGCACGTGAAGCCTTGTCATTGACCGTGAATCGAGCTGTGTTCGAGGTTGCTTCGTCCGCACGAACGACCACAGCGACGGCGGACAGGCAGCGACACGGAGTAATGCAGAATGCAGAATGCAGAATGCAGAATGAAAAAGGACGGTCTTTCATTCTGCATTCTGCATTCTGCATTCTGCATTGAACAGGAGGCGCCGTGGTGAGGTATTCCTCGTTCCGCTGGCTGACAGGCCTGCTCGCGCTCATGGTTGTGGCCGGCAGTTTCACCCTGCCCATGCTCACCGCCCAGGATCGCGTTCCGGCACCGCGCGGCGGCCAACAACCCGCCAACGTCAACGCCTCCGCTCCGGCTCCGACGCGGCATTGGTGGGAATCGTCGCCACGCACACCCCCTTCGAGCATTCTGCCGGCCGGGGCCTCAAGTCCGACACAAGCCGCTGCGGGCGGCACGAACATCTATCGTCTCAAGCGCGATCAGGCCGGTGATTCCAAGCCGGTGATCCTTGCCGCCGACGAAATCGCTTCGTGGACGGAGAAGAACGGCACGAACGAGTATTGCGTCTTCCTGCTGCGCGGTCTGGTACTCGCGCAACAAGGGATCATCCAGGTTCGCTTCCAGCAGGGCGTCGCCTGGGTCGATGTCAGCCGTTACAAGATCACCGGCAAATTGCGCACGGAATTGTATGTTGAAGGCGAAGTGCGCGTCGATGATGGTACGACGATCCACGATTATCCACGTGCCGTCCTCGATTTGACGACACGCGGCGAGTTTCGGCTGGCCGCGCATCGCGCGCCGATGGTCAAGCAAACGCAAGCTAATGATCCGCTGGTGCAGCGCGGACGAGCCGAGGGGTTGGGGCCTCTGTCCCTACGTATGCCGAAGACCGTGGCGAAACCGCCGCTGCCTTTGCAGCGCGTTTCCCACGACGAACGCAATTTGATCCTGCCACCGACCGTGCAATCAGGCCCGAAACCGGTGCCCATCCCGAATCTTCAGCCGGTGCCGCCGACTCAGCCGACGCCCCCGTCCTCCGTGAAGCCGCTGCCGCCGATACCATTACCACGGACTTCTGCCGCGCCCGTCGGTCCCGTGGAACGAACCTCCTTTGCCGCGCCTCCGGTCGATCCGTCTGTTCCCGACACGCCGAATACGCCCGGTCAGGAGCCGCAGGGAGCCAATCGGTTGCTGGGGCAATCGGGACCGGCGCCGGCGCGCCCGACCGCGTTACCGGGAGAAGGACCGCAGCCACCTCAACCGGATGGCCCGGCCAACTCCTCGCCGCGTGCGCCGGATGGGTCGGTGCCGCCGTCGGGTCCGACGCGCGTCCCACCCGGAACGCCGCCCGTGCCGCCGCCCTCGAAGGCGTTGCCGCCTCCGCCGGCGGGAAAAGTAGTCCCGGCGCGCAACTTCATCATTGCCCCACGCCAGGGCGGTACCTTCGCGTTCAAGAAAGAACCCGGACCCAATGGCGAGTCGATCTGGATTGTCACCGGCGGGGTCATTCTGCAAGTGCGTAATGTCGCCAATGTCGGCATGATCGATATGGAGGCCGACCGCGTTGTCATTTGGACCAAAGGAAGCGAGGCTGACCAACTCGGCACCAATATCCAGCGACCGTCCGGGCACACCAGTAATGACCTAGAGGTCTATCTGTCCGGCCACGTCATCATTCGACAAGCGCCGACGGTTAACGTCAAGAACGAGCAGCACACGATCTCCGCCAACGAGGTCTATTATGACGTCAACCGCAACGTGGCCATCGCGCGCGACGCGCGGCTCGAACTCCAGCAAGCGACCCTCAAGGATCCGCTCGTCGCCGTCGCCAAGGAACTGCGGCAAACGTCCACTAACACCTTCGAGCTTGCCCACACCGAGGTTTTTTCCAGCAAATTGCCGTCCGACCCCGGTCTGAAAGTCTACCTCCAGGATGGCGTCATTGAGGACCGAGTAATCCCGCTCAAGAACATCTTCGGCCTGCCTGTCACGGATCGCAAGACGGGCCAGCCGATCACGGTTCGCGATACCCTGTTGACGGGCAATAATACGTTCTTTGAGTTAGAAAAAATTCCGTTCTTCTGGCTGCCTCACCTTTCGACGACCATCCAGCAACCGCTCGGCCCGCTCCAGGATTTTATGTTCGGTTACAATCATCTGTTCGGCGTCCAGTTTGGTGTGACGCTGAATATGTATCAATTGCTTGGATTGCAAGCGCCGCCGAATCGACGCTGGTTGATGAATGTGGATTATCTCAGCTACCGTGGTCCCGCTCTTGGCACGCGTTACGATGCTAGCGGCACGGAATTGTTTGGCATACCGGCCAAATATAGCAGCATGACACGTCTCTACGGAATTATCGATCGCGGTTTCGACATCCTGGGCGGGGCGCGCCCGGTGAATGATTTCAACCCGACCAATTTTCGCGGCGTGGCCCTGAACCGCACCACCGTCGAGGACATGCCCTACGGTTTCAGCTTCCTGGGGCAATTGGCGGGCGTGAGCGATCGCAATTTCATCGAGCAGTATTACAAGCGTTCCTGGGATCTCGATCCGAACTATGCCACCTTCGCGTTTCTCAAGCAGCAGCAGAACAACTGGGCGTTGTCGCTGCTGGCTCAGCCGCGTCTGCGTGAATGGGTGACGACGACGCAGGATCTGCCGCGTGGGGATGCCTGGCTCATCGGCCAGGACTTTTTCAAGACCATTACCTACACGACTCACCTCAACGCGGAATACGCCTCGCTGCGCACCTCGACCGACCCGCTGCCCGAGGTCAGCGTGACGGATCGTAACGATTCAACCTTTCGGGGCAGCTGGATGCAGGAAGCGCAGCTGCCTTTCTATGTGGGGCCACTCAAGTTGTCGCCCTATGGCCGCACCGAACTGACGCAATACTCCAATGATCTCAACGGCAATGCCACCGGCCGCGCCTGGGGCGCGGCCGGCCTTCGCGCCAGTATCCCTTTCAGTCAGTTGTATCCGACCATTCAGAGCGAGTTGTGGAATGTTAACGGTATCAATCACAAGATTGTCGCCAGCGCGAACTATTTTTATGCCTATACCAATCAGCCCTACACGCTTTTCCCGCAGTTGGACCGACTCAACGACGACGCCACGAATCAGGCTTTGCGTGACATCCGGCCCTATCAACTCTTGTTTAATCCTAACGCGGTCTTCGGCAACCACGGACTAAGCCTAGTCTTCTCGCCCTATTTCAATACTCCGCAGACATATGCCATCCGTCGCGGGCTATTCGACCGCATCGACACGCTAAGTACCGTCGAGGAATTGCAAATCGACGTGCGCCAACGCTGGCAAACCAAGCGCGGCTTTCCGGGCTACCAACATATTGTGGACTGGATGACGTTGGACACCTCGGCGTACTACTTCCCCGCTGCCAACCGCGATAATTTCGGCCACCAATTCGCCTTCCTCCAGTACGATTGGTTATGGAATATCGGCGATCGCACCGCCCTCAACAGCACGGGCTGGACCGACCCATTTCCAGGCGGCGTGAGAGTGTGGACGGTGGGTGCCTTCTTCAATCGTCCAGATCGCACTAATTTCTACCTCGGCTATCGCATGATTGATCCGCTCCAGGTTCGCGCGGTGACAGGCGCGGTCACCTACGTTTTTAGCCCCAAATACGCCGCCACGGCCAGCAGCACCTACGATTTCGGCACCAACTTGGCTCTGTCCAACAACCTGCTGTTCACGCGCATGGGATCGGACCTTCAAGTCAGTCTAGGATTCAGCTACAACGCGCTCCAGAACAACTTCGGCGTGTTGTTCAACATCGTTCCCAATCTGCTGCCCTCCAACCGCGCGATGGGGCCTGTGGGAGCGAACGGCACCAGTTCGCAGCGAGGATTGTAAACGAAAGCAGTGTTCAGTTTTCAGTGTTCAGTGTTCAGTGTTCAGTTAATGACAAAAGGCAGGAATTAGTTTACTGAACACTGAAAACTGAACACTGAACACTGAAAACTGAACACTGTTTCCCCAATTCGGATGGACGCCCACCGCGTGGGACGCTACCTTGATAGGCCCTCTGGAGGGATGAAACGAGGACGCTCGGCCGATGGGCGGGGCGAGGTTGGATACCAATCGATCATGCTAATTTTACAGTCATCGTCGGCGTTGGCCGGGATCGAGGATGCGCCGGTTCGCCTTCGCTCGCGGCGATCGTGGCGCGACAAGGTTCGCACCGCCTTCCGCGGCATCAAGCTGGGCGTGCGCGGTCATTCGAGTTTCTTCATCCATTTCTTCGTCACCGCGCTGGTGTTGGCCGCCGCCATTGTGCTGCACTGCGATCTCGTGCAGTGGTGTCTGTTACTCGGTTGCATCGGTATGGTCCTCACGACGGAACTGGTCAACAGCGCCATCGAAGCGCTCTTCCGCGGACTCGATGAGGAGAGTGGGTTTCGCGCCGGGCCGTGCCTCGACATTGCCGCCGGCGCGGTGCTGTTGGCCAGCATCACCGCCAGCGTCATCGGTAGCCTGATCTTCCTGTCTCGCCTGATTGAGATGTGCGCCCCACTGTTCCAGAGTAGACCGTGATTCTACAAATCAAATAAGGGCGAACGGCCGGCGTGAGCCGGCTGGTACGACCCGCACCAGCCGGCTTACGCCGGCCGTTCGCTATTTTGAGGAGGAATCATGGGCGCTGACACATCCGTCCTGAACTGGTTGACCACCCATCACGCCGACCTGGTGCGCGACCTGGCCGAACTGGTCGCCATCCCCAGCATCAGCACCGATGGCGAACATCAGAAAGAAGTGGAGCAGACAGCGGAGCTAACCTGCGAGCAGATGCGTCGCGCCGGTCTGCAAAACATCGCCATCCTGCGGACGGGCGGCTCGAATCCCTACGCCTATGGCGAATGGCTCGGCGCGCCCGGCAAACCGACGGTCTTCCTGTATGCCCATCACGATGTTCAGCCGATCAACTACGACAGCGATTGGCAGTCCGCGCCATGGACGCTGACGCCGCGCGATGGCCGGCTGTTTGCCCGCGGCGCAGCCGATGATAAGGGAGCCATCACCGCTCAACTCGCCGCCGTCGCCGCCTATCTCAAAACGCGCGGCGAACTGCCGATCAACATCAAGATGGTTGTCGAGGGCGAAGAGGAAATTGGTTCGCAAAACTTGCTCGCGTTCTTCCACGAGCATCAGAAACGGCTGCATTCCGATGTGATCGTGGTCTGCGACACGGAAAATCTCGACACGGGTTTGCCGAGCATCACCTACGCGCTGCGCGGCATCGTGGCCGTGACGGTCGAGGTCGAGAGCGCCCGTTTGCCGGTTCACAGCGGTATGGGCGGCGGCGCGCTCGCCGATGCCGCCCTTGCCCTCAACGTGATCTTGTCGCGTCTATATTGGGGCAATGGCCCGCTGCCGATTCCGCACTTTTACGACAAAGTTCGTCCGCTGACGCCGCGCGAGCGCGAGGCGCTGGCCGTGCTGCCCGCCGACGAAGCCAAGTTCCGCGACGATCTCGGCATTCTGCCCGGCGTCCACTTCGCTCTCGAAGGCAAGACCGGCGTTTACGAGCAGACGTGGCGCAAGCCGGCCGTCACGGTCATCGCCCAGGAAGCCAGTTCCATCAAGGGCGCGTCCAATCAAGTGCTGCCGCGCGTCAGCGCCATTGTCAGTTGCCGGATTGTACCCGATCAGGATCCGCAGGAAGTCTACGAACAGTTGAAGGCGGTGTTGACGGTTGATCCGCCGTGGGGCGTGCGCGTGACGGTCAAGGAGCATGGCAAGCCGGTGAAATGGTGGATGACCGATCCGACCGGCCCCGCTTTCGAGTCGGCGGTCGATGCCATGCGTCAGGGCTTCGGGCGCGATCCCATTTCGATTGGCTGCGGCGGCACCATCGGTTTCGTCGGCCCCCTGGCCGAACTCTTCGGCGGCGCGCCCGCTCTGCTGCTGGGCATCGAAGACCCCAAAAGCAACGCCCATGCGCCCAACGAGAGTTTGCATGAAGGCGACTGGAAAAGCCTGATGCGCTCACTCACGCATCTGTTCGCTAATCTCGGCCAAAGGAAATAATTGAAGAATTTCACCACGGAAAAGACGGAAAAGGCGGAAAAAAGACAGAAGATAAGAAGATACCGCATGCGTCAGTCGAGCCAAGACATCAGCTGGTCCGATCGCGTTGTGGTTGTTTCACGATGTTTTCATCCGCGCTCGCCATGACGGCCAACCGTTCTTTGATGGGAGTGAAGCGAGACTTATCGGAGGCGTAGTCCACGGAATTTAGTTCGGGTATCACGACATGGCCTTTGATTCGATCGTCCGGTTTGCTTTTCACGGACAGTTGCAAAGATCGGAGTGAAGACACCGCTATCCGCACAATTCCGCACTCATGCTGGCGTTCCGGGGCAATTGTCGCCAGTACCTCGCACGGATCGGCGAGACACGCTGCACGATAGAGGCTGATCCCGTCCGTGTCCGGGTCTCGTCCCTTGATTCGTGGCTCGAAGGCGTTTGGGGAAATGATCGGAACCTCGTCCGTGCGGAACCTATTAACGGGGACACGACGGAGAAGCCATTCATCGTCGGTGATCGGGTCGGTTTCGACTTTCATCGTCGCACCGTCCAGCTGCGGACGGCCTGTACCGGAGGGTTACGAACGACGAGATAGGTTGATGACCTCCGTCACGTCCGAGTCTTTCTGAACCCAACGGCACTCCGCATCGATCGGAGAGGTCACTTCAATTTCCTGATATGCAAAGGACGTATGCCACTCGAAGTAGATCGTCCCATTCACCCCCGCGAGAACCCTATCGGCGGGTGGAGTCCGATTCGCTTGAAGGTACTGAGCCAGCGTAATCGCTCCATCGACCAAAGCAGGATGTGGTGCTTCCGTCCCTTCACCATCCCAATCGTCTTGAAGGTTGCGAATATGGAGCAACTCATCAATCAATGGAAGCCACGTTCGTGCCGCCGCTTCATCGCACCCCAAGAAAGGTGTGAAAGGTTTATCGGCCGCGCCCGTCGAGCAGACAAAGGAATAATCGGGCTGTGTAAAAGCCGAGGCTCCTCGGGCGGATTGCATGATCGCGCTCATGGTTTCATTCCCCAACGCTTCTTGGCTTCGTCAGACGTCACGCGGAGGAAGGTTCCCACTGCGGCATCATGGCCCCAATCGAGACCGGCTCGCAATGTCTCGGCTCCCTCTTTGCCGGCGGGGCCGCGAGCGGTCATTTGCAGGAGCAGAGCATCCCGCTTGTCCTCCGCAGCCCGGCCTGGCTGGGTGGCGATGTGCAGCCGTCCGCGCTTCGGCTGGATCTCGTAGCTCCACTCGGCTACTCGGTGTTCGAGTACCAAGCCCAAGCCGTCCGTTGGGAATAATTTGCCGAACAAACCCGGCAAGAACACGGACCAGTCCGCCGGAGTTTGCCAATACTCCTCCTTCGGGAAGGCGTCGATGTACGTCAACTCCCACTGGTTCAGGGCTAACTCTCCCAAGCCTGTCTTCGCTGCGAATGCGGCGAAACGAGTGAACATGTCCTCAAATTCGGCGATCAATCGTTTGTAGCTTGGATAGAACCCCTCTCGCTTCCGCCAGTTTAGGTGCAAGCGCGTCGCCTGGATTTGCAGAAGACGATCTTTGCTTTTGTGCCCAATTAGGAACCGCCCTGGAAGTCGGGGAGGGCCGAAACGCAGTTGCAAGCCAGCCGGCATACTCCACTGCGGGCGGTCGAGCAACTCGAACTGATCCTCAAGAAGCGGTCCATCTTCCGGCTCGGTCCAATCGCTTCCAAGTTCTTTCCAAAACAGCCCAAAATGGCCAGCGGTTAGCTTGGTTAATGGTGAAAACTGAGCGCCAAGAACCAACTCGACGATGGGCGGATTGGCAAAATCGGGAGTGCTGGTCATCGTGCTTCCCCGTGCCACCGCCCCAGCGGGACATTGCAACCTCTGGTTCGTGAAGGATTCTGTCAAGCGCCGTCTCCGCATGCACGAACTCCAACTCCGCCATTCTAGCATGCCTCTTTCGGTTCGAGGAGATTGCGTGATAGAGAATGACATCTCTACTCTGAGAGTATGCCCTATATCCTTTACGCTTGCCTCTTCTCCGTGGTTCGTCCTCATCCCAGGTGACCTAAGTCTCGCCTGGATCAGCCAAAAGATGCTGAATGACAGCGTGGAGGGGAATGCCGGCCATGCGTCGCGCCTCCCGAAAAGATGGATTGCCTCCTAACCATTACAAGACGCGACGCCGGCACGTCCAAATTATTTCGTTTCCAACCGGCGTAGCGACGCTTTCGCCTCGCGGGTCAGCCGAGCGCATTCCGCTCCACCCGCCAGGGTGCGCAGGACTTGACGCGCCTCGGGCGTGCCGGCGTGTTCCAACACTTCGACTGCGCGAAGAGGCCGCAAATCCTCGGCCGATGCCGGTGCCTGCGCATCCAGCTTTTCCAGCAGAATATCGAGGCGTTTCCGTAGTTCGAGGGATATTTTCTCCGCTCGCTTCTTGCGCAGTATCGTCTCGGCCAGCGTGCCGAGTCGCGTCAGTTCGGCGCTGGCCCGCTCGCGCGTCGAGAAGCGTTCGCTGTCGAGATCGGCGATCCGGGCGGCGATGTCCGCGGTCTTCGGTTTCGTGGCGAGTCGCAGACGTTGGCCCAGAAACGCCGCTGCCTGACGCGGCGCGCGGACCAGCTTCCAGATGGCTTGCTGCGCTTGGACCGCGTCAGCGCTCGCCAAGTCGGACCACGCGGCTTCGAGATCCGCCGCCGCGAGCGGAGATTTCAAGGAGCGTTTATCGATGGCGGGATGCGGTCCGCGCTTGGCGACGGCGGCGAGATTCCAGATCAAGGTTGTCGCGTCGCCGCTCGCCGTGGCCAAGCGCTTACCATCGGGAGAAAAGGCCACGCCGAAGACCGGTTGTTCGTGTCCCCGGAACGCGCCGAGTTCTTTGCCGGTGGCCAACTCCCACACATGCACGACCTCGTTCATGTCGCCGCCCATGTCATGGCTGCCGGAGGCGAGGAGTTTGCCGTCGGGCGAAAACGCCAGCGCGCCGCGTTGGTTCCAGTGGCCGGGCAACCGCGCACGCTCCTTGCCGGAAGCCAACTCCCAGAGAATCGTCTCAGAGTCGCCGCCACACGCCAAGGTTCTGCCATCTGGCGAAAAAGCCAGGGACGTGATCGTGGGTTCCGTTTTGACATTCCGTAACAGCCGAGCGGTGCGTGCGTCATACAGATGAAGAGAAACAGAGCCTCCCGCGAGAAGAGCGCCATCCGGTGAAAAAGCCAGCGCGTTCGTATGCTCCTCTTGCTCGATGGTGCGCAGCTCCTTCCCCGTGCGAACGTCCCACGATTGGATGATCGAGTTATAGCCGCCGATCACCAGCGTCTTGCCGTCCGGCGAAAAGGCAACCGCACGGACCTGATTGCCATGCCCTTCGCAGCGGAAGCGCATTTTCCGCGTCTCCATGTCCCAGAGGATGGCGGTGCCGTCACTGCTCGCCGAGGCCAGGCATTTGCCATCGGGCGAGTAAGCCAGCGCATTGACCCTCCTTCCATGTCCGCGCAGCATGTCTTTGGGCTTGCTCGTATCCGCGTTCCACAGGCGGATCGTGCAATCGTCGCTGGCAGTGGCAATCAGCCGGCCATCGGGAGAATAGGCGATGGAGTTGACGCCGCCGTAGTGACTGGCGAAGGAAAGGCGTTCTTGGCCCGTGGCCGCGTCGAGCAAACGCACGCTTTGCTCGCAGCAAATCCACGCGAGCGTTTTGCCGTCGGGAAAATACGCCAAGGCGTTGAGGCCGAGAGCCGGGAGGACCTTTCCTAGCCGGACATGGTCGCCATCCAGGTTCCACAGGCGAATGAATTGCTTTTCGCGTGAGAAGGGATTCTTATTGGCCACGGCCAGTGTCTTGCCATCGGGAGTGAAAGCGACATCGTCCACCGCCTCGTTGCCTACCTTTCCCAAATTGTGGAGTCCCTTGCCGCTTTTCACGTTCCACAGGCGCACCTTCCCATCCGCGCCGCCGGTGGCCAGCAGGCGGCCATCCGAGCTGAACGCCGCCGAACGGACGCCTCTTCGGGTGCGAAGGGCGCCGGAATCGAGGACATGGAGCCGCTTACCCGCGTGCAGATCCCATAAGCGGATTTCCGATTGCGAGTCGCTAGCCGTGGCGAAGCGTTTGCCATCGCGGGAGAAGATAAGGATGTTGGTGCGCGTCTCGTTTGGTTTGCCGTGCTGGAAACACGCCGTCTCTTTGCCGGTCGCCACATCCCAACCGTGGACCGTCTGATCGTTGCCGGTGTATAGCGTCTTGCTATCCGGAGAGAAAACGATTCGCGCCATCACTAAGTGATGAGCGCTCCTCCGCCCCTCGATATGAGTGGCAAATAAGAGATTCGCTTTGTCCACTTCCCAAACTACGCTGTCGAGGCCAAGGTGGTCCATGACGGCGATCTTTCGTCCATCCGGTGAAAAGGCGATCGTGTAGGCCCCTCGCGCGGAGTGCGGTGCCGTCAAACGCCGCAGAAACTTGCCGCTGGCCGCATCCCACAAATGGACGGAACTGCCTTGGGCCGTGGCCACGACTTTGCCATCGGGGGAAATCGCCATGCAAGTCGCGTAGCGCAGCCGCATCGTTCCCAGCCGTGCGACCGCGCCAGGCGGCAGCGGATCGCCGAAGAGATTGACACGCCGCGTATGTTTGTCGTTCGCCTTGGGCGAATCGGCGGGAGGCTCGGCGTGAAGGGCGGCAGACAGGGACATCATCATCAGAGCGCCGGCGGCGACGCCCAGTGCCGCCGCGCTGCGCGGAACACTCGCCGTCGCCCCGCGCAGCGCGGCCTGGATCAGCGATGGTGCGGCGGCTTCCGCCTCGTGCGTCAGAGCGAAGGCATCCCGATTGTTGTTCGTTGCACACGAGTGCAATAGTTCCCGGTCGCTCCGCTGGGCGGCGTCCGAAGCACCATGAAGGCGTCGAAGGTGTTGAATGACCGCGTGAAGGGAAATGCCGGCCATGTGTCGCGCCTCCCAAAAAGATAGACACGTTCTCCGTTTAACAATTTTCACAGCGGCGTCTTGGGGAAGGGCGGCTTCTCATTATACGTATGCATCATGCGGTCAACGAGCCAGTCCGGCGCCCAGCGCGCGCACTTCAGAAACAACGACAGTTGCCAGGGGAAATTATAGACTTTGCGTTTGCGCTTCAGCGCGCGGACGATGCGCCAGGCCGCGTCGTCCGCCGTCAGCAGCCACGGCATCTTGAACTCGTTCACTTCCGTCATCGGCGTTTTGACGAAACCCGGACAAATCGTCGTCACCGCGATATTCTTGCTTCGCAGTTGAATCCGCAATCCCTCCATGAAAATGTTCACCGCCGCCTTGCTCGCCGTGTAGCCCGATTCGCCCGGCAATCCCTTGTAGGATGCCAAACTGGAGATGGCGGCCAAATGGCCGCGACCGCGTGCAAGCATCTGCGGCAACGCCGCCTCCAGCGAATAAACTACCCCCAGCACGTTAACGCGGAACATCTTCTCCACGTCAGGGACGTTGAATGGCTCGATCGTCGTCGGCGCGCCGACGCCGGCATTGGCGATAAGCAAATCGACCGGCCCCAGACGTGCGGCAACGTCACGAATGGCGGACACCGCTTGCTCGCGCTCGGCGATGTCAGCCGTCGCGAAGGCGACCGTGCCGCCGTGTTTCTCGATCTCCCCGGCAAGGTCGGCGAGTTGTTCGCGCCGCCGTGCTACCAGGCCGACCTTGCACCCTTCGGCGGCAAGAGTACGTGCCAGCGCCCAACCGATGCCGCTGGAAGCTCCTGTAATAATGGCGACCTGACCCGCGAACGACATAGGCACCTCCGGCAATCCTGATACGGCTCTCCCGGTTCGCCTCATCGGCGCGACAGGCGCAGTTGGCGCGGCGAGATCGGGTCTATCACTTTCGCTTGCGGCTCGATTCGCCGCAAGCCCGATGTGACGCCCGAAGCGTGTTACAATGACAAGGTGGCGGAGTGGGGGAGTGGCGGAGTGGCACTGTGGCGGAGTGACAAAATGGCAGGTTGATAGGGAACCCTCACTTCACCGTTACGGTCTCTCGACGGGGATGCTCCTATGAAGCGTATGGCTGTGGCGTTCGGGCTGCTGGGTTTTTACCTGGTCATCTTATCTCCTTGCCATCTTGTCAGTGCGGCCGCGCCGCCCGAAGTGTACGATGTCGAAATCTCCTATCGCATCAACGCCTTTCGCAATCAACGCTTGTTCCAATATTACGAGATGATGCGCTTCCTCAAAAAGGCCGGCTTCCAGCGTGATCCGGAGGAAGTTGTACCCGAGAACGAGCCGGAGGATGTCAACAGCACGCGCTTGCGCGGCACGATCCCGGCCCGCCGAGCGCGCGATCTGCTGAACGAACGGCATATCAAGTCGATTCTGCTTATTCCGCATGGGACGAAGCCGCCCGAGGACAAAACGCAATTGGTCCGCGTCGATCTGGAATTGTACAGTGGCCTATCGCCGGAGGGGCAGCGACAACTCAGTGAGCAGACGTCCCAAGTGCTGGCCGGCATCCAGTTCCGGGGAGCTGTCGGCTACGATCATCGCGGTGATACGCGGTTGGTCGGCTCCATGCCCTACAACCGCCTGGAGACACTCTTGACCGATCTGCGCGCGCAACCTGCCGGACAGCGGCAGCCGCGGCCGTTTCAGGGCGTGTGGGCCGTGCGCGTGGCGGAAGTCTTCCCCGGTATGCCGTTACCCGTCCCTCGACCGCGTCCGCCCCAGGTGCCGAAGGGACAGGAGAAACTCTCGCCTGACTTGCGCGATGTGCTGAGCGATGCGGCGCGCGCGGCCAAGCCGATGCGCTTGGAAGTGATCCTGGCCGCGACGCCGGCTCCCGAAGATCGTGGTTATCGCACCCTGCTGAGTCGCGCGGCTCCTGGATTGATCGTGGAAGGGCGGCTTGGACCGCTGGTTACAGTTGTCGCCAATCCCAGCCAGGCTCCCTCGCTGGCCGCTCTGCCCGATGTAACCGGCGTGCGTCTGCCGCGCTTGCCGCAACCGACTCGACCATCCGCTGCCGCCGACAACGCCCGCTGGCAGCCGTTGCTCAAGGCCAGCGGCGCGGCGCGACTGCAAGCGCTGGGACAGCGCGGACGCGGCATTCAACTCGCCGTCGTGGATAGCGATTTTCGCGGTTGGGAAGGCTTTGTCGGCAAGGGGCTGCCGCCCGATACGCGCCTCCTCGATCTCACGCGCGAACGCAATGCCGACATGCTGCCCGATCCGTTTCCTGCCGGCCAGGGCCAAGGCTCCGGCACACGCCATGCGCTCACCATCGCGCGCCTCGCGCCCGAAATTAGCCTGACGTTGATCCGCATTGATGCCGCCGCTCCCTACATGGTCGAAGCCGTGGCGCGAACCATCAACGGCGATCCGGTTCGCTCGATCAGCCTCGATTCACGCCTGAACCAACTCGACGGCGAACAGGGGCTACTCGACAAACGCCGTGATGAATTGCTCGCGGAACGCCGGGAAGTTTTGCAGGATTTTCGTCAGGAAGGTGAAGCGCTCACGCGGCGCAAGGCATACTTCGATAAGCAAAAAGTCTACGATCAAGATGCGGCTCGTTTTCATGCAACCCTTCAGCGTTATCTGCAATTCAAACGCGATCTGGCCACCCTGCGCGGCATCCGCATCGTGGCGTCGGCGCTATCCTGGCACGATGGTTTTCCCGTCGATGGCACCAGCGCGCTGAGCCGTTATTTCGACGATCGACCCTTCCGCGCCGCCCTGTGGTTTCAGGCAGCCGGCGACACACGCGGCCAGAGTTGGACCGGCTTGTTCCACGATGCGGACAACAACGGCGTCATGGAGTTCACCGCGCCCGAACAACCGCTGCCCGCCGATCTGTGGTCGCCCGAATTGAATTTCCTGTCCTGGCGAACTCCAACGGGGAAAGCGGCCCGCGACATCCCGGCCGGCACACGCTTGCGTATCACGCTCCAGTGGCGTGAGGCTCACGATCCACTGTATGCCCAAACGGGAGAAGACCCCTATCGCCTTCCACTCGCTCGCAACTTGCGTGTCCTGCTGCTGCACCAGGCAGACCCTACAGGCAAGCTCCAGCCCGCCGACGATCTGGAAATCGTCGCGCAGTCGGTCGGCTTACCGCAGCGGCTCGATGCCGCGCCCGGCTCGGCCATTTATGAACTGACCCTGGAAGTGCAGGTGAAGAAAGCCGGCCGCTATGCCGTGCGCATCGAGGGCCGTGCGCCCGAATCGATCTATCCGGCAAACGATCCGACGCTGCCGGCCATGCGCAGGCAGGGAGAAATGCGGCTGCGTTTGTTCGTGACGCCGCTGGATGCCACGGGGCGGGCGGTGCTGCACGATTACGTCACCGCCAACGGCAGCGTCGGCATGCCCGGCGACGCTCGCACAGCGATCACCGTCGGTGCCGCCGACGAACGCAATCGCCGGCAACCTTATAGCGCCGGCGGAGCGCCGTTCAATATGGAACTGCTGGCCAAGCCGGATGTGCTGGCCTACGACCGCAGCGAAGGCACGGCGGAAGCGGCCGCCTTCGCCGCTGGCTTGGCGGTGCTGGCTCCCAGTGCGAATCGCTCCCTCACGGCTCGTCTGCAAGGGCTGTGCGTTCCACCTGGTGGCGTGCTGCGTTTGCCGGATGTATCGCCCAATCGCTGAGACGCTGGCACGGCATTTTGGATGGTTAGAATTTGTCCAAGAATAACTTCTCGTGCAGCCGCTACGCGCAGCAGAGCGTGAGCCGGTTCGCGCTCTGCTGCGCGTAGTAGCTAACCGAAGTGAGAGACGAAAAAAACACCACGACGCCAGTCCCACCCGATCGACCCATCAAAATAGGACCGGACGCCGCGGAGTGTTCACCTGTTCGCCTTCGCCTCTTCAATCAGCCGGTGTTTCCATTGGTTCACCTCCTCGCGAAGAAGAGTGATGCGCTGAAGAACGTGGTGCGCCTGCTCTCGCGTCTCGCAAGCCTGATCGGCAAGCGTGTTGAGCCGCTTGCCCAAGTTTGACAGCAGAGCGACAACTTCCTGTTCGGTCATTGGCAAACTCTCTAGGCGTGATGGAGACCGCGCCGCCGGCCCCTGACTCTGGGGTACCATCAGTGGACCGACGGCCGCGATCATGAGGAAGAGTCAGGCCGGCGATCCCTTGGAAGCAGCGTACATCGACGCGGTCCTGGTCCATCCGTGTCAGGATGGCCGAAGATGAACTACCTGTCTAGGGGCGGTCTGGGGAAGCTGTGGGGAAGCTGTGGGGAAGCATTCGAGAGCGGCGGCAAGCCGCCCTCGCCAGAGATCACGGCATCAAGGCCGAGCGATTGGGAAGATGAATCAAGCCGTGGCCGGTCGCCCAGGCGGGGCTGCCCGACGAGCAAGGACGCGCGGCGTTTTGGAGTGTGTCGCGGATTCGCTGAGCGCTCCAGTCGGGATGACGCGACCACACCAGGGCGGATAGGGCAGCGGCCTGCGGGGCGGCGGCGGAAGTGCCGGAGAAGGGCTTGCTCCGCCAACTACTCGGAAATGGAACCGTCGCCACAAAATCGGGTTTCGTGCCGTCATGCTTCGTTCCGCACGAACTGTAGCTTAGCCGACGTCCCGCCTGATCCACCGCGCCCACCGCAAGAACTTCGGAACCATCGCCGGGAAAGGGAATACTCCCTGAACTGCTGACATGGTGCAAGCCGCCGCCCAGAACGACGAGATGGAAGCCGCCCCGCGCCTTGCGAATCTGCCGGACACGCACGCGGTAATCGTGGCCGGACTCCGGCGCGAACGCCACCACCGCGTTGCCGATGCCGCGCACGTCCGCCGAGCGTGTGCGGCCGATTGTCCGCGCCGCCGTCGCATCCGTCACAATCACTTCATAGCCGGCGCTGACCGGACAGCATAGCTCCACGGACACACGCTCGCTGCCCCACGGCTTGATCGCATTCTCCGTTTGCGCGGCGCTGCCGGCGCGCTTCCAGACGTGATAGCCATCGCCGCCATCTCGAAACGTGCCGCTCCAATGACGCTGAGCGGTGTTGCCGGCGCTGGCGACGAACAGGGCGTCGCCAGCCGGCTCGCCCGTGCCGAGCAGATGAGCCAGTTCCTCGTGAACTCGACCGTGGCCTTCGCAATCGCTCCAGGTCGGCATAATGATCGAGCAGGAGATGATCCGCGCCCCCTCCTGACGCGCCCAGCGAACGGCCGCGAGAAATTGATCGGGACGCTCCGGCTCCCAGTTGGCCAACAGCAACTCCGCCTCGGGAGCCAGGGCGTGGATCACTTCGGCGCACAGGATACCGTGCTGGCTGTTCTTCGCCTGGAAATTGCCGTCGAAACGGAAAGAGCGGACTTTGACGTTTCGGGGGAGCGCCTTGCCTAGATGCGTTTGATAGCCGCTGAATCCCGAATCAAGTACGGCTACCTTGAGGCCGCGTCCACGCCAGCCGTGCGCGTGCCAGGCGGACACGCCCAGGCGTTCCAATAACTCCGAACGCTGGGGCACTGAGTCCGTCGTCGCGACGAGGGAACTGGTGTCAGGCGTGGCGGCGCTTTCGCCGATGGCGTGGGACATTGGCGCCAGCGGCGCATCGTATTTACACGGGAAGAACGGAAAGAAGAGCCAGAGAGAGAGGAAGGGTGTCAGCCAATACGAACTCAATACAGAATGCAGAATGCAGAATGCAGAGTGAAAACCACCTTGTCTTCCATTCTGCATTCTGCATTCTGCATTCTGCATTGTTATGTTCCACACGTTGCCCGGAGCCGGGGCGGGGCTCGATCGCGGGCGTATCCGCCCGGACAGCCTGATTCGCCGAGGATGCAACATTAGTTTAGCCGCGCGAAGCGCGCGGATGCGCCCGCCGGAAGTGGATTCGATCACTCCGTGCGCGTCGAATGGGAAGCTGTAACGATGGGGGAAAAAGTGAGTCGCTTACGGTCTACCAGCGGAACAATTACCAGCCCCCAGCGCCAGCAAGGGAACCTTGCCGGCGCTGCGGGCTGGTGAGAACATCAACGGTTGAAGATGAACTCCTTGGTGTTGAGCAGCGCCCAGAGGATGTCCTCGTAAGCGCCCTTTTTGTTCGTGGCGTGCTTGGCAATCTGCGCCAGCGCCGTGTTACGCTGTTCCTCGGTGGGCTTGCGTGCGAAGGCCCACAGGAACAACTCCTCGACCTTCTCGGCGTCCGGTCGCTTGTCCTTGGCCAACGTGTCGGCCCGTCCGCCCGCCCGCGCCAGCTTGTTCTGAATCTCGTCGGAGTTCAGCAGGTGCAGCGCCTGCGCCAGGTTGGCCTCGCTGACCCGCTCGCACTCACAAGCGCTGATGCGTTGCGGCCGGCCGAACACGTCGAGGAAATACGACGCGAACGATTCGTCCGGCAGCATGATCGCCCTCTTGGGCGCGTGCTGATCTTGCGGCAGACCGCCGAACGGCGTCGGGCTGTCGGTCACCAGATTGACGGCGTCAAACAGCACTTCCGCACTCATGCGCCGCGGATAATAGCGGGCATAGTTCTGCTTGTCGTGCTTGTTGAACTCGTTAGGCGTCGCGCTCAACTGGTAGGTGCGACTCTTGCAGATGGTGCGAATCAGCTGCTTGAGACTGTACTTGGAATCGACCAGATCTTTCGCCAGGGCGTCGAGCAGTTCGGGATTGCTCGGCGGATTGGTGACGCGCATGTCGTCGAGCGGATCGATGATGCCGCGGCCGAAGAAGTGCGCCCAGTAGCGGTTGGCCACGGCGCGAGCGAAGAACGGGTTCCCCGGGGCAACCATCCAGTCCACCAACTTCTGGCGCGGATCGTCGTAGGGACCAACTTCCATCGGCTTGCCGTCGAGCGGCTTCATGATCGCCGCCTGGCCGGTGCGTTTGTTGGTCACGTTGCCGCGCGAGCGCGTGTAGATGACCTGACGGCCGCCCTGTTGGTTGTTGACCTCGCCGGGCACCTGCACATTTCGGCGTGCGACGCGGCCAAAGAAGGCGGCGATACCCCAGTAATCGTCCTGGCTCCACTTCTCATAGGGATGGTGATGGCACTGAGCGCAGGCCAAGCGCAGACCGAGGAACACCTGGGCGGTGTCATCCACGAACTGCTCGGGATTCTGTAGCTCCTTGTACCAAACGGTCGGCGGATTGGACACTTCATCGCCGCTGGCGCCGAGGATGCCGCGGGCGAACTCGTTGTAGGGTTTGTCGCGGGCGATGCTGTTGCGAATCCAATCGTGGAAGGCGAACGTGCCGCTGGCCCGGTTGGGCTGGTTACGCCGCTTGACACGCAGGATGTCCGCCCATTTGTTGGCGAAGTAGTAGCTGTATTCGTCCGACTCCAGCAGTCGATCGACCAGTTTGTCGCGTTTCTTCGGGTCGGTATCGGATACGAAAGCGAGTACCTGGGCAGGCGTCGGCAGCGTCGCCGTCAGATCGAGAGACACACGACGGAGGAACTGCTCATCGGTACATAGTTCTGCCGGTACCAGACCGAGGTTCTGCCATTTCTTGTGCGTGTGCTGATCGACCAGCGTCTGCACCGGGAAGTTATATTCCGGGATCTTGACGCCCAACGGCACCGTCGCCCGGAAGGCGTTGACGTGTTCTTGATAGCGGATCATGACGGCTGCCTCGCCGCTCATGCCGAGAGTGTGGACCAGGCCAGCCGCATCGACGATGGCGATCTCCTGATCGTTGCTTTCGTATTGGGCGCGGCGGGTGATGTCCTCGACCGTATCATCGCTGTAATGCGCGTAGACGGCGAACTGCTGATGATTGTTCCGCGTCATAACGCGATGTTCGGGCCACACCGAGATGCGCGTGACAACGGGATCGCTCTTCTCGCCATAAGGCATGCCGGCCGCGACCCAGCGACGAATGAGGCGATATTCATCGGAACCGACTTCCATGCGCTTGCCGCCGCCGTGGGCCATGCCGCCGGACGACTTGAGCAAAAGCAAGCTGCTGTCGGGAGCGGCCGGGAATACACGCCGACCGCGCGCCTCTTTGACCAGCGCATTGTAATCGACCTCCGGCTCGAAGCCGAGCAGGGAGATTTTGAACCCATTCTGGCCGCTCGCCTTGCCGTGGCAACCGCCGGAGTTGCAGCCGAGTTTGGTGAAGATCGGCACGATCTGATTGGGAAAATTGATCGGTAAATTGACATCGCAGCTCTCAGCCGCGACCGCCACCTTGACCGTCCTATCGCCGTAGGACGCCGTAATCTCGGTCGCTCCGTTGGCGAGAGGGATAACCCGGCCGGTGCTGGTGACGCGGGCGATCTTTTTGTCGGCGACCTCGTATTTGACTTCGCCGGTCAGATCCTGCGAACGTCCGTTGAGCAGTTCGGCGGTGAGGATCACTTGCTGGGCATCATCAATGCCTTTCAGGGCGATTTTCGTGGGATGCACGGTAAAGTTTTTGATTTCCGACGCTTTGGGCAGAAGCCCGCTCTCGAGTTTGGCTGGTTCCTTGCCGGAGTAGAGATCGCCGGCGAGGAGGGAGCCGCCTGCATAGGTGAGAGCCGCGAGGGCTAGCAGGACAGGCCAGCGTGTGTGAGTCATTGGAACATACCCCCCTAGTAAGGCAGGACCGTTAAGGCAGGAGAAGCGAGCGGTGTGGTCATCCGTCCGGGGAGGACGGTGCCGCTCGCTTAAAATCGGCAGCACAGCTATTGTCGCCCGACCCGGCTGGGAAAGCAACGGTTTTTTTCGAGCCGGGCTGTTTATGTATGAATGAAGAAAACCCCCGTGGTCCTCAGTCTAGGATTCACGGGGGTTTTTGTAGTAGCGGCGGCTGGGATCGAACCAGCGACACGCGGCTTATGAAGCCGCTGCTCTAACCTCTGAGCTACGCCGCCGAAAGACTGCAATCGCAAGGGCTTACGGCTCTTTCCTTCCCTCTTACCTACTCACCTTTACACCCGCTGTTACACCCATATACTAGAAAAACAGTGGCCGGGCGTCTTGTACACGCACCGGCCAAAAACACAGCAACTTGCTTTTCAGGAGTGTTGCCATGTCTGACACTGATTCTACCTCTCCGGTTCGCTCTGGCAAGTCCGCCAAGCCCAACAAGCCCTATCCCGACTTCCCCTTGTTTCCGCACGCCGCCGGCGTCTGGGCCAAGAAGATCCGGGGCAAGCTCCACTACTTCGGCAAGTGGGACGATCCCGACGCCGCCCTTGACTCCTACATGAAGCAGAAGGAAGACTTGCACGCTGGACGGACGCCGCGCCCCGATGCCGATGCCATGACGGTCAAGGACGTGGCCAACGCATTCTTGAATCACAAGCAAGCGCTGCTCGATGCCGGCGAATTGTCGCCGCGAACCTGGACGGAATACAAGGCCACGACGGACTTGCTCATCACCCGGCTGGGCAAGTCTCGGCTCGTGGATGACCTTCGCCCGGATGACTTCGCCGCTCTGCGCAAGCACATGGCCGCGAAGTGGGGAGCGCACCGACTGGCGAAGATCATCCAGTATGTCCGCTCCGTGTTCAAGTATGCCTACGATGCCGAGATGATCGACCGCCCCTTACGTTTCGGTCCCGGCTTCCAGCGGCCGGCCAAGAAGGTCATGCGCATCCACCGCGCCGAGCAAGGGCAAAAGCTGTTCACGGCGGAAGAAGTTCGGCAATTGCTCACCGAGGCCGGCCCCACGATGAGAGCCATGATCCTGCTCGGCATCAACTGCGGTTTCGGCAACTCGGATTGTGGCAATTTGCCCTTGTCGGCCCTCGACCTGGAGACGGGCTGGATCGACTACCCGCGACCAAAGACAGGCGTTGGCCGGCGCTGCCCTTTGTGGCCGGAGACCGAGGCCGCGATCCGGGAGGCACTGGCCAAGCGGCCGGCTCCCAAGAGTGAGGAAGACGCCGGCCTGGTGTTCATCACCAAGTATGGTCTCGGTTGGAGCAAGGACACCAGCACGAACCCGGTTAGCCAGGAGATGGGCAAATTGCTCCGCAAGCTGGATATCAATGGGCGAAAGAGACTCGGATTCTACGCGCTCCGGCACTCGTTCAGAACGATCGCCGACGAAGCGAAAGACCAGCCGGCCGTCGATCACATCATGGGCCATGAGTCAACGCATATGTCCTCGGTGTACAGGGAGAGCATCAGCGACGAACGGCTCAAGGCGGTGACGGAACATGTTCGCGCCTGGCTGTTCACGCTGGCGGACGCCAGGACGACACCGGAACCGATCTGATCGAGAGACCACATCTATCCCGCCTGAAACCTATGCAGGCCAGCGCTGCCAGATAGCAGCGCTGGCCTTTCTGTTTCTTTTTACCGCGAGCGAAAAATAACCTTGTTGTTTTTGTATATTTTTGTACACTTCGATTAGCATCTCAAAATTAGCTGTCTAGCATGGGACGGCGAACTCAAGAGCGGACCATCACCAACGGTCTGCGAACTCCAGGAAAGCCCGCCAGGATCAGGCGGCATGTGGCGAGTCCGTCAGGGATGGCATCCACTCGTAGACCGCCAGGACCGGGCGGCAACATGTCAAGCCTCTCCAGACGGAGAGCATGTTCTCATTCGCATCCTGGAGTACACCTCATGCCAGCCACCCTACCACCCCCGGCAGACACTGCCGTTATCGGCATCACTGGACTAGCCAATCTGTTGGGCGTCAGCACAGTAACCGCACGCAAGTGGCTCCGCGACAACAAGAACAGGCTCCCGAAGCCTCTGCCCACACCCGGCCGCCGCCGGTGGTCGCGGGAAATCGTACTCTCCTGGCTGCGCAACGGAGGCGTGAAATGAAACGCCTCCTCAATGCCATCGGCGCAGCTGCGATAGTGGATTCAACCGCCGGTCTGACTGTCCGCGAAATCGCCCGCCGCTATCGGGTCTCACCCGACAAGGTGCGTGGCTGGATCGTCGCTGGCCAGCTCCGCGCGGTCAACCGCCGTGACGCCCGGTGCGGCCGGCCCAGCTGGGTCATCATGCCAGAGGCTCTGCATGACTTCGAGCGGGGGCGGACTGTCACAGCGACGACGAAGCCAGTGAAGCGGCGGAAGCGGACAAAAATGGTGGACTATTACCCTGACTGATCGGACAGGGCAGCTTTGCCCTCCTGTCCTTGGTTTTGGCATCATGGGGCAGCCAAGAGCAAGAAGGAGCAGCAAATGCACTCAGCGACCATCGACCGCCAGTATTTCGACTACGCCGAGGCTGAGCGATACACCCGGCTCAGCCGGTGGACTCTGCGCCGTCTGGCACAAGCCGGCAAGCTCCGGGCGCTGCACCCGTCGCCGGGGCGCGTCGTGTTCGATCGTTGCGATCTGGATGAATACATGATCGGTTCGGCGAACGGTGCCGAACCGCAGACTTGATGGATCCAATTTGAGCTGGGCCGGCGCGAAAAAAGAGCCGACCGAACGCACCAGTCCGGCCGGCCCAAATCTAACACCCAAAAGCATCATACGCGCCATGGCGATGAAAAACAACGAAAGCAGTCTCCCCACTTCGGCCCTGAATCTGGCCTGCCTGGGCTGGCACATCATGCCGCTGCATCACGTCGATGGCGAGCGCTGCAGCTGCGGGAAGGCCGACTGCAAACAGCACGGAAAACACCCCCGTACCACCAAGGGGCTGAAAGACGCCACCGCCAACGCGGACGCGATCCGCAGCTGGTGGCGGCGCTGGCCAGTGGCCAACGTCGGCGTGAGGACCGGCCCTGAATCTGGCGTGTGGATGGTTGGGCCAGACGGAGAGGCGGGGATCGAAGCGCTTGCGGAATTAGTCCGCAAGTACAGCGGATTGCCGCGCACGCCAACGGCGCGATCTGGAAGCGGAGGGAGGCACTACTACTTCAAGTGGCCGGCCGAGGGCGGCATCGTCAACCGTCGCAATCATCATGGCCTACCAATCGACGTGAGGGGGCGAGACGGCCTAGTTGTCGCGCCGCCCTCCCGGAACAAAAATGGATCGTACAGGTGGGAGATACATCCTTCCAAGTGCGAGCCGGCGGACGCGCCTGGTTGGCTTATCGCCTGGGCAAAGCAGAACGGCGAGAAGGCGGCGGCAAGCCGGACTGTCACGGTGACAGCGGGAGGCGGATCGTCCATCGTTGATCGGGCAATCGCGTACCTGGCCCGAATCCCGCCTGCTGTCTCTGGACAGGGAGGTCACAACCAGACGATGGATGCTGCTCGCGTCATCGTCTGGGGATTCGACCTGGGGCCGGAGTTCGGTTATTCCATTCTCGCACAGCACTACAACCCGCGCTGTGACCCTCCCTGGTCGGAGCGGGAACTACGGCACAAATGCGCCGAGGCGAACACAGTAGACTACGGCAAGCCGAGAGGATGGCTGTTGAACGAGGAGCGAAATCAAAACGGTGCGATCCACCGAGGGCAAACGCCTACGATCACGGACAGCAAATCGAACTTGTCGATTTGTCAACCCGTTGCTCTCTACCGCCCCTTCCCGACTGAGCATCTGCCCGGCGTCGTCCGCAGGTACGTTGAAGAAGGTGCCAAGAGCTTGAACGTCGATCCCGCATTGATAGCGCTCCCCGCACTGGCAACCCTGGCCAGCTGCATTGGCAACACGCGCAGAATCGCGCCATGGCAGGGATGGCGAGAGCCATCTGTATTGTGGACCGTTGTTGTAGCGGATTCAGGTACTCTCAAATCTCCCGCCTACGATCTCGCGGTCGAACATCTCAAAATCAAAGACGTGGAATACTTCGTTCAACACAAGAAAGACCTCGAAACCTTCTCCAAGGAATTAAGAGAGTACAAGGCTGGGAAGTCCGCGACCGAGCCGAGCGAACCGAAACGTCGCCGGGTCGTTTGCTCCGATGTCACCCTGGAAAAACTGGCCCCTATTCTCGCGGAGAACCCTCGCGGCCTGCTAGTGACTCGCGACGAGCTGGCCAATTGGTTTGGGGGATTCAAGCGCTACAAACAGGGCGGTTGTTCGGACGCCGCGGGGTGGCTCGAACTTCATCGTGCCGGTATTCTCTCCGTCGATCGGCTCGGCCGAGGCTCGGTCGTTGTGCCAAGGGCAGGCGTTAGCATCACCGGGACTATCCAGGGCCGCATCTTACGGCAAGTCCTCAGCCCTGAGCATCGAGATTCCGGCCTGGCCGCACGTCTCCTGCTGGCCATGCCTCCTGCCTCGATCAAGGCCCGGCCTACAACGCATATCGATCCCGCCACAGAGGCGGCATACAGCAACTTGATCGACGAACTTTTGAAGCTCGGCTCCAAAGACAATGGGGATCCATACGAGATTACGCTTTCCACAGCGGCAACCAAGATGTGGAACGAGTTTTACGACGCCTTTGCCATTACGCAAAACGAAGCACAAGGCGATTTGAAGTCAGCCCTTGCCAAGCAGGAAGGCTACGCGGCGAGGCTGGCGCTCGTCATCCATACCGTTTCTCGGCTACCTGGTGATGCCATAGCGGAAGTAACTGCCGCGACGATCAAGGCGGCCACTTCGATTGTGAAGTGGTTCGCCTACGAAACCGAGCGAGTCTACGGGATCCTTTCGGAGACGCACGCGGAAGCGTCAACGCGAGATTTGATCGAACTAATCCAGGCAAGGGGGGCGTGTATTTCTGGACGCGATCTGAATCGGTATCGACCGAGAAAGTATCCCAACTCCGAAGAAGCGGAGAAGGCCCTGGACGATCTCGTCAGGGCTGGTCTTGGGCGGTGGGCAAAAGGGCCAAAGCCAATAGCTGGACCTACCCCACGTTTTTTCCGACTCAATGTACCCATCGACAAGTTGACAAGTTCGACAAGTTCGACAGAACCAACGGCCGAACTTGTCGAACTTGTCAACTTGTCGAACGAAGGGAGGGAGCCGCCTTCGCCCACTGCCTACATTGCCCCCGGCGAGGACACTGAGAGTACGCGAACCCCATTCGATACGGACGCGGCTTGACGCACAGGAGTCACCCCATGATCCAGTTCGATCATTTGAAACTTGTCCGGCGTCAACCCACGGAGATGGCCCGCTTCCGCCGCTGGCTCCTGGAGGCGCAGCCAGGGCAGTATTCCGAGTTGATCATTTTGCATGAACGGGATGGACGGTGTTGCCGACGCGAATCGTGGGCTGAAACTTCGGCGACCATCATAGAGGCCGTGCGACCGCCCACGCCGCAAGTGCTGGTCAACCTCTTCATGGGCGATTCCCAGACGTGTCCTCAGTGTTGAGGTTTTCTCGATGGCAGCACTGCGATTGTTCCGTCCCGACGATGAGTGCGATGACATGATCGCTGCTGACTGGGGTGCGCTCAGCGACACGCAGAGCATTGCTGACCGCCTGGCAGAGCGGGTGTCATATCTGCGGCGCCGGCTGGACGAACCGGGTATTGATGCGCGGACGCTGGCGGCTGTGGCCGGTTGTCTGGCCGAGGCGACGGCCTGCCTGACGACGGCGCACATACAGCGGCGAAGAGCGGAGGGCGGACGATGAACGCGACAACTACCCTCTGGATTGGCTGGTCTCGTCTTCACCCGCGCGATCCGTGGCGGCGAGTCGTTGAGGCTGGCGATGCGACCGAGGCGCTCAACAAGTTACTCGATGCCGTCAGTGGCGGTGACAAGACTGTGCTGCCTGCTGGCATCGATCCGAACCTCACGCCGCCGGCCATGCGCCGGCGCTGTTTCTAACCACCATGAGGAGTACACGAAGATGGCGGCAGATACAGACCGCAGTGATCGGACCGAGTTGGCCGTTCAACTGGCCAGACTTTTCGGATTCGACCTGAGCATCCTTGAAGGAATGACCTTGGAGCAACTTCGTCACGTTGCCAAGGTCAGCGCCGAGCGGATGCAGTCTCATCCCGACGACGCCGGCGTGCAAGAACCAGATGAAGCCCTGCGAGCGCTGGGGTATGACGTACCGGCGCCGACCAAGAAAGACGAGATGGATTTCTCGGAGAAGACCACGCGGGCGGTGGCTTATTTCGATCGACACCGACCGGCGTTGGTCTCGCTCGGTTACAGCCGGAGCAACTTCGCCGAGGTTTTCGGACGGGCACCGAGCAGAGTAGTTCGACGCCTGCGCTAACGCTTTCACTTTCACACATGTTAAGGAGTTGATTTGTGGATTGGAACATCACAGCGACCGAGCCGGGTAGTCAGATGCCCGGAGATTTTCGCTTGCAGGCCGATACGGACGGTACGCGCTTGAGCGCTTCGTGTCTCTTTCGAGTGGGCGGCGGGTTTCCCGATGTGCAAGCGGCCCTCCGCGCCGAGATACAGCAGGCCGTCTCAGTGGCACTCGCCAAGTCTCAGCACAAGACCAAGCTGACGGATTTGCAGCAGCAGCAAAACCAGATGCAAGCCAAGCTCGACGTGATCAGCAAGGAACTGGCATCCCTTGAGCAGCGCCGGGTCGATCCGGCGTTGCTGAGCGTCAAAGATCTGCCTGCCGAGATGGAGACCATCGCCGTCCGCGAGACGGTGCTGGCCGGCCAGAAAAAGGCAACGGATGCCGCCATTGCGGTAATCCAACCGCATCTCACGCGAGAGCAATCCGCTCTCGATGACGAAATCCGGGCGGCTGGGCAGCAAGCATTGGAGCAGCGCCGACAGGCGGCACTGGAACGGCGCCGGGAATTGCTTACCGAACTGGCTGCGGCGGTGTCTCCGGTCTTAACCGAACTGTTGCAAGCCGAGAGTGAGTGTGGCGCTCTGTTGGGCGACGGTTTGCTCAATGGACTTGGCTTACCAGCCGAATCCGGGGTCTGGGTTCCCGCCGGCAAGGTGTGATTTTTCGGAGGCGAGCGGGGCTTGCGGCCGCGCGTGGGTTGCGTACTTCCCGACGCCACCCCGCCTCCGGATTTTTTTCAATGCTGGAAGCCATCCATGCGAAACAAAACGCGCCGAGCGATCCGGATGATGGAACGAGTCATCTCCCATATGCGACATAGCACGTCCTTGATGGAACGCTACCTGAACATCCGGCCGATGCTGGACAGCGCAGCGCTTCCGCCTGAGGACATCCGGCGCGCCGAGGAATGCGTTGCTGCCATGCACGCAATGGCTCCCCAACTAGACCTATTACGGCTCCGATTCGATCACGCGATGGAAGAGGCTTTAGAGGCATGGAGCGCCGGCCGGGAGCGTTGTCCCCGACGCAAGTTTCTCACCTTGCGATCCCTTTGGGAGCAAGCGCAGGCCAAATACCACACCGTGAATGAGCGAGCGACGAAGGAGGCCCCCGATGTCCACTGACCGCGACCTGAATTTGAGACTTGGTGCAACACTAAAAGCGGGCAGTGACGCACCCTTCAAAAACCTGTCGGCCAGCGCCAAGCAATTCGGACGTGACGCGGACGATGTTCTCACGAAGACCAGTGGCGGCATCGACAAACTGACTGGCAGTTTATCCAAACTCATTGACGGCTTCCGCTCTGTGGGGAGTGCCGGAACCAAGGCGTTCTCGGACATCGCGGCTGGCGCACGCCAAGCGGAGAAAGCCTTCTCTTCGGTCGCTGCCAAGCAGGGCGCATCGTACAGTCAGATTGGCCAGCAGAACTTGCGGCTGACTCCGCAAGGGCCGAGCGCCTTCCGCCAAGCAGCGGGACACATCGGCGGACAAGTCGGCTCATTTGGCAGCGGCATCGCGGGCATGGCTGGTTTCGGCGGGTTGCTGGCACCCGCGACGGCGGCGCTGTCGGCCTTCACCCTGGCAGTCAAGGCGGCAACCCACGCGAACAAGCTGCACTATGAGAGTCTTCAGAAGAACCCAGAGACAGGCCGCGCGGAAGAGAACCAAGCGGCCAAAGAGCGACTGAAAGGGAAGGAACGCCGAGAGTCCAGTTTCACCCGCGATCTGTGGGGGCTTGCGCCGCACCTGTTTAAGCGAACCGGGCAATACTCCGGAGAGGAGTTCTATCGGCGCGGCGGCATGGGTACGAAGAAGGAAGACTACGAGCGATACATTCAGCAAGGCGGTCCCTCGCAATCCTGGCTCCAGCCGGAGTATGATTCGCCGCTCGCCAAGTTCACTCGCGCGTTCACCCCTGACAGCAAGTTGAAAAAACAGCAGGAGGCGCGCCGCCAGGGGATGACCTTCGAGCAGTTCAAGTTTTCTCTCGGCAGATCCGGTGAGGACATAGATTTCGCCAACTTCCAAGCCAGACAAGCGATTGAGAAGGCCAGAACCGAATCCTCGCATGAGAATACTTTCGTCGGCAGGCAAGGCGGCTTGGAACTAGACCGGGCGCGTATTCGGGCGCAGGCGGAAGCGTCACTGCGGATGCGCACGACGGACTTCCAACTCCAGGCGGGAGGGGCGGCGGCAAGGTCTGCGGCCATTCTGGGGAGCCGGGGCGAGTTCGGTTACTCGCGCGAGGCCAAGACGGAAGACCTCTTTCGGCAGATCGGCACACGCGAATCCATGCTCCGCATCGGTGCCGAGGGGAGATCGCGTCAGGATGTTATTGACGCGCAGCTGGCCGAGGCGCAGAAGCAACGCGGCTTCCACCAAGGCCGATTTCAGCAGGCCAGCGCCGAGGAAAAGCAAGCTCGCGGCGCTGTACTCAACGCGCATCAGCAGAACCTTCCCGTCGAAGAGATGCTTCGACTCAACGACCTGGCCACGGCCGCGACGGAGAAACGCAAAGCCGCCGAGGAGCAACTTCTATCCTCCCAAACTCGCGCGCTGGAACTGCGCAAAGCTGGCGAAGAGAATCTCCGGCAGATTCAGCAGCAGCAGGGCGATGTTCTCAAGGCGAACCTCAGCACGATCCATTCGCAGATTCAGGCCGAGCAGCGCCGCAAACAAGGCTTGAAAGAGACGATGGGGTTGTTGCATCCGGCCAAGCTGCGAACCATGTTGGGCATCTCCCGCAAGGTCAAAGCCGGCATGCAGGTGAATCAAGCGGAAATCGGTTTCATGCAGCAGCATAGTGACGTGTTCGGTTCTCAACTCCAGAAGATCGGCGCGGATCGCGCCGGGCAAGGAATGACAGGCCAGATGATCGCCGAGATCATGGGCAACACGAACCAGAACAAGCGGGAGCAGGCGCTAAATCAGCAACTCATCAAGGCGCAAGCCGATGTCAACATTCAAATCAAGTTCGATCAACAAAGCCTTACCGATCAAGTGGCGAGGAAGGTAGGCGGCGAGTTGAATCAACTGATCGCCGGCCTGGAACATCGCATGAAGAGCGAGATCGAGGCGTTCCGTCATCAACAGTGGGCGAATCAGCGCGGGCAGTTCCGCACGCGATAAGCAGAGAGGCTTTCTTGCGGAGAACCGAACGGGCTACGATGGATTTCCGTGGGGAAGTTTCACCAGCCGTCACCAGCCGACAGGGAGTATGGTCATGCCAGGTGGACCGAAACATAATGCGGACTCGGTTCTTATCGCGCACCTGGCCAGTGGAAAATCCGTAGAAGCGACGGCCAAGTTAGCGGGCGTTTCCGATGTGACGGTTTACCGCCGGTTGAAGAATCTCGCCTTCCGCTCCAAGGTCCGCCAGGCTCGCGCCGATGTTCTTGAACGCGCTCTCGGCCATCTGAGTAAGGGTGCGGCCGAGGCTTCGATTGTTCTGCGGAACTTGCTCCGTGATGATGACCACCGGCTTCGTCTCGGCGCCGCCCGCGCTATCCTGGGCCTGGGCGACCAGCTGCGGGAGTCTGAGGAGACGGACGCGCGTTTGGCCGCACTGGAAGAGCAGGTGCGAAAGCTTACGAAGGAGAAAGCACATGGCCATTCAAAGACGGCTTGAGGCCCTTGAGAACTGCCTGAAAAACCAACTTGGCGTCTATGAACCGGGTGAGTGTCCAGGCGAAATCCAGCAGATCGAGATCGTTCATTGGCTGGCTGGAGAACCGGAGCCGCCACTTCCGCCTATTCCGCTCTGCTCGCGATGTGGCAAGCGGCATCGTGCGGATGCCCAAAACATCTTTCAGATTGTGACCGTCTTGAATGCTCCGACCGGAGCGGCTGTTGAGGCTGGCGCCTGAGATGATGTTGCTGAGAACAACAAAAGGAGCCGGGTTCCTGCCTACCAGAAACCCGGCTCTGATCTTCTCCTGACCGGAGAGAGCTACACCAATCCTACAGCAACTCCATCCGTCGAGTCCAGCATACCCATTAACGCAGGCCCATCTCTTCGAGCCGTCGCTTGGCGTCTTCCGCTCGTTTCTTTCGCGCCTTCTCTTCCCGGCGGCTGAGTCCCTTCACGACTTCCCGAAGCCGTTTCCGTTCCGCTTCCTTTACGCGGGCCACTTCCGCGCGAAACTTCACATAGTCGCCCCAGGTGGTCTTGCGGACGCACAGATCCAGCCAGGAGTGCAGGAACACTCCCTGGATTCCCTGTAACATCCAGGCGCGTGCCGTCTCGACGTTTGTGGGGCGGTTGGCTCGGCGCGGCCCCACGGCCTGGGCGAGCTGCGCCACAGTCAATACGGTTTCCGGTGCGACTTCGGCCATGGTTTTTGGCTCCGCAGACGTGCCGCATTTTGCCGGCCTTGCCTTCTTCGCATCGCAGGATCCAGGCAGCGGCGGCGCTGGTGACTCCGATCGAGGGCTGGCCAGCAGGTCGCAGGCTGCTTCCGCCAGCGCTTGTTCAAGATCTCTGGCTGCTACTTCGGCGATGAGTTTGGCGACGTGGCGGGCAAGTCCGGCTTCCGTGATCTTCGTGACGAGCAGGCGGGTCAACCGTCTCTTCAAACCCTGCAAGGCGGTATCTCGCTCCATGCCTCTCCCTCGTGTGCAGTTGGTGACAACACATCAGACCCGGCGATCGGTGCCGGGTCTGATGAAGAACTGGTCATTGACCGACTGGAGCGGTATTGCCGGGGAGAGCATTGCGGTCAATGCTAACTGCTGCTTATGCCTCCAAGCCAGACGAGCATTTTCTACAAGCACAAAGGAGCCGGTATTCTGAACCTCGGTGGTAGGGCGTGACCTTATGGCCACGATGCCCACAAGCCCCACACTGGAGCCGATGATAGATGCGAATGTCCGCCTGTACGAGTTCATCGGGAACATGAGACGGTGCGCCATTTTCAAAGCCAAGCGCGCACCACTCATGCTCAAGAGCTTTCGCGGAAACGTAGTTCGTGGTAGCCTTCATGTCGAGTCCTCTGCATGCGGCCGACGCCGGTGGTAATGACACCGGCGTCGGCACTCCTCTTTAAGCGCCGGCCAGGACCATCCCGCCGGCTGCGGTTTGCCTCTTCTCCGCTGTTGGTGTTGAGATGACGGCGGCGGCAAGCTCCGTGCGGTCCTCAGTCTGGCTCAAACCTCTCCCTGCCGGAACGACCGGCAGAGAACAGGATTCAACCATCCACACGGAACCGGCCAGCCGCCGGCCCTTCCTCTGTACCGCAGGGAAGTGATTCAAGCCCCGGCAAAGGCGGCATCGAGAACGGCCGTGGGAACCTCGCATTCGAGACTGTCCAGCAGAAACCGCGCGCTCTGGGCGTGCAGCTGGGACAGCGGGTAGTTGTGGCCATCGTCGTCAAGAAGCGTATCGAGCAGGCGGACACAGCGGCCGAGCTGTTGGAGCAACTCGACGGCCACGGCATCACGGTTGCGGTTCTTGCGGCGGGAAAGGGTTCGGGTTGTCTTCATGGTGGAACTCTCTTTCTGAAAAGCGGAACAGGTTGATCTCCCGGCGAACATTACCGGGGGAGGGTAAGTCAGTCCTCAACGGCGGGGCAAAGCTCGATCCAGTTCAACACGGCTTGCCACTGGCCGACGAACTCCCGCACGTCGGCGGCGCTGAAGTCCTCATCGCATTCGTTGCAATGGAACTCGCTCACGTCGGTCAGGTTGACTGTGACCACGGCATCGGCGTTGCCGCACTTGATACACGTCACCGAGGGGAAACCACGGCGAACCGGCTTGCTGGGGGAGCCAGACAGAGGGATAGTCGCGTTCATGTTCATTCCTCCCAAGGGGAGGACGTTTGCTGTCCGCCCTCCCGTGGTGCCGTGGTTTAGATGGTGACGACGTTCAGCTTTCCGGCATTGTGCAGAGCGGTGAGGCTCTCGACATGCTTGCAATGGCCGTGATAGGTGTGGCCCTTGCAGGTGCAGGAAGAATCCCGACCCGCCAGCAACACGTCGTATTCCTCGCGAGGGGAACCGTCGCCGTTGTCGCCTTTGAGCAGATGGAATCCGGTGCCGAAGTCGGACGGGATCGGCGTCAGCAGGTAGCTTCGCACGTCGGAGCCTTGCGTGATGCACAGCAGCAGCTTGCCATTGGTGAGCGTGCCGATGGTGGCCTTACGGGACTTCGTTGCGGGCTTGCGGGACTTCGTTGCGGTTGCCATGTTCGAGACTCCTGCTGGGTTGAAGAGTGCTTCCAAGTGGACAGGATCATTGTACCCCAATTGGGGTAACATCGTCAACCCCAATTGGGGTACTTTTTTTATTTGCTTTGGATTGCCCAGATGGGGTATACTTTTAGACAGGTTAGAAGAAGGCTTTTCATCGGAGGGCGCATGGCGAAGAAGAAAGCAACCGGCTTCGCGGCCAGGCTTCGGGAACTGCGGTTAGCAGCCAGTCTCACGCAAGCGGATTTGGCAGAGCGAGCCGGATTGCATCTACATGGATTGACGAAGCTTGAGCAAGGTGACCGAGAGCCATCATGGGCGACGGCTGTTGCTCTGGCCGATGCTCTCGGAGTCTCATGCGAGGAGTTCCGGGACGCGGCCAACGACCAGGCCGATACGCCGCCGGCCAGCTCGAAGCGTTCATCTGGTCAGAAGGAAGGATCGGCGCCGGAGGGGAAGCCAGCGCCAAAGAAGAGGGGCAAGGGCAAGAAGTGATTAGCTATGGGGGGGCCGGTCATTGCAGTAGTCATTGCAGAACTGCAATGGAAGGCGGGCTTCGACCGAACTGACAACCCCTTGTCAACGATTAAACCGAGCCAGAGCAATGGCGGCCAGGTCGTTGCGGGGTATCGAGCGCGTGCAGCGCGTCCTGACCAGGCGGTCGATGGACATTCCCATAGGCCCCGCCAGAACGCACCATTCGCTCTGTATGGCGTCCGGCGCTGCAAACCAGCCTGACGCCCGGTTGTGCGCCAGGGACGCGGGAGACAGCGAATCAGCGGCTCTTATCTTGTGGCGTGCCCGCTGCTTTCTCCGAGGGAATCTCGAAGGCGGGTTTGAAGCAACGATAGTGATGAAACCAGCAGCAGCCAGGCAACAACGCGACTCCAGCCAGCACGACGAGGAGCATACGACGCCTCATGCGCGTTCCCTCTTGGATGGGCAGCCCCAATCGAGCTATAAGCAATCGCTGATGAGGAGATGATGAATCTTTGCTGCTGGCGACATAGTGGCCACGCGGCCGGCTCTCGTTAGTAAGCCTTGTCGTCCGCCAAGGCAATCGGCAGCGAATGAGGGGGTGCTGATGGGTTGCTCTTCTCGCTCAGATAATCTTGCAGTTCGGCATGAAGTCGATGCAGCACTTCCGCTTCGCGTGCGTCCTTTTTCAAACGCACTTCGGCGCAGTGAATAGCCCAGCGCAAACTGGATTCCTCCGCCGACTGTCCAGGGGAAGCCACGCGGAAAAGGGGACCGTTAGGAACCCTACTCCCCATTGCGGCATTCAGGTCGGCGGCAGCTTTCCGCAAGGGGAGACGCCCCTCTATCAGATCCCAAATGATGGCCTCCATCACCTCGTGGCTTTCGCAGATCATGTCCCCGGTGTTCCGCAATCGCTCGGCACGCTCTTGTTCCTTCAACCAGACGGCGACGGCCGAGATACCCGGCTGATGTTCGTTGCCAGTAAGCAACAGGCCAGCGTAAAGGGGTGCCAGCAGGACCGTCGCGAGGGTGAGAAGCCGAAGTATTCGGAGTGTGCTGGCCATGAAAAGGCTCCGGCAGGTGGGGATGGGGTGAGAGCGAGGCACCATCGGGCAGAGGTTGGTTACTGTCTTGTCATGTAAAGATAAGCAATCGTTGATGAGGAGATGGTGAGTCTTGACGGATTGGGTGAAACGCAACGCGGCCGGCTCAGTCCCTCCCATCGCACCATTCGCTCTCTGCCACATCCGGTGCCGGCAGTCAGCTCGACGCCGCTTGTGGATCGCACGATGCAGTAGACGCGAAATGATGCTTGAACCCACGGCCCTAAAATGCGAGTATGCTGACATCGGGACGCCGGCTGATCCCCGGTTGGCCCTGGCCGGCTCCGTGTTGCTTACCTCCCACGGAGCCGGCCAGGGCGCTGCCCGTCAGGAGGTAATCAAGATGACAGCCAAACAAAACGCGGACGCGAAGTTGATTGACGCCTGGTTGCAGGACAAGGTTCTGAATCGGGAGTGTCCATACTGCCAGTCCAAGAAGCTGAAGAAGGGCGATGATCTGGTTGCTCTTGCTGGCCTCGCTTCTAATGGTGTTGAGTGCAGCAGGCCCTTCGTCCCGGTCGTCCCTGTATACTGTGAAGATTGCGGATTGGTCTTGACCTTCTCCCTGAAGGCAATGGGGATCGTCCAACCCTACTGAGATGCGACCATGAAGAAGTACGATGAGCGGCGTTTGGGGATGGTGCAAATCCTGGCCGATGACTTGATGATTCTCCTTCTCCGAGCCGGCCACTTGCCCCCCGAAGTGCGAGGTGCTGATGTCCGGGTGATCGGAGGGGAGTATTCTCCGACTGGCCGGCTCACCCTGTTTATCGAAGGCGACACCCTGCCGGATGAATTCCGCTACTCGCATCAGGGGATTCGTTCCGTCGCCGTAGACCTTTGCCCTTCGGTCAGCGATCGGCAAGAACAAGCGGCACATCGCCCATAACTACGGACAAGTCTTGTCCGAAAACTACACCCGACTACACCCGCTGACAAGTTTTTCTGAGGGCAACTGGTGTAGTGGAAAATGAAAAAACCCCTGGAAATCCAGGGGTTTGAGTGTTCTTTCTGTTTTATGAAGCCGCTGCTCTAACCTCTGAGCTACGCCGCCTCCCTCGTCTGCTCCCGACCGTGTCGGTTTCCGATCCTTTGATGGACAACCGCACTACCGTAGGGGTTCGACCTTCCGCGAATATATTAGGGTTTGAATAGGACGGCAGCAAGAGGAAGGGCGAAGGATAAGGAACGCAGCGATGAGGATACATTTCCGAGAAGATGCTTGAGTTTCGATAGCGCAGGGGAATAGAATTAGAAGGGCACTGTAGCCCGATCGATCGAGTCAGAGGGGTTCCCATGCAAGGTCCATCGCCAGGTCCGCATCCCCACCACCGGCCCATCCCTCATGACAGTCAGGTGCAACCCGCGGCAACTCGGAGGATAGAAAGTGATCCGTCACCGAACGCGGCGACGTATTTGAGCGGCTCTCGTCTGTTGCGTGTGGGTTGGATTCTACTCGGTACGGCATTTCTGGGCGTCTTCTTGTTCGCACTCCTCACCATTTTTATGGTGAAGTTCCGCAATGCGTCGCCAGCCAATCCAGCGGAGCAAGTGAACGCGCAAAGCGAAGACGCGACGCCGTCCACGGATCTGGCCCCATCCGCGAAAGACAACGACTCGGACGCCGAATTGTTGCCGCTCAAGGTCGGTTCAACAGAAGACAACCACCTCGCTCGAACGGATGAGGTCGATCGGATTCTCGGCGGCGGATTGCAACCGCCTCCTGCTCCGCCGCCGCTACCGGCATCGGCACCGCGTCCGAGCATTCGGCCCGACAATCCTCCTCCCCTCCCGCCAGCGCCAGAACTTCCCGCTCCGCCGAAGCCAGCCGATGTTCCTCCCAGTCCGCCCGCGAAACCGCAACGCTTAGCCGCCGATGTCGCTTTCGAGAAGCGACTGCAAGCGAGCGAGGACGACTTGCGCCAGCAACTGCTCGCCGTCCCGGAACTGCGGCTATTCAGCGATCTGGAGATCGAGAGTTTTCGCGCGATGGAGAAGAAGGACGAACGTGCCGTTCGCGGAGTGCCGCGAAGCCAAATCGATTACACCTTCAACCTGCGTCTGAACAAGGCCATGCGGCAAGCGGCCCTCAAATCCGGTTTGTCGCTGTTGTCGGGGCCGAAATGTCAACTTGATCCCGCCAGCGCCACCATCGTGCAGACTCTTTCAAAGAACCTGCGCGATATGGGCTTCGTGTCCGTTCCCGTTACGCCGGTTCGCGTGCGCTTCCGCAGCGGCAAGGTTGCCAATGTCGCCGGAACGACCAACCTCAATGGCTCGCCCAAAGAGAAAATCGAGGCGTTCAAGGAGTGGTGCGACGTCAACAAGGTCGAGAAATTCCGCGGCGCTCTCGCTACCCTGCTGCAAATGCTGCAAGTCGAGGATGACGCGACCCGTTTGTTGTTGGTGCGTGAATTAGCCAAGGTCAACAATGCGGCCGCGACGGCCGCACTCGCCAAACGCGGCCTCGTGGACCTGTCGCCGGAAGTGCGCCAAGCTGCCGTCGCCGCCTTGCAAAAACGACCGGCCGCCCAATACGTTCCTATTCTGCTGCAAGGATTACGCTATCCGTGGGCGCCCGTCGCCGATCATGCCGCCGTCGCCCTGCTCACCCTCAAACCCGAAGGAGCGGTCCCCAAGTTGGTCGATGTCCTCGATAAACTCGATCCTTCCGTGCCCGTTCTCGATCCCAAGGCAAAAAAGGGCGCGGTGCCTGAGTTGGTTCGCCTCAATCACATGCGCAACTGTTTGCTGTGTCATGCTCCCTCGATGAGCGACAAGGATGGGTTGGTACGCGGTCTCGTGCCGACTCCGGGACAACCGCTGCCGCGCCTTTACTATGCCGGTCAGACCGGCAATTTCGTCCGTGCCGACATCACGTTCTTACGTCAGGATTTCTCGGTCAACCTGCCGGTCATGGCGGCAACCCCCTGGCCGAATGAACAGCGTTTCGATTTCGTGACGCGCGTTCGCCCGGTCAAGGCGGATGAGATGCCGGAGATCACCCAGAAGCCGACCGGCCAACTCCAGCGCGAGGCGGTGCTGTATGCGCTGCGTGGGCTAACCGGCAAGGATGGCGGCGACTCGACCGCGAAATGGCGCGACATGCTCGGCATCACCACCGGCAAGCCGGCGGTTCGGAAATGAGGAACGCGCCTTGGCTTGGTCGCCAACGGCCCTCCTCTATCCAGCCCGTGCGCAAGCTGGTATGCTTTCCCAGAAGAACAACGGAGGCGAACGGAACCGTTGCTGAGGAGAGCGCAAGACCACCTATGACTGACACGAAGAAGATCCGAAACTTTTCGATCATCGCCCATATCGACCACGGCAAGAGTACGCTGGCCGATCAGTTCCTCCTCAAGACGGGCGCTATCACCGCACGCGATTTCCGCCATCAGGTTCTCGACGGCATGGACCTCGAACGCGAGCGCGGCATCACCATTCAGATGCACCCGGTCACGATTTATTACCAGCATAAGGGCCAGAACTACGAACTGAACCTTATCGACACGCCCGGCCATGTCGATTTCAGCTATGAGGTGTCGCGCAGTCTCGCCGCCTGCGAAGGCGTCATTCTGCTCGTCGATGCCTTCCAGGGTGTGCAGGCGCAGACGGTGGCCAACGCTTTCCTCGCGATGGAGAGCGAGCTAACCATCGTGCCGGTACTCAACAAAATCGATCTGGAGATCGCTCGGCCCGATGATGTCATCGCCGAAATGCAGTCGGCGCTGGGCATCGAACCGGAAGACGTGTTGCGCGCCAGCGGCAAGAGCGGCTTGGGAATCGAAGGCGTACTCGATGCCATCGTCGAGCGCGTGCCGCCGCCGCCGGGCGATCCGGCCGCGCCGCTCAAGGCGCTCGTGTACAACAGCCATTTCGACACCTACAAGGGCGTCGTCGTTTACGTCCGCGTCAAAGAGGGCACGCTGCGCAAGGGCCAGCGCATCCAACTCATGCGCGGCGCAACCACGCATGATGTCGTCGAGATGGGCCAGTTTCGTCCGGCCATGACCGCTTGCGATGAATTATCCGCAGGGCAGGTCGGTTACTTCATGGCCCAGATTAAGACGCTCTCCGATGTGCATATCGGCGACACCGTGACCGATGCGCTGCAACCGGCGGAGGAGCCGCTGCCCGGCTACAAGGAGCCGAAGCCGATGGTGTTCAGCGGACTGTATCCGGTGAACAACAACGATTTCGAGACGCTGCGCGAATCGCTGGCCAAGCTGCAACTGAACGATTCCAGTTTCACGTATCAACCGGAAGTCAGCGAGGGACTCGGTTTCGGTTTCCGCTGCGGCTTTCTCGGTATGCTCCATCGTGAAATTATTCAGCAACGGCTCGAACGCGATAGCGATCTCGATCTGGTGCAGACGGCCCCCAACGTCACCTACGAAATCCTGACGCGCAAGGGCGAGACGATCGTGATCGATAGTCCGCAGAAGGTGCCGGAGGGCGGTCAAGTCGAGGAGTTCCGCGAACCGTTCGTGCGCATCAACTTCCTGCTGCCGGCCCCGAACATCGGCGACCTGATGCAAATGTGTTCCGAACGCCGCGGCGTTTACGTGCGCACCGAGTACCTCAGTCCGATGCGGGCGATTCTCGTTTACGAGATGCCGTTGGCGGAAATTATCTACGACTTGTACGACAAGTTGAAGTCGGTGACGCACGGCTACGGCACGATGGATTACGATTTCCTCGGCTACCGTCCCGCCGATCTCGTGCGGCTCGATGTGCTGGTTCATCATAATCGCGTGGATGCGCTGTCAACCATCGTCCACCGCGCCACGGCCGACCGGCGCGGGCGGAAACTGCTCAAGAAACTGCGTGAGGAGATCGATCGCCATCTATTCGAGGTGGTGTTGCAGGCGGCTGTCGGCAGCCGGATCATCGCGCGCGAGAGTATCGCGCCGATGAAAAAGAACGTGACGGCCAAGTGTTACGGCGGCGACATCACGCGCAAACGCAAACTATGGGCCAAGCAGGCCGCCGGCAAGAAACGCATGAAACAAGTCGGTCAGGTTGAGTTGCCGCAAGAAGCTTTCCTCGCCGTACTGGAATCGGATCAGTGACCTCGGTGCGATCATGCCCTTTCTCCCTCTCGTGATTCTCGGTGTGCTGGCGTTGGTCAACCTTTTCGTCAGCGCGTTCTTGCTCTGGCTGAGCTGTAAGATTTGCCGTGTCCGGCGCGGCGTGCCCGTTCCCACGGAAGCCGTCGCCGCCGTTGAGCGAAGCGGTATTTCTTACAAGCGTGCCCTGGCAGTAGTCGTCGCCTTCGGGTTGTGCGGGTTGCTGGTTGTGGCCGGTCTATGGTTTGTCGTGCCGGGCCGGGGCGAGGATTCGCCGTGGTTGGGGATCGGCGCGCTGATTTTTCATGTCGTTCTGTTGCTCGTTTTCCTGCGTGCGTTCGTGACACATTCTCTGGGACGGGCCATCATCGTTGGATTGCTCTGGCAAATGTTTGGCATCCTCTACACCGTGGGATTCGTGTATGCCATCAGCACCAGCGTAACCAGCGGGTTCGCCGTTCCCACCGGGGCGATGTCCCCCGCGCTGTTGGGTTATCACAAGGACATTCGCTGTCCGGCGTGCGCGTTTGAATTCCCCATCAACGGTAGCCAGGAAGCCGCCCCCTCGGAAGGCAAACGGGCGACGATTTACGCCTGCGTCTGTCCGAATTGCCGCCAGCGTATTCACTTCCCCATCGCTCCCGCTTCCTACGGCCGCGACAATCCCGACTCCGTCGAGACCGCCGATCCTGGCTTGAGCGGCGGCGATCATCTGTTGGCCGGCCGTGGTCTTCTCGGCACCGCGGCCATCAAGCCGAAACGCTTCGATGTCGTCGTGCATCAATATCCTTTCAAAGCGACTCCTATGCTTTACGTCAAACGGCTCGCCGGTCTGCCGGGCGAGACGCTGGCCATAAAGAGCGGCGATCTGTACGTCCTCGGCGCGAACAAGGGACTCCGCTACGAAGAGGGCGAGACCAAACAGGAGTTGGAAGATCCCTCACAGGGCAAGGAACGGATGCATCCCAACGATGCCGACGCGATCCGCCGCTTCCAGGACGGACAGTTTGAAATCCTCCGCAAAAGCCCCACGCAAGTGCTGACGATGCGGCATATCGTTTACGACAACGATCATCCAGCGAAGGGCCAGCCGGCGCGATGGGAAAGCGAAGACGGCTGGAAGGCCGGCGACGCTCATTCCTACGAGGTTCACGCCGACGCCGCCGAGCGCGCTGCCTGGCTGCGCTATCCACGTCTTGCCCCACAACGACAACAAGCCCGCACTCATCGCGGACATCGTGGGCTACAACACCTATCAGGGCGGTTTCCATCTCATGCCGCTCCTGGACAACAATTGGGTTGGCGATTTGATCCTCGAATGCGAAGCGGCCATCGATAGTCCGCAGGGCGAGTTGACTCTTGAGTTGTCGCGCGGCCTCGATCGCTTCCGCGCCCGCTGGGATCTGGCCGCCGGCACTTGTACTCTGTTGCGTGTCACCGAGGACAGTGAGCAGAAGCTCGACAGCAAGCCGACCGCGATGAGCAAGAAGGGCGATTATCGCCTGCGCTTCGCCAACGTGGATCGGCGGTTGATCGTTTGGGTCAACGAGGAACTGCCGTTCGGCGACGGCGTCACCTATCCGCCGCCCAAACGAAGTGGTCCCAGCGAGAAGAACGATTTGGAACCGGCGCGGATCGGCGTGCAGGAAACGACGGTCGCCGTCCATCGGTTGAAGTTGTTCCGCGACATCTACTACACGGTTGGCGATGAGAGAAATGACCGTCCCAACGAACCCGATGTGCCTGGTGTCAACTTCGCCGATCCGTCCACCTGGGGTGGCTTGGACAAGCCGCCGTTGGCCACTTATTATGTCCCGCCGGGCCAGTCCTTCGTGCTGGGCGACAACAGCGCCGAGAGTTCCGATAGCCGGATGTGGGGCTGCGTTCCCGACCGCCTCTTGTTGGGCAGAGCCTTTTTCGTGTACTATCCCTTACAGAGAGTTGGGCCGTTGCGCTAACCCAGCCAAAATGCGGGGCGGGCAACTCCGAAGTATTCTCGGAGGCGTCTTCTCGCTCATTTAGGGTGTCCCATGCCAGATGAACACATCCCCCCTTCGCCGCATTCCTCCACTGGGTTTTCGGCTCCTTCCCCGCTGACGCCGCCGATTGAAAATACCAACGGCGTGCCATCGTCTAATGGGCCGGTGTCTCCCCGGAACAGCGAGCTTCCGCCTCCCAAGAAGAGCGGCGGCTCGGCCCTGCCAGAATTGGTCATGCTTGGCCGCTGGGTGCTGGGCTTGCTGCTCGTCCTCGCTTGCGGCTGGGGCTTGTTGGGGCTGGTCTTTTTCTTCACCCGCTCGCACTCGAAAAGCCCCGAATTGGCCCTCGGCATCACCGCCGTCCTTAATCTCGGTCTGTTCCTCCTCCTGGAACGCAATTTCTGGCTCAGCCGCTTCATGGGGCTGCGGATCGAACCGGGCAGCCATTCGTGGCACTCCGCGCTCATGCTCTGGCTGCTCGGTGTGCCGGGATTGCTGTTTCGTTCGACGAATCTGCATCAAAATGAGGCGGCGGCCTTGCCGGGGCTGGCGACCCAACCCCGACGGCAACAGCAACCGTTGCAACGCAACGATAGCGTCCGCGAAATTGTCGAAACCATCGTCTTTGTCGTCGTTCTCGTCCTGCTGCTGAAGTCGTTCGCCGCCGAAGCGTTCGTCATTCCCACTGGCTCGATGGCGCAAACGCTGTTGGGCTATCAGAAAGAAATCGTCTGTCCCGATTGCGGCATCAAGTTCCCCATCAATTGCAGTCAGGAAGTCGATCCCAGCGAGGGAGGCCGACCGTCTTCGGTTTACGCTTGCGTCTGTCCCAATTGCCGGCAACGCATCCACTTCCCCAGCGCGCCGGAGTCCTATAAACGCGACAACCCGACCTCTAAAGAGATCGACGATCCAGGCTGGAATAGCGGCGATCGCGTGTTGGTCGCCAAGTTCGTCTACGATCTGCTCGGCAAATGGCCGGATCGCCTTGATGTCGTCGTCTTCAAATATCCCGGCGATCTGGGTTTCCCCACGTCATCCGGTCCGAACAAAAATCATGTGCCGATGAACTACATCAAGCGTCTCATCGGTCGGCCGGGCGAAACCATCGCCATCCGCGGCGGCAAATTGTACTTCCTCCGCCCCGACAAGGGACTGAGCTACGACGACTACGAGAAGGCCAAGAGCGACCCGGTGATGATGGCCACGCTCTGGCAAAAAGATCACATGCACAGCAATGATCCTGAAGCGATCAAGCGCTTCGAGCAGGGCGAGTTTCAGATCGTCCGCAAAAACCCGGACAATATCTTGTCGATGATGCGTCTGGTCTACGACAACGATCATCCGAGCAAGAAAGACCCGGCCACGGCGGTACGTTGGACGAGCAAGGGCCGCGCCTGGGCGGAGGGTCCGCCGCACGGTTTCCGTCTCGACGGTGGCGATGCGAAAGAGGAACACTGGCTGCGCTATCACCATTTGTCCCGCGAGGATGACGGCAAGCCCGCCCTCATCACCGACATCATGGGTTACAACACCTATCAAGGTGGTTTGCACTTCACGCCGCTGTTGGGCAACAACTGGGTCGGCGATTTAATCCTCGAATGCGAGGCGACCATCGACAATCCGCAGGGCGAGTTCACGCTCGAACTATGTCGCGGCGTCGATCGCTTCCGCGCTCGTTGGGATCTGGCCTCGGGCACCTGCACCTTGCTGCGAGTCACCCAAGAGGGCGAGCAGAAGCTCGATAGCAAACCAACCGCGATGAGCAAGAAAGGCGATTATCGCCTGCGCTTCGCCAACGTGGATCAACGGCTGGTCGTCTGGGTGAACGGCGATCTGCCCTTCGAGAGCGGCGTTCCGTATCTGCCGCCCACCAACATTGGTCCGGTCGCCAAGAACGATCTGGAACCGGCCAGCATCGGCGCCAAGGGAACGACGGTTGCCGTCCACAAATTGAAACTGTTCCGCGACACTTATTACACGGTCGGCGGCGATCGCAATGACCGTCCCACCGATCCCGATGTGCCCGGCGTCAGTTTCACCGATCCGACTACCTGGGGCCACCTCAGCGATCCGCCGTTGTTGACCCTGTACATTCAGCCGGAGCATTTCCTCTGCCTGGGCGACAACAGTCCCGAAAGCTCCGATGGCCGTTCCTGGGGCGCGGTGCCGCAACGCTTGCTGTTGGGGCGAGCGCTGCTGGTCTACTATCCGTTCGGTCGGGCCGGACGCATCCGTTGATCCAAGACAGGATTGCCATGACGAGTGGAGACATCACCATCCGCGTGCGCTACGCGGAGACCGACCGCATGGGACTGCTGCACCATGCGAATTACCTGATCTATTTCGAGCAGGGACGTACCGAACTGCTGCGCTCGAACGGATTGTCATACAAGGATCTGGAAGACCAGGGTTATTTACTGGTGCTGACGAAGATCGAGGTGCGTTATCGCTGGCCGGCGCGCTATGACGATCTGTTAACTCTGAAAACGACCACGGTACGCACGACGATGGTGCGCATCGATCATCGTTACGAATTGTTCTGCGAGGGGCGACTACTGGCGGAGGGTTCGTCCACCCTGGCCTGCGTCGATCGCGAGGGCCGACCGCAGGCTCTGCCGGATTTCCTAAGCCAAACGTGAGGGAGCGACCATGAGGAAGGCAACGAGTTGGCGCTGGGGTTTCGTAGCTTGGCTGGCGGCCATGTTGATTGGATCGAGTCTTGGCTGTCATCCCGCTTCCACACCGGGAACCACGCCGACCACGACGAAGCCGACCAATAAGCAACCAGCAGATAACAAGGGCGCGCCGGTGAAGCCGCCTCCGTCTGATCCCGGTTGAGCATTGGTTTCCTGACCAGCCCGCAGCGCGAGCAAGGGACTTCCTTGCTCGCGCTGCGGACTGGTCAGGAAGGGGGAGGATCGACCGTGCGCCGTCAGTTGATTCAGATCGTGCTGCCTCTCGTCTTCTGCCTGGTACCGGCGCTGGCGGCTGTACTCATCGTCGTCGCGCTGCCGGCGCCGGCGCGCAATTTCTATCTCGATCGTCTCACCTCCTTAGACGGACTGATCCTCGGTCTCGGCGGCAGCCTCTTCGTGGTGCAGATGATGCTCGCCTGGAGCGCTCTGCAATGGCGCGGCAGCAACTTCGATGAACGCCCCGATCATTGGCTGTCGCATCTCGCCCAGGCCGCCGAGTGGTTCCCGCTGCTGGGACTTATTGGCACGGTGGCCGGCATTTTGCAAACCTTCAGTTCCATCAAGGGACCAACGCCGCCGGCGACGATCATTCAACTTTACGCGCCGGCCATCACGGCCACGGGCAGCGGTCTGTTCATGGCCCTCATCAACATCCTGCCGAGTTGGGTTGTGCTGCTCGGCCGTGACATCATCCGCTCGCTCGGCGGCGATGCGCCTCCTGTAGACGAATATTCCATTTCTAACCACAGAGGCACAGAGACACAGAGAGAAGACAAGGTAAACCGATAAAATTACCCGGTGTAGAGTGCAGGACAATAATTCTTCTTTCGTTGATTGCTCGTTCCTTTGGATTCTCTGTGCCTCTGTGTCTCTGTGGTTAGAAATATGATCCAGCTACCTCAGCGGAGTGTGACGCGGTTCTTCATCCCGCTCATCGATGTGCTGACGCTGCTTTTCTGCATCTTCCTTGTGCTGCCGTTGGCGAAAGATCCCAGCGATACCTCGGCGGACGTGGCGGCGCTGGAGGAACGTCTGCGCCAGAAGGAAGAGGAAGTCGAACGCCTCCGTCAATCCGGCGGCGACATGCCGCAAGCGCTGCGCGACGAGATCGAGAAGCTGCGTCAGGAGAAGGGCAAAGCGCTGCAAAAGCGTTTATCGGTGCGCGTGCTGGAGATCGATCCCGACACGGGAAAACTGTATTATCGCGATCCGCAACGTATCCTGATCCCGGATGAGGCGGTGGCGCATGCCTTGATCGAGGACGATCGCCGTAAGCTGGGACAGCGCGAGTTGTACTATCTGATTCTGTATCCGCGCAGCCCGACCAGCACGTATCCGACGCGCGGACAGCGTGAGAGCTACGACCGCTGGTTTCAGGGCGTGGCGCTGGGCTACGATAGTCCAGGGGTGTCGGCGGGAGGGGCGCAACCATGACGACTGACGTAGTGGTAAAGATCCTCGCTGTCGTGGGCGGCGGCGTGGCGGGCGGTCTGGGACTGGGCTTGCTGGCGCAGCTGTTGAGCCGAGCGTTCACCACGCGCAAACTACCCGCTTGGCCCGTTCTGACGGTTCGTTTACTCGGCGGCTTGATTTGCGGCTGGCTTGTTAGTTTGTGGTTGTTCGGCGGCGGTGGTCCCGGCATCGGCGGCAGGGGCGGATGGGGTCTGGGGTCCGGCTCCGGCAAGGGCGAAGGCGAGGGCGAGAAGACAACCGCGACCGTCAAGAAAGACAACGGCGATAAAAAGACCGACGCGGATAGCCAATCGCCGGCTGCCGAGACGCTGCGTATCGAGGTGCTGGGCGCAGACACCTTGAAAAAACAGGATGTCGATGGGCCGCGCTGCTATCGCATTGAGTCGGCGGAAGGGCCGCGCTTGCTGACGTTCACCGAGATCAAGGAAGCCATCAAGGCTCGTCAACAAAAGCAACCGCCGCTGCGCCGTATCGAGCTTGTGCTGTATAAAGACAGTCCCGACCAGCGTGTGCGGCTTGTCAGCCAATTGAAGGCATGGGCCAGCGAACTGGACGGCGGCAAAATGAAGGTAGATCTCTCGCAACCGGACGCGAATGCACCCACCAAGTAAGCGGCACGAACAGAAAGAATGACGAGCGCCGGAGCGCCAGCGACGGGGCACAAGAACCCGTCGCTGGCGCTCCTCTTCCTCACTTCTTGGTTACAGGCACGCTTATCACCAGGCCGGCGAATCGTGGCGATTTGGGGGCACCGGCGAAAAACCCCGTATGACAACGGACACATTCCGCCGCGAGTGGAATGGCGGCGGCACGATGGTAATAGCCATCCTCCACGAGTTCAAATTCTCCTTTGCCCGCCGCGATCGCGGCCGCCGCTTTCTTCTCGAACGCGCTTTTGGGTTCGTGATCGACGTTCATGGCTCTGGTGTTCACGGCAATCCATTTCGTCTTCACTTTCGACTTGGTTTCCATCTCGGCAAACACATCCTCCAGGGCGCGCGCGGGAAGGGTAGCCCGGTTGTTTCGGAAAAAGTGATGGTGCATCGAATCCAACGTGGCCTCGTAGATGTTATGCATCAGTTTCGCTTTTTCGCGCGCCGTGGCGACGGAAACCGGAGCCTCGCCGCTCGGCGACTCGGCGGAAACCGCGCTCAACGCATGGAGGGCAAATAGGACTCCGGTTGCTCCAACCACGGTCCCCAGACAAGCCGATAGCCTCAAAGCCATGATGAACCTCCTGACTTCTCTTGGTTCTCCGCCGAATAGGTACGGCCCCACAAAATGGATATACTCATCCATTTTGTTCTATATTAAGTTTCCTAAAGTGGATGTCAAGGTCCAGTTTAGTGCCTCTTCGGAACCCGGCCATCCGTAGCGTCAGCTAACCTCCTCTGGCCTGGGCCAAATACCTTACCTTCCGGGGACTATCTTCGCCTCATGCAGCGCCGTAAGATGGCGAGCAGGAGATGAGGGAGACGCCATGACCGTGACCAAAACGCCTGGGGGCGATTCGGACCTCAGCATCGTCCTGTTCGGGATGCCGGCGGCCGGCAAATCCTCGCTGCTGGGTGCGCTGGGACAGGCGGCGCAGGCGCAAGAGCATTTGCTCAATGGCCGGCTCACCGATGTCTCGCACGGTCTGGATGAACTGCGGCGGCGCGTCTACGAAGAGAGTCCGCGCCGCACCGCCGATGAGGTCGTGCCGTATCCCGTCGATTTCGAGCCGTTCAACCAGGATGGACAGAAAGCAGACGCCGGCAACCACGTCGGCGCCCTGGTCATCGACTGCGATGGCCGCGTGGCCAACGACCTGCTGGTGCGCCGGCAAGCTCTCGCCGAGGACAGTCCCGAAGGCACGCTGGCGCACGAAGTCATCGAGGCGGATACACTCGTGTTGGTGATTGATGCCTCCGCGCCGCCGGCGCAGGTCGAGTCGGACTTCGTCGAGTTCGATCGCTTCCTGCGCCAGCTGGAGAGGAGCCGCAGCCAGCGCGCCGAGGTGGGCGGACTGCCGGTGTTTTTGGTGCTGACCAAGTGCGATCTGCTGGTGCAAGCGGGCGACACGGCCGCCGATTGGATGGAACGCATCGAGCAGCGCAAGCGCGATGTGGATACGCGCTTTCGCAACTTCCTGGCGCGACGCGAACAGGAAGCCGGGCCGCTGCCGTTTGGCCGTGTCGATCTGCATTTGTGGGCGACGGCCATCAAGCGGCCGGCCCTGGCCGGTTCGCCGGCCAAGGCGCGCGAACCCTACGGCGTGGCCGAGTTGTTTCGTCAGTGTCTCGAACAGGCCGCTGCCTTCCGAGGGCGTCGTCGCCAATCGGGTCGCCGGTTGCTGTGGACGGTCGGCGGCGCGGCCGGCATCGTCGCCGTGATGGCCTCATTGGCCGTCGCCTTCACGGTGCAAAATCTCGATACCCAATTGAACGCGCTGCGCAATCATGTGAAACTTCTTCACGATGCCGATTTATCCTCGGCGGCGGAGCGATTGCGTCCGTCGATCCGCGAGTTGCACGCCCGCATGGAGGAACTCACCAAGGTCCAGAACGATCCGCAGTTCGGCGAACTCTCGACGGAACAACAACAGTTGGTACACGCTCGCCTTGACGAGTTGAAGGCGTATCTGAGCTACTACGATCGCCTGCGTCAATCGCCTCGTCCGCAGGATATGCATTCGGAGAAGGCGCTGCGTGAGATCAAAGAGAAGCTGAAGACGGAGTTGGCTCTGCCGAGCGCCGACTGGAGCGAGACCGAAGCCGGCAAGCTCCATGCAGTTCGCTTGCAGGACGCCGAGGCGCTCGACACGGCGGTCAAACGAACGCGCAACTGGTATCTCGACAGCGTGGAGAAGGCCGATAGTTTGTGGACGTTTGCCGGACAGCAAACCGGGCCGGACACGGCCGGCGTCAACTGGGAAACGTGGACGCGCGAAGTCGAAACGCTGCTCAACCCCCAGCGCCGGCCAGCCTTTTTCGGCTCCCATAAGGTTCCCGACGCCGCCTCGACATTGACCTATGATGCGACGGTGATGCGATTCGACGAGGTGTTGAGGAGCCGTACCGACTGGGAATCGGATCAACGCCGCTTGCAGCGTTTGCTCGATGTCAGCGCCGCGCTGGGGCTGGCTCCCGCCGGCGAGAAACGGCCGGCTGTGTTGGTCGTCCCGCGACAATTCACCCTCCCGCAAGCACGCCAGCGCACCAAAACGCTGACGCAAGCATATCCTCAGTATAAGACCGATTTTATCCTCGATAAACTGCCGGAGGCGATTCGTCCGCGAGTGCGCCAGGTCGCGCGCACCAACTACGAGCATCTACTCGGACCCGCTCGCGCCACCGTGCTGAGTCAACTTCAGCAGGCCGGCGGCGGCGAGGAAACACGGACACGCTGGGAGAGCGTGCGCAACTGGCTGCGCTCGCCCGAAGAACTGGAAAGCTGGCGTGTGCTGGCAAGTGTGCTGGTTCGCCTGGACGATCCCGAGGCGAGCGATCCCGTCACCGCCCTGGCGGAGTTCCTTGCCAAAACGAGTTTCACGCTCGATGTACGGCGACTGACGCTGGAGATCCCCGAAAGCCTGGGGGTGAAGCCGGCTGCGGATGCGCGTTTTCTTGTCTATCATCCCGCCTCATCGGGTGATAAGCCGGCTCTGGTGTTCGAGCAATCGGGTGAGGGCGAACGAGACGCTCAGCGGCGTGTATGGACATATCGCTTCCGTCTCGGCGAAGGATCGCGGCTAACCTACCGTCCCGGCGACGCGCTGTGGGCGACACTGTCCCTGCGCGACGATCAGATGTTTACCTGGGTGCGCGGCCGCAGTTTGATGTATCAGTTCGAGCGTCTGGTGCGGCCGCCGCGCCTGCATCCGGCGAAGGAAGCGGCCACAGCGGGAACACTAGAAGAGAAGGTCCACTTGACCATCACTCCTTCCGATGGTGTACCGCGTTTGCCGGACCTGATGCCGGTGGTAAGACTGGAAAAGTGACTGCGAGTTCTTGGTTATCCAAAGAGGGCGGCGCGATGCCTCTGCACGATTGGCGCGACGATCGCGGTTGGGAGAGCGTGCATTTGCCTTGGTTGGCTCAGTTGCTCGACTGGATCCAACCGCGCTTGCCGGCCGGCTATCGGGCGTATCTAGGTTCGGTACCGGCGCTGACCATTGACACGCCCAACGGCCGTCCCGATGTGAGCGTTCGACAATGGACGCCTCCGGCCGAGCCAATCCCGAGTGCCTCACCGTCCCCTGAGAACGAACCGGATATGGAGGCGGTCGCCACATTCACACTCGATGCGCAGCACGCCGTCCATATCGATCTGCACGGACAACTGATTGCGGCGATTGAGGTCGTTTCGCCGCGAAACAAAGATCGTCCCGCGGCGCGCGAACGCTATCTGGGCCGCTACGCGGGCTACTTGCGTCAAGGAATCCACTTGCTGCTCGTTGACGTGCTACCTCGCCCGGCAGGATTCTCTTTCGCCGACGCGCTGGCTACCAGTCTCGGCTTCGAGCAAGCGCCGTGTCCCACTCCCTGCGCGGTCAGCTACCGCGTCGGCGGCACCGTTCCCGAAGGGACCATTCTGGCGCTGTGGCATCGTGCCTTTCAAGTGGGGCAGCCGCTCTCTACGATTCCGTTGGCGCTGGACACGCAGCAAATTATTGTCGTCGATTTGGAACATACCTATCGAGAAGCGAGCCGTCGAGCTTACCTGGAATGACCAGCGCGAGCGCGGCCGCCTCTTGCGTTTGTTCGCCGCGATCGACATACTAACACACGAAAACCATCGGCGTGCGCGGCTCCGTGGGATGCCCCGGCACGACAGATGGCACGAACACCCGTGCGAAGGAGGGAAAGCGCGTGGCGGATATTAATCCTAAACTTATCGGCGGCGAACAACGCACAGCAAGCGAGGAACCAGGGCAAGCCATGGTGCAATCGGAGATCGTACTCAACGATCGCGATGCGCACACCGCCTACTCGAACTTCGCGCGCGTCACCGCCACGCCGGAGGAAGTCATCATCGACTTCGCTCTCAATTCCAATCCGTTCGTTCAGGGCAAGCATGAAGTGAAGATCACCCAACGTCTCGTCCTGAACTTTTTCACGGCCAAACGACTGTCGCGGGCGCTGGTGGCGACCTTGCAGCGAATCGAGGCTTCGTTTGGCAACATCGAACTCGATGTGCATCGCCGCGTTCAAGGGGCGCAGACGCCGGGGAGTCCGGTCAACAAGTAATCCAGACCGAAACGCTTGCGGCTTCCAGACAAAACCCCGCCAGCCCGCAGCGCCAGCAAGGGAAGTCCTTCCCTTGCTGGCGCTGCGGGCTGGCGGGGTTTTGTCCTCGTTTCAAATCCAGCGCTGGAGGATTTCTTGCAGAATCGCACCCCAGCGCTCCAACGGATCATCGCCTTCATGAGCGACTACTTCATTGCCCTCATCGTCCAGGACGGGATGAGGACCATCGATCCGTAGCGACGTAAGTACCGTATCACTGGCGTGCAGTTGGCGCGGCCGGGTGTCAATCAGCAGACCATGACACAGACTGCGCCGCGCCCATTGGCCGCACAGGCCGGCGACCTTGTCTTCCGCCACTTTCGCCAGATGCACCGAACCGTTGGCGATGTCGTCCCTCAACAGCGATGCCAGTAAATTGCGTTCGGCGGCGAGCGGATCGTGGCCGCCTTCGGCAAGGAACAGGAAGTGGAACGATAGGGCATCCGTACTCAGCCACTCGGAGAGTTTGCGAACGACCGTGCAGAGCAGAGCCAGCAGAAGGACGCCGCGCTGGAACTCCAGACCGCGATCCTTGAATCGCGTCTGATCCAGATTCGGATAAAGGACGAAGACGAAGGTTCGCCGGCGGCGCAAGAATTGGTTTTCATCGCGAGCATAGTACAGCAGTTCGTCGCGCAAAAACTTGATGTCGAACAGATCGGGGCGTTCGTCCTCTTCCATGTAAGCGAGTTGCGAGTGCAGCAGGCTCTCGATGCTGCCGCGCGTCGCCAGGGAGGTGAAGCCGCCGACGGGATAGGTATCCTCGTCGAGGATGCGCGTAGGCACTTCCATGCGGCGGGCCTGGGGGCGGAGACGATGACGCGGCAGGCTCGCCTCCAGCGTACCGGCCGCGCGCAGCACCTGGCGTTCGGCCAACTGCTCACCCTCCGGCTTGAGAGCGGTGCCGCGCTCGAGTTGCGAGATGTCCTCGGTTCCGAGTACCTCGGCGGTGCGGCGCGCGGCCGCTATCAGCATGTCATACTGCGGCGTCAGCACGGTTTGCAGTCCCTCGCGGCCCAGCGACTCCCAGCCCTGAGTATGGGCCTCGTCGGGCGGCATTTCCAGGATGGACTTGATGACGCCGGGACTGAGCCGGACGCCGTGGAAACCGGAACGCTGAGCGAACTGCCGGAACAAAAAGGCGAGGCCGCGTGCCCGATCGCGTCCCTGATAGCCGCGCAGCGCATCGCTGGCTCGGCTAAAGGTCCAGTCGGCGTAGAACTTGCCGAGGACGTGGTCCTCGTAGGTGCGCAGCAGGTTGATGGGTAAAGCCGGCACGGTCAGCGCGTCGCGGCCGGCGGGTTCGTCGTGGTCCTGACCGAAAGCGGCGTGGCCGAGGTCGGCGAGAAAACCCAGCGGCGGCAAATCCTGGCCGCTCGATGCAATCTCCATCGCCCATTCCAGCGTCGGACGCACATTGCCGGGCCGAGGCGGTGTCACACGCTGCCACCATAGCCCTTGTAACAGGAAGCGACGCGCTTCCTCAGAGTCACGCAGTTCGTATCGGCTCATGGTCGGGATTGTTCCGGTTTCTTTGCCAGCCCGCAGCGCCAGCAAGGGACTGTTCTTTTACCGCTGCCGCGGGCCGATTCCCGTTTGCCCATCCCATTATAGCAGCCTATTCTCCCACGCCGGCCAGATAGATAGGGCAAGCCGCGCAACCCGTGCAATCGTTCTCTTCGATATTTCAGTTAATTCCGTTCGCGGATTCATCCGAAGAATAGGATGATCTACCCCAGCGTGTCGGCACTGAGTCGATCGATGCGGTTCAGAAGAGACGAGGGCGGCATGAGCGTGACACGTATCGGCCTGAGTTGTCTAGTCGGTCTGCTCGGCAGTCTGGGAATGGCCCAAGCCCAGGGTCTGCCCTCCGCCGGCAATCCGCAAGTCCTACCGCTGACCTCGCCCAACGGTGTGGAAGGGACATCACCCTATTCGCCGTCGGCCGCGCCGGGCCAGTCGGAGGCGGCCAACTTCGGCAGCGCGGTCGCCGTGAATGAAGGCCCCATACCTCCGGCGACAACGGGACCCGTCTCGTTGGGACTGCCTGCTTCGCCGTGGCTGGTTTATCCGCGTTCGCCCTGCTGCTGCGGGCCGGTCGGCCACTGTGGTGGCCCGATTGGCTCCGAAGTCTTCGTCCGCAGCGGTATCGCCTTTCCGGTCGGCGGCGGCATCTTCGGCAAATACTTGCATCCCGGTTGGGACATCGAAGGCGGCGCCCGGGTGCTGTTCTTCAATCCGCAGGTGGATAAAGCCTGGACCGTCAGCCTGAGCGTCAGCAACATCTTCAATCGTACCGGCGACGCCAATCAACCCATCGATTTGTTCAACGTGCCGGTGAAAACGACGGTTGAGGTGCCAGGACAGACCAACATCCCCGGCAGTCTCCGCGCCACCACACCGGCGACGGTCAACGTCCCACATCTCCAGGCAACGGTCAGTTCACTCAATCAGACATTCGTGAATCTGGGCGGCGGTCGGGAATGGTGGTTGCTTGGCTCCGCCGATCCGGGACAGCAGCACGGTTGCAATTGGCGAGTAGGCGTCGATGGCGGCGGACGTTACGGCACCGCCATGGTGCAGTTCAACGAGATCAATCATCACACCGACGCGATCGGCGGTCTGTATTGCGCCATCCATACCGATGTCGAATATCCCTGGCGTTGCGGCATCCTCTTCGGCGGCATCCGCTACGAGTACAACTATATCTGGACCTCGATCTTGCAGAGCCAGAACAACGGCGATTATCAGAGCATGAATCTGCTCTTCCAGATTGGCTCGCGGTTCTGAGTCACACGAAAAAAACCTGCCAGCCCGCAGCGCCAGCAAGGAAAGAAAATCCCCTTGCCGGCGCTGCGGGCTGGCAATATTTTCGGACTACGCCGCCCGGCGTTTCGTCTCCGTATCGACGTTAAGCGTTGCCCGCACGGTATACGCCGACTTGCCCTGGCTCTCGAAGTACGTGCGCGTCAGCACTTCGCCGAGCAGACCCATCCACAGGAATTGCACACCAACCAACTCCAGCATCACGCTCAACAGCAGCAGCGGATTGCCGGTCATGAACAGCGGAGGACTGAGAAGATACTTCATGGCCATCGTAGCCAACAGGCTCACTCCGCCCAGGGCCATCGACACCAACCCCGTCGTTCCCAGCACATGCATCGGCCGCGTCAAATAACTGTGCAAAAACTTCACGGTCATCAGATCGAGCAGCACGCGGACGGTGCGCGTCAGACCGTACTTCGTCTTGCCGGCGACACGCGCGTGATGGCGGACGGGAACCTGTACAATGCTGGCGCCGTGCATCTGGGCCAGCACCGGCACGAAGCGATGCAGTTCGCCGTACAGCGGCAGCGCCTCGGCCAACTCGCGGCGCATGGCGCGTAGCGTGCAGCCCATATCGCGGATGTGTACACCCGTGACATGGCGAATCAGCCAATTGCCCATGAAACTCGGCAATTTACGGATGAGGAAATGATCCTGCCGATTGGCACGCAGACCGAACACGGCATCATGGCCTTCGTCGAGTTTGTCGAGCAGCATGGGAATGTCGGCGGGATCGTTTTGCAGATCGCCATCCATGGTGACGAGTACGTCACCTGTGGACCAATCGATGCCGGCGCGCAGGGCCGGCGTCTGGCCGAAGTTGCGGCGCAGACGAATCACCTTGACGCGCGGGTCCGCGGCCGCCAGCTCTTGCAGCACGGCGAACGAGTCATCGCCGCTGCCGTCATCGATAAAAAGGATCTCATAATCGCGCAATCGTGCCGGCCGATCGCCGGCCGCGCAAAGCGGATCGAGAGCGTGACGCAGCCGTTCATGCAGCGGCCGTAGGTTTTCGCGTTCGTCCTTGATCGGAATCACCACGGACAGCGTCTGCATGGAAATACTCCTCTAGCCAGGAATCAGTCGCAGGAGACAGGAATCAGTCGCAGGAGTCAGGAGTCAGGAATCAGGAATCAGGAGACAGGAATCAGGCTGCGGTTATCTCTTCCCCGACGCTTGACTCCTGTTCCCTGATTCCTGATTCCTGATTCCTGACTCCTGATTCCTGATTCCTGACTCCTGCGACTGATTCTTCCGTCGCGAACCGTGGGGAGCGATCGAACAGATAGAACAGACCCCCCACCAGGCTCGCCACGGTGTAGACGGCGAAGATCAACAGCGACAGCGTGACGGCCGACGCGGAATTGACGCCCAGCGGAGCCAATAGTAGTACCGTGCCGGCTTCGCGCAGGCCCATACCGTTGAGGCTGATGGGCAACAGCGTCAGCAAGGCGACCAACGGCACCAGCACACCGTAATACAGAGGCGGTACATCCAGGCCCAATCCCTCGCCGACCAGCCAAGCCAGCACTACGCCGACTATCTGCACCACCAGCGACAACACCGTTACGATGAGCATGCCGCGTCCGTTGCGCAAGCACAAGGCGGCACCATCAAGGAGATGCGTCAGACGCGGATGAGCGGGCAACACCTTGCGCAGCCAGGGCAACGCAGGCAGCATTGCCAGGCCAAGCACACAGGCAGCGCCCATGCCGGCCACCGTCCAGGTGATCCAACGCGGCAACACCGTCGGACAACACAGGGCTGCCACGCACGCCACGACAATGAGTACGGCAAAACCGTTGACACGGTCGGACAGCACACTGAGGAAGGCGGCCGTGCGCCGACCCGTTGGCGGAATCGGCCCGTCGCGCCGACCCAGATACCAGGCGCGCACCACATCGCCGCCGACCGAGGTGGGCAAGATGAGATTGAAGAACATGCCGATGAAGTAGTAACCCAGGTAATCGCGCCAGCGTCCGCCCAGGCCGAGCGTGCCCGCCAAAATCTGCCAACGCCAGGCGCTGACGCCCTGCGCCAGCAGAAACAGCACGAGAGCCAGCAGCCAGTATGTCACCTCCAACTGCGCGAAGGCCGTCGCCACTTGCCGCCAATCGATGCGCCAGACCAGAAGGCCGACCAGAATCAGACTACCCATCCATCGCCAGTGCTTTTTCACGGCACCTCCAACCTCCAGATCAACGGTTCCGAGCCGGCTTGCAGGAAAGACGCATGCTGTTCGTCCACCATGTCCAGCCGTAGTTCGTACAAACCCGGCACGTACAGACTCGGCAACGCCACGGTCAAATCGATGAAATCGCCGGGCGGAACCGTCGCATGAAACAGGCCGGCTTTGTCCTCGACGAGGCGACGGTCCCTATCGTTAGATAGCACGTAACTGAGGTGAATGCCGGCGTTGCCGCCCGGACGCAGCCGCCACGGCTTGATGGAAGTGTTATGACAGCGCACGCGCAGCGCGGCCGGTTGATAGCGTTCCAGGCGAATCGGCTGCCCCGTCGGTTCGAGAATTTCCAGCCGGCAGCGACATTCGCCGGGACAATAATCCTCTTCAATCCAGCGTCGGAAAATGGCTGTCGAATGCGTCAACTTCTGTTCCGTCAACCATTCCTGATACAGATCGAAAAAGCGATCGATGTTCGCGGTTCGGCCGAGGGGAAGATGGCCGTAGCGAAAGCCGAGTTGAGCGCGCGCTTCTTCCAGCGTTTTGTCCGTCCGCAGCAACAGCGCGATGGCCGAGGCCATGCCGGTGCGATCCGCGCCCTTGTGACAATGAAAGAGAATCGGATGTTCGCTGTGATCGATTACATCGATCAGTTGACGCATGGTGATGACCGAGGGCAGCCGGCCGGCCGAGAAACCGAGATCTTCCAAGGACACATTATTTCGCAGGGTGATCCGTCCCTCGTCGAGATACCACGGCTCCGGCTCACAGCAGCCGCGCAGGTTGACGACGGTGCGGATGTTCTTGGTATGGATCAGCCGTTCCAGTCCCGAGGCGGAAAGCTGAGCCGAACGATAGACATCGCCGGGAATGACGGTGTGAAAATTGCTGCCGATCAGGATGTAGCCGGCGTGGAGGCAGAACGCCAGCAACAATCCGAGCAGGCAGCCGCGCAAACTCAATGCAGAATGCAGAATGCAGAATGCAGAATGAAAGACAGAACGTCGAATCGAACGATGGCTGGTTGTTGGGTTTTCATTCTGCATTCTGCATTCTGCATTCTGCATTGAACGGAACCTCCCTGTCTGGCCCGGTTCCGATCCGGGCGAAGGGCGGCATCATGCCAAATGTCCGGCGAACAGGCTAGATCGATTGGCCAGCCCGCGGCGCCAACAAGGGAATGCCCCTTGCTGGCGCTGCGGGCTGGCAAGACGGGATTGCCAGCCCGCAGCGCCAGCAAGGGAATGCCTCTTGCTCGCGCTGCGGGATGGCGGTTAGGCGGGAAATAGCTCGCGGTTGACGAGGACGGGATTCCACGGTCGCAGCACGTAGGTGACGAAGATCTTGTTTTGATGGAAGGGATCGCCTTGCAGCAGTTTCTCGGCCTCCTCGACGGAGGCGGCCTCGTAGACGATGAGCGCGCCGCTGTCGTCGGTGAACGGCCCGGCGGCGGCGAGTTGGCCGCGCTCGCGCAGCGTGGATAGATATTGTCGATGCGTCGGCCGAATCGACTGAATCTTATCCTTGTCCTGAATGTACTCGATGATGGCAGCGTATTTCATATCGTCCTCGCAGCGGATAGCGCCCGCAGACGGCGCGGCACAAATACGCCGCCGCGCATCCAGGCGTACACGCCGAACAAAATGGCACTGTAGAACAAATCACCAAGCAATTGATTGCCGAAGAAGCCCAACGGCGGCGCATTGGTGCCGATGAACGGAAGGGCGGCGATATAGGACGCCATCAGGCCGGACATATTCCGCGCATAAAGCGGAGCCATCACCGTCCCGTCCGGCTGCGTGAAGGGGAGGCTGAAAGTCCACCAAGAGACGAAATTCGTCACCAGAAAGAACAGCACGCTGACCAGCACACTAACGAAGCCAATACGCCACGCCGAGCCGGTGCGCAAAAACAGTTGGCCGCATACGACGCTGAGCGCGAAGCAGGCGTAGACCCACGGATTGAACGGTGTGTAATTGATGCCGTGGATCGCCCACAAAAGCAGGTCGGATACGGCCATGACAGCAAGCGGCAGAACATAGGCTTGCCACGAACGGAGGCGAGCGCCGCCGAAGAGACCGAGCGCGCCGACTGGCGTGAAGTTCCAGGGATGGGGCAACAGCCGTATCAGCCCCGCGGCCACCGCCATCCCGCCCGCCCACACTCCGGCCAAGCCGTTCTCGTTCGTCTGTTTCTCGGTATCCATGCCCCACCTTCTTTCCGCGTCAGCGCGTCAGGGATCAATGCTGCTTATCGTAAGCCGTCTCTCGCATAGCGGCAAGCGCTAATGGCTCGTCAGCGAGATCCGTTGTCCTTCCTTCCGGCTGCGCATGGCGGCACGCAGCCAGACCAGCGCCTGATAAGCGTCTTCAAAGTTCGGTCGCAGTGGTTGCTCCGAGCGTAATCCGATGAGGAAGCGTTCCAGTCCGTTCTGCTCCGGCGAGCGCGACGGCAAACGCTGAGCGTGCTGTCCCTCGGCATCCCGCCAGCGGAGTTGACGCGGCAGTTCCGCCATCGCCGTACCTGCCTCGGTAATGACCTGAAACCGTCCCGGCGCACGTCCCGTCGCGGCCGTCCACAGCGTCACCTGCGCCAGCCGTTCCTCGCCAAAGTGCATAACCAAGGTCACGAAAGACGCCTTCGCGCCGTCGATCGCCCACACACTCTGCGGCGTATCGTCCATCAGGGAGGCGCAAGCGGCCAGCAGAGGCAGCACCACGGGATTGCTCAGCAGATCGCGTGCGGAATTCGCAGGCGGCATCGCCACGCCCCAATCCGCCCGCACCAATCGCGCCAGTCCCAGCTGTTGGGTCAATAACGCACGAAGGTAAATCATCGCCGGGGCGAGCAGGGGAGGCAGAGCCATGAACACGGGCAGACTGCTATCGTGAATCTGCCGGCGCAGCGCATCGGCGTGGGCTTCGTCGCTGTCCGGCGCTAGGGCGCAAAAGATGGGTTTATTCGCCTGACAGGCGCGTTCGAGCGCGAACAGGCCGAACCATTGGGCGTCGAGTAGCAACACCGCCTCGACATCACCGCGTTCGAGCAGTTCGACGGGACCGGCGGCCACGGTGCAGCGCAGACGTCGCGCCTCAATCTCGGCGCGTCGGGCGATCTGATCGCACACCGCGCGTACTTCGACATGCTCGCGCAAGCGCGTCAAGATTGGCCGATAGCGCCGCCAGCGCCGGCCCAGGCCAATCACTCCCACCCGCAGCCGCATGATCGCTCCCGTCGAACCGTGAAATTGGCTCCTCGCCTCTGTTTACTGTACACTCCGAACGGAAGCAGGACCATGCGCGAACGTCGTTGATAAATGATCTTCCGGCGAGAGTACGATGATAAGTCGCTTTCTGATGCGATGCGGATTGTCCGGTCTGGGGCTGATTTTCGTCTGGGTATCGGCTGCCGCCGCGCAACCGGCTGTGCCGCCCACTCCTCGACGAACAATATGGGTATTGCTAAACCTAAATTTCGATCGTCGTGGCGACGTATGGGCGACGTTATCGCTGCCCATCCGGCCGTCCAATCCGGCATTCTGTCGGCAGGCGCTCGGCATGGCCCTGCATACCCCCCTCGATCAGGTGCGTGAAGAGAAGACCCGCGGTTCCTGGTCGTTGCACGCTCACGGCGGCGCAGTGCTGCGCCGCCGTGGCTGGACGGTCGAAGGCGATGTCGATTTGACCTCCCTCCAGTCCATGCTGGACCTCCTCGGTGCTGCACAACTCACGGTATCCATCGAGCATCCCTCCGCTGACTTCACTGACTGCTCGCTGAACGATTCGCCGTTGTGGCGCAATGTTCTCCATACTACTTACTTGTCCGACATGTCCGTCGAACAGCTGCCGCCGGTGCATCTGGCGTTTGGTTTCCAGGCGGCGCATGCCTGGCGCTTTCTACCGCTGGCGGCGGTGCTGTTGGTGCCGATCGTCCTGACCTTGTGGCGACGCTCGCGGCAATTCGACAGCGATCGGTTCACGGCGTGGTTTCAATATGGGCGATTCCATCGGCGACTTATTCTCACGATGTGGTGTGCCTGGTTCGTGGGCGCGGCCGTGCTGAATGCCATGCCGCTAGCCGATTTCGTCCTATGCGGCATCTTCGAGCATGGCGACTGGGTGTGGCTGGCGCTGTTTCTCCTGCTACCGCCGGCATTGACGGGGCTGGCATCACGGATGCTATCGGCACCCGCGTTCGCCCGTGTGCCGGAGGTGGGCTGGACACGGGACTGGTTGTTCAAACAAGCGTTGTGGACCCAGTTGGGAACCGTGGCCATCGGCGTCTGCGCGGCCTTCGGTCTCGACGCCCAAGTTGCGGCCCCCACAGTCTACTGGGCTATTTTGTGGGCGGTTCTGGGTTACGTGGCGGCGGTCGGCCTGCTAATAGTGTGCATCGGCGGTTGGTTTCAGTCGCGCAACCCTGTCCTGAATGTCTTGCCGCCCGGAGAGCTGCGCCAACGCCTGTTCGAGTTAGCCGACCAGATGCAGGTCCGCGTGTATCAGGTGTACTCGATGCCCTCGGCCCACTGGCGGTTGCTCAATGTCGTGGGTGCCTTGGGCGAATGCGTTCACGTCACGGCGGAGGTACTGCCGCACCTGAGCCGTCGGGAGGTGGATGCGTTGCTCGCGATGGAACTGGCCCGACTATGGCGGCGACGGCGAACCGCGTTGTGGCGCTTCCTGGGTTACACACTGCTGATAGGAATCGTCGGTGCCACCGTTCTGACTATCTCCGCTGGGCTGGAGTCCTCCTGGCTGCTGCTTCCCCTTATCTTTCCGCTGTTGCTCGTCCTGCGTTCGCATCGTCGCGGACAACATTTTTCCGCTCGCCTGGACCGTGACACCCTGGCCATCACAGGCGATCCCGAGGCTCTTATCACGGCCTTGGCCAAACTGCGTCGTCTTCAGATGGTGCCGCTCGTCGCCGGCGAAGAACCGAGCGCGGCCGAGAACGCTCTCGCGGAATGGCCGCGCTTGCGGAACCTGGCCGACCGCGCCGCCATTCCGCCCGAGCGCTTGCGGGAAATCCTCGTTCGTCCCGGCAGCGGCGAGGATCGCTACGATCCGCTGCCGGCCACGGCACAGATCGCGCCGCAAGCCGATCGCCGCGTCTTCTCCAGGACATTCAAGCAGCATGCTCTTTCGCGCCAGAACTGGACCGTTCTCGCTCTGGAGATTGCGACGCCCGCCCTGACGGCGTACCTCGTCGAGGGACAACGATGGCACGGCGTCTGGCTCATTCTGGCGTATCTGGCTGGCCTGCTCCTTACTGTCTTGTTCGGTCGTCTGGCGATCCATTACTTTGGGAGGCAGACGGATCACGCCTTACAGCAGGGGTTCCGCGATAAGTTGGCCAGGGAGGGCTTGACGCCCGACGCCTGGGGCGGAATCTTTGTTGGCCTGGCACCACACGCCGAGCCGCGCAATTACGAGGGGTTCCTGGTCTGGGATGTGGGCTTTCTGATGCTTATCGGCGATCGGTTGTGCTACCTGGGTGATCGCACGCGCTTCGCCCTGGACCGCGAGAACATCCGGGACGTGTACCTGGGCCTGGCCGGACCAAGCCGGCGAATCGCGCAATGCGTGTATCTCGTCTGGCGCGACGACGAACACGCCCTCTCGGGAACCTTCCATCTGTCGGCGAGTGGCCGGCATGGGCTGTGGCGACTCGATCCAGCGGCGGCCAAGCTGGCGAAACGGCTGCGCGACTGGCGACAACAGGCCAACGCACCAGCCGACATCCCCGCACCCCTGCGCGAACTGGCCGCGCCCGAGTTCGGCGCGGTGGCCAGTGAATCGCTGGGCAAAGTGGCGACGGGCAACATCCTTCTGGCGATTCTGCTCATGCGTGCCCCGTTCGCCATCGGAGCCTGTTTCCTGCTCGGCCTGTCGTTTGATCGAGACGCCGGAGCCGCCGGTTGGTATGTCCTTTTGACCACGATGCTGTTGCCGGTATGGACCGTATTGTCCTTCCTGCGTTACCGCAGCGGCAAACAGGACGACGGCGACGCCGACGCTCCCGCGTCCAGGCGCGATTGACCCTACGGCACACGCTCGCTAACATGCCACAAGTCAGGCCCCTTCGCCAAGCGGCTAAGGCAGCGGATTGCAAATCCGCCATCCCCGGTTCGAATCCGGGAGGGGCCTCTTTGAAATCTTCGCCCAATCATCCTGGAACTCCTGAATTTGCGTCATCGGCCCCTTTACGGCCATTTCCGGAGACCCCCTGGGTGTCACGTAAAGTGTCACGTAACGGCGAACTTTCCTTTCTTGGCTGCTCCTTCGCCCTTTCGTAGGCTTCCCAAACGACATCTGCCGTCGCCTGGACGCTCCGCCCGACGTAAAACCGCATGGTCGTCTCGATGCTTTCGTGCCGCATGAGCTGCATCAGCACCGGCGGCATGACCCGAAGAGCCCAGCGGTCGCCGAATGCCCTTCGGAAGTCGTGGGCTGATGCATATTTCTTCTTGCCCGTTTTCGGGTCAACGTGGACCACCACGCCCGACTTCTCGCCGATGAGGGCCATGATCTTGATGACCCAGATAATGGTCAGCGGCTTCTTCCCGGTCTTTTCTGGCTCGGGCTTGAAGACTCGGCCTGTCCGCTGTTCCTCTGGCGTCCTGAGCAAGAACTCGGCGAACTCCGGGGCGATGGGCAGCAGCCGATCCTGATGGCCCTTCTCTAACTCCGCCGGAATACGCAGCAACGGACGGCCCTGCGTCAGGTCGATGCAGAGCCTGTCGTCCCGATCCCACCAGAGCTCCAGAGCCTCACCAAGCCGCAGCCCGGACCACCAAAGGCCTTCGTAAAAGTGCCGCCAGGAAGCCGCCCTTTTTGAGCCGATGACTTCCGGTATCACCGCCAGAATCTTCTTGAACTCCTCCTCGGTCGGTGCCCGGCCCTTCGGCTTCTTGAGCAGCTTTGCTCGCTTCGGTTTCTTGATCTTCGGGACCGCCGACAGCAACTTCACGCTGACCGCCCAACTCAAGGCAGCATGAAGGTGGGCGAGATAACTGGCGATCGTGGTCTCTCTTCGACCTCCTTCCCTGAGCTTGGCGACAAAGGTACTGATCCGGCTTGCCGTCAGATCACCCATCCTCTTTGGCTTGAGAATGCGTTCGACGGCATCCAGCACGGTGTCGATTTTCTTCACTGTAGCAGGAGCGAACCCCGAAAGGATATCCGCATCATACTTCTCACGAAAGGTCGGCCAGGTAGCGTTCGCTGGCCCTGCGTACCGACCGTTGAGCAAGTCGGCCCGAAACTCCCCGAGCTTCCGTTCTGCCTCCTTCTTCTTGGTCGTGCCCGTGGACTTTTGCAACGTCCTGCCGGTTTCGGGGTCAATGTAGCGAATGACCCAGAACGGACTGTTGTTGGCCTGTGCCAACCAGATTTTTGGCTCGCCGTTCCGCATCAACCCTGCACCACCTGACTCGGTTCGTTGCCCGAGCGAAGGATGTAATCGATCCAGTCGCGGCCGTAGATGTAGCCTTGCTTGTGCTTGTAATGCACTCGCAAGCCGCTTCGTCGTGCCGCCCGGAGGGTCGAGTTGGAGATGCCGAGGCGGTGCTTGAATTCCTCCAGGGTGTACAGTTCCTCAGGACGAATAACACCTTGTTCTTCAATAACGGGAGTCACGATGATACCTCGGGCATCGACCTGCCCCTGGCTACCCGCGTGATCGTCCCGATGTGCTCTACGCGATTTTCTGCTGGATCGCGTGAATTTGTCCGATGGCATTCTGCTCTCCGGGTGGTCCCGCCGCTGCGGGAATTGCCGGAGAGGCCAGGGTACGAGCAGGGAACACTCGTGTTGTCATGGTCGCCTCCAACGACTTTGAATTGCCGCCTCGGGTCAGCCCCACCTATTCGGGGCTCAAGGTCTCCGCCACTAAGCGGACCAGAGAGGGCATTGATTTTTGCGTACTTCTACGAATTTGCGGGTGAAGCAGCACTGGCCGATGCACTCGGTGGTGTCGCTTTGCGTATAGCAATGTTTGCCAGAATCTTACCCATCGCCGCCACCCGTGCTTTTTCGCGTTCTTGTGCCGACAGGCCGAACAACGGATGTCGGTCGTTGGGGGTCAAGTCTTCAGAGTGAAGAATTTCGAAGCTCCACAACCGTCGGCCAACGCTCGCCGTTTCAGGCAGTGATTGCTCAGCGTTCACATTTCCTTCGGGTTGTTTGGCTTCAATTTGATCCTTCTTCGCCATGACACACCTCAATCCTCACAGGTTGATGGCCCAACGCACTTCCGGGTCTCTGAATTCGGGGACGCATTCTTCGCATCGGTCTGCGGGCCCGGTCGCTTGTCACTTTGCCAGGAGTGCGAAAATCGCCTCAGCCTCTGTTGAATTGCGGAGGATCTCGTCGGTCGTCTTATCCAGCCATTTCGTACCCGTGTAGGCAACGCAGATTCGATTAGGGGGATAGACGAGAAACGAGTCGACTCCTGGGATTTCGTAACCCAGCTTGCTCAAGCCGTCTTTTTCTATTTCATCAAACAGTTCCTCACCAACGATTGCCCAAAGGGCAAGCATCGCCTTTTGCCTGGGCGTCGGCTTGCGTGATTCGGAAGCACGAAGCAATCGTCGCATCGTAAACTGGTGCTCTGAACTGGACACGGTCAGTTCCTTTCTGGTCGGTTTTCTGCGTATGAGGCAGGAGGCTACTTTGTATTGTGCAGAGAGGCCACTGCATCCGTTCGCTGTCATGGGGTATCGCGGCCCATGGCAGCTGAGTCGATCCGGGTGATGATGCTGGCCCGTGGTGTACGAACTACGTCCTCTCCCATGCTGCACGCAGCACAGGCACAGGCGGGTTGATGTTGCTTGTGGGTGTGCAAGACATTCTCCTCTTCAGTTGGGTGCTTGTTACCATGAGGGTTCCCTCTTCGTGCCCAGAGTAGGGCGAAGTTGCTCGTCGGCACGAAGAGGGAGACATTGATCTCGGAGTCGTTCAGTTGGCCACCGGGTCGGCTTGCGTGACTGCTTTTCTTGTCGCCCACAGCTCTGCGTTACGGGCTTCGACTGCTTCGGTTTGGTGACGAGCGTGTACGGCCAGCTCCTCGCTGGAGAGCGACATCCGCTCGGCAGTTTCAGGTCGGCAGAGAATTTCCTCCTCATGGCGGTCGTTCATGTAGGCGAGAACGGTGTCTCGCGGAACTTCAACGGACATGACCGCCGGGTTGGCCAGGTCAAACCGGACTGCGAACCAGCAGGCCACGTCCAGCGACAGGGTCCAGGAGAAGCCTCGCGGCCGTCGCCACCGACCCACTCCGGCCACGCCCCGGTAGAGGCGAAAAGTCTCCTGTTCCGGGAGGAGATCGCCACTCTCAAGGAGACGTTTGCGGTCTGCAGTGCGGAACAGGAAAGAGAGGACAATATCTGACCAGTTGTAGAAATTGGTCTTGGCGTTGGTGAAGGCTTCCAGGAGACACGGTTCGTAGATCCCGCGTTTCTTGAGGGTGACGATGTTGTCGACGACAAAGCCGAGTTGCATCTGGCGATCCATGCAACTGATGAGTAACAGCATCACATCGCCTGCGTCGAATGCTCCCCGAGCCTGCTCGTGGAGTGCCGGGTGCACGGCTTGTAGGTTCAGTGAAGGAGACACGGAAAAACTCCTATGCATGCTCGCCCTGCTATCCAACCAGGGCCGTGCTGCGAGCTGAACGCACGGCGTGGTTACATGTTCCATGCCGGCATTCTCTCATCAGATCACGAAGGCGTCTGTGCTGCTCGTGTGTCAAGAGTGTGTTCACAGAGTGAACACGTACGGTAGTAGCCGCGTGCTGTCTTTTTGATTAGGCCGAGCTCAATGAGACGAGGCAGGTGGCGTCGAACCGTGTCGTGAGCGTAACCAACACGCTCCGCAATCTGCCACCCCCGCCGAGGCTCAGGATCGGTCGCCCGGAGAATTTCAAAGCAGGTGCGGCCGAGTTCGGGAAAAGGAGGGTGAACACCGGTGACCTTTGCGGGTGATCCACCCTGACGGTCTGGTCGTGGTTCGCAGTCGAGCTGATTGGTTCGGCCGAGGTCGGCTGGGGTAGTTGTTAGATAGCGTTGCCGGAGCCAAGCGGCCAGTTCGTTCGCTTGCTTGAAAAGGGTAAGGCGGTCCGGTGAGCGGCTCAGGCAGAGCGAGCCGATCAGGAGGCTGGCAACAAAAAATCTGCCTTCCGTTCCGATCGCGAAGGTATCAGGGTCCGTTCTTGCCAAGTTGTCGAGAGCCCGTCGGAGCGGATGCTCGACCTCGACCCGGACTCTGGACCGACGTGTTACCAGGGAACTGCCGTAATGATCGAGCTGATCAAGGACGCCCTGAACCAGGCTTTTCAGTTCGCCAATCTTCTTGCCCAAGGCGTCTGGCTTTTGAGGTTTGTCGTTAGCCGGCCGGGCATTCCTGCTTCCGTCCCCTCGCGAACGTGATGACCTTCCAGCGGCAGCTTTTGTTTTCTTCCGCACGGGACACACCAGCCCTTCGGTGCAACTTGCACCTCTGAGCTGATGTCCGTCGCGGTTCGAGGAGGGAAGCCTCGGTTTGCCGCTGCGTCAGGAGCTGCTCCCTCATCGTATCGTCGCCACCTGGGGCCTCCACCTTGTTCAAGGCCTTGCCGCGGCTACTCCCCGGGCGTGGTCGAGGATCGATTCGGAGCACCTTGTTCTTGTCTTGTGCCATTTCTGGCCGACTTGTTGTTTATCTCGAAATCAAAGATTGTTCAATTGCGTGACCAGCTGTGTTTGGCTTTCGGTGTTTTCTTGATCGCCTTGAGAACCGCCTTGTCGCGGTAATCGCAAAAGAGGTCTCGGAAGAATCGTAGGGCTGGCATGACGTCGTCGTCATCGACGATGTCTAAATCCGCGATGCCCAGCCAGTAGCGTGCAATTGCCATTGTTCGTTTCCGGCCGTAGTCACGTATGACCCGCCCCAGGATTTCGCGGTCTTCTGCCGTGAGCCGACGAAGTTTCATTGTTGATCTCCATGTTGGCCCCACGTCGGGGGGGGCAGCCAGGCTTCCTCATGCGGCCCTTGACTCACTGGTCTTGCGTCGTGAAAGAGAAAACCTAGACTGTCTGTGTCGTTGTCCGCAACAACGTTGTGGACCACAACCTACAAGCTAGCCGAGACGGGCAGCCACGTCAAGGTTGTGGGCCACAACTTTCAAGGGAGGGTATCCTGGCGATGCTTCGACTGAAGATCACCGACTTGCTGGATAGGTACAATCACGGTCGGCCGCGAGAAGAGCGGCTGACCATCCAGGACGTGGCGGATGCGGTCAACATCCCCCGGGGTACCCTTGCTCCGCTGAACAGCTTCAACAGGGCACCCGTAACGAACACGGCATATGCCGAGGCGTTGATCCGTTATTTTCGACGGCTTCTGCCCGATTTTGAACTGGCAGACCTTTTCGACTTCGACCCGCCTTTGGACCGGACGACGACTGTCCGTGTTGACGAGCTATATCCGAACCGCAGGGGGCAACCTCGCGGGAACACCGGCGATGGCCAACGAGGGACGGGTACTCGACGGCGTCGTCGGGTTATTCGGAGATGAAGACTCCGATATTCATCGTGGCTGGAAGGCCGCCTGGATCACGAAGCCACCCACTGCTTCAATCGTGCGTGACGAATACGCCGCGACTTGGCTGATTCATCCTGCCCAACGAGCACGGCTCTTCGACCGATGAAGTCCGGATTCAGACGAACGACTCCATCGGTGTCCCGCACGGTCATTGCTTGACGCTCCTCGTCGCTCCAGCCGGAGACCCAGGCGACAGCCACCCGGGTGCCGTCGGGGTTGCGAATGCTGAATTCGACGGCTCCGATCACTTGGGCATGGCCGTTGTTGCCCGCTTTGCCTGCGGTCACGAACGCTTCCACCTCAATGCCCCGTTTCCGCTTCACCCAGAAGGGTACACGACGGCCCGGTAGGTAGATTGAGTTTGCCTTCTTCCAGACCGTGCCCTCGCGACCACGGCTGATGATCCGGCGATGGATGTCCGGCTTGTTCACCACGAAGCTCGGAACCGGCTCGATGAACGGGTTGTCCGATTGACGCAGGGCCTTCTCCAGGAAGTCCTGCCGCTCGATCAGGGGTCGCTGCGTCACGTCCCGACCGCAGAAGCTGAGAATGTCGAACACCTTGAGCCGAAGTTGAGCGTCATGGTGCTCCTGGATCTGACGGGCGTTCGCCGGCGTGGTGGCCAGCACTGCGACGGTCGCTTGCAGAGAAGTTGCGGTGACAGTGCTACCCGTGTCCACACAGGAAACCGGACAGATCAACTCGCCATCGAGGATGGTCCCGGTGAGCGTGGACAGGCCGGTTGTCAGGTGGGGCAAGTTTTCCTGGTGCTCAGTCAGACGATAGCTGACCTCGGAAATCGTTCTTCCAGTGATCCGCACCCGGCCATCCTCAACATGGATCAAGACCCTGACACCATCAAACTTCTCCTGGGCCACCCATGCGTGGCAGTCCTCCTCGATCTGTCGTGCTTCGTCCTCATCGAGATCCTCCCAGGACGCCAGAAGCATCGGCTGAATCTGCAGGGGCAGCGGCTCGTCAGGATGGTCCTTCCGCCAATGGTAATCCCGAAGGGCATCGAGATACGCCTGCTTGCTTGCACGGCCATTGGTCTCGACGGTGATTCCGAGGGCGGCACATTCGGCTTGAAGTTCGGCCAAGTTCTTCACGGTCGGAGTTCCTCAGTCCATCGTTCGTGACGATGGCCTTGTTACCCCGACGACGGTGGTAACGCTTCGTGACGATTCAATCAGCAGGTGGGGCCGGTAGGCCTTCCAGGCAAGCGATGAGTTGGCGGAGCGATTCGAGAAACCGTTCCCCCTCGGCAAGCATCTTCTTAGCGTTGGCGATCAGCACGATGGGATCTGGTAAATTTCCAGATTCCGTGGCAGCCGTGGTCTGGATGGCCGGAAACTTGAAGCCGGGACGGACCTTGTAGGCCTGACTCTCGGTGTCGAAGTACCAGGGCACACCGGCCATTGACAGAGCTTGAAGGTCTCGATGAACCGTGCGAGGTGAGCACTCCAGTTCACGAGCCAGGGCGTCCGCGTCCCAACGGCCAGGACCGAGGATCAGACGGAGGACGCGGAGCAAACGACTGAGCCGTTCGCACTGTCGGGCACGCCTCTCCGCATCTGTACGCTTCCTGGTCATCGAACTGCCGATCCGGGCACTTGGTCTCACCGAAGTGCCGTGACCGTAGCATCTGCCACCGTCATTAGTGGGTCATTTCAGCCAACTCCCTTTGTGCTCGCAAGCATTCGACTTCACCGTTCAACCAGGTGAATCCTCATCTTGACCCAGTGTTGGCAACGGTGGTCGTTACGCTGGCTGCTCGGAGAGGCCTTCCATGGAGAGCAGCCATGCCCGTCAAGAAACATCATCCTTCTCTCGACGCCGTGCCAGCGATGGGGTTCCACAGATTGAAGGACGTGCTCACGACTCGCGATTACCTGCGAGAGTACTGTGAATTCCTTGCCCCGGTTGTGGGATTGGCAGCCAAGGCGACGAAGGAAGCGGCGGCCTCGTGCTTGAGGTCCGCGAAGAGGCTCAGCTACCTCGGTCTCAAGCGAGACAAGAAGGCAGCACTCGTACATCCCGAGGTCCAATACGAGCGAGCTATGTTCGAACGGTGGAAGTCCCATGACGGATCACCGGAATCAGGGTGGCACCGGATCCTCGACTACCAGATACCTGTGAAGGACCGGCGGGAGTCCGTGATGGGACTGAAGGCAATCGATCTGCTCGCCATCGACCACCTAGGGCTGCCGGTCATCATCGAGCTCAAGATCGTCAGAACGGGCAAGCACAAAGGAGCAGACACGCCCCTCCACGCCCTTCTGGAAGCGGCGTCATATGCGTGTGTTCTTCAGGCTGATTGGCCCTGTTTCAAGACAGAGTTGGCGGCCCAGACCAAGAAGATTGGAATTGAAGCGGTGTTGCCCGAGAAACTCGACCGAGTGGCTTTGGTGGTGGCCGGCCCGTTCGAGTACTGGACATTCTGGAACTACGAGGCCCGAACAAGCATCATGGACGCCAGGCCTGGATTCCGAGCCCTCGTTGATGCATTTCGCAAGGAAGGTTACCCGGTCTTTTTCACATGTGTGGGCGGTTCCGTGACTCAGCCAGATTCGCTGTCCGCGGCTAAGGCCGATTTCCTAGCAGTTTGACCACACACTGCGACCGACCGTCGAATCGTGCATGCCCGCCGCAACGTTACTACGTACGATAGGTTTCTTCACGCCAGGTGGCTGCCTCTGATGTCAAGTCCTCACAACGCCCGATGGAAATGTTCTCATGCCTGGATTGCGGGTCGTGAAGGGGCCTATACAATAGTACCCGTAGAGGGTGATTCCACCTCGGCATGTGATTCGAGGACTTGATATGGCCATCAAAACAGACGCCGATGTCGCATATTTTTCAAAGCGGCCAGAAGAACGACAGCTAGCGGCACTGCTGCATGAAGCATTCGACGTTACCTTTGGCAATGCCCATGGACAACTCGCCTTTTGGCTTGCCGATCCACAGAAACACACGCGTGAGCGATTCGGGCTCCAGAAAGAGGTTCTCGTCGTTTACTCGCCCCACGTTTCAACCGATGCTCGTGTTTTGACTGCCGTCGAGAACATTTCTCGACACCCCGACTTCCGCCACCGTGTAGACAAAGTATTGTCCGTGTTAATTCACAAAGGTGACCCTGAAGCCGCTGAGCAACTGGTCCGGGAAGCAACGGATCGAATAATTGTCTCCATACACGTTGACGAACTTCTCAATCCGCAACGCGGCAGCTTGTTCTTTCGCTCCAAGCTGGCTCAGCAGATCGGGGCGATCGATCTGTTTGGGATGTCGTCACCAATTACATCGGATAAGTACTTCTTTGGTCGTGACGATCTGGTTCAAGTCCTCACTAATCGTAGCGTCGTCAGCAAAGGCAATAGTGGTCTATTCGGGTTACGGAAGACAGGAAAGACTTCGATTCTTTTTGCCATTCAGCGTCGCCTTGAAGGACGACCAGTATTGGCAGAGTTCGTCGATTGCCAGAATCCCGGGGTCCATGCGGCCAGATGGTGGCAGGTCCTCGAAAACCTGGTGTTTCGTTTGGGGGAAGCTTTAAAACGAGACTTCAAACGCGATGCCAAGCTCCAAGAAGGATATAACCAAGCGAACGCGGGTATTCGGTTTTCCTCCGACATCCAAGCGATTCTCAAATACGGCAACCTTGAGAACACCATTCTGATGCTGGATGAAATCGAGTACATAACGCCACGACTTAGCGGCAAACTGGGTACCCACTGGGATGAGGATTTCGTGCCATTCTGGCAGACTATCCGATCTACCCACCAGGAAAGTAAAGGCGGATTTACTTTTCTAGTTGCTGGAGTGAATCCGACGTGCGTCGAGCGTTCTCATTTTGACTCCATTGTCAACCCCATCTTTCAACTCGCCATACCGCATTTTCTTGAACCATTGAAAACGACGAACATCCGTGAGATGGTCAGATCGATTGGCCGCTACGCCGGCCTGCAATTTGAGGAAAGTGCTTGCACGCACCTTCAAGAGCGATACGGAGGGCATCCTTATCTCATTCGTCTCGCCTGTAGTGAAGTGTTCCAGGCCAGTGACAGGACAAATCCCGAGAAGCTTGTCCGGGTGGAAAATGTTGATTTCAAGCGATTAAGTTCTGACATACGGGTTAGGTTGGCCAATCCAATCCGAGATATATTGCTCTCTCTGGTATGGTGGTATCCCGAGGAATATGATCTGTTACGGATCCTTGCTGATGGCGATGCTGAATTTGTGAACTCGTACCTTCAGGTGAATCCGGATTCATTTGTTCAATTCGCTCGGTACGGTGTTCTCCGCGAAGGATCTGGTGAATTTGCAATCGATGACCTTAAGGTTTTCCTCAAAGAACGCGGTGAAGCTTACAAGAAGGAGCTTTCACCATTCACGCGAGGTGACATGCCTCCAGAGTTGCTTCCCGAGGTACCCGATTTGGAGCTCCTTGGGAAGCTCTTTGAAAAACGAACAGAAATCGAGACGAAACTTCGTAAGGCGATTATCCTTTATCTGGGAGTAAAGCACAATTGGAACGCTGGCCTAGTAGCTAATTCCATTGTGAAGGGACTTGCCAAGCGTCCTGATCGGCAAAGCCCCAAAGATTTGTTTGTGGGAAGATCGCCGCAAGATGTGATGACTGAATTGTACACATTAGATCTGAAGTCGATCATGCTTGAGAACTGGGAGACATTTGGACCCCTTTTTGACGGACAAAAGAGCCGGTTCGAGATGAACCTTGACACATTAAATCGAGCCAGACGTGTCGATGCTCACACCAAACCACTGACTGAGAATGAACGTGTAGATTTTGAAAACAGCTACGGATGGCTTTTGAACCGTTTGGCAAAGGTTCCATGATCTGGCAGTGTCGGTCATGGCTGAATGGGAATACCTTGGTGTCAGTAGACCTGCCATTCTTCTCCATCTTGGAGGAGCGGGACGTTTGAGAAGTGATCGCGATACACCTGAGGTTCAAAGGTGTGAATCGGGATGATTTTTCCTGGTCTAACATAATTGACAAAGCTGATGATGTCGCCCACATAGGCATGCCCGCTCACGTGGGCCTCGATGAAGTCGCCACTGACTTCGACGATGTGGGCTAGGAGATCTCCCCAGTCCGGCCGCGACAGGTAACCCTTCCAGTAGCCGTACAAGCAGCGGCACTTAGCTGGTAAAGTTCCGTTGAAATCGAACTTCCTCATCGAGGGTCGGAAGACCATCAGATAAGTGGTGGGATCGGCGAGTATCTCCTCCAGCATGATCCGATCAGAGATGAACTTCTCCCGGATGTTGTCAAGGCTGCGTCGCTCGAAGAGCTGGTTGAAGTAGACCCGCACACCCATGTCCCTGCTCGGCCGGGGCACCTTGGCACGCCTGCCGATGAGGTACATCACGAAGGCAGTGTACGCATCAACGACGAATACCCGACCGGCATCCTGGGTCGCTTTGTAGAGCGTGACAATTCTGTCCACGTCTAGGGCCGAGAAAGTTGCCAGGACAAGGGCCGGTGCCGATTTGACCAGTTCGACGATCCGTTGTTCCAGCTGGTACTCCGTCAGCCCTTGTTCCTTGTCGCTGCCGAAGTGGGTTCCCTCGCAGATCAGGACATCGACCGTCTTGGTCTTGAGGTGATCCAGCAGATCCCGGATCATGCCGGGCTTGCGGCCGTGATTACGAAAGTCACCCGAGTACAGGATCGTTTTTCCTTCGGCTTCGATGAGGAAGGCCACACTGCCATAAATGGAATGGTCCACCGCCAGCGGCGTCACCTGGCAGTCACCAATCTGAACCGGCTGCTGGCTGAATACTTCACGGAAGCGAGTTCGGTCCAGCTCCCTCTGCCCGGCAAACACCGCTGCTGCCAACATCATCTTGCTGGTGCCGCTGGTGGCATAGATCGGGACGGTGGACCGAGAAAGATGCAAGAGACCGGCATGGTCGAGGTGGGCGTGGCTGAGCAGCACACCGTCGGGAGCCGGATGGTCGGTGTCGAAAAGGCCGGCGATCGGCGGGATCACCTTCTCGGCTTTCAGGGTCTCTGTCGGTTTCGCGAGAGCGGCCCGGGAATCAAACGGCTCCCGGTTGCCATCCACCAGGGGCAGACCGAGATCGAGGACGAGCCGCGTCGTGGCCGTCGCCAGTTCGACACACGAGCCGCCGATCTCTTTGCTGCCGCGATGGATGGTCAATTTCACGACGAGCGTTCCTGCCTCTGCCTTTCGGCTCTTAACTTTTCCCTCTCCTCTAACATCTCGGCATTACGGCGTTGAGCGGTTTCCTGGTCAGGCCACGGTGGATCGGGTGGAATGGGGTCGTAGCGTCCGAAGCCCTCAGTCTCCATAAAGTTGCCGTGTTGATCCAGAACCTTGCTGAGTTGGAGACCGTTCTCCCAGATGTAGGCTTCCAGCAGATAACACAGGTCAGTATAGACACCCCCCCACTCCTTGAGCTTGCGGATCGCCGGACCGAGCTCGACACGCATGTATTCGAAAGTGTAGCCGGCCAGGAAGTCAGATTCCGCTCGGGTCAACGGCATCATCTTGCTCCTCAACCATGCCCGTTGTCGTCTTCGGAACCGATTACTTGCGGGACACAGACGACGACATCTGTGTTCAGCCAATAGGCCCCATTCGCCGTGCCTCAGTGGAAGTTCACCAGATACCCAAGGCATTGAGCACGAAACCCAGGATGATGCTCACCACGACAATGCCGCCGAAGATCATGTAGGCGGTGCCTTGTGCCTCAAAGACCTTCTCGTACTCGCCCCGCAGGAGCCAGGACCGCTCGATCTCACGGCCCAGGTCATAGTCGTCCCTCTTGTCGTCGTACATGGTTTTCCCTTGTTGGTTCGGCCAGGGGCCGGCCTTCAAACGTCCCCTTGCAACCGTACCCCGGCGGCCCAAGCCGATCGGGCTTCGGGTTGCAGTCGCCTTATTGTGGCGAAGGCCTGTGACAGGAGTTGGTCAGTGCTGCGGACTTTTTCGGGGAGATGTGATAAGCCGCCGATATGCACCGGAGGACGCCACCCTCCCGAGCCAGGTCTGTGCAGTTGAGGTAAACGATGGGCAGACTTGGGAACAGCGATTCCAGCTTCCCTAAAGCGATCTCGTCTTGGGCTGTCCCGTAGACCGGAGCGACGAGTACCTTCTCCGTTCTGAGGAAGTTGACGAAATTCCCGACTGCCGATGGAATGCCCTCCCTGGACCGGGTTTCATGGAAATAGGGCAGTGTCTCGACCTGCAATCGGTATCGTCGAAGGATCCTGATGAGCCGTTCGCCGAAGGCCGGGTCCACGGTAGAATAGTCGTTCACCAGCACCGTCTGCTCGTCGAGGAAACGCACCTGGCCGTCCGCATGGCCGATGGGATCGAACGGCTCCCGTGGGATGACGAGCAGCTGATCGACCTGAAGGAGTTCTTGCAGCTTGTCACGCAGCTGGGGCCGCTCCCATCCCGGATTCTCTTTGTAAATTTTGTCCGTCACGAAGGCCGTTCGCCCGGACGTGACGACATTTCCTCCATCCAGCACGATGTTGGATCGGTGGCACCGGCCCACGTCCCGAAACGACCCGACCACGCCGTCTCCGGTGATGAGGTGCTCGTGGCCTCGTAGGTAGTCGGGGGAGTAGGTGAACTTCACCAGCGTCCCCTCCGCGACCTGAACGGGGCAGTAATCGACTGCCCACACGTCCCGGACGTTCTGGAGCAGACGGACTTCTACCCCGTGGTCCACGAGCGACTGCCGGAGTCCCTGGAACAACTTGGGATGACGGCTTTCCAGCATCGCCGCCAGGAAGACGCAGTTGGTGTTCCATTCAGCGATCATGGGCGAAACTCGCAGGCTTGTGTACCGTGCCGATTCGGTCCCTCGTACCTCCCGGTCGGACCTTCCCCTGCTGGTTGGCCTGCCAGCAATTCCCGGTCTCGATGTCCAGTGCCGTCAACCATCCCCCGGAGTGACAGAAGGTGTCGATGCACTTGAAGAATCCGAGATCAAGGATGAACCCGTCCAGCTGCGACGTGTGTCCCACGATCACTGTCTTCCCCGATACGTGCGGGACCAGTCGGTCAAAAGGCGGCGTCTCCCAGAACAGCGTCCCCGTCGATTGCTCGTGCATCGGCCGCTTCGGATCGTAGCTGGCATGGACGAAGATGTGCGAGGTCGTCTCGAAGAACTTTCGGCATCCCCGGATGAATTCCAGGTGGTTCCCCGGAATGATCTCCCAGCCCCCTTTCTCACCGTAGGAGCGGAGCGTGTCCTCACCCCCAAACTTGAGCCAGAATTGCAGCTCCGACCGGCTTTCCCTGGCGGCCAGGAGCATCTCCTCGTGGTTGCCCATCAAGGGGACGAAGGTACATTCGTCGCGAAGGGCCAGGAGCAGATCCAGCACGCCCCGACTGTCCGGACCTCGGTCGATGTAATCCCCCAGGGTGATGATCGTGTCGGCCGTCGTCGGGCAGATTGTCTCCAGCAGGGCCTTCAAAGCGATGGAACACCCGTGGATGTCCCCAATGGCGATGGTCCGTTCCCGCACCGTGTCTGAGTTATGGTCCATAGGATTCGATTGTGTGTTTCAGTTCTCGGAGGACCAGATCACGGAGTTCCGGCGGCTGGATGACCCTGGCCCGGTGCCCCCAGCCCAGCACCCAGCGGACGATTTCATTCAACCCATCCACCCGGAACTTCATCATGACGCTGCCGTTCTTGTTTCGCCGCACCTTCTGGGTGTGGTGCCAGACCGTCTCCGTCGCCGTCACAGCGGCCTCCCTGCCGAACAGGATCTCCACATCGTAGGCTTGTTCTCCGCGATACACGGCCCACGCGTTCGCGAAGTAGGCCCTCAGGTCGAAGTCTTCGGGAACCTGGGCGTTGCTGTCGGTCATCCGTAGCGTCTTGAACCGTGCCACCCGATACGTCCTCGGGACATCTTCATCCACTGGCCTGGCAATCATGTACCAGGCTGCCTTGACCAGGCAGAGGCGGTAGGGATGGAACTGCACTTTCACGTCCTGGCCCTCGTAAGGGCTGCGGTAGACGCCGGCCAGCTGCTTCTTCCTGACGAGGGCCCACTGGATCGTTCGGATGCTCTCCCGGTGCCTGGAGTGATCGACCAGCTTCAAGTCCACGACCTTAATTAGCTCCTCCGCATCGGCCAGGAGTTGGGCCGTCTCTTCCCTGTAGGACGACGCCAGTTTGCGGCTCATCGGCGTTGCTCCTTCATTGATGTCGAGGCCCGGACCCTTCGTGATGGATGCGGCCGTCGCCTGACCGAGAGCTTCGTCTTCGGTGACGTTGAAAGCCGGGAACCGAAAATCTTGCCGTATCCGCAAGCACTTGTCGTCCTCATCGTAATCGACGGGAATCCCGGCCAGTTGCAGGACCTCCCGATCGCGATGTACTGTCCGTTCCGAACATTCTTGTTCGGCGGCAATGTCCTGATAGTTCCATCGACCCCGGCCTAACAAGAGCTGGAGCATCCTCAGAACCCTGGCCAGCCGGTCAGCTTGGCGTAGCCGACGATCCGCCTCGGGCCTGGGAGACGAGGCCTCGGACGGAAGCAGCTTGCTTTTTCCCTTCTTCGGCGTCGTCATCGGGCAGTCACTCCGGGGTCACGGGAGAAGATTCGCACCTTGATCTTGAAGACCTTGCGGAGCATCCGGGGCCATTGAGCATCCATCTCCTCAATGGTGTCCGGCCACACCCAACCCAGGTGCTTCATCACTGTCTGCACGTACATTGTCTGCCAGTTGGCAAAGTCCTTCCTCATCCAGTGGTTGACCACGCGAAAATGGTTCGCGTTCATCCATTCGGCAAGTTTCCGCACTGTTCCCAGCGTGGCCCTGGTCTTGTCCCAGACCCAGATCTTCGTTGCTCCCACCGTCACCGACCGCAGGTGCCGGTAGAACAGAAACGAGTGGATGTCCTGTAGCGAAGGAACGTCGGCCAGGTAAGGATTCCTCGTCGGGTGGCTGTGGAACGTGCAGGGTTTCGCCATCATCATCCCGGCACTCGAAGAGGCTGCCTGGATGTACCGGACGAGGGATTTGGTGAGATAACCGCTGCACTCAAAATCGGCCGCGGAAGGGAGCAGACGATAGACCTCTTCCTCCGGTTGCCCGGTCTTGATGCGTATCTCCCGCCATTCGGCTGCGTCCGGCATCTGATCGTCGAGACCCTGATTGAAAGCGTACAGCCGGTCGTATCGCTCCGGGTTGATGGGACACTTCGGCAGGTGCTGGGGGTCAAGGGAAACCACGGCGACAACCTCCCTCCCCGGATTCACGTCGGGGTAACAGGGAGATTGTATCTCTTGGCCTGGCAGTAGTGGGTCAGCGTTCCGTCGGGGAATGTGTACAACCAGCAGCCCCGGCCGGATCGGCAGGGGACAGTCGGGCTTCCTGTCCGTTCAGCCATCGCCGCGTGCGTAGGCCGCAGCGGTGGGCGAAGCTGCTGACCGAATCTGGGGACCGGCCCAGCTCTTGTGCCAGCTGCTTCGGCCCTTCCTCGGGATAGCGGTCTTGTATCATCTGGATTTCCTGGGCCGACCAGCGTTGTCGCTTCATGACACCATCTCCGGGAGTGAAAGTTGCGTCGTCCTCCCGGAGACACCGGAAAGTCTTTTGTTCGGGTCCGAAAACTTCTTCGGATTCGCCCCCCAGATGATCCACGGAAAAGTTCATTCGTTCCGGGACTTTGCGTTCTCGAAGATCCACGAGTGGGCCTGATCGACCACCTTGGCCAGAACGAGCAGGTCGTCACGGCCGAAGCTGTCGGTTGATTTCCACTGGTCTCCCTCCTTGTAGATGCGGCTCACGGTGACGTTGTACCGGGTGCCGTTGTCGGTTTTGTTCTCCCAGATGGCGGCCTTGACGGAACCGATACGGACTTCATGAACGGGTTGGACTGGACTCTGTTTCGGCATGGCGGTCTCCTGGTTTGATGGATGGGTCAACGATCTTGCTACCCGCCGCAGCCTCTTGTCCCGGCTCAAACAGCGACGTGTGGGAACCGACCAGGTTATTCCGTGGCCGGGTGGCCAGCTTGAACTCCAGGTATTCGGTGAACTGATCAACCAGGATTCTTTCTGGTGATGTGAACCACCGCCTTTGCCGCCGGAGCATCCGGACCAGATCGTGGTAACCGAGTTCGCCGATGAACGGCAGCCGTGGCAGTTGCGGAATCAGGTCGCTATGCGGTATGGCGGTCCGGAGTCGAGTCGGGTCACGATAGCGAGCGACGAGCGGTTGTCCCTTCTCCGGGCTGATGACCAGCAGCAAGAAGTCTCGCTTCTTCCCCTCGAACAATCTCCGGATCTGGAAGTATCCGCATTCCAGCAATCCCACCCTGGCATTCCGGGAGAGTTGATCGGCGGGGAAACCGTGTTGCCCGTAGTTGCGAGAAGTAGTCTGCGACAGGTCGCTTCCGTATTTCATCTCGACGTAGACGGTTGTCGGAGGGTTCTCCCAGGTGATCATAACATCCACCTGTGTGCTTCCCTCGTCCCAGGGCAGCAGTTCACGCGGGTAGGTCGGCTTGTTCACCCACGGCTCGATGCGAAGTCCACGAAAGACCTGGCGATAAAAGGCGTGGATGTCCAGGGCTTCGTTCAAAAGGTCCGATAACCACCAGTGAGGGTTCAGCACCTTCAAGACCTGGAAGAGATGGCCAGTGACGACATCTTCACTGGTGGGCCGAACGATCAAGGGACAGCGGAGCTTTCCCTCGCGGGCCGGCTGACATAGGCAACCGCCCTTCCGATGAAGTTCGGTCAGCATGTCGCAGCCTCAGCGGTCTTGATGTTGAGTTGAACGAGTTCGGTGTGTTCTTTCCGGCCCCATTCCCGACAGGGCTGGCGGTGTGGACAGGTCGAACAATTAAGTGGATTCTCAACGGGGTAGAACACCTTGGCTTCAATGGCCCGGTCGATGTTCTCCACGATGTCGCCGAGCCGGGCCAGGTCGTCCTCGTGGCGGACTGCCTTCAGCCGTTGAATCTTGGGCGTCTTCGTCTTGACCAGCACCGTGTATTCCACGATTGCCGGCTGCCCGAATGCTTCTTGGGCTGCATTGACATAGCACGTCGGTTGGAGGGATGTCTCTGCCTCCATCTCCGAGTAAGCCCGACCACTTGTCTTGAACTCCTGCACCGTTAACTCTTCGTTGCTCTCGGTGATCAGGTCGGCGACGGACAGCAGCGGCCTCTCCAGATATTCCCCGCGGCTGTTGTGGATCGGGGCAATGATCTCGTGCTCGATGCCGATAATATTCTGCGGGGGTGGCTCCTGAAGGTAGGTTTCAATGAGTGGACTTCCCCACGGATGGTGAGCGCTCAGAAAAGAGTGTAAGCTCTTTGTGAGGAGGTCTTTTATGAGCGAACCCCGGCGTATTTTCACCCGCGAGTTCAAGATCGAAGCTGTCAAACTTG